>ERZ777011.782-NODE-782-length-44304-cov-7.639721_pt1 | contig 44304 bp, 31 predicted proteins | sample MGYA00374964_ERZ777011 | MGnify/ENA primary metagenome ERZ777011 (study PRJEB29310, sample SAMD00008975) | mouse gut metagenome | study: EMG produced TPA metagenomics assembly of the Metagenome analysis of fecal microbiota from mouse which was promoted...
TTATATTTGTAGAGAATATATGATTTTGTCGTTTTTTACCGGACAGCAATAATTTAAATTCAAACACTCTCTTAAAGTAAGCGCCGTGGCAGTCATTACCGACAGCCACGGCGCTTATATGGTAGGATAATCGATTAAGCTTTTTTGTAGTACTCCATTTCGGCGGGAGTAACCTTGGCGATGAAGTCGGCATGCTTGCATATTTCGGCTTCGACAAGGTTTGCATACACATGTAGCGAAGCGGTGAAGCTGTCGTTGCGGTTGGCGTCGTCGAGCAGCAGATAGCACATAACAATATCGCCGGCCATTTCCACAAGGCGACGTGCCATGAAGTCGGAGTATGCCGAATCGTTTGTAGTGGTAACCTTTTCTACAGCGGTGACATACATTTGAGTCATCTTTACCAGACGGTCTTTCACAGCCTGCAGTTCAGGTTTAACTTCACGGGCGGCATAGTTCTCGATAAGAGTCTTGTAAGTGCCGGTGGTGACGTGGCGTATAGCTGCTACAACCTGCAATTGGGTGGTACCTTCGTAGATAGAGGTGATGCGGGCGTCGCGGTAGATGCGTTCGCAGGCATAGTCCTTCATGAAGCCGGAACCGCCGTGAATCTGTATGCAGTCGTATGCGTTCTGGTTGCAGTATTCGCTCGAAAGGCCTTTTGCCAGCGGGGTGAGGGCGTCGGCGAGCTTGCTGTAGTGCTTCATTTCGGCACGCTCCTCGGGATTGAGGCTGCGTTCGCGGAGAATGTCTTCGTAAACCTTGTACATGTCTACGTAGCGGGCGCATTCATAGAGGAGAGTGCGTGAAGCGTCGAGCTTGGCCTTCATTACAGCCAACATTTCGCTTACAGCGGGGAACTCTATGATGGCTTTGCCGAACTGGCGGCGTTCCTTGGCGTATGCGAGTGCTTCGCGGTAGGCGATTTCGCTTACGCCCACACTCTGGGCGGCGATGCCCAGACGGGCACCGTTCATCAGAGCCATCACATATTTGATAAGCCCCATACGGCGGTTGCCGCAGAGTTCGGCTTTGGCGTTTTTGTAGGTGAGTTCGCAAGTGGGCGAGCCTTTGATACCCATTTTGTTTTCGATGCGGCGAACATCAACACCGCCGTTGCGCTTGTCGTAGATGAACATCGACAGGCCGCGACCGTCGCGTGTGCCTTCTTCCGAACGGGCCAGAACAAGGTGAATGTCGCTGTCGCCGTTGGTGATGAAGCGTTTAACACCGTTGAGTACCCAGGTGCCGTCGGGCTGTTCGGTAGCGCGGAGCATTACCGACTGCAGGTCGGAGCCGGCATCGGGCTCGGTGAGGTCCATACTCATGGTTTCGCCTGCACACACGCGGGGGATGTAGCGTTCGCGCTGGTCGTCGTTGCCGAATTCATAGAGAGTTTCGGCGCAGTCCTGCAAACCCCAGAGGTTTTCGAAACCGGTGTCGGCACGGCTTACAATGTCGGCGGCCATGATGTAGGGGGTAATGGGGAAGTTCAGACCTCCGAAGCGGCGGGGCATAGCCATGCCCATCAGACCGGCCTTGCGGCATGCATCGAGGTTGCGCTGGGTGCCGTCGGCATAAATCACGCGGTTGTTTTCAACTCGCGGACCCTGGTGGTCGACGTCCTCGGCGTTCTCGGCAATGGTTGTGCCGCAGATTTCACCCACTACTTCAAGTACTTTGTCGTAGTTGTCCATGGCGTCCTCAAAGTTCTGGGGAGCATAGTCGAATTCGTTGGCCTGGGTGTAGTTGCGTTCTTTCAGAGCCACAATCTTTTCCATGAGCGGGTGGCTCAGGTGGTGTTTCAGATCGGGATTGTCGGTATAAAAATTAGCCATGACTTTAGGCGGAATTACTTGGAGTTTTTCTTGTAATACTTAATGAGTTTGGGCACAACTTCCTCAATGTCGCCGGTGATTACATAGTCGGCGATGGTGTTGATGGGGGCATCTGGGTCGTTGTTAACCGAAATGATAATCGAACTCTCCTGCATGCCGGCAATGTGCTGAATCTGACCGGAGATGCCACAGGCAATGTAGAGCTTGGGGCGTACAGTCACACCGGTCTGGCCAATCTGGCGGTCATGCTCTATGAAGCCGGCGTCGACAGCGGCGCGCGATGCACCTACTTCGGCACCGAGGGTGTTGGCAAGATCGAAGAGCAGCTGGAAGTTTTCCTTGCTGCCTACGCCATAGCCGCCGGCAACGATGATGGGCGAGTTCTTGATGTTTACTTTAGATTTTTCGATGTGGCGGTCGATGATTTCAACGGCGAAGTCGGTGTCGGACACATACTTCTTGGCGTCGAGTTCTACCACCTGGCCTTTGTGGTCGGGGTTGAATACTTCTTTTTTCATCACACCTTCGCGCACAGTTGCCATCTGGGGGCGACATTCGGGGTTCACGATGGTTGCCACGATGTTGCCGCCGAATGCCGGACGAATCTGGTAGAGGAGGTTCTGGTATTCCTTGCCGCTCTTGGGGTCGGTGTGGTTGCCGATTTCGAGCTGAGTGCAGTCGGCGGTCAGACCGCTGTGGAGAGCCGAAGATACACGGGGGCCGAGGTCACGACCGATGCATGTGGCTCCCATCAGGCAGATTTGTGGCTTGATTTCCTTGAAGAGGTTAATCAGTATGGCTGCATGTGGGTTGGATGTATAGGGGAAGAGGCGTTTGTCGGCCACTTTGTAAACAACGTCGGCGCCGAAGGGAAAAATCTGATTTTCCACGCCGTCGAGTTTGTCGCCTATAACCAGTGCTTCGAGTTTTACTCCTAAGGTATCGGCGAGCTGGCGTCCCTTTGTGAGGAGTTCAAGGCTCACATCGGCAATCTTGCCTTCGTCGAATTCGCAATATACTATGAGATTGTTGTTGTCTGCTGCCATTGTGTTTAGCCTATGGTGTGGTTTGTGATGAGTTCTTTGATGAGGTTCTCGATCTGCTCGTCGTTGTTTTCCAGACGCAAGCTTTCTTTGGCGGTGAACACAACGTTTTCAACGTTTTTCACCTTTGTGGGCGAGCCGGGCATGCCTACCTGTTCGGGGTCTGCTTCTACAAATGCGGCACCCCATTCTTTAAGTTGCAAATAGGGACGTGCTTCGACAAAGGCTTTCTGCTCGTCGGAGAGCTTTGCTACTTCGCTGGGTGAAACTGCATATTTGTATTTCATCAGACGCTTTGCGTTGCGGGGACGGCATTCTGCTGCCGAGCCGTTTACAGTCACTACGCAGGGGAGGGGTGCCTTGACGGTTTCGACGCCGTTTTCCAAGCGGCGCTTTACGGTTACGTGTCCGTCGGCAAGGTCGAGAATTTCTTCGGCGTAGGTTACCTGAGGCAGACCAAGCTTTTCGGCAATCTGGGGTCCTACCTGAGCGGTGTCGCCGTCGATGGCCTGGCGACCGCCGAGTATTATGTCGTAGTTGCTGATTTTCTTTACGGCCTGAGCCAGCGAGTAGCTGGTGGCAAGGGTGTCGGCTCCACCAAGTACGCGGTCGGTGAGAACTATGCCTGTGTCGGCGCCGCGGTAGATAGCCTCGCGGATAATTTCGGCTGCGCGCGGAAGCCCCATGGTAAGGAGGGTTACGGTCGAGCCGGGGTTGGCGTCTTTCAGGCGCAGTGCCTGCTCGAGAGCGTTAAGGTCTTCAGGGTTAAAGATAGCCGGAAGGACGGCGCGGTTGATGGTGCCGTCTTCCTTCATCGCATCTTTGCCTACGTTGCGGGTGTCGGGCACCTGCTTGGCAAGCACAATGATGTTTAAACTCATGTCGAATCTATTTAATGATTAGTTAATTCAAATCGATATGCACACCACAAGGCGCTTGTTTTAAGCGCCTGTGATGCATTTAAGGCTGCAAATTTACGAAAATGATGGCTTTATTCAAAATTTTTAAGTTCTAAATGCCTGATTGAGATGTTAAACATTGTAATCATAGCTCGAACCGTCGAAACAATGGGTGCAGATACGGCACTTAGGCAGACCTATGGATCGCACCACTGTTTCGATGGGCGCGAATTGCAGGCTATCGAGTTTAAGCTCTTTGCGAATTTCTTCTACAAGTGCTTTGTATTCAGGGGTTCCTGTGGTGGCGTAGCGTTGCAGTAGCTCGGCCGACGGTTCCCAGTCGGCAGTTGCGGGGTCTGCGGGGTCATGGCCTTCAAGACGAGCTATCACGCGGCGTGCTATCAGTTCCATGGGCGACTTCGACGAGGTGAAGTTAATGAATCGGCATGGATATATCAGCGGCGGGCAACTGATGCGTATATGCACTTCTTTGGCTCCGGCTTCGCGCAGATCCGATACATTGTCGCGCAACTGGGTGCCGCGCACTATGGAGTCGTCGCAGAACATCACCTTGTTGCCTTTGATCAGCGAGGGGTTGGGTATCAGTTTCATCTTGGCCACCAACTCGCGCCGGCTCTGAGTGCCGGGGGTGAAGCTGCGGGGCCAGGTGGGGGTATATTTTACTATACCGCGCTTGAATGGCTTGCCTATGCCGGCGGCGTAGCCAAGTGCCATACAGGTGCCGGAGTCGGGTATGGGCGCTACAAAGTCGATGTCGGTCTTGTCGTCGCGACCCATTTCCAGGCCGGTGTCGTAGCGCATTGCGTCGACGTTGCGTCCCTCGTAGTCGCAGGGCGGGTAGCCGTAGTATGTCCACAGGAAGGCACATACCTGCTGGTGTTCGCCGGGTTTGCGCAGCACTTCCTCGCTGTCGGCTTTTATCAGTACCACTTCGCCGGGGCCGAGGTCGCGCTCGTAGTGGTAGCCGAGGTTGGGGAATGCGCATGACTCGCTGCTCACAGCCATGGCGTCGCCTTTGCGCGCCAGCAGCACCGGGGTTCGTCCCAGGGCATCGCGTGCGGCTATAATGCCGTCAGGGGTGAGCAGCAACATTGAGCATGAGCCTTTTACGTTGCGATACACGTTTTCGATGCCGTCGACATAGGTGGCGCCTTCACTTATCAGCGCGCCAACCAGTTCGGTGGGATTGAGAGCTGCAGTACCGTGTTCGCAGAAGTGTATGCCGCGTTTGAGCAGGCGCTGTTCAATCTCGTTTGTATTGTTGATTTTGGCTACTGTCACCAGTGCGAATTTGCCCAGATGACAGTTTATGATAATAGGCTGGGCGTCGGTATCAGAAATCACGCCTATGCCTGTGTTGCCGTGGAAATCCTTGAGATCGTCCTCGAATTTCGTACGGAAATAATTGTTTTCCAGACTATGAATCTGACGGGTGAAACATCCGTCAGCATCGATAAAGGCCATGCCGGCGCGGCGTGTGCCCAGATGCGAGTTGTAGTCGGTGCCGTAGAAGACTTCGTCAACGCAACTGCGTCGGGCAGCTACTCCATAAAAACCTCCCATAAGTTCTTTTACCTTTGAATTTGAAAACCGTTACCGGCACATTTTTTCTTTGCCGATAACGGTTCGGGGTTGTATTCTTTTATTTTTTGTGTTGCTCAATCCAGTTGCGTGCGTTCACGAAGGCGTCAATCCACACGGTTACGTCGTCGTTGCGTCGAGCGCGCGGATAATAGGCACACTGCCAGGGGAATATGGCGCGTTCGAGGTGCGGCATCATGGCCAGGTGACGGCCGTCGTCGCTTACCAGGCCGGCCACAGCGGCTTTCGAGCCGTTGGGGTTGCCGGGATATTCCTTGTAGTTGTATCGGGCTACCACGTTATATTCCTTCATGTTGGCGGGGAGCATAAAGCGTCCTTCGCCGTGGGCCACCCAGATACCGGTCTTGACTCCGGACAGCGAGCCGAGCATCACCGAATTGTTTTGGGGTATGGCGACACTCACGAACTGCGATTCGAACTTATGCGATATGTTGTGTTCCATCTTCACGCCGCGTCCTTCGCCATAGCCCAGCAGGCCCAGTTCAATCATCAGCTGGCAGCCGTTGCAGATACCCAGCGAGAGGGTGTCGGAGCGTTTGTAGAAGTTCTCGAGGGCACGTTTGGCGTTTTCGTTCCACAGAAAGCCGCTGGCCCAGCCTTTGGCGGAGCCGAGTACGTCGGAGTTCGAGAAACCGCCGCAGAACACTATCATATTCACATCCTCGAGAGTTTCGCGGCCTGTCATAAGGTCGGTCATGTGTACGTCTTTGACATCGAAGCCGGCCAGATAGAGCGAATATGCCATCTCGCGGTCGCCGTTCACGCCCTTTTCGCGAATGATTGCCGCGCGTACGCCGCTACGTTCCTTGCGGTCGAAACTGAGTCCGCGCGATTCGAGCGAGCCCTTGAAACCGCCGGGGAGGGCATATTTGAGCGGCTGGCGCGAGTAGTTCTCGAAGCGCAGGCGCGCACATTCTTCGCCGCTCTGTATCGAGTCGAGCATATACGAGGGCTTGAACCATACGTCGCGCAGGAAGTCGATTCCGAGCAGACGCTCGCTTTCGCCGTGGGTGAGCATGATTACGCGCTCTTCGCACGGAGTGGCCACGGGCCAGTAGCGCAGGCCGCTGTCGTCGAGCAGTTTCTCCACGCTGTCTTTCTTGGCGTCCTCTACCTGAATGAGCAGAGCGGGGTTCTCGGCAAAGAGTATCTTCAGCAGGTCGTTCTCGCCGTGCATGGCAAAGCCGTCGGTGTAGAGCTTGAGGCCGCCCTTGGTATTGGCGAAGCACATTTCGAGCAGAGCGGTAATCATACCGCCGGCGCTTACGTCGTGCATAGCGGCGAGCTTACGTCCGCGCACCAATTTCTGTACGGTATTGAATGCCTTGGCGAAGTATTCGGCTGACTCCACTGCCGGAACATCGGCGCCGACCTTGCCCAGAGTCTGATAGAGTGCCGAGCCGCCCAGACACAGGGGGCTGCCTGAGAAGTCGATATAATAGACTGTCGACGGACGGTTCACGGCCACAGGCGATACTGTGCGGCGGATGTCGCGTACCTGTCCGGCGGCCGATATGATTACGGTACCGGGGGCATACACTGCCTTGTCGCCGTATTTCTGGGTCATGGACAGCGAGTCCTTGCCGGTGGGGATGTTTATGCCCAGAGCGCAGGTGAAATCGCTGCAGGCCTGTACGGCGCTGTATAGCGCGGCGTCCTCGCCCTGATTTTTGCAAGGCCACATCCAGTTGGCGCTGAGGCTGATGCTCTTGAGGCCCTGTTCGAGGTCCGCGCCTACGATATTGGTGAGCGATTCGGCCACAGCCAGTACCGAACCGGCCGCGGGGTTGGCCAGAGCGGCCTGCGGAGCGTGTCCGATTGAGGTGGCGATGCCGGAGCGTCCGCGGTAGTCGAGAGCTACAACGCCGCAGTCGCTCAGCGGCAGCTGTATTTCGCCCTGGCATTGCTGGCGGGCAATCTTGCCTGTAACCGAGCGGTCGACCTTGTTGGTGAGCCAGTCTTTGCAGGCTACAGCCTCGAGCGAGAGTACGTTGGTGAGGTATTGGTCGAGATTGGCCTCGTCGGTGTCGGCGTTGCTGTATGTACGTTCTACGGTAACATCGTTCATCACAGTCTTGGGCGAGTTGCCGAACATGTCATCCATGGCCAGGTCGATGGGTTTGTTGCCGTCGCTGCCGTTGAATACAAAGCGGTGGTCGCCGGTGGTTTCGCCCACTACATAGAGCGGGGCACGCTCGCGCTGAGCTATGGCTTCGACGTAGGGTATTTTGTCGGCGTCAATAACCATGCCCATGCGTTCCTGGCTTTCGTTGCCTATGATTTCCTTTGCCGAGAGGGTGGGGTCGCCTACGGGCAGGGCATCGATGTTGATTTCGCCGCCTGTGGCTTCCACGAGTTCACTAAGGGCGTTCAGGTGGCCGCCTGCTCCGTGGTCGTGTATTGATACTATTGGGTTGTTTTCGCTTTCGGCCAGAGCGCGGATAACGTTCGACACGCGCTTCTGCATTTCGGGGTTGGCACGCTGTACGGCATTGAGCTCGATGCCGCTGGCGTACTGTCCGGTAGCTACCGACGATACAGCGCCGCCACCCATGCCAATGCGGTAGTTGTCGCCACCGCTCAGTACCACCTTCTGACCTGCTGTCGGGGTGCCCTTGATGGCATCCTTGCGGTCGGCGTAGCCTACGCCGCCGGCAAGCATTATCACTTTGTCGTAGGCGTACATGCGGTCGTTTTCCTGATGCTCGAAAGTAAGTACCGAACCGCAGATAAGCGGCTGGCCGAACTTGTTGCCGAAGTCGCTGGCGCCGTTCGAGGCCTTGATGAGGATTTCGGCCGGAGTCTGGTAAAGCCATACTCGCGGATTCATCATCAGCTCCCACGGACGCTGTTCGCCCAGACGTGGATAAGCGGTCATATATACTGCTGTGCCGGCTATGGGCAGCGAGGCTTTGCCGCCGCCGAGGCGGTCGCGGATTTCACCGCCGGTGCCTGTAGCAGCGCCGTTGAAGGGTTCTACGGTGGTGGGGAAGTTGTGGGTTTCGGCCTTGAGAGAGATTACGGTGTTGATTTCGCGTTCGGTGAAGAAGTCGGGTCGGTCGGGGTTCTGGGGATAGAACTGCTGAATTTTCGGACCCTTTACAAAGGCCACATTATCCTTATAGGCCGATACGAGGCCGTTGGGGTTCACTTTCGAGGTCTTTTTGATAAGGCCGAAGAGCGACGATGGTTTCTCTATGCCGTCGATAACGAAAGTGCCGTTGAATATTTTGTGGCGGCAGTGTTCGGAGTTTACCTGCGAGAAGCCGAAAACTTCGCTGTCGGTGAGCGGACGGCCAAGTTTTTCAGCGAGTTCGCGCAGATACTGCTCTTCGTCGGCGCTCAGTGCGAGGCCTTCGCTGCGGTTGTATTCGCTGATGTCGGAAATATAAACGATAGGTTCAGGTTTGCGGTCGGTGCTGAATACCTTCTGGTCGAGGTTCTGATACACGTGCTGGAGCATGGGGTCAAACGCCGGAGTTTCCGACTCGCTGCGTGTGAACTCTTCGATGCGTGATATGCCTTCGAGGCCCATGTTGCGTGTGATTTCAACAGCGTTGGTACTCCAGGGAGTGAGCATTTCCTTGCGGGGGCCCACATATGTACCTTTCACAGACTTGGCGCTGAGTCGGCGTGCTCCGCCGAGCAACCACGACAGTTTCTTGTCGTCATCGTTTGTCAGCTCGCAGTCGCTGCCTACGGCATAGACGGTAGAGCTGCCTTTTTTGAAGAATACAACCATAAATATATAAGGGGGTTAGTGATTTTACATTTATTATTATACAGCCTCTAAAACTCGCTGGTGAAGTGGAAGCGGATTTTGGGGAAGTCGTTCTGAGCCATCTGCAGCACATAGTTCGAGTCGGCGAGGAACACATCACGGCCTTCGCGGTCGATAGCCATAAACTGATGTTTGCGTCGTTTGAAGGCTGCCAGAGCCTCGTTGTCGTCGCTCTCAATCCAGCAGGCCTTGTACAATGATATTGGCTCCCAGCGGCACTGTGCGCCGTACTCGTGCAGAAGGCGGTACTGTATTACCTCGAACTGCAACTGGCCTACGGTGCCTATGAGTTTGCGACCGTTGAACTGGTTGACGAACAGCTGTGCCACACCTTCGTCCATAAGCTGTTGTATGCCCTTCTCGAGCTGCTTCGACTTCATTGGGTCGGTGTTCTCGATGTATTTGAACATCTCGGGCGAGAAGCTGGGCAGCCCCTTGAAGTGCAGTTCCGGGCCATCGGTGAGGGTATCGCCGATTTTGAAGTTGCCGGTGTCAGGAATACCAACTATGTCGCCGGGCCAGGCCTCGTCGACAATATTCTTTTTTTGAGCCATGAAGGCAGTTGGGGCCGAGAACTTCAGGGTCTTGTCGGTGCGTATGTTGCGGTATGGCGCATTTCGCTCGAATCTGCCGCTGCACACCTTCACGAAGGCTATACAACTGCGGTGGTTGGGGTCCATGTTGGCATGGATTTTGAACACGAAACCGCTGAAACCGGGGTCTTCGGGCTTCACTTCATGTTCGAGTGCCTGCACGGGGCGGGGCGATGGCGCAATCTGTACAAAGCAGTCGAGTAGCTCCTTGACACCGAATGTGTTAAGGGCCGAGCCGAAGAATACCGGAGCGACCTTAGCCTGCAGATATGTGTCGACATCGAACTCGGGGTATACACCCTCAATAAGTTCGAGGTCCTCGCGCAGTTTGGCAGCATCGGTTTCACCTACTGCCTCGTCGATGCGCGGGTCGTTCACATCGTCGATTTCCACTCGCTCCGACACTTTCTGTTTGTCGGGGGTGAACAAATCGAGCGACTGTTCGAAAATATTGTACACGCCCTTGAATTTGGCGCCTATGTTGATAGGCCATGAAAGCGGACGCACACCTATTTTGAGTTCGGATTCCAGTTCGTCGAGGATGTCGAACGGGTCGCGACCTTCGCGGTCGAGTTTGTTTACGAAAATAATCACCGGAGTGTTGCGCATGCGGCATACCTCCATGAGCTTGCGTGTCTGCTGCTCCACACCTTTTGCCACGTCGACGACAATTATAACCGAGTCGACCGCAGTGAGTGTGCGGTAGGTATCTTCGGCAAAGTCCTGGTGGCCGGGTGTGTCGAGGATGTTTATTTTGTAGTCGCCGTAGTTGAAGCCCATCACGGATGTTGCCACCGAGATACCGCGTTGTTTTTCGATTTCCATCCAGTCGGAGGTGGCTGTCTTTTTGATTTTATTCGATTTTACGGCGCCTGCAATGTGAATGGCGCCACCGAAAAGCAGCAGCTTCTCGGTGAGAGTGGTCTTGCCGGCATCCGGGTGCGATATGATGGCGAATGTGCGCCGGCGTTGTATTTCTTCGTTCAGAGTTGCCATTGTTTTAAGTTATTCTGCTCCGGCGATTGTGCGCTGCACGCAACGTCGCAGGGCGTTCTGCCAGTGAGGAATCGTAATGCCGTATGTGGTTTTGATGCGCGATTTGTCGAGCACGCTGAATGGCGGGCGCGACACAGCCGACGGAAAGTCGGCCGATGTTATCGGAGTGACCTTGCAGCCTAAGCCGGCATACTCCATTATGGCCACCGCGAAATCGTACCACGAGCACGCTCCCTCGTTGGCAAAATGATATATGCCCGGCATCCAGCGCGAAGTCAGCACCATGGTGGCGATGGCATCGGCAAGGTCGCGGGCATAGGTGGGTGTGCCAATCTGGTCGAACACCACTTTGATTTCAGGACGTTCGCTGCCAAGGCGCAGCATAGTTTTGAGGAAGTTGCGGCCATGGGGCGAGTAAAGCCAGCCGGTGCGCACGATTATGCTTTCGGGCGACAGGCCCAGCAGGGCTGTTTCGCCACGGCGCTTGGTGTTGCCGTATTCCGACATCGGATTTACCTTGTCGCCTTCGGTGTAGGGGCGGCACGAACAGCCGTCGAACACATAGTCAGTGCTTATGTGCAGCACTTTTATGCCGAGTTCGTCGGCATGGCGTGCTATGTTGCGTATGCCGTCGACATTAATCGAGTAGCACAAGTGCTTGTCTTCCTCGGCGCCTTCCACATCGGTATATGCGGCGCAATTGATTACATGGGTGAAATCGCCGCAACGCAGAAAGTTTTCAACTGCGGCGGCATTGGTGATGTCGAGTTCGTCGGCATCGGTATATACGGTGCAACCGGGCAGGCGTTCCTCAAGAACATCGTGTAGTTCGCGCCCGAGTTGACCCCGGCTTCCTGTTACCAGTATCTTCATAAATCAGTAAACTGCATTTTAGACTGCAAATTTACGAAATTTAAACGAAATAGCCATCATCTGTGTTATAACTTCGTAAACAAAAATCACCCGAAGCCTCCGCGGAGGCTTCAGGATAACTATAAAATTCTCATTACTTATGAAAGAAGTAGCTCTTGTAGGCACTGCCTGCCGTGTGTTTTCTGATGTACTCACTTTGTTGCTCGAACGTGATATTGCGGTGGTTGCCTTTGTCGACAACCCCGAGAAGGTTATGCTCAATGATGAGCAACTTACAGTGAGCCACCTTTATCCGGCCGATGAAAAGGCTGTAGAGGAGGCTTTACAGGGTTTTCACGATGTCGTTCTGGTGTACGACGACAATCTGATGAATGTCGACCACAATACTCTTACTCTTAAGTCGTTTGTACCCACTCTCACCGGAGCCCGCAAGTCTGGAGTCAACCGTGTGATTGTGGTTGCGGGAGCTGATTCGGAGGCATTCTTCGTAACCGAGCTAAAGCGTATCGATGATGTTGACTGGGTGTTTATCAGCACTGAAGGTGACTATGCCACCCGCACGGCCAATGAGGTCATAGAGCCTTCGTTTCACCGCGAAGTGTATACTGAAGATTGAGCCGGCTATTGGCCTGTTCGAGGTTTTCGGCCTTGCCTATGTCAATCCAGTTGTATGGGGCTGAGGGCTCGAAGGCCATGAAAGTATTATTGTGGCAGTTGTCGATATAGAAATCGATTATTGAGAACTTGCACACACCGTCAAGTGTATCCCTGCGGGCTTCTTTGCTTTGCAGGGATTCGTTGTATCTGGCCAAAAGGTTGAATATTTCAGGCGACACAATATGAACGCCACCGAATGCCCGCAGGCTGCAACTGTCAAGATCGGCTCCGTCGGGACGTACTTGTCCGGTGGCCAGATTGCGCCATCCGCGCATGAGTCCGGCGCTGTCGAATGCCAAATATCGCTGTGTATGGCGTTCTTTCACCAGCAGTGTGGCTATGGCTCCGGAGGCGCAGGCCTGACTCTGCATCGCCCCGAGGTCGAAATCGGTGAGTATGTCGGCATTGTGTATCAGCACGTGCTCACTGTCGCCAAGCAGACGTCCTGCGTACAGCAGGCCGCCGCCGGTGTCGAGCAGCATGTCGGATTCGTCGCTCAGTATTATGTCGGTCCCGAAGTTGTCCTGCTGTCTGAGGTAGTCGGCAATCTGGTCGGCGAAGTGGTGTACGTTTACCACAAACTCGCGTATGCCGTATCCTTTCAGTTTTTCGATTACCCTGCCGAGCATGGGTTTACCGCCTACAGGGGCGAGAGCCTTGGGATGGAAGTCGGTCCAGGGTTTGAGGCGTGTGCCCAGACCGGCGGCGAATAACAGGGCCTTCATCAGCGTGCGCTGAAATTCTGTTCGATATCTTGTTCGCGGTGTACCAGCTCCACCTTTACGTTATGGAGGCGGTTGATGTGCTCGGCCATTTTCTGTGCGCAGTATACCGAGCGGTGCTGGCCGCCGGTGCAGCCGAACGAAACCATCAGGTTTGTGAATCCGCGCTCTTTGTATCGGGTTACCGAGGCATCTACAAGGGCATAGCAGTGGTCGAGGAAGGTAAGAACCTCGCCGTCGTCCTCAAGAAATTCTATTACCGGTCGGTCAAGGCCTGTGAAAGGCTTGTATCGCTCGTATTTGCCGGGGTTGTTCACAGCGCGGCAGTCGAACACGTATCCGCCACCGTTGCCCGATGCGTCGTTGGGTATGCCTTTTTTATAGGCAAAGCTCATGACCTTTACGGTAAGGGCACGCTTTTGGAGTTCGTCGGTAAACTGTTTCATGTTTACCAGACGCATCAGTACCTCCGACAGGTACGGGTATTCGTTGTATGGCCGATCGAGCAATGAGCGCAGGTTGGCTATGGCGAAAGGCACACTTTGCATAAAGTGCGGCTTCTTTTCGAAGTAGCCGCGGAAGCCATAGGCGCCAAGCACCTGCATGGTGCGGAAAAGCACAAAGTGACGCAGTGTGCCGTAGAACTGCTCTTCGTCGACATCGATATACTTGGCCAGCGACCGGCGATACACTTCTATGAGGTCGAGGCGCAGGCTGTTGGGCAGGTTTGCCTTGGCCTGCCAGAGGAATGCAGCGACATCGTAGTAGAACGGCCCCTTGCGGCCTCCCTGGAAGTCAATCATCCACGGATGTCCGCCGTATATCATTACGTTGCGCGACTGGAAGTCGCGGTACATGAATGTGTCGGAGCATGATTTCAGCAGCACCTGGCACATGGCCTGGAAATCATCTTCGAGGCGCGATTCGTCGAACTCCAGACCGGTAGCTTTCAGAAAGCAGTATTTGAAATAGTTGAGGTCCCAGAGTATTGAACGGCTGTCGAATTCCACCGCCGGATAGCATTTGCCAAAATCAAGACCACGGGCACCGGCGAACTGAAAGTCGGGCAGCAGACTTATGGTCTGGGCCAGCAGGTCGCGCTCCTCTACCGAAAACGAACGAGTCTTGCGCCCTTTTTCAATGGCGTTGAACAGCAGTGTATCGCCGAGGTCCTGCTGCAGGTAAGCCATACGGTCGGGGCTCACAGCCACCACCTCCGGAACCGGCAGCCCCTGTTCACGGAAGTGATTGTCGAGGTACAGGAAGGCTTCGTTTTCTTCCTTGCATGTACCGAGCACGCCTATGAGCGTTTCGCCCGGTTTGCCGAGGCGGAAATATCGGCGATTCGAGCCGGAGCTGGGAAGTTCGGTTATCTCGGCCGGCTCGGTTCCGGCATAGTGCGTGTATAGGTCTTTCAGTGAGCTGGTGTCCATTTCGGGGGTGGGAGTAGGGGGTGATGTAGGGTGGAATTATGAATGTGATGTGAATGTGGCGGAGTATCAGTTGCCGTGTTCCGACAGGAACTTGATGCGCAGCAGACGTACTTCTTCTTCTTTGTAGTCGGGACACAGCTGTCGGTATGCCTCGTCGAGGTCGTCGGCATCGCACTCGCGGAAGTATTCGAACACTTCGTCCTGGTCTTCTTCGTCGATGTACTCGTCGAGGAAGTACGAAATGTTGATTTTGGTACCTGAGTTGACAATGGCTTCGATTTCTTCCAGCAGCTGGTCGAAGTCGAGATTGTTCGACACGGCTATTTCGCTCAGGTCGATCTTTCGGTCTATTGCCTGTATAATCTGAATTTTGAGTTTCGATTTATTGGCCACCGAGCGCACGCGCAAGTCCTCTGGACGCTCGATTTCGTTTTCCGACACGTACTGCTTTATGATTCGCACAAAGTCGGCGCCATAGCGCTGGGCTTTGCCTGCGCCTACACCGGGTACATTCTGCATTTCGTCCAGAGTAATCGGGTAGGTTGTAGCCATGGCCTCGAGCGACGGATCCTGAAAAATTACGTAAGGGGGCAGCTGAAGGTCGTGGGCTATTTTTTTGCGCAGAGCCGACAGAATGGCAAAAAGTTCCGGGTCGGCGGCGAAAGCCGAGCCACCTTTGAGCTCTACTTCCTCATCCTCGTTGAACTCGTTGTCTTCTACGATTTTAAAAGACTTCGGACGGTCCATGAAGTCATGTCCGGCTTTAGTCAGGCGCACGACTCCGTAGTTATCAATGTCGCGTTCCATGTAGCCGGCCAGCTCGCCCTGGCGCAGTACAGTGCCCAGATAGCGGGGGTCGGTGCCTTCGGCGCAACCGAAAACTTCAAGGTCATCGAGGTGGTACGATTTAATGTCGGCGGTTGCACGGCCGATCATCACGTCCACAATCTGTTCGGCTTTAAATTTTTCTTTAACAGCCGCTACTGTTTCAAGTACGGCAAGTAAATCCTCTTTTGCTTCCACTTTCTTTTTCGTATTATGGCAGTTGTCGCAATTGTCGCATTTTTCTGCAGGGTAATCTTCTCCGAAATAATGCAGGAGTGCTTTGCGGCGGCATACCGACGACTCGGCATAGGCGGCTGTTTCAATCAGCAACTGGCGTCCGATTTCCTGTTCGGCGGCAGGCTTTCCCTGCATGAACTTCTCGAGTTTCTGCAGGTCTTTATGAGCATAGAATGTGATACAGTGGCCTTCGCCTCCGTCGCGTCCGGCGCGTCCGGTTTCCTGATAGTAACCTTCGAGCGACTTGGGCATGTCGTGATGAATTACAAAGCGCACATCGGGTTTGTCGATGCCCATGCCAAAGGCTATGGTGGCTACAATCACGTCCACTTTCTCCATCAGGAATGCGTCCTGATTGTCGGAGCGGGTGGCTGCGTCCATGCCGGCATGGTATGGCAGCGCGCTGATGTTGTTGACTCTGAGCAGCTCGGCCAGTTCTTCCACGCGCTTGCGGCTGAGGCAGTAGATTATGCCCGATTTGCCGGGGTTCTGCTTTATGAAGCGTATGATGTCGTGGTCGGTGTTCTTAGTCTTGGGCCTTACCTCATAGAACAGGTTAGAGCGGTTGAACGACGATTTGAACACAGCGGCATCGCTCATACCCAGATTTTTCTGTATGTCGTGCTGCACCTTTGGGGTGGCAGTGGCGGTAAGCGCTATTACCGGGCGGCTGCCTATTTCATTGATTATAGGACGTATGCGGCGATACTCGGGCCTGAAATCATGCCCCCATTCCGATATGCAGTGCGCCTCGTCGATGGCGTAGAACGATATTGTCACTGTTTTCAGAAACTCTATGTTCTCTTCTTTGGTCAGCGACTCCGGAGCCACGTACAGCAACTTGGTGAGGCCGTTGCTTATGTCGGCTTTCACCTGGTCGATGGCCGCACGTGTAAGCGATGAGTTCAGAAAGTGTGCCACGCTGTCGTTGGCGCTGAAGTGCCGCATGGCATCAACCTGATTCTTCATCAGTGCAATCAGCGGCGACACAACTATAGCCGTGCCCTCGCAGATTAGTGCAGGCAACTGGTAGCAAAGCGACTTGCCACCGCCGGTGGGCATAAGCACAAAGGTATCGCGACCGCTGAGCAGCGACTCGATAATGGCCTGTTGATTGCCTTTGAATGTGTCGAAACCGAAATGTTCTTTGAGCGCTTCGGTCAGTGTTGTGTTGCCTGTCATGGAATTGACTCCGTTAATTGATTGATATTCGGTATACGATTACGAAGATGTTGCGTTTGTTTGACTGATAGAATTAATGATGAATTTTGGTAGATTTGGCCAGCTGGTCGGCGACGAGCTGGCTGGTAACTGTGAACTGCTTGGTGTCGGTGCCGGGTATCTCATACATGGAGTCAATCATTACAGATTCCACTATTGAGCGCAGACCGCGGGCGCCGAGCTTGTATTTTACAGCAGTGTCGACAATCAGATCAAGGGCGTCTTCGTTGAATTTCAGCTTCACTCCGTCCATCTTGAACAGTTTTTCGTACTGTCTGGTGATGGCGTTCTTGGGCTCGGTGAGTACTCGGCGCAGGGCTTCGCGGTTCAGTGGCTCAAGATGGGTGAGAATGGGCAGTCGGCCTATGATTTCGGGTATAAGGCCGAATGATTTCAGGTCCTGGGGCTCTACGTACTGCAGATAATCGTCTTTTTTCACTCGGCGTTGCGAGCTGGTGGCGTAGCCTACAGCATGCGAGTTCAGGCGGTGTGCTATCTTCTGTTCTATGCCGTCGAAGGCACCACCGCAGATAAACAGTATGTTTTTTGTATCGACCGGAATCATGCGCTGCTCGGGGTGCTTGCGGCCCCCCTGCGGCGGCACATTCACCACCGAGCCTTCGAGCAGCTTCAGCAGGCCCTGCTGTACGCCTTCGCCGCTTACGTCGCGAGTAATCGAGGGGTTGTCGCCTTTGCGCGCAATTTTGTCGATTTCGTCGATGAACACTATGCCTCGCTCGGCCTTGGTCACATCGTAGTCGGCGGCCTGTAGCAGGCGTGTGAGCAGGCTTTCGATGTCTTCGCCCACATAGCCTGCTTGGGTCAGCACGGTGGCGTCTACTATGGTGAAGGGCACATCAAGCAGGCGGGCAATGGTTTTGGCTATCAGGGTTTTGCCTGTGCCTGTGGGGCCTACCATTATGATGTTGCTCTTTTCGATGTCGGTGTCGTCGTCGGCCTGCATCAGACGTTTGTAGTGGTTGTACACAGCCACCGACAGGTATCGTTTGGCGCTTTCCTGACCAATTACGTACTGGTCGAGGAACTCCTTGATTTGTACAGGCTTGGGCACTTCCGACAGTTTCTTGCCCAGGCTCTTTTTGCTGTTGCTTTTCTTTTCCTGCTCCATTTCTTGTATCATGCCGTTGATGACATCGATGCAGGAGTCGCAGATAAATACGCCGGGAGTGCCTCCGGGTACCAGAAACTGTACTTCGGAGGCGGCGCGGCCACAGAAACTGCAACAGTTGTTCTTCGCTTTAGGCATAATATCAGATGTTGCTGTCAGTTTTAGGGCTTTTCACGAGCACGTTGTCAATCATGCCGTATTCTTTTGCTTCGGCTGCGGTCATCCAGTAGTCGCGGTCGGAATCTTTCTCTACCTTTTCGAATGGCTGTCCGGAGTGGTTGGCGATGATGGTGTAGAGTTCCGATTTGAGTTTCTTGATTTCGCGGGCGGTGATTTCGATATCCGAAGCCTGGCCCTGAGCGCCGCCCATGGGTTGGTGAATCATCACGCGCGAGTGAGGCAGTGCATAGCGTTTGCCCTTTTCGCCGGCTACCAGCAGCACTGCGGCCATTGAGGCGGCCATACCGGTGCAGATGGTGGTTACGTCAGAGCTTACGTACTGCATGGTGTCGTAGATGCCCAAGCCGGCATAAACCGAACCACCGGGCGAGTTGAGGTATATCGAGATGTCTTTGCCCGGATCGGACGAATCGAGATACAGCAACTGTGCCTGAATTACGTTGGCGGTGTAGTCGTTGACATCGGTGCCGAGGAATATGACGCGATCCATCATCAGACGCGAGAATACATCCATCTGCGCTACGTTGAGCTGGCGTTCCTCAATGATGGTGGGGCTTATATAGCTTGCCGATATCGCGGCAGAGGCCTTGGAGCTGTACTGGTCCAGGGCCAGGCCGTTCATGCCTAAATGATGAACCGCGAAATTGCGGAAATCGTTGTTGTTCATATCTATTGTTTTACCTTGTTTTAGTTATTGGAAAACGGGGGCGCTCCAAAATGCGCCGCCTTCGCTTGCTCTTGATTATTCAAAATTACATAAAAAATTCCGAATATACAACATCTGAAATTTATTTTTGATTTTTTCTATGTAATATTGCTTGTCGCCGGAATAAGTAATGGTGGCAAGGTGCGCCGTGCTGCCGCTTTTGTTTCTGCCTGTGCGGCCATAGAAAGGTGCAGGGGAACCGGCCGACGGCCGGTTCCCCTGCAGGGTATTTGGTTTGTTTCGATTATTCTGCGCTTTCTTCTGCGGCTTCTTCAGCGGCCTGGCTCTGGTGCTGTGCCATGTATGCGCGGTAGTCGTCGAGCGATACTTCTTCAACGTTCAGAGTCACGTTTTCGCGTACTACGGCAAAGAGTTTGAGGTCGCTTACTTCTTCTACGATGTGGCGGCGGTAGTTCTTGTCGGCCAGGATGTGCTTGGCGGCGTTGTCGATAGTTGCTTCGTCGGCGTTAAAGATACCGTACTGACGGAACTGCTGCTGTGCGATGAACTTGGTGCGGGCCACAATGTCGGCTTCTTCGATTTTAACGTCGAATTTGGCGGCGATGGCTTCCTTGATGAGCTGCCATGTGAGGTCGGGCAGAACTTCGTCGTACACCTTGTCCATGTCGGTGTTCGCGTCAACGTTCTCTTCGTTGGCGAGCTTGAGCCATTTTTTCAGGAATTCCTTGGGCAGGTTGAGGTTGCCGTAGGTATCCATGAGGTACTTTTTCAGTTCGAGGTTGCTGAAGTAATCGGTGGTGCTGCGGAACTGGCCGGCCAGTACGTTGCGGATAGCCTTGTCGAATTCTTCTTCGTTGTGTACTTTGTCGCGGCCGAATACGTTGTCGAAGAATTCTTGGTCGTGCTCGGCAGGTTTTACAACTATGATTTCGGCGATGGACATCTCAAAGTCGCTCTTCACTTCGACTGCCTGCTCTTTGTCGATGTTGAGCATCGAGGCGAGTTCGGCAGCGTTGCCTTCGCAGCTGTTGTAGGGGTTGAACACAACCTTGTCGTTCACCTTTTTGCCGATGAACTTGTCGGCTTCTTCCTTGCTCTTGAAGTACATGGGAGCCACAATGCCGCTGATTACCTGAATGGCGCCTTCGGCATCGTTTACAGTGCCGTCTTCGTTGAGCTGCATTATAGTACCTTTTACGAGAGCCTTTTCATCAACTTCTTCGCCGGGCACCTGTGCGCCGAAGCGCTCACGCAGGCTCTTGTCTTCGTCGGCTACCATCTGGTCGGTTACCTCGATGGCCTTGTAGGGCAGGGTCACTTCCTTGTCGAGCTTGAGGTCGATAGCCGGAGCGATACCTACTTCGTATGTGAAGGTGTAGTCCTTGTCGGTGAGGTTGATTTCCTTGATTTCCTCGGCGATTGGCTGGCCGATGATGTTGAGCTTCTGTTCTTTTATATAGTCGACAACGGCTTCGTAAACGCTGCGGTTGAGCACGTCGCTCTTTACCTGCTTGCCGAAACGCTGGCGGAGCTGTGGAAGGCTGATATGGCCCTTGCGGAAGCCGGGGATGTTATGGGTGTTGCCGATTTTGCGGAGCTCGGCATCGACTTTCGATGCATAGTCAGCTTCTTCAACCTGGGCAACTATCTTGCCGTTTACGTCGTCGATTTTTTCGAATGTAATATTCATTATCAGTGAGTTATGAAGTGTTTATATATTGTTCGAATGTATTTGGCGCTGATGAGCGCTTTTATTCGGCTGCAAATTTAGTGAATTTTTTACAAATAGCCAACATTGACGCCTGCTAATTTGCTGCATTTGCTGCAGGCTGCGACATGCCGGCAAGTGCTCTCGCACAGCGTATGCCGTCGATGGCCGCCGACACTATGCCTCCGGCATGCCCGGCTCCTTCGCCGCAAGGGAACAGGCGGGCTACACCGCAGTGCTGCAGTGTAGCGCGGTCGCGAGGCAGTTGCACGGGCGCCGATGTGCGGGTTTCGTCGCCGACCACCAGGGCATCGGAGGTGAGAAAGCCGCGGGCTTTGCGGCCGAACTGTCGGAAGCCTTCCTGCAGGCGGCATGACACTCCTGGAGGCAGAAGCTGGTCGACCCGGCGGCTTACAACGCCCGGGGCATAGCTCGAACGGGGCAGGTCGGCCGAGAGCCGGCCGTTGACAAAGTCGGTCATGCGCTGTGCCGGAGCCTGCTGGCTGTTGCCGGCGGCTTCGAAAAAGCGCTGTTCGATTTCGGCCTGAAAGTGCAGCATGCGCAGCGGATTATCGCCGGGAATATCCTCGGGCAGCACTTCCACCACCATGCCGCTATTGGCCCAGCGGGTGCCGCGGTTAGAGGGCGACATGCCGTTGACCACCAACTGGCCGGGTTCGCTGGCTGCGGGTATGATGAAGCCGCCGGGGCACATGCAGAAGCTGTACACGGCACGGTTGTCGACACGGCACAGCATGGAGTACTCGGCAGGGGGGAGATAGCGGCCTCGACCATTGGGGTTGTGGTATTGTATGCGGTCTATCAGTTCCTGCGGATGCTCAAGGCGCACGCCCACAGCTATGCCTTTGGCGTGCATCTCCACGCCGCGGCGCTGCAGCATGGTGTATACGTCACGGGCGGAATGTCCGGTGGCAAGAATCACCGGGCCGCAGAGGCGACTGCCGTCGTTGAGTACCACGCCGTCCACACCGCCGTCGGCTCCTAATATCAGGTCGTCGACACGGTGTCCGAACAGTACTTTACCGCCGTGGTTTTCGATGGTATGACGTATGTTTTTTATTACCTCGGGCAGTTTGTCTGTGCCTATGTGCGGATGCGCGTCCACAAGTATGTCGCGTGAGGCGCCGTGCCGGTGCAGTATCTGCAGCACTTTGTCCACAGGGCCACGTTTGGTGCTGCGGGTGTACAGTTTGCCGTCGGAGAAAGCTCCGGCGCCTCCCTCGCCGAAACAGTAGTTCGACTCGGGGTCGATTTGCTGAGTGCGGCTTATCGCAGCCATGTCGCGCCGGCGCGAGTCCACATCCTTGCCGCGCTCCAGCAGTATCGGACGCAGGCCCAGTTCAATCAGCTCGAGGGCGGCGAACAGTCCGGCTGGTCCGGCGCCTACCACCAGCACCTGCGGCGAGCCGGATACATCGGGGTAGCGTGGAGGCGGAGGTACCAGAGCGTCGCGAGTTTCCTCGCTGTCGAGGTGTATGTCAAGGGTAAGGTTCACGGCTATACGGCGCTGACGGGCATCAATCGAGCGTTTTATCAGGTCGGTGCGTACTAAGCGCTTTATGTCAACGCCCATTATGCGGGCGGCTTCGCGTCGGCATCGCTCGCCGTCGGCGGCTGCAGCGGGGTCGAGGCGCAGATTAACTCGTTTTATCATTTTGCAGATTGTAATTCTTTGTTATGCCTGTGCATGCTGTACCACAGGGTACCTACTGCCAGCAGGAAGGCCAGTACGTCGCTACCGGTCATTGATGCCCATACACCGGTGATTCCGAACATGGGCGGCATAATCCACAGCAGAGGCAGCAGGAATATAAGCTGGCGGGTGAGCGACAGGAATATCGATACCTTGGGTTTGCCTATCGACTGAAAAAAGTTCTGTATCACTATCTGTACACCCACTACCGGATAGCAGATGAAATATACTCTGAAGCCTTCGCGGGCTATTTCAATCATCTGGGGGTCGGTGGTGAACAGGTTCGATATGGTGTCGGGCAGAGTTTCTGTAAGAATCCAGCCGGAGGTGGTTATGCACAGGCCGCATATTATACCCTTTCGCAGAGTTTCTTTTACGCGGTTCCAGTTGTCGGCTCCGATATTGTATCCGAGTATGGGCTGCATGCCCTGGGTGACACCGAATACAATCATTACAAAAAACATGGTGGTGCGGTTTATGATGCCATAGGCTCCCACGGCCACGTTGCCCATGTCGTTTGCGGCGTATTCAAGCAGCGCTTTGTTGAGGAAAACCACCACAAGGCAGGCGCAGCAGTTCATCAGAAACGGTGACAGACCTATCGAATATATGCGCTTGAGCAGTCCGACGGTGATGAAGCCGCGGCGCCATTGAAAATGCACAAAACTCTTTTTCGACAGAAAATGTGCCAGTACCCATATCAGCGCGGCGGTCTGACCCAGGATGGTGGCCCAGGCCGCGCCGCCTATGCCCCAGTGGAGTACGAAAATGAAAATAGGGGCAAGAACCACATTTACAGCCACCGACAGCAGGGCCGAAATCATGGCCTTGCGCGGATAGCCGGTAGCGCGCATTATATTGTTCAGACCTATGAATACATACGATATCGGTGAGCCCAGCAGAATCACCTGCATGAAGCTGCGGGCATAGTCGATGGTTTCGGCTGTGGCGCCGAAGAATAATAATATAGGGTCGAGAAACAGCAGTGTCATACCTCCGAACAGCACCGAGTGCAACAGGCAGAGGCAGGTGACGGTGCTGAGTACGTCGCTTGCTTTGTCGAGGTTTTTCTGACCTAAGAATATTGAGCTGATGGTAGCGCCACCCACTGCCACAAGTGTACAGAAGCCTATCACCAGGTTCATAAGCGGAAAGGTGATGGCCAGACCGGCGATGGCCATGGCGTTTACGCCACGGCCTATGAATATACTGTCGATTATATTGTAAAGCGATGTGACCAGCGACGCTATGATGGCAGGTACGGAATACTGCAGCAGCAGTTTGCTTACCGGTTTGGTGCCGAGTTCGGTAGGTGTAGCTCCTTGTGACTGTGACATGATAATGATTGATTCGATATTGCAAAATTAACGCGTTTATTCCAACGCAGGTACGGCCGGACGGCTCACTTTTCGTCTTTGAACAACTCGTCGTTGTCGTCGAGGCGGAAATAATGGGCCAGCAGAGCAATAAAACGGCTTATCTGCTTTATCGCCTCAAGGGTGTCTTTGCCTATTTCCTTGCCCTGCAGACGCAGCATCAGCATGCCGTAGAGGGCATTGAAGCAGGTTTCGATTTCCCCGGCCTTTTGTTCTCCGGCCTTGGCGCGGAGTTCCACAATATATGGCAGGGTGTTGTAGAACTCCTTGGTGTACTCGCCGAATCTCGGGTCTTTCAGCAGAGCATCGTGCAGCTGCACAAGCTGTATCACCACATTTTTGTTGAGTTGCAGGTGACCGCTATGCTCCACGCCCTCGCGGCGCATCATGTCTATGAGCGACTCGTACCACTCGGCGAGCTGAGTCTTCTGCCCGTCGGTCAGCGAAGTCTTGTCTATGATATTTGCCTTGATTCGGTCTATGTCAAGTCCGTTGGCTCGTATCATGTCTTCAATCTGCCACATGTACAGCAGATATTCCGCGATGTTCTCTTTACGCTTCTGAGATGCTATATACATTATAATTATATGTTTTAATATTTGGCGGTTCTACATCATGTATTTATCTGCCAGGGCGCTGTATGCGGGTGTGGACTTGAACTCCGTTATCCAGTCGTTGAGCGTCCTCAGCAGTTCGCTGTCGTCCTTGCGCACAATCCATGTCTGGAACTGCGAGAACGAAATCGGCAGGCTTATATCAAGGTCGGGATAGTCGGACTTGAGTTGCCGGGCTACCGTTTCGTTAATCATGGCCCGCGGTATGCAGCCCTGATGCACCATTATTCCGAGCAGTTCTGCCGAGTATTTAGGGTCAGATTTTATTATTATGGTCTGACCGGCTTCGGCCGCCAAATGTTCAAGCCGGGATTGCAGCGACGAGCCGTCGGCAACCCACACTTCCTGCCTGTCGAGCTGGCGTGTGTTGGTAATAATGGCGGCAGAATCGGCAGGGTTTGCGCGCTGTACCAGCACTGCGCGGTCGGTGAAAATCGACTCGGTTGTGCCGAATTCTTCGCGCAGGCGTGAGGTAGCCGGCAGGTTGGCCACTACAAGGTCGAAAGTGCGGTTTTTAAGGCCTTTAAGTGCGTATTCGAGCGGCGCAAAAGGCTGAAATACCACCGGTCGGTTGTGGTCGGCGCAGATTGCGCGCAGCATTTCGTAGTCAAAGCCTGCTACAGTGTCGCCGCTGTATGCATAGGTCAGAGGTGACATTTCTATGGCTACTGCCAGAGTGTCGCCTGCCGGATGTCCGAATGTGGCTGCCACTGATGTCTGTTGCGGATGGGAGCAGCGGCTTAGCATCCACATCGCTGCCAGAACCAGAGCCAGCAGTGCTATGTACACGGGCATGTGCCCTTTGATGATTTTTGTATTCACGTGGTTCATTGCGGGCCGGATTTGGTTGTAGGGCCTACGTTGATATAACGCGCCCCCGCTGTTTTTAGTTGGCGAAATCAACCGATACTCCAAGCTGCAGGCGGCGCGGGTTCAGCGGATAGTTGACTGCCGAAAAGTAGTTGTTTCCGCCGAATATTCCCTGGTTGATGTGCGACATCATCACGTAGAAGCGGGTCTTGCTTAGCTTGAAGTTCAAATACAGGTTCATAAAGGGGTAGTTGCCCAGCTTTACTTCCTGCTGGTTGGCGAACGTGGCCGTAGCCGGCTGGTATGCGGGCGCATAGTAGCCGGTGTAGTAGTCGCAGTCTATGCCGGCCTGAACAAACAAGGTGGCTATCTTGAACTTGAAATATAAATTAGAATACACTGCAAACTGCGGCAGAGGCACTACCGCCTGGTCGGACGAGGTCTGATAGGTGAGGGCGTTATCCCAGTGCAAAGGGCCTGCATGGAGGTTTTGCCACAGCCGCAACGACAATACCTGTACGTTGGAGCTGTGCTGCATTGGAGTGAAGTCAGGCCCGAAGTAAATATGGTTCTGCAGGTTCGTCACCGAGGCCTCGAATGTGGTGCCGCTGCGGTCGTAGTCGAGGCGTCCGCCGAAGCGTACCGAGCGCTCCTTGCCGAATTTGTTCTGCCAGATGAAGTGGTTCGAGAGGTAATTGTTCATCAGATAAGGCGCTGCCTCGTTGCGGAAGGAGCCGAACGCGGTCAGGCGCAGCGAGTCGCCAAGCAGCGGGAAGCGGGTGTTGATGTCGCCTTCGATTCTGACATCGCCGGCAGCCGGCCCAATGATGCCGAACTGAGCGTTGGCGCGGTAGGTCAGAATGGAGCCTTTCTGCTTGGTCAGCTGTCCGCCCACCCACAGTAGATTCTCTGTGGCGGCCGGATTGATGCCGCTGATTCCGGCGGGGAAGGGGGTGAGGCCGAAGTCGGGATTCATACGGTCGATGGTGTCGGCGGTCTGGTTATAGCGGCGTACTTCGTGGGTGAGGTATGCGGCCAGTCCGAACTTGGCGTAACGGTGAAAGCCTTCGAGCAGTGATATGCCTAAAGTGTTTTGCAGGCTCCAATAGGTTGTGCGGTCGCGGGTAAAGTCAGGATTCAGGTAGGTATTGGCAAAGAATTCGCGTGTTTCAGTGGGCGATGTGTCGTTGAACGAGTGTCGTCCGCTGTTGAAATTCAGGCTCCATATCAGCGATGTCACGGGTATATAGGTGCGGTTTACTGTGGTGTCGTTTACCGCCTCTTCGTGCCAGTATCCTATTTTGTAGCGGTGGTTAAGAAACAGCTGGTCGCCGGCCACACGTGTGTGGGCGTCGTTCAGTCTGGTAGGTATCTGCTTGGCGTTAACTTTGTCGACACCGCCCTGTAGCTCGGCAGGGTCGGTAATCCACAGCACGTCTTCAATGCCGCCGTTCTCCTTGTTTACTGAGTTATAGTGGTAGTAGAATCCTTGAAACTCGTAGCGGTCGCCCATATAAGAGCCGGAGAAGCCCCATTCGAGGTTCTTTACCGCCTGGTTCTCATAGCTGCCTTTGGAGTAGATATAGTCGAGCAGCGCACCTACCTGTGCGCGCTTGTTGATGTTGCCCGAGAATATGGCGTTCAGGCGCTCCTGGGCATCCTGTTTGCCTCCGCCGAAGTTGTAGCTCAGCAGAGTCATGGGTATGCGGGTATTGTAAAAGCGTGTATTGGCCAGCGAAGGCAGCCAGGGCTTTAGGGCATCGCGGAAAAAGAAGTCGGAAATGCCCTGCTGCTCTGCAAAAATCATGTTTTTGCCTTCTGCGCCGTAGTTGCCGGTTGTGGCGTATGCCGCCGACTGCCCCGAGGGTACGAAGCGCAGCGAGTAGTTTTCGTAAAGTGTGTCGATGGTCGACGGTTCGCGCAGGCCAAGCCGGTCGGCAAGAGTCCAGCTGTACGATGGCTCTACCACAGGCGGTTTGGCCCATATTACAGTAGCTCCGAAGACCAGAGCGGACAATATGATAAGTTTGCGTGGTTTCACACGGCAAAGTTACTAATTTTTGCCCGTACCTGCAAGTGTCAGTCAAATATCCTGGTGCTGTCGACTGCAACCGTTATGGCTTCTGTGCCTACGCTCAGACGGAACTCGCCCCGCTCCACAACCCACTTGCCGTCGGGGTTCACAAAGGCGAGCTCGCGCACCGGCAGGCTGAACTCCACCGTGATATCCTCGCCTGCTTCCAGATGGTGTTTGCTGAATGCCCGCAGGCGCCGGTTGTCGGGCGATACCGAGGCCACAAGGTCGCTGCTGTACAGCAGCACACTCTCCTTGCCTCGTAGCTTGCCGCTGTTGCGCAGTTTCACCTTCAGGAGTATTATATCGTCGGGGCTGTAGACACTGCGATCGGTGGTAAGTCCGCTGTATTCGAAGGTGGTGTAGCTCAGGCCATGGCCGAATGACCACTGCACTTCTACCGAGGCATCGTAATTGTAAGCTCCCGCCATTGTGGGCACACACTCACCCTTTTTGTAGTCGTAGGGTATGAGGGCTCCGTGGTAACGCGGATAGCTTATGGGCATGCGGCCGCTGAAATTCTCGTCGCCTGCCAGCAGCATGGCCAGCGCATCGCCGCCGTAGTTGCCCGGCAGCATTATGTTCACTATTGCTGAGGCAAGTGGTTCGATTTCAGGAATCAGGCGCGGACGTCCTTGGTTGAGAATCAGCAGCAGAGGCTTGCCTGTGGCCGCCAGACGGCGTACAAGTTCGCGCTGGTTGGCCGACAGATGCAGGTCGTCGGTATTGCCGGGAGTTTCGCAATAACTGGTTTCGCCCACACAAGCCATAATCACGTCGGCCGATTCGGCGGCGCGGACTGCACTGTCGAAGTCGGGTTCGTTCTCGCGTCCCCAGTCGTTCCAGTCGTGCGGGGCGTAGGTTACTCCGGGAGCATATATTATGTTGTCATTGCCGAAGCGCTGCCGCATGGCCTGCAGTATGGTGTTGTGCTCTTGGGCGAAATCGTCGGTGAGCTGTCCCTGCCAGGTGTATGTCCAGCCTCCGTTCAGGGCGCGCATGCTGTCGGCGTTCGGGCCGGCAATCAGAATCCTGGAGCCGTGTTTCAGCGGCAGGAGGTGGCCGTCATTTTTCAGCAGCACCATCGATTCGACGGCGGCGCGTGTGGCGTCGGCGGCAAACTCGCGGCTGCCGAACAGCGGATAGTCGTCAGCGCAGGTATCGGGTGTTTCAAAAAGGCCCAGACGCATTTTCATTCGCAGCACCCGCGCGCAGGCATCGTCGATGCGGCTCATCGGCACCGCGTTTTCTTCGACGAGTTCTTTGAGCAGTGTGCAGAAGTCGGTCGAGTAGGGTTCCATGGCCATGTCGATGCCGGCGTTGATCGCCAGAGCTATGGCCTCCTTTTTATCGTGGGCCACATACTCGCGGTTCCACAGATTGTCGATGTCGGCCCAGTCGGTGACTATTACCCCGTCCCAGTTCAGCTCCTGCTTCAGCCAACGGGTGAGGTATCGGGCGTTGGCATGAAAAGGCACTCCGTTGTTGGTGGTGCTGTTGACCATCACCGACAGTGCGCCTCCCTCGTGGATTGCCTTGCGGTATGGCTCGAAGTGCTTTTCACGCATTTCCATCTCGCCAATTGAACTGTGGGTACGGTCGCGTCCGCTTACCGGCGAGCCGTAGCCCATGAAGTGCTTGAGGCAGGCGGCGATATGAAATCGGTCGATATTCGCGGGGTCGGGGCCCTGAAGACCCTCGACGGCCGCAGTGCCCATGGCTGCATTCAGATAAGCGTCCTCGCCGAAGTTTTCGAATACCCTTGGCCACAGAGGGTTGCGGCTGAGGTCGACTGTGGGATTGAAAGTCCAGGGCACGTCGCATGCTCGGGTTTCGTACGCGGTAATCTCGGCACCGCGGCGGACAAGGGCGGAGTTGAAAGTTGCCGCCATGTTGATGTTGTGCGGCAGTATGGTGGCTCCGATGGCGTAGTTGGCTCCGTGGTTCATGTCCAGACCGTAGATGCAGGGTATGCCGGTGGCTTGTATCGAAGCCTTCTGCAGCTGCGACACAATGCAGTGCCATTGCTGCGGAGTAAGAGCGGTGTCGGCCACATTTAATACAGAGCCGACTTTATGGCGCGATATTACATCGTCGAGCCGTTCCTGCGGTATGGCCATATCGGGCCGTTCGGCAGGCTCGAACTTGCCGCCGAGCACACCCAGGGTCAGCTGGGTCATCTGGCCTATTTTTTCTTCAAGGGTCATGCGTTGCAGCAGAGCGGCGACACGCTTCTCGATATCCGTATTCCTGAGGGTATTCATATTGTAAGTTTTCTGCAAAAATAAGCAAAATGTATAAGATGCAGTTCGCGGATATTATCCTATTCTTTGCAAAATAAAACGACCGGCATCAAGCGCGATGCCGGTCGTATAAGTTTTGATGTATTATTTCAGCCAGTGGTCGAACCAGCGGAAGAAGAGCCGTTGCCACATCACTGCGTTCTGCGGTTTCAGAATCCAGTGGTTTTCGTCGGGGAATATAACCATTTCGGCCGGGATACCACGTAGCTTGGCCGCGTTAAAGGCCTCCATGCCCTGGCTGGCCAGGATTCGGTAGTCGTATTCGCCGTGGCTGACCATGATGGGAGTGTCCCACTTGTCAACAAAGCGGTGTGGCGAATTGGCGAAAGTACGCTGAGCGGCAGCGTTGTCTTTTTCCCAGTAAGCGCCGCCCATATCCCAGTTGGCGAACCACATTTCTTCGGTTTCCAGATACTGGGCCTCCATGTTGAAAATACCGGCGTGAGCCAGCAGCGCAGCAAAGCGCTTGTTATGGTTGCCGGCGAGCCAGTAAACCGAGAAACCGCCGTAACTTGCGCCGCTTGCACCTATTTTGGCAGCGTTCACGTAGGGCTTTTCTTTCATATAGTCGACAGCAGCCAGATAGTCTTCCATGTTCTGTCCGGGATAGTCTTTCGAAATCTGGGCGTTCCATTCAGTGCCGAAGCCGGGCAGACCGCGGCGGTTGGGGGCAATTACGATATAGCCGTGCGAAGCCATCAGAGCGAAGTTCCAGCGGTAGCTCCAGAACTGGCTTACAGCCTGCTGCGGGCCTCCCTGACAGTAAAGTAAGGCGGGGTACTGCTTGTCGGCGTTGAAATTCGGGGGCAGTACAGCCCATACAAGCATTTCCTTGCCGTCGGTTGTAGGCACATAGTGGCGCACCACGGTGGGCATGGTCAGCTGGCTGAAGATGGGTCCGTTGACATCGGTAAGGAGCTTTCCGTCGGCACCTTTCTTGTTCATTGTCACTTTGACTATTTCGTTGGGGCGCAGCATGGAGTGGTTCATGGTCACTACGGTCTTGCTGTCAACGGGGCTAAGAGAGGTATAGTCCCATTCGCCGTCGGTGAGGCGGGTAATCTTGCGCGATTTCAGCTCAATGTTGAATACCGGAATAGTGCCCTGATAAGGTGCTGTAAACCACAGTTGCTTGCCGTCGGGGTTCCAGGCGAACTGGTCGATGGTGTAGTCCCAGTCAGCGGTGAGGTCGGTTTTTACGCCGGTCGCCATATCGAGCATCATCAGACGGTTTTTGTCCGACTCATAGCCGTCGTGTTCCATGCTCAGCCATGCCATTTTTGTACCGTCAGGCGAGAATGCAGGCATGGTGTCGTAGCCCATCATGCCTTCGGTGAGGTTACGTTCTGTGCCGTCGGCTATATTATAGAGGTAGAGGTCGCTGTTTGTGCTCAGGGCATATTCGAGGCCTTTTTTCTTGCGGCAGGTATATACCAGCTGTTTGCCGTCGGGAGTCCAGGCAAACGACTCCGGGCCGCCGAAAGGCTTCATGGGCGATTCGAATGGCTGGTCACCGAGGATGTCCTTGAGATTGTCGACCTTCACACCGTCGAATGTGCCTACAAGGGGGTGGGGTATTTCGGTTACCCACTCGTCCCAGTGTTTGTACATGAGGTCATCGACCACACGTCCGGTGGCTTTGGGCAGGTCCGGATAAATGTCGGCAGCGTTCTGAGCGTATTTTACGTTGCTGATAAGCACCACCTGCTTTTCGTCGGGCGAGAACAGGAAGCCTCCGATACCTTTGGCCACATCGCTTATCTGACGGCGATCGGTGCCGTCGGCGTTCATTATCCACAGCTGCATCTTGCCGTCGGCGTCAGCGCTCATGAAGGCAATCTTGCTGCCACCGGTCATCCATACGGCACCGCTTTCGGATTGTTCGGTGGCGGTGATGCGGGTAAGTCCGCTTCCGTCGATGTTCATTACATACAGGTCGTTGTTCGAGCGGTTCTGTTCAAGGTTTTCGTACGAAATGCCGAAAAGCACACGTTTGCCGTCGGGCGAAACCTGCGGGTCGCTTACACGTCCCAGGGCCTCGAGGGCGTCGATGTCGAATAATCCGCTTGCCGAGTGGAATTCGGGAATATCAATCATGGGATTCCCGGTGGTTTCGGCCGTTCCCGCTGCCTGGGCAGCGGTGGCCAGCAGCAGTGCGCCGGCAGTCATAGCAATCTGTTTCATTCTGGTTTATTTAAGGGATTTGATTTCTATACGTTGGAGTCACATGGCATCTTGGCTGTCCTCGGCCAGACTTACGCCGTCGATGTCGGTCAGGCGTGCACATAGGGCAGGACGGTCATCGAGCTTGCAGCTTAGAGTCATGGAGCATACATTGTCGAACTGCTGATTCACCACACTCACGTCGGCGCCTTTGGTAAGACGCATCACGTCGTTCATGGCCAGATACGGAAAAGTGAAAGTTACGGTAGCCATTTCACTGAGTTCAATAATCTCACCGGCTTCGATGACGTCGCGGGCAGCCTGTCGGTATGCCGCAATCAGGCCCGAAGTGCCGAGTTTGATACCTCCGAAATAGCGTACCACCACAATTACCACATCGGTGAGCCCGAAACTGTTGATTTGGCCGAGAATAGGCTTTCCGGCTGTACCCGAGGGCTCGCCGTTGTCGCTGCTCAGAAAATCGGTGCGTCCGGCGCCGAGCATATATGCCCAGCATACATGGCGGGCATCGTGGTAGCGGCGACCATATTCGGCTATGACAGCCTTGGCCTCATCGGCGTTGCATGCCGGGTGAGCGAAAGCCAGAAACTTGCTCATCTTTTCCTTAAAGATGGCCTCACATGGTGATTTTAGGGTCAGATAGTTCATCGTTGCCGCAAAATTACAAAAAATCCGGAGCATATTGGCGCATGGTTAATAAAAATTTTCTAAATTTGTTTTTCGGATGCAAAACTAATAAGAATTACGGATGGTTTATAAAACTATGAACCTGTTTCAACGCATATATCATTTTTATGCCGACGGTTTCCGAGGCATGACCGTAGGCCGGACTCTGTGGATTGTAATCATTATCAAACTGGTGGTGATGTTCGCTGTTATACGGCTGTTTTTTATGCCCGATATTCTTGGCGGTTTCGACAACGATACACAGCGGGCAGAGGCAGTGCGCGAACACCTCAGCCAAATCAATAATAGAATTAATATAAAAATCAAAACTATATAACATGGATCTATTAGCAACCGTCAACTGGTCGAGGGCACAGTTCGCTCTTACGGCCATGTACCATTGGCTATTCGTGCCGCTGACCATTGGTCTGGCACTGATAGTGGCCATTATGGAAACTATCTACTACCGCACCCGCAACGAACGATGGAAAGGACTTACAAAGTTCTGGATGGCTTTGTTCGGCATCAACTTCGCCATAGGCGTGGCCACCGGCCTGATTCTTGAATTCGAGTTCGGAACCAACTGGTCGAACTACTCGTGGTTTGTGGGAGATATTTTCGGCGCGCCGCTGGCAATCGAGGGGATATTCGCATTCTTTCTCGAAGCGACTTTTGTTGCCGTGATGTTCTTTGGCTGGAAGAAAGTGTCGCCCGGATTCCACCTTGCGTCGACCTGGCTTACTGCGTTCGGAGTGGCCTTGTCGGCATGGTGGATTCTGGTAGCCAACGCATGGATGCAGTATCCCGTGGGTATGGAATTCGACCCCGACCAGATGCGAAATGTGATGACCGACTTCTCGGCTGTGGCGCTGTCGCCTGTGGCGGTGAACAAATTTTTTCATGCTGTGTTCAGCACCTGGACTCTTGCCGGTGTGTTTGTGGTCGGTGTAAGCGCCTGGCTGCTATGGCGCAAGCGTAATATCGAAGCGGCTAGACTGTCGCTTAAGATTGGTACCTGGGTTGGTTTGGCAGGTATAGTCCTTACCCTCTGGACCGGCGACGGTTCGGCTGTGAACGTAGCCAGAGTACAGCCTATGAAACTTGCTGCCATGGAAGGCCTTTACGACGGTAAAGTGGGTCAGGAACTCGTTGGTTTTGGATTTGTGAACACCGACAAGAAACCCGGCGACGACCTCCCCGCAATCCATGCCGAAATAAGCATACCTTACGGACTGTCGGTACTCGCCAACCACGACCCCAACAGCTTTGTGCCCGGCATCAACGACCTTATCAAAGGCGTAAGCCTTACCCCTCAGGGCGATACAATCAACACCGTGAGCTATGCCGAACGCATAAGCATGGGCCGTGAAGCCCGCGAGGCTCTCGCCGCATACAGCACTGCCCGCAAATCAGGCGATGAAAGTGCTGCGGCAACCGCTCTGAAAACTCTCCGCGATAACTACAAATACTTTGGTTACGGCTATTTCGACGAACCGGCCGATGCAGTTCCGCCTGTGGCAACCACCTTCTATAGTTTCCGTGTGATGGTAATCACCGGCGGCTATCTGCTGTTGCTGTTTGTAATGCTTATATTTGTATATTATCGCAAGCCCGAGTTTTTAGAGAAACCATGGCTGCACTGGGTGTGCATCATCAGCATACCGCTGGTATGGATTTGCTCGCAGGCCGGCTGGGTACTGGCCGAAGTGGGCCGACAGCCTTGGACAATCCAGGATTTGCTGCCTGTTCAGGCCGCTGTCAGCGCCATACCATCGGGCAATGTTGTACTTACATTCTGTCTGTTCGCGCTGCTGTTCACTATGCTGCTGGCAGCAGAAATCAGCATAATGCTGCGATATATCTCACGTAAATCGAAAACAAACATAATGGAATGACCATGGACAATCTTCAATTACTGCAATCATACTGGTGGCTGCTCATAGCCGTGATCGGCGGTCTGCTTGTATTCCTGCTATTTGTGCAGGGCGGACAAACAATGCTCTTCTGCGGTGCCACCCCCGAAGGCCGAAAACTTATGGTCAACAGTCTTGGCCGCAAATGGGAACTCACATTTACCACACTGGTGCTGTTCGGCGGCGCTTTCTTCGCTTCATTCCCGCTGTTTTACTCCACCAGTTTCGGCGGCGCATACTGGCTGTGGATGCTCATACTGCTCAGTTTTGTGCTGCAGGCCGTGAGCTACGAATACCGTTCGAAACCCGGCAATATCTACGGTCGCAACACCTTCGACGTCTTTCTGCTCTTCAACGGCCTTGTAGGCTGTGTGTTGCTGGGTGTGGCCGTAGGCACCCTGTTTTTCGGCGCCGAATTTACCGTACAGAAAAGCAACCTGCTTAATCCGGGCAACCCTGTAATCAGCACCTGGGCACCGACCCACGGACTGGAGGCCATATCCAACTGGCGCTGCCTGCTGTTGGGCTTTATGGTATTCTTTCTGGCTCGCACTCAGGGCGCGTTGTACTTTATCAACAACATCAGCGACACCAAGGACTTTGGCATCAGTCTGCGTAACCGAGTACTTATCTCCGGCACTATCTTCGCCATACTGTTCATAGGTTTCGTTGCAGTGCTTTTCTGCACCACAGGCCTGCGCTATGTCGACGGTGAATTTGTAAGCGAACCGAACATATACCTTCACAACGCTTTAGATATGTGGCCGCTGGCCGCCATGATTGTGGCCGGTGCCCTGATGGTGCTGTTCGGCATATACCGCAGCGCCTTCAGCAGTTCGTACCGCTACGGTATATGGTGGACCGGTATCGGTTCGGTACTCGTGGTTATAGCCCTGCTGCTGCTTACAGGCTACGCCGATACAGCATACATGCGCAGTGTCAGCGACCCCGCAAGTTCGCTTACCATAGCCAATAGTTCAAGTTCGCTTTTCACGCTCAAGACCATGAGCTATGTGAGCATAGGTGTACCTGTGGTTCTGGCTTACATAGTGTATGTGTGGTACAAGATGAACAAGCGCCCCCTTACAGCAGCCGAAGTGAACGCCGACAGTCACAGCTACTAAGAGTTAACATTTCTTTTCAGTATTCAGCCTCCCCGTCCGGTCATACTTGCCGTCGGGGAGGTATTTTTTATTTTTGACCGTGCTCGTATAAAATATAAAAAGAGTAAAGCCGTTTTGTAAATAGCATGTTTTTTATTAACTTTGTACTGATGAAGAAATTTCCTGCTATTATATTCACAGCCGTTGTATTTTGCCCGTCGGCCGCGATGGCGCAACTGAGCCTGCCTTCAGGTCTGCCTGCCGTAAAAATTGACGCCGCGGCATCGACCGGACTTGACGGCGGCATATATGTATTGCCGTCGACACAGGGTGTGGAGCTGCGCTACAGCTCATCCTCACCGGTAAACTGGCAGCGTTTCAGCAATCTCGGCGCTGCTTACGCCGAGGATATAAGTGATGTGCGCCACGAGGGCAACGACTGGATTGTAACCCTTGGCGGCGATGATACAGGTCTGGTGGTCACTGTGGCAGGAATCAGTCATTATTACTGGTTTGTGAACTACGCCAACCACCGTCTGGAACTTCAGAGTCTGGGATTCGCTGCTGAACAGGACTGCGACCGCACTTCGCTGCAGCCCGTAGGGCAGGGCGACCGCATATTGTATTATACAATCAACGGCAGACCGGAGGAGCTCAGCCGCGAAATAGAGATAGAATATACCACACTGCGCTATGACGAAAACAGTGCTCAATATCAGCCCGTGGTAACTTCAGTGCAGATACCTTATCTGCAGAGCGTAGTAGCGGTGGAGGCTCCGCTATGCGACACCGACTTCCGTATGAGCGGCGACCGATTTCTGCGCGAGTGGGATCAGTTGCAGCAAGTGACCTCCGACCGCTGGCAGACTATAGCCGTTGCGGCCGAAACCACTGCCGTGCAGACCGAACGCGATGTGCCAAACGAGCAGAAAGACAGCGACGGACTCGGCGGAAGCGCTCCATGCGAAATCACTTTCACCGCAGTTGTAAGCGATGCCGCAATGTACCGCGAGTGGCAGATTTCCGACGACCCCGAATTCGGTATTGTCGACTACAGCTATAACGAACTGCAGATAGAGCACACCTTCCGCGAACAAGGTACCCACTACGTACGTTTTATAGCCGACAACGCCGAAGGCAGATGCGAATATATAGGACAGACCTACGAGGTGTTCGTCGGAGAGTCGGCACTGCGATGCCCCAACGCGTTCACACCCTTTACCTCGCCGGGCGTAAACGACGAGTGGCGGGTAAGCTACAAATCGCTTATCGACTACGAGTGCCATATCTTCAACAAGTGGGGCACCGAGCTGTTTAACACCACCGACCCTGCCATAGGCTGGGACGGCAAGTATGGCGGCAAATATGTGCCCGCAGGCACATACTACTATGTGATACGCGCCGAGGGCTCCGACGGCAAGCAGTACAAACTCAGCGGCGACATCAACATCATAGGCTACCACGGCAACAGCAGCACCGCTGCCGACGGGGAGTAAGCCACAGCGGCATACACAGCCTCAAATACATCAACCTATAGCATCAACAATGAAAAGATACCTCGGCGCCATAGGCGCTACCGCAATAATAGGTCTGGCATTTATGCTGACCACATCGAACGACACCCTCGCCGAACCCGTACCGACGGCTCCGGCAAATGAATTCTCTACTGTGGTTAACCCGCAGATACCCGCATTGTACACACTATGCGGCGAAAAAATCGACCTCGACCGTGTGGACATGTACGAGCGCTTCGACCGCGAACTCACTTCCATGGCCTATACCCACGGCGCCACCATGCTGATGCTCAAGCGGGCCAACAAACTATTTCCGGTAATCGCGCCGATACTGAAGACAAACGGTATGCCCGATGACATTATCTATCTGGCCTGTGTGGAAAGCTCGCTCAATCCGCGGGCACTCTCTCCGGCCAAGGCCGGCGGCATCTGGCAGTTCATGCCCGCCACTGCCAAGCAATACGGCCTGGAAGTAAGCGACGAAGTCGACGAGCGCTACAATATCCAGAAAGCCACCGCCGCCGCGTGCCGATATCTGAAAAGGTATAAGAACCAATACGGCGACTGGGCCTCGGCCATGGCCGCCTACAACGCCGGCCCTGCCCGTATAACAAACGAACTCGACGCCCAGGCCGGTGGCGATGCCTTCGACCTTTACCTCAACGAGGAAACCTCGCGCTATGTGTTCCGCATCATGGCAACCAAGGCCATATTCGAGAATCCGCGTGCGTTCGGATTCAACCTCACCGCCAACCAGCTGTATATGCCGGTGGAATGCAACGAGGTGGAAGTGAACGGCCCTGTGGAGAGCTGGCCCCAGTGGGCGGCCGACCATGGCATAAGCTATGCGCAGCTGCGCGAGGAAAATCCATGGATTAGAGCCAAAAAACTAACCAACAAGGCTGCCAAAACCTATAAAGTGCGTGTGCCTAAAAAGGATTCACTCAAGCGCAGCACTCAGCACCGTAAAATTTATAACCGGAACTGGATAGAATAAGCTGATGTCAGAAAAAATCATATCGACCGACGGCTTCGACCACCTCTCGGTAATCGGAGCCAGAGTAAACAATCTGAAAAATATCGATGTTGACATACCGCACGGCAAGCTCACCGTTATAACCGGCCTGAGCGGCAGCGGAAAATCGAGCCTGGCTTTCGACACTATTTTTGCCGAAGGCCAGCGCCGCTATATAGAAACATTCTCGTCGTATGCCCGCAATATGCTCGGAACTCTCGAGCGGCCCGATGTCGACAAAGTCACAGGGCTAAACCCGGTGATTGCGATAGAACAGAAAACGGTAAACAAAAACCCGCGAAGCACCATAGGCACAACCACCGAAATATATGATTTTCTGCGACTGCTATATGCCCGCATAGGCAAGGCGCGCAGCTACGAATCGGGCGCCGAAATGGTGAAATATTCCGAAGAAAAAATAGTGCAGCTCATACTCGATAAATTCGAAGACTGCAAAATTTATCTGCTGGCTCCGCTGGTGAAAAACCGCAAGGGCCATTACAAGGAACTGTTCGAGAGTCTGCGACGCAAAGGCTATCTGAATGTGCGTGTCGACGGCGAACTGCGCGAGATTGTGCAGGGCATGAAGCTCGACCGCTATAAGAACCACAGCATAGAGCTGGTGGTCGACAGGCTTAAACCGTTGTCGAAAGACGAAAGCCGTCTGCGCGAAAGTGTGGCCGAAGCCATGCGCCTTGGCGAAAAACAGATGATGGTGTTCGACCTCGAAACATCGCAGCTCAGCCACTACAGCCGTCAGCTTATGGACCCTGTCACCGGTCTTTCGTACCGCGAACCGGCGCCACACGATTTCTCGTTCAACTCACCGCAGGGCGCCTGCCCCTGCTGCAAGGGCCTGGGCGTGGTAAATATTGTGGACCGCAAAAAAATAATGCCGGATGATAGCGAGTCGGTGGCCGCAGGTGGCATTGTGCCTCTGGGCAAACAGAAGAACTCTATGATATTCTGGCAGATTGCAGCCATTTGTGAAAAGTATGGCTATGACCTGAAGACCCCTGTAGGACAGCTCAGCGACGAATGTATAGGCGAAATTATGAGCGGTACCACCGACCGCCTGCAGCTCAAAAACGACACCATGAGCACTCAGAACTACTTCCAGTCGTACGAAGGTCTGATAAAGTACCTCGAACTGCAGCAGACCGATGACTCCGGCAGCAGTGCCAAAAAATGGAGCGGTCAGTTCTTTTCGCGTGTAGTATGTCCTGAATGTAATGGCGACAGGCTATGCCGCGAATCACTGCACTTTTTTGTCGACAACATGAACATAGCCGAACTGACCCGCATGGATATAGCGCGCCTGCATCGCTGGAGCCTTGAAGTAGAGGAGCGACTCGACGGCAGCGACCGCACCGTTGCTCACGAAATACTCAAGGAAGTATCCACCAGACTGGGCTTTCTGGTCGATGTAGGCCTCGACTATCTGCAGCTGAGCCGCAACTCGGGCACGCTGTCGGGCGGCGAAAGCCAGCGCATACGTCTGGCTACACAGCTTGGCAGCGAGCTTGTGAACGTGCTGTATATCCTCGACGAGCCATCGATTGGATTGCACCAGCGCGACAACCGCCGACTGATAGACTCGCTCAAGCGTCTGCGCGATGCCTCCAACTCTATTATAGTGGTAGAGCACGATAAAGATATAATGCTCGACGCCGACTACGTGATTGACATCGGGCCCGGAGCCGGACGCAAAGGCGGCGAAGTGGTCTTTGCCGGAACTCCCCGCGAGATGCTTGCCAGCGATACACTTACAGCGCGCTATCTTAACGGCTCGCTGAAAGTGGGCGAGAACCCGCCCCGTCGTCGCGGCAACGGCAAAACTCTGATTCTTAAAGGCTGTACAGGTCATAATCTTAAAAATGTTGACTTTGAATTGCCTTTGGGCACATTCACCTGCGTGGCAGGCGTGTCGGGCAGCGGCAAGTCGAGCATAATCAACGGCACACTGCAGCCGATACTCAGCAGGCACTTCTTCCGCTCGCAGCAGGAGCCTCTGCCATATACCGAAATCGAGGGCATTGAGAATATCGACAAGGTAGTGACCGTCGACCAGTCGCCGCTGGGACGTACTCCCCGCTCCAATCCGGCCACCTATACCGGTGTGTTCTCCGACATCCGTTCGCTGTTCGTGAACTTGCCCGAAGCCAAAATCCGAGGTTATAAACCCGGACGTTTTTCGTTCAACGTGGCAGGCGGACGCTGCGAGGCCTGTTCGGGCAACGGCTACAAAACCATTGAAATGAACTTTCTGCCCGATGTACTCATACCATGCGAGGTGTGCGGAGGCAAGCGCTATAACCGCGAAACTCTTGAGGTGCGCTTCAAAGGCAAGTCAATTGCCGACGTGCTCGACATGACCATCAACCGGGCAGTGGAGTTCTTTGCCTCGGTGCCTCCGATACTGAAAAAGCTGAAAGTACTGCAGGATATCGGGCTTGGTTACATAAAGCTCGGTCAGCCCTCCAGTACGCTGTCGGGCGGCGAGAACCAGCGCGTGAAGCTTGCCACCGAACTGGCCAAACGCGATACCGGCAAGACTCTGTTCATACTCGACGAACCCACCACCGGTTTGCATTTCGACGACGTGAACACACTGCTGACGATTCTCAACCGACTAGTGGACAAAGGCAACACCGTGCTGGTGATAGAGCATAACCTCGACATGATTGCCGCCGCCGACCATGTAATTGACATGGGCCCCGGCGGAGGTGAGCACGGCGGCCGTATCATCGCTACCGGCACTCCCGAGCAGATTGCCGCCGGCGATTCGCCCACGGCATCGTTCCTGAAAGAGCAGCTATCCTGATTCGACCTCGCAAACAATCGGAGGATTAATCGGTTATAAATATAAGCCGAATATTTATGCTTAAATTTCTCCGATTATGAAAATACTTCCGATTATTGCTGCGGCAGCGATTACACTTGGCGCCGCACACCCGGCAGAAGCTTGCTCGCGTGTGGTATTCCTCAGCGACAGTGCTGCTAAAGAAAACATTGTGATGGTTGGCCGAACGCTCGACTGGCGTACGCCGATTCCGACAAATATATATGTATATCCGGCCGGTATCACAAAGCAGTCGATGCCTCAGGGGCCTATGCTACGCTGGACTTCGAAGTACGGCTCAGTAGTGTCGGTAGGTTACGACGGCGGTATCACCGAAGGCATGAACAACCAAGGCCTGATTATGAACAGTCTTTTCTGCAAGACTGCCATATACCGCGAGGCCAAAGCCGACGAAGATGTGCCGGTAGTAAGTCTGTCGATGATTGTTTCCTATTTCCTGGATAATTTCCAGACAGTAGACGAAGTTGATACATGGTTAAAAAACAACGATTTTGCTATTGCAGGCGAAACATTCGATGGTGGGACTGTATCGCTGCTGCACTTCGGCATTACCGACCGTATGGGCGAAACACTGCTGATGGAGTACGTCGACGGGCGACTGACCACGCATCGCGGACGCGATCTGCTGGTTATGACCAACGACCCGAACTACACCGACATGATGGCCATAAACAAATACTGGACCAATATAGGCGGTACACACATGCTGCCCGGTACGGTAACCAGCCCCGACCGTTTTGTACGCGCCGATTTCTTTATCAACCACGTGCCCCACGATGTCGATTACAACACTGCAAGGGCCGAACTGGCATCGATAATGGCCTATATATCGGTGCCAATGGGCTATGAGCTGCCCGGTTCGCCAAACGTGTCGCCGACCCAGTGGCGAAGCATCTCCGATGCAGGTCGACTGAGATATTATTTTAAATTTACCGATAGCCTCAGCGACTTTTACGTCGACCTTGGCAAACTGATGCTTACGCCGGGTGCGCCTATACTTAAACTCGACACTACCGACTATTCGGATTTCCATGGATGTATAAACCATGAACTCAAAAAGAGCAGTGGTTTCAAGCCCATGTGGTAATTTGGTGGCTTGGTAAAATAACTGGAGGTTATTGCTGCATTGACAATACAGCAATAACCTCCAATCTTATGTTTGTACCGTATGGTGTGGGTGTTGGCAGAACTATGCGCCCATCACTTAATTACTTGGTGCGGGCGAGGATGTAGGCCGAGGTAGCGGGAATTTCAGTTTTGCCGCCGCGTGTGGTGCCGAGGCTGCCATCCGGGTCGATTTTTCCGTCGAAGGCTATGATGGTCCAGTCGGCTTTGGGGATGTTTACGGTCACAGGCTCGGTATTGCCGTTGAATACCAGTTTGATTTCTTTCCAGCTGTCGCCGTTGGCGTTGTCCTTGAGCGAGTAGCTGATAAGGTTCGAGCCGCTGACTTTGTCGAATACCAGATGCTTGGCAATGTCATCGGCGGTGGTCATGCGGAATGCCGGATGCTCCTTACGGAGGCGTATCAGCTGGCGGTAGTAGTCGAACTGCTCGGCATTCTTGTGCTTGAGATTCCAGTCGATGGCGTTGATGGAATCGGGCGACTTGTATGAGTTGTGTACGCCCTTTTTATCGCGGAATATCTCTTCGCCGGCAAAGATAAAAGGAGTGCCTTGCGAAGTAAACACAATGGTCTGGGCAAGGCGGGCGGCGCGCTGGCGCTCGTCCTCCGATGAGCCGGGCATCGACTTGGCGAGTTTGTCGGTGAGGGTGAGGTCGTCGTGGCAGCTCACGTAGTTGATAATCTGTGTGGGAGCCGAGGCATATGCGAACTTTGAGTTGTTGCCTTTGCTGTAGTCGACCTGCGGATGTGCAGTCGAAGCCACGATTCCTATTTTTACGGTTTCCTCGTTGCCGGGTTTGCCGGTGGCGAAACCGCGGTCTTCGGCATTTGAGTAGTGACCCTTGATGGCGTCGCGTATGTCGTCGGAGAATACTGCTATGCCGTCCATTTTTGCTACATTTTCTTTAAGTGCACGCTGTTCGGCAGGCAATGGCGAGTCGCCGGCAGTCCATCCTTCGCCATATACGAATATCGACGGATTGATTTTTTTGAGTTCGGCGGCTACACGGTTCATGGTTTCAATGTCGTGGATTGCCATGAGGTCGAAGCGGAAGCCGTCGATGTGGTATTCGTCGGCCCAGTATTTCACCGAATTTACAATAAAGTCGCTCATCTGCCGACGGTCCGATGCGGTTTCATTGCCGCAGCCCGATGCGTCGCTGTAGCTGCCGTCGGCACGGTGGCGGTAGAAGTATCCCGGGGCGGTAAGTGAGAAGTTGGAATCGTCGTTGTTGGCGGTGTGGTTATATACTACGTCCATAACCACGCCAATGCCGGCGTTGTGCAGGGCCTGTACCATCTGTTTCATTTCGCGCACTCTGGTGGCTGGATCTGCAGGATTGGTGGAGTAACTGCCTTCAGGAGCGTTGTAGTTAAACGGATCATAACCCCAGTTGTATTGGTTGGAGGGCAGGTTCGACTCGTCGACCGAGTTGTAGTCGTAGCTGGGCAGTATGTGCACATGCGTCACACCAAGCTGTTTAAGGTGCTCGATGCCTGTAGGATTACCTGTCGGCGACTTGGTGTCTTGCTCTGTCAGAGCCAGAAACTTGCCTTTGTTTACGATGCCGCTGGTCGGATGCACACTGAAATCGCGGTGGTGCATCTCGTAGATTACAGCATCGGTGATGTTTTTGATGCGCGGGCCGCGGTCCTCGGCCCATCCTTCCGGATTGGTGTTACTGAAGTCGATTATGGCGGCCCTCATGCCATTGGTACCAACGGCCTTTGCCCATATACCCGGAGTTTCGGCCAGCCATTTGCCGTTATGCATAATCTGAAATGTGTAAAATTTGCCGTAGAGCTGCTGCGGAACCGACACGCGCCATACCCCGCGGTCGCCTTTGGTCATCTGCAGGCTTTTGTAAGCGGGAGAGTTACGGTCGGTGTTGTACAGGAGTACTCTGGCTTGCTGTGCCTCAGGCGACCAGAGGGCAAAGTGAGTGCCGTCGGAATCGACGGTAAGCTCGAGGTCAGTTCTGTCATAGCATGGCCAGGAGGCGTATCTGGCATCGGGATTTTGGGCTTGCGTAAGTATTGGCGAGCCTGTCGCGGCGGTCAGCATCATGGCCGCAGTGCAGAGTTGCATAAAAGTAAGTTTCATGTAGTTGTGTATGACCCCGCAGGGCAATAAGTATGATATTGGATTATTATAGCGGTTCTTAACGGATTACAATCCGCTGGCTTAGCTTCTCGACTTTCACAATGTAGTATCCGGCGCCGAGGTCTACGGCAGTAGTGCCGTGAGGAGCGTCGAACTGCTTCACCACCTGGCCGGTAAGTGCGTATATGACAACCTGTTTCGCTTCATTATCGTGGTTGGTGATGTTGAGCTGATGGCCGTTGACTTTAAGTTCTACCGTCTTAACCTCAGCTTCCTGAACATAAGGTTCGGGCATGGCATGAACTGCCGGAGCTACAGCGCCGGATATCATAAAAGCTATGCCGAGTATCAAGTAGAGTTTTTTCATCATTCACAAAGTTATAATAAAATTGTCAGACATCCAAATATTTCAGAAACTTTATGGTCTACATATAGTAATAACAAAGTAACTACTCAGGTGTCAAATTCAGTAGTTCAGAGTGTCATTAGTTAATTGAGGA
>ERZ777011.783-NODE-783-length-44297-cov-16.099928_pt1 | contig 44297 bp, 41 predicted proteins | sample MGYA00374964_ERZ777011 | MGnify/ENA primary metagenome ERZ777011 (study PRJEB29310, sample SAMD00008975) | mouse gut metagenome | study: EMG produced TPA metagenomics assembly of the Metagenome analysis of fecal microbiota from mouse which was promoted...
TTAACACTTCTAACTGCCCAATTTAACATATGCACCGGGTTTTCGGCTTGGGCCGTTATATGTGCCATCTGCCCGCTTTTGGTGAGCATATATTTCTGCTTTGAAGGTAGCCATTTCTTTTCTTGTAGAACTATTGTAGAACTTTTCAACGCAAATTTAGTCAAAAAGTGCGGAAAGTAAAAAGCCCCACCCTAAAAAAGGTGAGGCTTCGTTGTAGTCCTGCGGGGAATCGAACCCCGATTTAAGGTTTAGGAAACCCTCGTTCTATCCGTTGAACTACAAGACTTTATAGTATTATGTCGGTTATCGTGTCGGTTATCATTAACTGGGTTAATGATTTAGAGTGCCATTTTTAGCTCTTAGGGAGAATAGATGTTTAGGAAACTTCTATTCTATCCGTTGAACTATCGGGACTCCTGTTTTCAGGGGACAAAGTTAATGTTTAAATTCGAGAAAGGCAAATAAAGCGGAAATTTACGTTGCTTTTTGGGTCGGTTTGCCATTCTCCGGTGCTTTCTACCTTCCATTCCGACATGTCGACAGGCGGGAAGAACGTGTCGGCGTCAGGCGGTGCGGGCGCATCGATCTCGGTTATGTACATGCGCGAGGCCATGCCTATGGTCTGCCGGTAGATGTCGCCTCCGCCTATTACCATAGCCTCGTCCTGGCTGCCTAGGGCGGATAGGGCCTCGTCCAGCGACTGGTATGCCTCGGCCGGAGGGGTCGGGCGGTAGCTTGGATTGCGGCTTACCACAATGTTGCGGCGTCCGGGCAGCGGCCCGTTGGGGAATGATTCAAATGTACGCCTGCCCATTATGAGCGGATGCCCCATGGTTACATCCTTGAAGTTGCGCAGGTCGGCGCTTATGTGGTGTATCAGTCCGCCCTTACGCCCGATGGCGCCTCCGCGGGTTGTGGCTACTATTAATGTCAGTTCTGGCATCGTTGGTCTGCTATTTTGATACTGTCCCCTTTATGTGTGGCATAGGGTCATATCCTGTGAGGGTGAAATCTTCATATCTGAATCCGAAAATGTCCTTTACATCAGGGTTGAGGACCATTTCCGGCAGTTGCCTGGGGGCACGTGACAGCTGCTCCCTGACCTGGTCGAAATGGTTGCTGTATATGTGGGCGTCGCCGATGGTGTGTATGAACTCCCCGGGTTTAAGCCCAGTCACCTGTGCCACCATCATCAGCAGGAGTGCATACGAGGCGATGTTGAATGGTACGCCAAGGAATGTGTCGGCGCTGCGTTGGTACAGCTGCAGGCTCAGCCTGTCTCCTGTCACGTAGAACTGGAACAGCAGGTGGCAGGGCGGCAGGGCCATGTCGGCTACTTCGGCTACGTTCCATGCGCTGACTATGAGGCGGCGTGATTCGGGGTTGTTCCTTATCTGTTCCACCACCTGTGATATCTGGTCTATCGTCCCGCCTTTTCCGTCGGGCCATGAACGCCATTGGTGTCCGTATACAGGGCCGAGGTCGCCGTTGCTGTCGGCCCATTCGTTCCATATCCTTACCCCGTTTTCCTGGAGGTAGCGCACATTTGTGTCACCGCGCAGAAACCATAGCAGTTCGTAGATTATCGAGCGTAGGTGGAGCTTTTTTGTGGTCAGCAACGGGAATCCGTCATCGAGGTTGAACCTCATCTGATGGCCGAACACGCTCCGCGTCCCTGTGCCGGTACGGTCGCCGCGGTCGGTGCCGTCGTCCATTATATGTCTGAGCAAATCGAGGTATTGTTTCATTTTTTACTGTTTTTTTCCATTTTGAGCATAGTAGGCTGGGCTATTTTCGGCGTACGCCTTTTGTTAGGCTGCATCAGTGGCGTGGACAGGCGGTGGCGTCGGGATGTGTAGGATATGGCGTTGTCGCGGCATGCCTCTACACAATTGAAGCATACGACACACCTCGACATGTCGGCTGTATGGTCATCAAGGTTGATGCATTCGGCCTTGCAGGCGTCCACGCATCGGCGGCATTGCGTGCAGAGGTCGGTGTTTATGTCTATGTGCATCACGGACTGCCGGCTTACAGCCCCGAGGGCAGCCCCTACCGGGCACACTGTGTTGCAGTACCGCCGTCCTCCGCGCCAGCTCATGGCGGCCAGGAGCGCCAGAGTGGCCAGGGCTATGCACAGCCCTAGTGATGACGCCGCCACGATGCGGGCCATGGGGTGGCCTATCGTCTCCTTTATCCATATTACGGCCGGGGCTATGACCTGCTCGGATATGTTTATGTATGCGCTGTCAGGCCCTAGGATTGCCGCCACTGCGGTAAGTCCTGCCGCCATGCAGGCGATGAATCCTATGAGTATGCCGTACCTGAGCCGGTTCATCGGAGGCCGGAAACGGTAGGGCTTTCCCCTGCGGCGTGACATGCGGGCCAGTATGTCCTGCAATGTGCCTACCGGACACACCGATGAGCAGTAGATGCGGCCGAATATCAGTGTCACTATGAACCATAGCGCCAGCCATCCTATCGATGCGCCGCCGAGGAGATACATGAACTGTATCTCCTCAATCCACATTCCGGCCCAGTCCGGCAAGAGCCCGACCAGGGTGTCGGTGAGCAGTATCAGGCATATCAGTGATACTGCCACCCGGATTGTCTTTATGCATCGGTACATTACGCTGGCGTTTCATTGAGTTTGACGCAAATTTAGTGAATATATTTGTCTTGAAGCTCCATTCTGACGCATTTTTGGCGCATTTTGCTATTTTTAGTATATAAGGTGTCTGTAATTACCGAATTTTCTATTAACTTTGCATGATAATGCAGGAGTAGCACACATCTGCAGGGAAATTAAGAACACCAATTGTGAACAATCCCCCATGAGAGTCAAGATACATCACGAAGGAACTAACATATTGATAATGCTTTTGCTGGCATTGTTGATTATCAACGTCCCCCTGTGGATATGGACGCCTATGCCTGTGGCGATAGCTTCCACATCGGTGTGCGGCGTGTTCTATCTGTTGGTGGTTAACTTTTTCCGGTCTCCGCGCCGTATGTTCCCTGGCGACCAGACCGATGCGGTGATCGCCGGTGCTGACGGCACGGTGGTGGCCCTTGAGGAGACATTTGAGGATGAATACCTCCATGCGCCCGCCATACAGCTTTCGATATTCATGAGCGTGTTCAACGTGCATGCCAACTGGTTTCCTGTCAATGGCGAGGTGGTCTACTCCAAGCACCATTCAGGCCGTTTCATGGCGGCCTATCTGCCCAAGTCAAGTACGGAGAACGAGCGCTCGACGGTGGTCATCCGCACTCCCTCCGGACAGCTTGTGCTTGTGAGGCAGATTGCCGGTGCGGTGGCGCGCCGTATAGTGACATATGCGCAGCCTGGCGACGAGGCCTCGGTGGAGGACCACATGGGGTTCATCAAGTTCGGGTCGCGTGTGGATATTTATCTTCCCCTCGGCACTACCATTGATGCCCGCCTGGGCGACAAGACCATAGGCGGCATTACGCAGATAGGCCGGCTCAATCCTCAAAAATAACGACAACAGCCAATGAGCAATCCAGCTACACGCTATATCCCCAACACCATCACCCTTCTCAACCTGCTTTCGGGGTGCTTGGCATGTATATTCGCGTTCAGGCACAATGAAATGGTAGGCGGCCTGTATGGCTATGAATGGGTGTACCTGTTCATAGGTGCGGCCGCAGTGTTCGATTTCTGCGACGGTGCGGCGGCCAGGCTGCTGCATCAGCCTTCTCCGATAGGGAAGGAGCTTGATTCGTTGAGCGACCTTGTCAGTTTCGGACTTGCCCCGGCCATGCTCATGTTCAACCTTATGCAGGCCCAGCAGGGGCAGCTTGTGTGGGTGCCCTACATCGCGCTGATGATACCGGCTATGGGGGCGTTGCGCCTGGCGATATTCAATGTCGATGACAGCCAGGCCACTACATTCCGCGGGCTGCCGATACCGGCCAATGCAATATTCTGGATAGGCTTTTGCGGATGGATGCAGTCATACCGCGTGTACCCGGGCGACTGGGTAGTGGTGCTGCTTATCATATTGGTATCGCTGTCGATGGTGTCGCGCATGGAGATGTTCTCCCTTAAGTTCAAGAATTTCGGACTGCGTGACAACTTCCGCCGTTATATAATACTCCTTGCGGCCATATCTTTCGTTGCCATATATGGCATAGCCGGGCTCGCATGGGTGATTGTGCTCTATTTTGTCCTGTCGGCGCTCACACGCCGCCATCAGGCATAGCAGGAGCGCCGTCATTTCTCCTTTATTTTATATTTTTACTGTATTACCGTGCTAACATTACTGTTCATATTATTTATAGTGTTCATTGTCTGGCCGCTTGTGAAGGTTGTGCTTCGCGTCAACCAGTTTAAGCGCCAGGCGCGGGACATGTTCCGGCAGGCCTCGTCCCAGGCCTCCGGGCAGCAGCAGGCGCAACGCAAGGGAGGGTGGACAAAAGCCACGCCCCGCAAGAAAAAGATAGGCGGTGACGTGGGCGAATATGTGGCCTTTGAGGAGGTCGCATCCACATCCGCGCAATATACACAGAGCCGCACAGACGGCCAGGCCGATGGCTTCCGCCCGGACAGCCAGGTGTCGGATGCCGAGTGGGAGGACATCAAATAGCGGGCAGGCATGAGTGGCGGACTATCCATATACAGCGGCGACATGGCAGAGGCATTCCGGTTTCTGGACAGCCTTTCCGCCAACAACAACCGTCAATGGTTTCAGCAGCACAAGGATGATTATGAAGCCGTCATGCACCATTGGCTCGTGCAGCTACAGCGTCTCATAGATGCCATGTCGGAGTGGGAGCCAAGGCTTTCGGGGCTCACTGCAAAGCAGTGCGCCTACAGGATATACCGTGACACCCGTTTTTCCCCGGACAAGACCCCATACAAGGTGTACCTGTCGGCATCGTTCAGTCCGCGCGGACGGATGGCGCATGCCCCCGGATACTATCTTCAGCTTGATTCCCGCCCTGGCGAATTGGGCCTTTACGGAGGTGTGTGGTGTCCGGAGTCTGCTGTGCTGGCAAAACTGAGGCGTGCAATCGTTGACAATATCGAGGAGTGGGAGGAGCTGCTTTCTGAGCCGCAGTTGGCCGCGGGCTATCCCGGATGGTGCGGCTCGACGCTTAAGACCGTCCCCAAGGGCTGGCCGCGAAACCATCCCCAGGCTGAATATCTCCGTTTGAAGGATTTCGGCAAATTCATGCCTCTGCAGCGTGAAACCTTTGCCGACCCCGATTGGCCGCTACATGTGGCGGGGATGTTCCGTCCGCTGAAGCCGCTGGTCGATTTTCTGCAGTATTCTATCGATGAAGATGTCTGATACTTCAGGCTATTTTTTTCGTTTATTGTTATCGAATATTAAAAATGGGGGGGGTATTTGTAATAAAACAGCAATAATGCTTGCTGTAATGCCTAAAAATGATTAATTTTGCCAATCCATAATAGCCCCCTGTAATATGGGGGATAGCAAACCAATTAATCTACCTAATATTGTCTTCCGTTAGGACTATGACGCAAGAATTGATTCAGCTATTATCGATAAATAAAGGAGAGGGTAGGGATTTACCTCCCCCCCCCTATTTCTTGCTTATCTTGCTGTAAATCAGCACTTTGTGGCAATGGATGTATCCATGCCGGACCACATTCTCAGATCCCAGTATAAAACGTGCCGTCTGCCGTACTGCGGTGGTCGTGCCTTTCAGTAGTACCGTCAGGAGGAATAGGCTCCGGCGGCGCAACCAGTCTTATTGTGCATTAAATGAAACCAATCTTTCCAGAACCCATAATATGAAACTTAAGATTATTGTAGCAGCAATCATGGCAGTCCTTTTCTGCCAAGGCTCACGCTCACAGGATGTGGCCGTCAAGACAAACCTGCTCTATGATGCCCTCCTTAGCCCTAATCTGGGGGTTGAAGTAGGGCTGGCGCCGAGATGGTCGCTCGATGTGTCCGGAAACTTTAACGGATGGACCGTCGACGGCCACAGCTGGAAACACTGGTTTGTCCAGCCCGAGGCGCGTTACTGGTTTTGCGAGCGGTTTGCAGGGCATTTCCTTGCCATGCATGCCATCGCCGGGGAATATAACTTCGGGAATATGCACAACGGGCTTAAGTTCCTGGGCAGCGACTTTTCCAAACTTGGAGAGAAACGCTATCAGGGTTGGGCAGCCGGCCTGGGTATAGGGTATGGCCACACTTGGATACTCTCCCGGCATTGGAGCATCGAGGCCGAGGCCGCCCTTGGCTGGATATATACGCGGTTCGACACATATCCGTGTGCCCACTGCGGGACAAAGCTGGACCGCAACCGGGTACACAACTATGTAGGCCCGACCAAGGCCGCGATAAACATCATTTATGTATTTTAACTAACGACAGCGGATAATAGATATGTGTAATATTAAGAAAACAATCCTTGCGGCAGCCATGGCCACAGTACCCTTTGTGGCAGGCGCGCACGATGTGCCCTCGATCCACATGTCAGGGATGAGTGTCAGCCGTACGGCCGACGGCATGTTGGCATTGACAATGGATGTCAATCCCGCTGCGTTCGACATGTCGCGCAACCGCGAAGTGCTCATGACTCCGGTGGTATACAACGCCGACAGCACAAAGACGGCCACATACCCGCCGTTTATAATAGCCGGGCATAACAGGTATTACCGCTACGTCCGCGACGGGCGTAAGCTTCCCGATGGGGCGTCATTCTACCGCGCCGGACACGATGGCGGATTTACCTATACGGCCCTGATACCGTATGAGGACTGGATGGAGGTGTCCACCGTGGCCATAGACCAGAAGGAATGCGGGTGCTGCGGCGAGCCGGAAGGTGAGGAGAACACCCCTGTGGCCGAACTCGACTTCCGTCCACGCAGTTTTGTCCCGTGCTTCGTGTCAATGCCCCCGACAGCAAAAGGCGAAAAGGTGGTAGACCTCAAGGGCTCGGCATATATCGATTTTCCCGTGAACCGTACGGAGATATATCCGGATTACCGCAAAAACCCCTCGGAACTTAAGAAGATAATAAATACGATTGATGTGGTGAAGAACAATCCCGATGCCACAATCACCGATATATTCATCAAGGGTTTCGCATCGCCCGAAGGCTCATACACCAACAATATACGCCTCGCTAAAGGCCGTACCCAATCGCTAAAGGAATATGTGCGCCGTCAGTATGGGTTCAATGACACGGTGTTCCACACCGACTTCGAGCCGGAAGACTGGGCAGGCCTGCGCGACTCCGTGCTTGTGTCTGTTGTGCCTAACCGCAAGGAGATACTTGAGATAATCGACTCCGACCTGGAGCCCGACCCCAAGAACGCCGCCATACAGCGCCGCTTCCCCACCGACTATGCCTTCCTCCTGAAGAACGTATACCCGGCGTTGCGCCACTCCGACTATATTGTGCGCTACCGTATCCGCGAGTACACTGATGTCGATGAGATCAAGCGCGTGTTGAGGGAACGTCCGCAGAACCTCAACCTCAACGAGATGTACCTGGCGGCAAACACCTATGAGGTAGGCAGTCCTGAATACTACGAAGTGTTCGACGTGGCCGTACGCATGTTCCCGTCCGACCCTGTATCCAATGTCAATGCCGCCAATTCGGCGATGGCCTCCGGCGATTACACCCGCGCCGCCCGCTACCTGGAAAAGGCAGGGGACACACCCGATGCCGATTACGCCCGTGGCGTATTGCAGGCCATTCAGGGCAACTATGAGGAAGCCGTACCGCTGCTTGAAAAGGCACGCGACGGCGGCATATCGCAGGCCGCGGACGCACTGGCGCAAATAAGCACCATACGCCAGCGTAAGCAAGAGATAACATACATCACAGATGCGACAAAATAACAGCAGATACTTCTCTTTCCCACATATAAAGTAAAATATTCATTATCCATTAACCAATTAATTATTTAATATGAAACATCTCAACAAGATTCTTGCAGGCTGCCTCATTGCCTTTGGCATGACTGCATGCAGCAACGATGATGGGAACACACCCGATGCCCCGCAGAAAGGCACCGGTATGTATGCATCCCTCTCCCTCAGCCTTAAAGGCAACGGCAAACGTGCCAATTCCAACGCTGGCGATGAATTCGGACAGGATTTTGAAAACAAGGTAGGCTCTATACTTGTAGTCCTCACAGAAAAAGACGGCAATGACTACAAAGTGATCACTACTGCCACTACAGATGGTGTACTTAACGATGGTACAGGCACAGGCTTGAATAACAAACCTAAATACACCGTACTTTTTGAAGATTACGAAAATCTTGAGACTTATGCCGGAAAGCAAGTGTACGTGTTCGCATATTGCAATCCGACAACCGAAATCCTCAATGCCGTTACTCCTGGAGCAAGCATAGCCGACCTTGAGGCCGCTTCTATCAACCAGCAGATCTGGAGCAGAAACGGATTCCTCATGAGCAATGTTGAACTCGCTACCAGCACACTTCCTGATGAAGATGCTATTGCTAAGGACTACAACACCCCCGAAAAGGCATTCGACCTCACATCCGTCAATGCTATCCCTGTTGTACGCAGCGTTGCACGTTTCGACTTCCGTGAAACCAACAACGGTATATACCCCATCAAGGACGTTGTGAACGGTAATGTTGTCGCAAACATACGCCTTACTGGCAACATGGCTCTTATGAACCTTGCCAACGAATTCTATTATCTTCCCCGCATCATCAACAATAACGTGACTACACTCTGCCCCGGCATGGACGCTCTTGACGGTGTTAACGGTGACTATGTTGTCAGCTCACGTTTCGAGGCAAAGGCTACATCTGACGGTACTGACCTCGCCGGTTTCTTCACACATCCTCTTGCGGGAATGACTGACTATTCATCACTTCCCTATACAACGGTTACCGGTACGGAAGACGATGACGAAGGCTGGACATCGACAAACAAGACCGGCTACCACATCTGGCGCTATGTCACAGAGAACACACTTCCCCAAATCAACAGCCAGCTCAAGGGCAACACCACTGCTGTCGTGTTCCAGGGCGTGATCGAAGCCGCCGAGACTACATCAGAAGACCTCAAGGCTGCAATGCAAAACAAAGACGTACTCTATCTATACAACGGCGTGCTGGTAGGTAATGCTCTGGCTGTCAAGGAAACCGCACAGGCATCTCCTGTATCTACACTGGCACAGGCCTTTGTCGCAGCATTCGGACAGGCACTCGACTCTGAAGAAGCTCCCGCCGACCTCGAAAAGGCTAGCAACGGCTTCACAATCTACCGTTACGACGAAACCGTTAAGGGCTATCCCGTATACTATGTATACTATAACCGCCACAATAACAATGCCGACAACGCAGAGATGGGCGATATGGAATTCGGCGTAGTGCGCAACAACGTCTACAAGCTTGCTGTTACCGACATCAAGAAGTTCGGCCACGCTGCCAAGCCAGATGATGATGGCGATCCCGAAGAGCCGGAAGATCCCGATGAAGAGAAGGACGCATACTTCACAGTTACTGTAGAAGTCCTCAATTGGGTCGTACGTGTGAACGATATCGTTTTTGAATAAATATCACTCTAAAAGTAAGTTGCTTACTTATCTACGATGAATATAAAGAAACAATTCATTTCGCGGTTCGCGGGGGCAGTCCTTCTGGCTGCCCCGGCGCTCGCCGCCCTCTCTTCTTGCGGAAGCGTGTTCGATGACCTCGATCCGTGTCCACGCGGTATCTCGCTGCGGTTTGTCTATGACTACAATATGGAGAAAGCCAACGCCTTCCCGTCGCAAGTGGATTGTTTGACACTTCATATCTATGATGCCGACGGCAATTTCGTTGCCACGCATACCGAGACCACTGATGCCCTCTCAGATGAGGGATACCGCATGACCATCGACCTCCCGGCAGGCGATTACCACGCCGTAGCCTATGGCGGCATAGAATGCCAGGATGCGTCTTTTGCCCATAACGTGCCGCCCGTATCCGGTACAAGGTACACTGATATAGCCATGGCCATCAAGCCGGCACATATAGGCACGCGCCTGCATGACCTTTTCCATGGCGCAATCGACTTTACCGTCGAAGAAGGCCTCGACTACAGCCAGGCCACTGTCAGAATGATGAAAGATACGAACCATTTCCGTATAATGTTGCAGCACATGAGCTACGACCCTGTCGACGGAAAGGACTTTGAATTCAAGATTGTTGACGACAACACTCTTTTCGCCCACGACAACTCCCTTTTGGACAACGGCGAAACAACGTATACAGCATGGACCGTAGGCCAGGTTTCCACCGGCCATGTTCCCGCTGAGATCCAAGGAAATAAAGCACATGCGGCGGATAATCCCGTAGAGGTAAAGGTCGGATATGCCGAACTGAGCACATCCAGGCTGCACCTCATGCGCAATCCCCGCCTCATCATATATAGCCACGAGAAGCAGCGCAACATTGTTGAGCTGCCGCTCAACAACTATCTTACCCTGTCAAAGAGCGATGCCGACGATATGGGCGACCAGGAATACCTCGACCGCCAGAGCCGCTGGAACATGCTTTTCTTCCTCGACCGCGACCACCTGTGGCTCAAGACCAACATTGTGGTGAACGACTGGAGGGTAAGGATAAACGATATAGATGATTTTTAATGTAAATATGTAATAGAAACACTCTCCTTAAAATAATAACGATGAGATCTCCCTTGTCTATATTATGCATGCTTTGTACTGCCTTTGCAATGGCGGTAGCCGGATGTTCGTCCGGTGATATCCCGTTGCCAGCATCGCGCGACAAGGTAATCCTGTCACTCGGCGTGCAGCTTGGCGACATCATAGGCAATCAGGCGCGGTCTGCTGAGGAGGAAGCAAAGGAAGGGGAAATCATGAAGTCACTGCGTGTAATCGTGCTTGATGCCGAATGGCACGTGGAACACAACTCGTACTTCTCTTTCGACAATCCGGTGGACCGTTATACCGATCCCCGTTTTCCGGTAAAGGCCAATCAGTTGAAGACAGTCATCCTGGTGGCCAATGAACACGCCTTCAGTGTCGGCGATCCGGAATCAGGTGCAGTCGCACCCGCCTCCGAAGTGTTCTCGGCATTGTCGGCCGCTATTGGCGAATATGTCGATGTGTCGCAATTGCAGAAACTGGAAGTGCCGTTGGCCGCAAATGCCGATGCCTCCGGATGCCTGCGCCGCGACCTGCCGATAGCCGGTATATTCACCTGTTATATAGGGACGGAAGACACCGAGGCTGTATTCCGCCTCCACCGCGCGGCCACCAAGTATACATACCGCATCAAGAACATGAGCGGCCGCGGCCGCACCATTACAGGCGTCCACCTGTCTCATTCGGCCTCAACGGAGTACCTTTTTCCCGATGCCGACTATTCCGACAAGGAAATGACGCATATATCCGCCTACCGTGTGCCTGCCGCTGCAAAGTCGTCGGAGTTCACGTATGACTGCTCTGTTTCGCTGGCCGATGGCCAGTCGGTGGAACTGCCGTCCATATACCAGCTTGAAGGTGTTGCCACTACGGATGCCGACCCGTACAGCACCACAATATCCACCGAAGGGGTGATGCTTGCATGGCGTCCCATCCAGTGGAGGCTGCAGGAGTCTTCCATGCCGCTGCGGCTGATGACCGACCTGCCACGAAACACCCATGTGGTTGTCAATATACTCCTTAAGGACCAGAACGACATCGCGCTTGAGGTTATACTCGTGCCATACCGCGGTGTAAATCTTGACCCGGGTTTCGGGTTGGATTGATATTAGATATGTCAGCCTGTTTATAAATGATATGATTATGAATACGGTAACCCACAATATACAGGCGGCTCTGTCCCGCCTTTTTCTGGCATTGGTCCTGTGCATCGCTGTGTCTGCATGCAAGGACGAGTTCCCATTGGGTGAATATGGCCCGATTGGTGATGGTACGGCCACAGTGTCGGCCACGGTAAGTTTTGAGCCGTTCGGCTCGGCCCTCGACCATTCGCGTGCCCCCGGCGATGCCATAAAGTCCATACACACTCTGTATCTGTTCCTATATAATCCTGAAGAGGAGCTTGTGCAGATGCAGAAAGTGGCGGATTTTGAAGTCAATAACGACAATAATGACCGTCCTGACGGCGAATCCCCATATCCCGGCTCGGGTGTGTCATCCGCCGAGACTGATACGCCGCGCGCGACATTCGATGTAAAGATACCCTATGGTAAGTACCATATTTATGTGGTGGCCAACATCGATGTGGAAAAGGAGTGGGAGGAAAGCCAATATGCCACCGTTGAGGCCCTGTTGCATCAGTCTGTGAAATGGGATGGCAAGAATGAGTCCGGGCGCGGGGTCAACGACCAGATGTTCGGATATTTCTCGAAGGACAACCGCGCAGAGGGTCTGCGCTCCACAAGCGTAGTGGTAATCAACTCCCCGCGTCCGCAGATAAAGGCGTGGATAAAGCGCGTAGCATCCAAGGTGACGGTGGCTTTCAATTCCACACGCCTGCGCGACAACGTGTATATTTATATCAAGTCGGTGACCATCAAGGATATCCCCGAAGAGTCGTACATCGGTATCGTCAACACCCCGGATCCGGAAGATAAGGACCGCACAATATCCAGCGGCCTTGTCGATGGTCAGACATTCTATTTCTCAAAGGCCGATGCATCGCAGACCGACTATAAGGCCAACTACAGGAACTGGATGGAGATTACCAACGGTGACTCCATACGCGGATACCGTTCTGACAATGCCGGCTATCAGCATCCGGTGGGCATTCCTGTGGAAAGGCGTCTTGAATATGAGCACGACCAGAATGCACCGGCACTGTATTTCTATGAAAATGTGCAGCCCGAAGGCAAAGAAGGTACTGAGTCCGACAAGCGGCAGGATGTGAGCGGGGAAAACAAGGAGGTGTCATTTCCCGATGGGGTGGACCCCGGCAATGATGCCTGGAAAGATGCCCGGAAATATGGATCATATATTGAGGTTGACGGATATTATGTATGCCAGGACTCTGTACAGCCTGGACGTGGCCCGATAAAATACCGTTTCATGCTTGGAAAGGACACAAAGACCGACTATTCCGCCGAGCGCAACCACCACTATAAGCTCACCCTTACATTTAACGGATATGCCAACGACATCGACTGGCACATCGATTACGATGAGGAGGCTAAGCCTGGTCTGGAAATACCGGAAGAATACTATGTGTCATACATGTATAACCAGGGATCGACGATGCCTGCCCGTGCCACACCTAAAATCGGATATAGGTTGGTGAAGCTAAAGGCCGTAATCATCAAAAACGAATGGCGTCCGCATCAGGCCGCTGAGAATGAATATAACAGCAAGGCCTGGAGGATGCAGGAAAACAAGGAAGGTCTTTATGGTGGCGGCGAGCTGAAAGATTACAAGGATGACCCCGAGTGTTCAAACAACTGTGAGTACGGATTCCTGTCCCTGCGCAAGACCCATACTGTGACAAAAGTGATGCATGGTGGCGCCGGACAGCAGCTTATCTCTGACCTGCGCAATTTCTATTACAATGAATATGGCAATCGCTTGTCAAAAGGCATGCGTGAATATACGGATTTTCCTACAGAGGATACTCCTAAACAGGGATATACCTCATATGATAAAGAGAATGGCGATTACACGACCCACCTTAAGACCAATAAGCATAACAAGGAAAAGGACTATGTGATAAACATTCCCTTGTTCACCATGGCCAAGACAATGGACAAATGGGCGGTATACACCGGTGCAAATCCATTCTATAACCATCACCGATATGCGCGGGTCAAATATACTGCATACTATATAAAGGAAGGGCTTTCCACTTCTTATGAAGAAACACCTGCCGCCGACCGCTATGAGGAGACCAAATACAATGACATATACCAGTCTAAGCGTATCGACAATCCCCGTGGCATCTGGCGTCGAAGCAATAATCTGGCGTCATTCCATGTCAACCTTATGTACAATGTATCTCCCGATGAGGGTTCGGGATTCCAGTCTGTGGAATCGCGTGGCCCATGGAAGGCCGTTATAGAGCTTGATCCGGACAATATAGTCAGGCTGACCAAGGGAAATCAGACTGCGGTAGGTCAAGGCTCTTCAATAGTGGGATTGACGGATACACAAGTGGATTTTACATACACCCCCAATAAGGCGACAGGTACAGGGGCTACCTCCGGGGCTATAATAAGGGTATATTACCACAATAACTCCTGTACGCACACCATCCTTGTGCGCCAGGGATACGGTGACGTCCAGTTCCATCCGGGAGGGCTGTTCTGGTCGACATTCAATGTCTTTGACAAGAATACATTGACCAAGTCGCCACTGTCGATGGGAAGCATGTTCAGGAGGCATACAAACCTGGATTATCCTATCCTGGAAAAGAACAATAAGACCTATGGGTTTGGTGTAGCTTTAGCAGAGTCTGACAAATTGGAGATTGCAGGTAAAGGCAAGGTTGGCTGGAACGATATACCGTTCATTGCCCACGGAAGTGTGCCTACTGACAAGGCTTTCGGCGATTTTACCATAGATGGCGTCAAATACCGTATCCCTACCCAGAAAGAGGTCGAAGATGAGATTGTTGATAACCAGGACATGAACTTCGCGTTCGGGATAGTGTATGGCGATGCGGCAACGGGTGTATTGTCCGATTCTAAAGCCTACTGGTTCTCAGATACGGACAATGACGGTGTCGATGATGAAAATATGAACCATGGCGTGCGTGGGGTGGTGGCATATTGCCTCATCCATGGCCATAACCTGTTCTTTCCCTTTGGCTCAACAGGCCACTCCCGCCGTAAGTCAAGGCTGTACAAGTTGGGTGGAGATAAGAAATTGACCGGGACAAGGGGATATGGCCTGCTCCGTTATGGTAGTGTGGACGTGCGTCTTGGCGGTGATGACGGTTCATTTGCAGCAGCCCCTGACGGATGGTCCAATGCTAACGACTATCGCCCTATGGCGTATACCATAGACGAGCAGCGTGGCGGTATATACTGGATGACGAATTCTGGTACGGTTACATCCGGTTCAGAGCCTAACAGGATCGCCATCGACTTCAACTACGGCAACTATATGGTGGCTGAGCTTGGTACGGATGACCTTTATCCTTATATAAGTTATCCCAACACGGGAAGCAGGCAGTCGGAAGCCGTCCTGATAAAGCCGGTATATAAAAAATAGTGTATAAATATGATATGTAATCCGGCAGGATTGTCCGTATTTTATTCGGATATCCTGCCGGATTTTAATTTGTGTATGGAGTATTAGTGTCAGATGTCCAAAGCCTTGTAGTGCTCACGCGGATGGTCGCATGCCGGGCATTCCTCTGGAGGCTCTGTGCCCTTGAATATGTAGCCGCACACCATGCATTCCCATTCTATGGGCTTTTCGCGTTTCCACACTGTGCCTTCTTTGACCTGTTTGAGAAGTTTATTGAACCGGTCCATATGATGCTGCTCGACCTCGGCGATTTCACGGAAATGTTCGGCGATTTCGGGGAAGCCTTCCTCTTCGGCAATCTTGGCCGACCTCAGGTACTGGTCTACCCCTTCGGTGCGTTCCTCTTCTGCCGCAGTGGCCAGGTTTGAGGCAGTGTCGCCTATGACGCCTGCGTCTACCGTGACGGTGCATTCCACCTGTCCGCCTTCCAGCATCTTGAAGAACACCTTGCCGTGGTGCAGCTCGTTGTCTGCCGTTTCACGGAATATTTCGCCGATAGGGAAATAGTTTTCCTTGTCGGCCTGTTTTGCGTAGTATGTATACCTGCTATAGGCGGTTGATTCACTGATGTAGGCATCTACCACATTTTTTTCCGTGCGTGTGCCCTTTATGCTTTTCTTAGTCTCTGATTTCTTCATAGCCATATATTTTTGGGGTTTATTGTTGGATTGTAAGTGATGAACACCGTATGGCCTCCATTGGTTTAAGGCCTTTTGAAATTTTAACCTGAGATATCGCCAGCCATAGTGGAACAACTATTGCCGTAGAGGCGTTTTAATTGGACGATTGATTAACTCCTCACAATAAAGATAAAATATTATGGATGATAAGGAAAACCGTATCGACAGTGAATTGTCGAAGCTAAGCCCGTTTGAACTTAAGAACAGGATCATCGCCCTTGCTGATGAAAGTGTCAAGAAGGATGCACATGTGATGCTCAATGCCGGCAGGGGCAATCCCAACTGGATAGCTCCTGAACCGCGTGAGGCATTCATTGCCCTCTCTTCCTTCGCCATAGGGGAATGCCGCCGTGTTATGGATCTTCCCGATGGGATTGCGGGGATCCCGGAAAAGGAAGGTATCGCCAGCCGTTTTGAGCAGTATCTCAAAGACAATGTGTCGCTTCCGGGAGTGCCGTTGTTGAAACGCGTCTACAGCTATATGCTTATGCAGCATGCCGTCGACCCAGATTCGCTTGTGCATGAGTGGGCCGAGGGTGTTACCGGCGACCAGTATCCTGTGCCGCCGCGCATACTGCAATATACCCAGATGATTGTACGCGACTATCTCGACATGTCCATGTGCGACAACCGTCCGCCGGAGGGCGAATATGACCTTTTCGCCACAGAGGGGGGCACGGCTGGAATGTGCTATGTATTCGATTCGCTCCAGCAGAATTTCCTTCTCAACCGCGGGGATTCGGTGGCTTTGATGGTCCCGGTGTTCACCCCGTATATCGAGATACCGCGCCTCGACCGTTTCAGCTATGACGTGCTCAACATCTGTGCAGGCTCGCTTGACAGCGACGGCATACACACCTGGCAGTACAAAGTGGAGGACATATATAAGCTGCGCGATCCGAAATATAAGGTGCTGTTTGTCACCAACCCGTCCAATCCTCCTAGCTATGCCCTTGGCAGCGACGTGATTGATGCCATAAAGGATGTGGTGCAGAATTCCAATCCAGACCTTATGATAATCACCGATGACGTATATGGTACATTTGTCTCCGGATTCCGCAGTCTGATGGCGGAGCTGCCGCACAATACGGTCTGTGTGTATTCGTTCTCGAAATATTTCGGCGCAACCGGTTGGCGTACGGCTGTTGTCGCCCTCCATCAGGACAATGTGTTCGACAGGATGATAGCCGCGCTTCCCGACAGCCGTAAGGCCGTGTTGGAAAACCGCTACAGTTCCCTGACTGTGGATGTGCCTGGCCTTAGGTTTATTGACCGTATGGTGGCTGACAGCCGTGATGTGGCATTGAACCATACTGCCGGACTGTCGCTTCCGCAGCAGACCCAGATGTCATTTTTTGCGGCATTTGCCTTGATTGATTCTATCGAAAATGGCGGCCGTTACCAAAAAGCCATGATAGACCTCATACAGAGACGTCTGCACGCTCTTTGGGAAAGTACGGGATTCACTTTGAAGCCTGACCCTTTGCGCGCGGGATACTATAGCGAGATCGACATGCTTGTATGGGCAAGAAAGTTCTATGGCGTAGAGTTTGTGGACTATCTTAAGGCCAACTACAATCCGCTTGACGTGGTGTTCCGTCTGGCCCGAGAATGTGGCCAGGTGGTGCTCAACGGTGGAGGGTTCGACGGGCCGAAGTGGAGCGTGCGCGTGTCGCTTGCCAATCTGGACGAGGACGCGTATGTCAAGATTGGCAAGGGCATCCGATCTTTGCTTGATTCTTATGCCGCAGAGTGGAAAGGCGGTAAGGGCTAGCGGCCGGCGGCTGATGACGATTGTGTGCGGGCATCGGTGCTTATGATCTTTGAGGCGTCACGCCTTTGGCGTCCCCACGACAGGTTGTAGGAGAGATTTATGCCGAACATGTTTTCAAACGCCTTTGTCCGCAGCACCTGCCGGTTGGTGTTGTACCTGTTGAGCACGGATGTTTCCTGACTGTAGCGGTCGAACGGCATCATCATGAATATGCCTATGTTAAGGCCATTGAGGTTATAGCTCAGCATGGCCATGTTGAAATGTTCGCCCCTGGTCTTTGTCTCGCCCCATAGGGAGGTTGGGCCATGGTCATATTGCGCCATCAGGGAGAACCCCCAATGTGTGACTGATACATTGGCAGAGCCGTAGAATCCGCCGATGCAATGGCGGTAGCCTGTGCCGCGGGTATATTCCCTGAAGAATGAAACAGAGCCGCTTACCGTCACCCATTCCGGGATTACCTTTATTTGTGGTGACAGTGATACGGACCAGGATGTATGCCGTCCGGCATTGTCCCAGTTCAGCACCAGATGCCCGTCCTCCCATCTGCGGAAGTCCATTACTGCTGACGGCGAATGTCTCCACCGAGCCGATAGCTGAGCGTCAACGCGTGGGAGCGAGAAGTTATAGCCCCAGAACAGCTGGTAGGTGGTGTATGGCTTCAGTTCAGGATTGCCTATCTGTATCTGGAAGCCGTCGATTTCCTGTATGGCCTCTGTGGTCTGGCTCAGTGAGGGTGCGTTGTTCCACGATGACATCGACAGGCGCATCGAGTGGCTGTCGTTGATACGGTATCGTACCTGCAAATGTGGCCTTATGCTCCAATGCTTCTGCGGCCTGGCGTCATTGTTGGCGTCTATGCTGAAATATTCTCCCCCAATGCCAGCGGTAAGGCTTACGTGGCCAATGCGGTGCATATATTCGGCGAATGCATATAATTTGTCCTGGCTCTGGTGGTATATCTTGTTGTCCAGGTTGATGTATTTGCTGCGTGTGCGGCTTGCCGAATACGATGTACCGGCTGTCAGGCGCGATGCATCCCATTCCTTGATATAGTCCGCCTCGGCTGCAAATCCGAAACTACGGTCGCGGATATCGGTATTTATGTCCACCGATGGTGTTGTCTGGCCTTCGGGCACTTCAGTATAGAAGCGTTCCGAATGCGAAAAGTCAAGGTTGGCCGACATGTCGAGTACCAGCGTCTGTCTGCGTTCCAGATGCTGCTCGATATAGAAATTTAGCCGGGGCGAATGGTGGATGTTGTCGTTTATGTCCTTTATGTTGATGTCACTGCTGGCATCGCTCATTGACATTACACCTTCCATTTTCATACGTGTGGGGGATTGGATCCATAACCCTGCGCCCACATATATTATGGTCGTGTCGGGTTTTATGTAGCTGTAGCTGAATGACGGGTTTGTGTTCACTTGTGTGAACTTCCCGTCGCGCGGGCTTTCCTGGCGCAGCAGTTGGGAGCCGTCTTCAAATGTGAACTGTTCAAAATAGTCGCGGTATACGTTCATGTTGCGCCAGTTCAGCCATCCCGACAGCTCGAACTGCGATTTCCCGTTGTTCAGCTTCAGGCTCAGGCCGGAGTTGTTGAATGATGAGAAGGGCTGCATGGTGGAGGCCATCAGCGATCCGCCCAGCATAGGGTTGCGTACAATGAAATCTATCACTGTCTCCGCGCCGCCATACCTCAGTCCCGGGTCTTGGTGGTATTCCACACGGACGATGCTTTCCGGCAGTAGCGAACGCACCTGTTCGATGGTGGCCTGGCGTCCGTTGATGCGCACCTGAACGGCAACGCCGTTTGCTGTCACAGTACCCATAATGTCATTGACGCTCAATGATGGTATCATCATGTTGCCTAGCAGCGACAGTCCGGTAGTCGAACGTTTCCTGATATCGTTTGAAGGAGTGTATACATCGCGGTCGGCTTTGTGCACCACCATGGCGGCCTGTACTGTCACTTCTTTGAGTTCGCCGTGCATAGCGGCGCTGTCGGCGTCCTGTGTCTGTGCCGTCAATGGAAGGCAGAGCGGGAATATTGCAGCTGTGATAATGATTTTATGTAGCATCTATATTTGATTTTTATCATATAGACGTACATTTTATGTAAGCGTGACAAAAAAACGCAAAAAATTAAATATGCAGAAAAAACAGATATGTCATCTTATGCCCGTAAGTTTGTGTGTCTGTAGCGAGAGCCGCCAGTGGGGATGCGACAGGATGTAGGCTATTGTCTGTGCGGTGTTTGATGAGCCGTCTTTGGGGTCTGTGCATGGTTGTAGGAAATAGTGGGTGGCAGGGGGCAGCGATGTTGCCACAGATTCAACGTCCTGTCCCAGGTATACTATTTTCATCTCGTCTATGCGGTTGATGGACAGCTGGCCGTCTTTTGGGGAGCATGCCACCCAGTCGATCCCCTCAGGTATCGGCAATGTTCCGTTTGTCTCTATCTGTATATAGAATCCGGCGTCATGCAGGGCTTCGATAAGGAAGCTGTCAAGCTGCATGAGCGGTTCGCCGCCTGTCACTATTATATGTCTTGAAGGATAGGACGTTACGGCAGATATGATCTCATCAGCCGTCATGGCAGTGTGTCCCGAGTGGTCGGTGTCGCAGAAAGGGCATTTGCGGTTGCATCCGCTCATGCGCAGGAATACGGCCGGTGTCCCGGTATGGTAGCCTTCTCCCTGTAGGGAGTAGAATATCTCGTTTATCCGGTATGTCTTGTCCATGGTTTGTTCAGTCTGCTTCATATGCGGCTATGTTGCCTTCGCTTTCCTGTACTTCCACCCTGTAGCAATTTTCCACCTGGCCGTATATCCACCTTGCGATATTCTCGGCTGTAGGGTTGAATGGCAGGATGTCGTTCAGGCAGGCATGGTCCAGCCTGCCAAGCACTGTTTCTTTTATATGTGTGAAGTCGGTGACCATGCCGTCCTTATTAAGTTCCTCGGAACGGCAATAGACGGTCACTATCCAGTTATGTCCGTGCATTGCCGTGCATTTGCTCGGGTATGACAGTTCAAGACGGTGTGATGCTGATATTTCAAGTCGTTTGCTTACGTAGTACATATGGGGTGGTTGGTTATTCTGTAGTCTCCTGGGAAAGAGATGGCATGTCGAAAGGCGGGTTTACGGGCTCTATGCCCATTTCTTTGCCCATCCTGTATACAAATTGTAGTGCGGAGTCGCGGTCGGGTATCTGGTCCTCGCGTTGGGCCTCAAGGAGCGCGCTTATGAACTTCCCTACGGCCGGCGATTGGGGCAGGTTGAATATGTGCATGATTTCGTCACCACGCACAAGCGGTTTGCGGTTGCGTTCAAAGTCCTTTGCCTCGACAGCCTTGAATTTTTCTTCGACAATGGCGAAATTGGCCAGAAAGCGGGCCCGCTTTTCCTCGTTGCGTGATGTGATGTCGGCTTTTGCGAGTATCATCAGGTCGTCACGGTATTCCTGTGCATAGTTTGACAGCCTCCGTACGGCGCTGTCGGTCACTTCGTCTTCTACCAGTGCGATAGGGCGCATGTGCAGGCCCACCAGGGTGCGCACGTATTTCATCTTGTCGTTAAGCGGCAGTTTCAGGTGACGGAAAATGTCAGGTATCATTTTGCTGCCGACAAAATCGTGGTTGTGGAATGTCCAGCCGAGTTTTTCGTCCCAATGTTTTGTTGCCGGTTTGCCTATGTCGTGTAGCAGTGCGGCCCACCGCAGCCACAGGTTGCCGCTGGCCTTGGCCACATTGTCGAGTACGGCCAGGGTGTGGAAAAAGTTATCCTTGTGGCCTCGGCCGTTTACCCGTGATATGCCTTCCATTGCGGCCAATTGCGGGAAAATGAGAGGCAGCAGGCCTGTCTGGCGTAGCAGCAGCCATCCTGTCGAGGGCACGGGAGATGCCATTATCTTGTTCAGCTCATCTGCGATGCGTTCACGGGATATTATCCCGATACGGGACGCATTGCGGGTTATCGCATCAAGGGTCTCGGGATAGATGTCGAATCCCAGCTGGGTGGCGAACCGGATTGCGCGCATCATCCGTAGCGGGTCGTCGCTGAATGTTATGTCTGGGTCTAGCGGCGTGCGTATGATGCGCCTGGAGATGTCGCCTAAGCCGTCGTAACGGTCAACTAGTTCGCCGAAGCGCCCGGCGTTTACGCATATTGCCATTGCGTTTATGGTGAAGTCTCGGCGCGCCAGGTCGTCATCAAGTGTCCCGTCCTCCACGACCGGTTTCCGCGACTGCCGGTCATAGCTTTCACGGCGTGCGCCGACGAATTCCAGTTCGTCATCGCCACAGTGGATCTGTGCCGTCCCGAAGTTGCGGTATACGGCAAGATGGCTCTTGTTGCCCAGACGTGCGGCAACGGCCTGGGCTACTTCTATCCCTGCGCCTATGGTCACGAAATCGATGTCCTTGCTGTGGCGGTGTATTATCAGGTCGCGCACATATCCGCCTACGACATAGCATTCCCGGCCCATGCTGTCGGCCACTTCGCCTACCAGATGGAATACCCGAGAGTCAATCAGGGATGAATATTCGGTTGCCTGCATAGTCTATCTAAGGGAGGAAAACGGTTATCTGTTCAGGGCTGTGGGTGAGGGCTTCCAGCCCGTTGGCGGTGACGGCATACGTATTTTCGATGCCTACTGCCCCTGTACCCGGTATTACGAATTTGGGCTCAAGGGCGATTACATTGCCTGTCTCAAGGATATCCCTGCTTTTTGGCGCGATCACGGGTAGCTCGTTGATTTCAATTCCTACGCCATGACCCACGAACCCGGCATGCTGTGAATGCCCCATGAAATAGTCCTCAAGCCCTGCGGCGCGTGCTATGGATGCTGCCTCTTCGTAGAGGGCGCGTGCCTCAGCCCCCGGACGTCCTGACTTTTCCAGAGCCCGGCATATGTCTATTGAGCACTGGTGGGCCTTCAATGCCTTTTCGCTTATGTCTCCGGTACATGCGAATGTACGTGTCATGTCAGTCATGTATCCGTTGAAGTTTCCGTTTGCGTCAACCATCACTGACAGTCCTGGGCGTATCACCGTGCCGTTTGCACCCACAGGCAGCGACGGGTTCATGCCTTGGCCGCCCATGGCGAAATCATATGGCGATGCCGCGTCTGCATTGTCCCCGGCCAGGATATTTGCCATATGTATCTCCATTACATCGCCGGCGGTGCGGAATTGCCCCAGGCATCCTTCCAGGCGGCTTGTACGTTCTATCTCGACCTGCAGTTCTATGTCGGTCATGCCTTCGCGGAAAAGTGACGGTATCTTGGAGTACACATGGTCGTGTTTGATGCCGTCTTCGCGTAGCATTTCCAGCTCCATGCCTGTCTTTACTGACCGGGCCTTGCGCATTACCGCCGATGCATTCACTGCTTTGGCGTTGAAAGCCTTCATTATCCTGGTGGCCATCGCGTATGTCAAGGAGTCCAGTTCTAGCCCTATCTCCGAGCCTTGGGGTACATCTATATGCTCCGGCATGGATTCCGGTTTTGTGACCGCCACCACGTCCTTACAGTGGTGTATGGTGTTTGGTCGGCGTACAAAATATGTCGGATTGCCGCTTGCGTTTATATATATGAACCCATCGAATACACGTCCGGTGAGGTAGAATATGTTCGCTGTGTCGCGGACTATGATATGCTCGATGTTTTCCGCCTTCATCCGGGCCTTGACCTTCTCCAGCCTTAATGCGGCTTCCCCGGCGGGGATCATAAGCAAAGTGTCGTGCATGTCTTATCTTGTGGTTTGATCTTTGTTCAATATCTTTTCTATGAGGTCGTGGAAACAGTCGATTCTGTATTCCGCATCTGAGACCGTGCCGAATCCGTATGCCGCCCAGATGAACGGTAGTCCCGCACGGTGGGTTGAATCGGCATCGCCTTGTATGTCGCCCACATATACAGGCCTTTCCAGTCCGTGCCTGTCTATCAGGAGGCTGATGTTGTCTTCTTTTGGGAGCGATGTCTCCCCGTGGGTTAGGGTATCTGTGAAGTATGGCCTCAGTCCGGTGTAGTCAAGGAACATCCTTAGGCCGTCCGGTCCGCAGTTGCTCACCATAAACAGCCGGTATCTCTTGCTCAATGCCTTTATGTCTTCGGCGACGTGGCTGTATAGCGTGCCGCCAAGCTGGGGCATCAGTTCGGTGTCGACTTTTCTCAGTATTGAGCAGAATCGTTCAGTGTCCATATCTATGCCGTGGCAAATGTGGGAGGCGATTACATCGAGCGGCTTCCCCATCATTGACAATAGCTCGTCGCGGGACACCCTATGTTCTATCCCCATGCGCCGGAATGATTCATTCCATATTGCGCAATATGAATCTACGGCATCCCAGAGAGTGCCGTCCATGTCGAATATTATGCTGTCGAAGTCTGTCTGTGTGCTCATTTTGTCATTGGTGTGAATGATATGCCGATCTGTTCTATTCCTGTCACGGTATCGACCCTCATTATGTGCCTTAGCCTTATCGGGGCTCCGTTGTAGACCGTAAAGTCCCTATAGACAGTGTCGGCCAGCTGGAAAGTGAGTCCCATCCCGCGCCCGTGCCAGTGTCCGTATTTGTCGGAGAGGGTGATGTTCAATGTGTCAGCTTTCTCCGGGTCGAGGGTGTCGGCCGGGGTGGGGTATAGTATCTCTAGCCATATATTGGAATATGGGTAGCTGTTGGTATGGCGGAGGGTGACGGCCAACTTGCCGGTTGCCGTCGAGTCGGCGATCGCCGGAATGAACTCAAAGGTATCGTCATATGCCCAACCTTCAGAGTCTACGGTATGGTATTGGCTATAATTATTGTGCCCGGGGGAACATGCCCCCAAGCACAATAAGGATGTCATAATTAACGACGTGATGGCTTTATTCATCGGATTTTGGCGGGTTTTGGCGCTGCGGCCTAGGTTTCCGGTTGTTGCCTTCGCCTGTCTGTGGCATATTCCCCTGGTTGGCTTGCTGTTGCCGCGGCTGTCGGCGTTGGCCATCCTGTCTCTGTCCGCCCTGTTTGGGAGGCCGGTTGGTCCTTTGTTGGCGTTTCTGGTCAGATGCCTGTCCGTCTGCCTGTGCCGAAGCTGCCGCCTTTGGCTCACGTGAAGAGTACCGGTCGCGGGGTTTCTGTGTATCCCTGGGCTCAGACTTTTCGGTATCGCCTTCCTGGCGTGGCCGTTTCTCGCCTGTGGCGTTTCCGTCTTTTTTTGGCTTGCGCTTCTTCTTTTTCTTGTCGAAACGCGTCAGGTCATTGTCTCCAAGTATGTCAAGCGGCTTTTTCGCGTTATCCTTGTCGTCACCTTCGCGCTTCAGCGACAGGGGCTTTTCCCCGGCCTTGTTCATGGCGATTATTTCAAAAGCCCGCGCTGCATCTATCGTTACAAGGTTGGCGGCCATCGATTTGTCGGTGGAGTATGTTATCTCGCGCTTGAATATGTCGGTCTTGAAGTGGAAATATGTGGAGTCCGCGGTTTCCAGGCGTATGTCCTTTGACGGCAGGCGCTTGATGCTCTCCACATATGTGTCGGCCTCGAAATTAAGGCAGCATTTGAGTTTTGCGCACTGTCCTGCTAGCTTTTGTGGGTTGAGTGATATATCCTGGTAGCGGGCGGCGCTGGTGGCGACAGACACAAAGTTGGTCATCCACGAAGCGCAGCACAGCGGACGTCCGCAAGGGCCGATTCCACCGATGCGTCCTGCTTCCTGGCGTGCGCCGATCTGCTTCATCTCTATCCGCACCTTGAATGTCTCTGCAAGCACTTTTATAAGCTGGCGGAAGTCGACACGCTCATCGGCTATATAATAGAATATGGCCTTGTTGCCGTCACCCTGATACTCTACGTCACCGATTTTCATGCTTAGCCGCAGTGATTCTGCAATCTTGCGTGAGCGGATCATGGTGTCGTTTTCCTTAGCCTTAGCTTCCTCGTATTTCTCAAGGTCGGCCGGACGCGCCTTGCGGAAAACGCGGCGCACCTCGGCATTTGGGCGTACGTTTGCCTTGCGCATCTGTAGCCTTACAAGGTCGCCCACCATGGTCACCTGGCCGATGTCGTGGCCTGGGGATGCCTCCACGGCTACCATGTCGCCGATTTCCAGCGGTATGTTTGTGGAGTTCTTATAGAAACCCTTGCGCGTATTCTTGAACTGCACCTCTACCATGTCGAAGTCGGCGAACCCTCCAGGGATGTCGGCTAGCCAGTTGGTGCAATACAGTTTGCCGCGGGGGCATTTGTTTTCATTTTTTGCCATAGCTGCAGTAAAGTTGGCTTATGTTGTTGATGGTGGCTATGGGCATTGTCACTTGGCGAAGCTTACGGAACGGGTCTCGCGGATTACGGTGATCTTTACCTGTCCCGGGTATGTCATCTCGTCCTGGATGCGTTTTGCTATCTCGGCCGACAGCTTTTCTGTCTCAACATCGTCAATCTTGTCCGCGCCGACGATCACGCGCAGTTCTCGTCCGGCCTGGATGGCGTAGGTCTTGATGACGCCAGGATATGACATCGCCAGCTGCTCAAGGTCGTTGAGACGCTTGATGTATGCCTCCACTATCTCGCGGCGAGCGCCCGGGCGTGCACCTGAGATGGCGTCGCACACCTGTACGATCGGGGCAAGGAGCGAAGTCTGTTCCACCTCGTCGTGGTGCGCGCCGATGGCGTTGCATATCTCGGGCTTTTCCTTGTATTTTTCGGCCAGCTTCATGCCGAGCAGAGCATGGGGCAGTTCCGGTTCTTCATCGGGCACTTTGCCTATGTCATGCAGCAGTCCTGCCCGGCGGGCCTTCTTTGGGTTGAGGCCTAGCTCCGATGCCATGATGGCGCATAGGTTTGCTGTCTCGCGTGAGTGCTGCAGCAGGTTCTGTCCGTAGCTCGATCTGTATTTCATCTTTCCCACCATGCGTATAAGGTCGGGATGGAGTCCATGTATGCCCAGGTCGATGGCTGTGCGCTTGCCGGTCTCGATGATTTCTTCCTCTACCTGTTTCCGCACCTTCGCCACCACCTCTTCGATGCGTGCCGGGTGTATGCGGCCGTCGGCCACCAGCTGGTGCAGTGCCAGGCGTGCTATCTCGCGGCGCACGGGGTCAAAGCCGGAAAGTACGATGGCCTCTGGGGTGTCGTCCACTATTATCTCGATTCCGGTAGCGGCTTCCAGGGCGCGTATGTTGCGGCCTTCCCTACCGATTATGCGGCCTTTGATTTCATCGGAGTCGATGTGGAATACTGTCACGGAGTTCTCTATGGCGGTTTCGGTGGCCACACGCTGGATTGACTGCACGACAATCCGTTTGGCCTCTTTGTTTGCCGTCATCTTGGCCTCGTCCATGATGTCGTTTATGTACGATGCAGCCGCTGTCTTGGCCTCGTCTTTGAGCGACTCTATGAGCTTCTCTTTGGCTTCTTCCGAAGAAAGGCCTGAAATATGCTCCAATGTGTCCTGTGCGGTGCGTTGCAGCTTTTCGACCTCGGCCTTTTTCATTTCCACCATGGCCGACTGTGCGTCAAGGTTGGCGCGGGTGTTCTCCAGTTCGTTGCGCGTGCGCTGGTTCTCGCTCTGCTGCTGGTTGAGCTGGATTTCACGGTTTTTCATCTTTGCTTCCGCCGACTGCACCTTTGCCAGGCGTTGGTTTGCCTGCTTTTCTGCATCGGAAGTGATGCGCAAGGCCTCTTCACGGCCTTCAAGCATCTTGTTTTTCTTCAGGTCCTCCGCCTCGCGTACGGCATCGTCGATGATGATTTTCGCGCGGCTCTGTGCCATTGATTTCTGGACTATCATCGTGGCCGCTGCACCGATTGCGAGTGCGATTATTGCGATGGCCACATAGATTATTACTTGTATCATAGCTGTGTGGGTAACTTTGGGTAGATGGGTTGGGTTGTTTAAATGGTGATGGTATTAATATATAAAGACACACGCGCCTCGCACTCACCGTATTTTGGCGGTGGCGGCAGGGCGCACGCTTGCGGCACAGGCCGTCACCACGGTCAGGGCGGTGGCTTGTGTGGGTCAATCGATGTTGCGGATGAAAGAAAATGGGCGGTGTGGGCCGCCGGGCGTATACGGAGGTCAGTCAATCTTCAGCAATATGCTGTCAAGCTCCTTCTCAAACTGCTCCATTGTGGCATTCAGTTGGGGCTCATGTTCAGCTATATTGTAATATAGCCGTGCAAACTGGAATGCAACCATCGCCAGGACCTCATTGGCGCTGCGCTGTTTGAACCTTTCGCGCCATAATGCCCAGAGCTTGTTGACTTGATATTCCACGGTACGCACAACCGCTTCGTCCTCACGGCGTATATTCATCGGCACCGGATCGGTGTCTGCTATCTGGATTGTTATCACAAAGTCTTCTTTCATTGCATCATTGTGTTAGATCGTTGATGCAGCGGTCGATTTCCCGCACTAAAGTTGAAATCAATGTCCGGGTCCGTTCGGTCTGGGAATTGTCAGGAATCACATTTGTGGCAATCTGCAGATACTCCACTTGCTGCCGCAAGGATTCTATCTCTTTCTTCTGTGCCAGTATCATGGCATCCTGTTCCAGGATTCTGGCATCGGCCTGACGCTTGCTTTCAAGCAGCACATGATAGCGTTCCACAAGGATTTTAGCCTTGTTCGACACTCTCTCTATTGTCTGCTTGAGTTCTCCGGGCATTTTTATTCCAAATTTCCACAAAAGTAATGAAAATTCCCCAATAACAAGGCATGCCCGTAGGTTATTTTGAAAAAAATGTCGTGATTTTGCAGCAGCCTGCGCGCATCAGAAGTGGCTTGACCCGTCAAAGCAGTGGGTGCAAACCTTGCATTTGGGAAGCCCTATCGCCTTGATGAGGGTCTCGATAGTGTTGAACTTAAGGGATGTAAGGCCAAAGCGCTCGCGTATTTTCTCCACCATCGCCGTGTACTGTGGCGAATCTGTGGTGGCATATGCCTCAAGGTTTTTGTTGGGGTCGCCTTCAAGTTCGCCGATTATGCGGCGTGTGAGCAGCTCCATGTCCGATTTGGAAGAAGTGAAGCCTACATAGCGGCATCCGTAGATCAGCGGCGGGCATGCTATGCGCATATGCACTTCCTTCGCGCCGCAGTCGTAAAGCACCTTGACATTGTCGTTGAGCTGTGTGCCGCGTACGATCGAATCATCGCAGAACAGGGCACGCATCCCTTTGAGCATCGCCCTGTTGGGCACTAGCTTCATTTTTGCCACGAGGCTGCGCATCGTCTGGTCGCTGGGGGTGAAGCTCCTAGGCCAGGTAGGGGTGTATTTTGAGATGGCACGGCGGTAGGGGATACCCTTTCCCGCAGCATATCCCAGGGCCATGCCCACACCTGAATCGGGTATGCCGCAGACGCAATCCACCTCGCTTTCATCGGTCTTGCCCATCTCGAATCCCGACTTGAATCTTACATCCTCTACATTCCTGTCCTCATAGCACGATGTGGGGAATCCGTAGTACACCCACAGGAACGAGCATATCTGCATCTCGCTGCCAGCTGGGCGAAGGGTGGTCACCGCATCGGGGGTCACCTCCACTATCTCGCCTGGCCCGAGGTCGCGTACGGTCTCATAGTCCAGGTTAGGGAAGGCGGTCGACTCTGAGGTCAGGGCGTATGCGCCGTCCTTGTACCCCAGGATGATGGGGGTGCGGCCATAGCGGTCGCGTGCCGCTATTATGGAACTTTCTGTGAGTATCAGCATCGAGCACGACCCGTGTATGTTGTTGTATACGTTCTCGATGCCGTCCACGAAGTCCTTGCCCTGGTTGATGAGCAGGGCTATTAGCTCTGTCTGGTTTGTGTTGCCTGAACTCAGTTCCGCGAAATGCTTGCCGTCGGCAAGCAGCTTCCGTTCAAGCTCATCGATGTTGCATATCTTTGCGACAGTGACTATTGCATACTTCCCCAGATGTGAATTTATGATTATAGGCTGAGGGTCGGTGTCGCTGATTATGCCTATCCCGAGGTTGCCCTTGAACTTGTATAGCTCGTTTTCAAATTTTGTCCTGAAATAAGTGCTCTCAAGGCTGTGTATCGAGCGGCAGAAACGCTTTTCCGTGCCATCGTAGGTGGCCATGCCGCCTCTACGTGTCCCGAGATGGGAGTTGTAATCCACTCCGTAAAACAAATCATTGCGGCATGCCTGCCTGGATGCGACTCCGAAAAAGCCTCCCATAGTCTCTATAAATCTTTTTTGGTTTGGTGCTGCAAAGTTAGCAAATAATTCCAAAACCGTAATGGATTGTCAGAAAAAGGCAACTGTTAAAGGCTCCGCTAAAAGATAGAGGGGGTGCGGCGTTTGTGCCGCACCCCCTCAGGGAGAGATATGTAAAAGCTGCATTTTTGCATCCGTGCAGGCGTTTAAAAGATCGGGAGGACGCATCCCTGCAAATATTAGGAGGATGCGCCCCCCGACGGGTCAATATATAAATAAGGCGCTAATGATGGGTCAGTACATCTTAAGGGCGATGTCGGTTATCCAGAGCCACAGCGGGCACATGCCCATGAAAAGGATGACGCTAAGGGCCAGCGACGATGTGCTGGTGGCCACGTAAGTGTCATATTCGCTGGCGATGATGATTCCAGAAAATGCCGGCGGGAGGGCACAGGCCACTACAAGCATCTTAAGGTTCTCGGGGGTCATGTGGAACATGATGCCCACAACGAGCACGGCCAGAGGCATTACCACAAGCTTGAGTATCGCGCCAAGCACTGCCTGCCAGTTTATGGTGATTTTTACGGCCGACAGGGTGATGCCTGCCGCAAAAACGGCCATTGACGCGTTCGCACCCTTTATGAGGTCGAATGAAGGGCTTGCCCATTCGGGCCACGGAATGCCGGCTATCACCCAGATTACAGCCAGTATCGGCGCCCATGCCACGGGCTGTTCCAAGGCATGTATCACTGGCTTCCAGGCGCTCTGTTTTTTCCCTACGGTCGCTGTCTTGGCTTCGTTTGATGCGTTAAGCAGCGAAAGCCCTACAGGGATGCCCACAGCGTTGACCACAATGCCTACGATGGCGACTACCAGGGCCACATACGCATTTGTGCCGAATATGGGCTCCAGCACGGCAAAACCGAGGAACCCGATGGTGGGCGAACCGCTTACAAGGGCCATGATGGCGGCATCTGCGCCTGTGTTCTGTTTGAAGCACAACTTATAGATATAGTATACAAGCATGAAGCATGCCATTATTACCACTAGCGAGATCAGCGACAGCTTTATGTCGTGGATAAGCATTTCACGGCTTGCGCCGGCGATTGACACGAAAAGTGCTGCGGGAAGTGCATAGTCAAGCACTACCTTGTTGAATTTCTTGGCGTCAGCACCGGTGAAAATACCCTTTTTACCGGATATGTAGCCCGCTGCCATCACCACGAATATAGGGACAATCGCATATAATATAATGTGTAACATACGGAGGTGTTTTAGTGTAATAAATATGTACTGTTGGGAGTAACGTTGGCGTACATCTGTCGTTGAAACGTTATGTAGTGGTCAAGGTGCACGCCTGTGGGGCATGCACCTTTTTTGGGGTCAGACCTTTATGTCTACGAGCGGGGCGGGGTTGAGGTAGCCGATATGGCCGCTTTCCTTTCCTGAGTCCGCGCCAAGCTGCACGTCTATCAGGCAAGGCTTCTTGCTGGCGATGCTTTCGGTAAGGGCCTTGGAGAGCTCTTCAGGGGTCTGCACGTAATATGTCTGTGCGCCGAAGGCGTCGCCGAGCTTGTCATATCGGGCGTGGATGTCGAGTGTGGTCGGGGCAGGGTCGTCAGTCTTGCCCATTGGCACGCCGATGCCGTTATAGATGCCGCCGTTGTTGAATATCACCACCGTGACAGGAAGCCTGAACCGGCACGCCGTCGAGAAGTCCATGCCCGAGAACCCGAAAGCCGAGTCGCCTTCTATGGCCACGACAGACTTGCCCGTTGCCACGGCAGCGCCTATCATCGAACCCATGCCCATGCCCATTATGGCCCATGTGGCGCAGTCCACACGGTGGCGGGGCAGCGACATGTTTACGGCGTCACGGGTGTCGTCAAGCGTATTCGCGCCCTCGTTCACCAATATCACGTCAGGGTTGCTTTCAATTATCGGTTTTATTGCCCCGAGGGCTGTCCAGTGGTTCATGGGTGATGCCGTCTTGGCCTCCTCCAGCCTGGCCGCGAATTTCACGCCTTTAGCCTTGGCCTCAGTTTGTAGCGATGTCACCCAATCCGGGTCGGCGCTCATCTGTCGGCCATCCATGGCCTTTAGGATGGCATCAAGCGCAAGTCCCATGTCGCCCACTACAGGCGCGGCGATCGGCACGTTGACATCCATTTCCTGCGGCTCTACGTCAAGCTGGATAAACTTCATCTGCGGATTCCATTTTCCGCGTCCGAACGACAGCATCCAGTTCAGCCGAGCCCCTATCACCATCACCACGTCTGACTTTCCCATTATCGTCGAGCGGCACGGCAGGGCGCTCAGCGGCCCGTCGTCAGGCATGAGCCCCTTTGCCATCGACATAGGAAGGTAGGGGATATTGTATTTTTCTATAAGGGTTTTTATCTTTTCGTCCACCTGGGCATATGCCGCGCCCTTGCCAAGCAATATGGCCGGACGCTTGGCCGATGTCAGCAAGTCCACCGCCCTTGCCACCGCCTCGTCGTTGGGGGCTGTCGGGGAATACATGTCTACCGGCTGGTAGAACAGCTTTTCCGCATCTGCGCGGTCCATCACCTGTCCAAGGGCAGGGGTGGTCATGTCGATATAGACGCCGCCTGGACGTCCGGAGACTGCTGCACGGTATGCACGCGCCACAGCCGAAGGTATGTCCTCGGCCCTGCTGCACCGGAATGCGGCCTTCACAAGGGGTTTGGCGGTATTGAACTGGTCGAGCTGTTCATAAGTGCCAACGTTCATGTCCACCATCGTTGTATCTGAAGCCCCCGATATCTGTATCATGGGATAGCAGTTCACCGTAGCGTTTGCCGTGGCCGTAAGCCCGTTCATGAATCCCAGCGATGACACTGTCATCAGCACTCCGGGTTTCTTTGTCAGGAAACCCTCTGTAGCCGCGGCCATTCCCGCCTGCTGTTCATGTCGGAATCCCACAAAGCGTATGCCCTGCCCCTGTATGAGATATCCAGCCTCGGTGATGGGTATGCCCACAAGGCCGTACACGTTCTGTATGCCTATCTCCTTGAGTGCCCTGGCCAGGATATACATGCCTGTGACCTGTTCGGGGAAATGGGGCGCTGACGGATTTGTAGATGTATTTGTAGTCATAGTAAAAAAGTCTTGCGTATTGGTCTTATAATTCTATGGTATATGCCCCCTCCGGTAACGTAACCGCCGGAGGAGGCATTGCACCTGTTAGTCTTGTGCCGCCAACGGGGCTGTAGTGCCGTTCTTGGCGAAGGATGCTATCTGGTCGTCGGTATATCCCAGCTCCTTGAGCACTTTGCAGGTATCGCCGCCCAGTTCCGGGCAAGGGCCGTATGTGGGCTGGTAGCTGCTCATGGTGAACGGGACGCCTATGGTGACGAACTCGCCAATGTTGCCGCCCTGGTTGATCTTGACGAGCGTATTGCCGTCATATAGCGATTCATCGGTCATGATTTCCTTGGTTGAGAGCACAGGCCCTACAGGCACGCCGAATTTTGACAGCGTCTCGGTGACCTCGTATTTGGTCTTGTCAGCAGTCCATTCGCCTATACGCTTGATGATATCAGCCTTGTGCTTGTCACGTGCATCGGCCGTAGAGAAGTCGGGGTTTGTTAGCCAGTCCTCGAAGCCGAAGCCCTTGCAGGCCATCTCAAAGTCTTTTTCTCCGCGCTGGAGTATCACATACACATAGTTGTTGGCATCTATCTCGGAATCATATCCGCCCGAAGGCTTGCATTTGTATGTCCATCCGAGCACGCCGCTGCCCTCGGTGTTGCCTGAACGTGGCACACAGTCACCGAATTTGCCGTCAGGATACTGTGGGAACTGTGTTAGGTAGCCTATGCGGTCGAGTGTGAGCTGGTCGCGGGTCTTTATGCGGCAAAGGTTGAGGCATGCATTGTGCATAGATTGGTACACATAGCATCCTTCTCCTGTGCGTTCACGCTGATGGAGTGCTGCAAGCAGGCCGATAAGCAGGTGCATGCCTGTGTTCGAGTCGCCAAGTGCAGCGCCGCTTTGGGTTGGCACATTCGAGTCGCCCTCAAACCATCCGGTGGTGCTGGCTGCGCCCGCCGTTACCTGGGCGATAGGCTCATAGGCCTTCAAATCCTTGTATTTGGAAGATTCCGGGAATCCCTTGATAGTGCCGAAAATGCATCTTGGGTTCAGGGCATGCACGGCATCCCAGCCGAATCCCAGCTTTTCAATGGCGCCCGGATGGAGGTTCTCCACGAATATGTCAGCCTCCTTTATAAGTTTGGTGAGAATCTCCTTGCCGTCAGGGGTCTTGGCGTTGAGGGAGAGGGATTTCTTGTCAGAGTTTAGCTGCAAGAAATAGTAGCTTGGTTCATTCGGATCGAACTGGAGCTCGTTACGCGTGGCGTCGCCGACACCCGGACGTTCAATCTTGATTACATCTGCGCCAAGCCATGCAAGCATCTGCGTGCATGAAGGGCCTGACTGTACTTCGGTGAAGTCGATCACCTTGATTCCTTGTAGAGGGGCTGTATTCATCATCATTACCTCCTGTTTGTTAATATTGTTAGGTTTTTAAATATTGTTAGGTCGTGCCGTTTCATTGGGTGGCTGCGTACGTTGGGGCGCAGCCCTGTGCGAATTCTCAATTACAACAACCGTACGCCCCTAAAAGTTGCAGGCAAAAGCAATCAGCCTGTTGATTTTCTGAAAAATAATAGCTACCTTTGCACCCGGATTCGCAATCGCTGGCGGAACAAGCAGTCCGTTATGTTGCGGGTATTTTTCTAACATTTTAATTTTTAATCAAAATGGACTTAATCAAGATTGTCGAGGACGCTTTCTCTACCGGCAAGCGTTTTGACGACTTCCTTCCTGGCGACACCATCACCGTAGCTTACCGTATCAAGGAAGGCAACAAGGAGCGTATCCAGCAGTACCGTGGTGTGGTTATCCGCATTTCTGGCGAAGGCAACAAGAAACGTTTCACTGTGCGCAAGATGAGCGACAATATCGGTGTGGAGCGTATCTTCCCCGTTGAGTCACCCTTCATCGACTCTGTTACAGTGAACAAGCATGGCAAGGTACGCCGCGCCAAGCTTTACTACCTGCGCAAGCTCACAGGCAAGAAGGCCCGTATCAAAGAGCGCCGCGTGAAGTAGGCAGACGTTCGACTGCAACCGTCCGGAAACACTTCCGGAGCATCAAATACGCCATGGCATCCAGTCCCTGTCACAAGGGTGGAGGTCATGGCTGTTTGGCGTTTAATGGGGCGTTCAGGATATAGGCTCCAATATCGGCGCTATCATGGCCGCAACATCGGTATCTCCTGTAAAATCGGCTACCGTAAGCCATATGATAAGCAATATTATGAGCGCGATTGCGCCGATGGTTACCCATATGCTGGCGTTGCCCTTTTTACGTTGTACTTGGGTTGACATAGATTTGGATATTTAGGTGTTGTATCGGAAAATAATTGAAACATAGGCTATGGCAAGTGGCGGCCTGCACCACTGGTATCACAGCCTGTATGTATACAACAATCCCCGCCGTTTGCAGGTTCAGCGGATAAAAAAGCCCGGACAGGAAATTTTTTATCGTCCAAGTTGTCCGCAGTAACTGTATTTTGAAGTAAATTTGCACAATAAAAGAATAGGCGGAAAAGTAATTCCGCATGAACTGTCAAAAAAATATCACCATGGATCTTTTTGAATCACTGACTGCCAGGGCAAAGGAGCACCGCCAGCGCATAGTACTCCCCGAAGGTACAGAAGCAAGGACACTTACGGCAGCTGACCGTATTATAGCCGACGGCATTGCCGATATAATCCTTATTGGCGACCCCGCCGAAGTGCTCGGCATGGCGCGGGATCTGTCACTGCGCAACATTGGAAGGGCAACTATCGTAAATCCTGCCGACGAGGCTGTGATCGACCGTTACGCGCCGCTGTTTTTTGAGCTGCGCAAGAAAAAAGGAATAACTATGGAGGAAGCGCGCCTCACCACCGCCAATCCCCTTTACCTTGGCTGCCTGATGGTGAAGAACGGCGATGCTGACGGACAGGTTGCCGGGGCCGACAACACCACCGGCAATGTGTTGCGTGCCGCATTCCAGGTCATAAAGACCAAGCCGGGCATCGATGTGGTGTCAGGCGCATTCGTTATGCTGCTCCCAGAAGGAATGCCGTTCGGGTCTAACGGAATACTCATTTTCGCTGACTGCGCGGTAGTGCCCGACCCATCGGCCAAGGAACTGGCCCAGATAGCTGTGTCGGCGGCGGAGACTGCCCGCGATATAGCACGCATCGAGCCGCGTGTGGCCATCCTCAGCTTCTCCACAAAGGGAAGCGCCACCCACGAACGGGTCGACAAGGTCATCGAGGCCACACGTATTGCAAGGGAGATGTCGCCGTCGCTGATCCTTGACGGCGAACTGCAGGCCGATGCCGCGCTCGTGCCGAGGGTGGCAAACACCAAAGCGCCGGCAAGCCCGCTGAGCGGACGCGCAAACGTCCTGGTGTTCCCGTCGCTCGAAGTCGGCAACATAGCCTATAAGCTGGTACAGCGTCTCGGCGGCGTACAGGCCGTAGGCCCGGTGCTCCAGGGGCTTGCTGCTCCGGTCAACGACCTGTCGCGAGGATGTTTCCCAGAAGACATCTACAAGACGATAATAATAACTGCCAATCAGGCTATCGGATTGAAGAACGAATAACAAAACCACAAAAAATATCCATATTATGAAGATACTTGTCCTCAACTGCGGAAGCTCATCCGTAAAATACAAGCTCATCGACACCGAAGGGGAGAAAGTGCTCGCCGAAGGCGGGGTGGAGAAAATAAAGCTTCACGACGGATTCCTCAAATACAAGCGTCCTGACGGCTCGAAAGCCATCATCGAATTGGGAAACACTGACCATAAAGGCGCAATTGAGGCCATTCTGCGCGTACTTACCGACAAGACCGATGGTGTGATTGCATCATTCGATGAAATCGGGGCGGTAGGGCACAGGCTTGTACACGGCGGGGAGAAATTCTCCAGCAGCGTGCTTATCGATGACGCCGTAAAGGAAATGGTGCGCGAATGCTATCCGCTTGCACCCCTGCACAACCCCGCGAACATGACGGGTGTAGAGGCTATAACGGCTCTCATGCCGGACGTCCCACAGGTAGGCGTGTTTGACACCGCATTCCACCAGACAATGCCCGCAAAGTCCTACATGTACGCCCTGCCTTATAAATACTACCAGCAGGATGCAATACGCCGCTACGGATTCCACGGGACAAGCCACCGCTACGTATCGCAGCGCGTATGCGAATTCCTGGGCGTGGACATACATGGACAGAGGATAATCACATGCCATATCGGTAACGGTGGTTCGATAACCGCCATCGTTGATGGCAAGAGCGTTGACACTTCAATGGGGCTGACCCCTACAGAAGGTCTGATGATGGGTACGCGCGTCGGCGACATAGACCCGGGGGCGCTTACATACCTCATGACAAAGCACCACCTGTCTGTCGATGAACTCCAGGCGATAATCAACAAGGACAGCGGTGTGGCAGGTGTAAGCGGCATCTCATCCGACATGCGCGAGATAGAAGCAGCTGTAAAGGACGGTGACCCCCGTGCCACACTTGCTCTGGACATGTACGAGCAGCGCATCATCAAATACATCGGCGCATATGCGGCCGAGATGGGCGGCGTTGACATAATAGTTTTCACAGGCGGAGTAGGTGAGAACCAGACCGGCGTACGTGAAAATGTATGCAAGCCATTGGCGTTTATCGGTGTAGAGATTGATACGGCGCTTAACGCCACAGTACGCGGTACGGAGACGCTCATATCCACACCGTCATCACGCATAAAGGTGGCAGTGATACCAACCGATGAAGAGCTGCTCATCGCACGCGACACACGCGATATCGTATCGTCGCTAAAATGATGGCAAAGAAATATCCGGCATGATATTTCATGGCACATCGGCCGCCTGCACAGGCGGCCGATGTTGCATAGGTACGTATATAAAAAACAACAGCCCCTACTTTCACAAGCTGGGACTGTTTGTCTCAATCTTTTTGAGTTTTTTGAGATAATCAAATAGTTATGATGCAAAGGTAAATCTAAAAATCATTATTTGCAAATAAAAATGCAATAATGCAAAAAATATAGCAGAATCATATGAAATTTCAGTCAAGACGGATGGCGCGTACCGACAGAGGCCGATCGAAAAAAGATAAAATTTTTTGTGGCTTAAAAATTGGTTGTAATATACTGCTGATGAGTAAGCTGCAGTGAAAAATATGCAAATGTTTGCGGATGTTAAAATCCATTAAACGGGAATTAACAGGTTTGTCCGTCATTACGCATGCTAACTTTGTAGCGTCAAACCAAAAAACATTGTAAACATGAAAAACATTTCGATTGAAATTCCAGACGGCATTCTCTCCGTGCTTGCCTCCGATCCTACCGACATCAAGACTGCTATGGAAGTGTGTGCAGCCCTTGTGGCCGCTGCCGGGATTGCCGGTGACGTATCCGTTGACCCATCTGCCGCACCTGCGCCTACGGATGTCGACCCCACACAGATAAAAGCCCTCGCCGAAGCCAAAGTCAAGAGGCGTCGTCTGTCGGCAGAAAGACGACGCAGGCGTATGCAGCAGCGTGATGAGGCGGTATGCCGCCTTGTCAAAACAGGTGAGCCCATAGGTCCTGACGCCATAAGGGAAGCATTCTCCCGTACACAGATATTTATAATAGAGGCTCTGACATCAGTCCCCGGGTGCAGTCCCGCACGCATGACATTCAACCAGTTCCTGTCATTGGCCCTGCCATATATGGTACAGCGCGGGCTTCCGGTCCCCGATACCCTTACACCCAGGCAGCGCTTGTATATGCCCCCGGGCAAGATTGGAAGAAAAAGGAAAAAATTTGTCGGAAATGGCCCTGGAGTAGTTGCGGAAAAAGCCAAATCATTAAATTTGTATCATGAAAAAACCAATCAGACTTATCACCGCGGCACTCTCCGCAATGATGTTGGCGTCATGCAACTGGTTTGAGTACCACCCATATGCAAGCAAGATAAGCGGCACCACACAGGTGAATTCCAAAAGCATAGAGGCCATACGCGGCAAGGTGGCGGATGTCCCGTTTAAGTTCGCCTTTATCACCGACACGCAAGGCTCTTACGACGATACCCGGAAAGCACTTGATGCAATAAAGGCACGCGGCGACATAGACTTCATAATACACGGCGGAGACCAGACAGATTTCGGGTTGCCGAAAGAATACATATGGTGTCGCGACATGTTCGAGTCGGCCGGACTGCCATTTGTGACAGTAATAGGCAACCATGACTGCCTAGGCAACGGGGAAGACACATTCCGCTACATATACGGCCCGGTCAACTTCTCGTTCAACGTAGGCCCGGTACACTTCCTGTGCCTCAACACAGTAGCCCTTGAATACGACTATTCCGAACCTGTCCCGGACCTCGACTTCATTGAAAGCGACTATCTAGCGTTGGACAGGGCCAACAGCGAATCCCCCGGTACAGTGACACATACAATCGCCGTGATGCACTCGCGCCCCAACGATGACCAGTTCAACAACAACGTGGCCAAACCATTCAACAACTACCTCATGCACTTCCCCGGCATGGGCGGCGAGGATGATAATGTGGAGGGAACAGGCAGGTACAAGGATGGTACGAAGGCACGGGCCTTCTGCATAAACGGCCACAACCACAGCCAGGAAGTCGTAGACATGTACGGTAACGGCATTCTCTACTACCAATGCCCCAACGTGGCCAAACGGATGTTCTTTGTTTTCACGGTAACCGATGGAGGATATGACTATGAAGCTGTCGAATTTTGACCTTAAGAGTCCAGTGCTGGCACTGTTGATGTGCCTCTTTGCAAGCCTTGCTGCATTCTCTGCCGATTCTGCGGCTGTAGCCGACAAGGCAGCGGTGAACGAGGCTTACGAATACAGGATAGAGAGGAGGGAAAAGCGGTGGATGCGCCTTATGCCAAACCTGTACACCCTTCAGTTCGCCGGCGGCATAGGAATGGTGTCGGTAGGCCAGGGATGGGACTACGGCAGCTCCGACCAGTGGGAGACACACCTGCTGCTGGGATACCTCCCCAAGCGGTATGGATGGCATCACTACTGGACACTGACACTTAAAGAGATATATGTGCCATGGCGTTTCCGCCTGGGAGGCAACTGGCGCGTCAAGCCTTTCTTTGTCTCGCTGTCGGTCAACTCCATACTCCATGGCGACTTCTGGGTGTCAGAACCAGACCGTTACCCCAATGGATATTACGGCTTTTCGAGCAAGATAAGGTTCCATCTGGGCATAGGGCAACGTTTTTCATTCTATATTCCGGAGCATGATCGCTACCTCGGGCGCAAATTGTCGGTCTACTACGAGATATCCACATGCGACCTCTATGTCCGCCAGAAGGTACTCAGCGGGTCAATCCCACTGCGCGACATAATAACCCTCGGCGTAGGCATTATATACACCATCTGACCGCACTTACTGCAATTTTTCTTACCTTTGCATACTGTATAGAGACACAAAGGAAACGATGGACATTAGATTTATAGACCTTTTTGCCGGTATTGGCGGCATACGTAAAGGCCTGGAGCTGGCATGTGCCGATGCAGGTCATACTCCGGTGTGTGTATTTACATCCGAGATAAAGCCGTATGCTGTATCCGTGCTCAGACAGAACCATCCTGGAGAAGAGATACATGGTGACATCACTCAGATTGACGGGGCGGCAATACCTGATTTCGACATATTGTGCGCCGGCTTCCCGTGCCAGGCATTCAGTGCTGCCGGGAAACGGGAAGGTTTTGCCGATACGCGAGGGACATTGTTTTTCGATGTGGAACGTATCCTGCAAACCAAGAGGCCACGGGGGTTTATACTTGAGAATGTCGAGGGCCTTGTGGGGCATGACGGCGGCAAGACGTTAAGGACCATACTGTCACATCTCCGTGCGATAGGCTACAATGTGTCGTATGCGGTGCTGAATTCCAAGTACTTCGGTGTGCCTCAGGAAAGGAAGAGGATATATATTGTAGGTACATTCGGCAATGCGATACCCCTGGACGGCTTCCCGGTGGAGAGGCGTACCTTGGCCGGTGTCCTTGAACAGGGGCTGCCGACGATGGACACCGCTTTTACCCGCCTGCTGCTCCAGCGTTTCGACATAGCACAGCTTCCGGGGAAATCCATCAAGGACAAGCGTGGAGGCAAAAATAATATTCACAGTTGGGACATAGACGTAAAAGGTCCTACAACGGTTCAGGAAAGGGATTTCCTCAATATCCTGCTGAAGGAGCGACGCAAAAGGAAATGGGCGGATATGTACGGCATAGACTGGATGGACGGAATGCCGCTGACAAAGGAAATGATCGCGACATTCTATGACAGACGTGACCTGGATACGCTTCTAGATAGCCTTACTGCAAAGGGATATCTGGTATATGAACACCCCAAAAAGAAGGTGAAGGTAAAAAATGAGGCCGGACAGGAGGTATCACGTAGGCAGTATGACGAGAATCTTCCTAGAGGATACAATATTGTGGCAGGAAAATTAAGTTTTGAGATAAACAAGATATTGGATCCTGCCTCGATTGCTCCTACATTGGTGGCCACTGACATGCAGCGCCTGGCTGTTGTGGACGGGGAGGGGCTGCGTAAACTATCCCTAAGGGAAGGGCTGGGCATGTTTGGATATCCGCAGGATTACCGTTTTGACGTTTCGGAAGCAGAAGGATACGACCTTTTGGGCAATACGGTGGTCGTGCCTGTCATACAGGCCGTATGCGGACGCTTGTTGGACAATATATTTTGAAATATTATGGAAAAGGCAGAAATAATATATGACAAGTTGGCCAGTGAATTTGGATTTAAAGGTTCATCAGGCAATATCACGTTTTCACTTAATGACTTTTCCATTACTGTCGAACAGAATAACATAGTAGGCAATATATTGGAGGAGTGGTTGGCAAAGTGGATGGATGCTAACGGCATAGCCAATATCCATAACCCGGGGCAATCCTCACCGGATTTTTGGCTGACCCCGGAGAATAGGGACGCTGACTGGCTGGAAGTGAAGTCGTTTACAGCAAGCCCTAACTTTGACGTGGCCGCTTTCAGGAGCTTTATAAACCTTATAATAGACAGGCCATACAAGTTACATTCGCATTACCTGCTGATAAGGTACAAGATGCGTGATGGGTTGGTGACAATTGAAGATTTTTGGCTTAAAAAGATATGGGAGATATGCAGCTCTTCAGAAAAATGGCCACTGAAAGTCCAATATAAGAATAATGTCATTGTAAACATAAGGCCTACTCCATGGTATTCTGGTAAATCAGACTATCCGCCATTTGAGTGCCTGGAAGATTTCTTGTCAGCCCTGGAGGAGACTGTATACCGCTACCACGACACCCATCACCTTGCCGACAGTTGGCAGGGCAGGTTGCTGGACAGCTATAAAAAATTCTATGGGGTCAGTCTTTACATCCCGCGGTGGATGGACATTAAGGACAAATACAAGAAAAGGTGATGTCTACAGGGGCTTTTCAAAAGCCATCCTTTCGCCGTTATGGTAGTGTATCTTTCCGCAGTATGAGAAACCTTCCGACTCCAGGATGTGGAGCATCTGGCTGTTGTCGTGGTTTGTGTCTACCTTGAAGCTGTGTATGCCTTTGCCGATGGCCATAAGTCCGGTCTCTTTCAAGAATATCCCTGCAAAGCCTTGGCATCTTGCCTCTTCTGCCACTGCAAGCCGATGCAGCACAACGTATTGGCCCTCCGATAGCCATGTGCCGCCACGCAGGTTGCGGTAAGCCTCTTCTCCTGTAAACACGACTGCGCCATATGCCACCACCTTGCCGCCATGGCATATCACATATCCGTTTCCGTTTTCTATATCTGTTGAGATATGTTGTTCCAGGGGGTACGATCCGTCCCATTGACGCCTGCCTAGCCTTGCCATCATCGCTTTTGCCTGGCCGATGATCTCCATTATCCTGTCAATATCCGTCAGGGCAGCTTTTCTGAAAACATGTTCCATTGTCATTAATTTGCCGCAAAATTAATGTATATTTGTACATATACTAAATATATGTGTTATAATATGGAAAAGGATGGGAACATAGGGCGGTTGCGTTCTGGTGAGTGGGTAAACGGTTTCGCCGGGGTCTTTGGTGAATATCTGGCGGAATGCGGTGAAAAGTGCTTCACCCTGAATTCATTGCGTCCGTCTGACAGGGAAGGGCGGTGTGCGGTGCTCCGTAGCCTGTTTGGCTCTATGGGGGATAACGTAATTGTCAATTCGCCTTTTCATTGTGATTTCGGGTTCAATATACATGTCGCAGACAATTTTATAGGCAATTTCAACCTTAAAGTGCTTGATGAGGCGGAGGTGAGGATTGGCAACAATGTGTTTATAGGGCCGAATGTCAGCCTTTGTACCGTGATACATTCATGTGACCCGGAGGAACGCAATAGCGGGCTGATGTGTGCGCGTCCGATTGTGATCGGTGACAATGTGTGGATAGCGAGCAACGTGGTGGTGCTTCCCGGGGTAAGCATCGGGGAAGGGGCTGTGATCGGCGCCGGAAGCGTGGTGACAAAGGATGTGGAACCGTTCACGCTTTCATATGGCAACCCGTGCCGTTGCGTAAGGAAGATTACAGCGGCTGACAAGGTGGCGGAAGGCCTGATTTAGGCATCCGCAGTTAATTGCTTGCAGCGCTGTTTTCCTTTAGCCATTGTAATCTGCGCAAATCGGGCAGATGCCTGATTGAGAAGTCCTCGAACCTGGCTTTGAAGCCGTTGCCGTCAGGGCATGCCCCCATTATCCCTACCATGACCGGGCGATTGTCCTGTAGCCATGCGTTGCGCATCAGTGTGTATTCTTTGTCGTCAAAGGAATAGAAGATTTCAACGGCGTCCAACCTGCGGACAGCCTTTATCCAGATGTACGGTACGGGCTTTTCCAGCGGTATGATACTCCAGTCGCTGGTGTGATGGGTCACGACCGTGCTGAGGTTGTACCTGCCGTCCACAAATTCGATGCCAGCCTTGATGTAATTTTCATGGTCGGTGCGCAGCATCAGTCCCGACTGGTCGAAACGGGTCTTGTAGTCTCCGGATATTTTCACCTTTACTTCAAATTCCCCTCCGCGCAATGTGTATAGGAATGGGGCATCGTCCACGGTAAAACCATAATGTGATATACGCCAGTAGTCGGTTTGGGGTGTGACTTCCATCGACAGTGTGTTGCCTTTGATATCCCATTGTTCCGGCTCATTGAACCACTGCATATTTTCCAATGATTGTGCCATGCCGGTAAATGATGCGGCAATCATCAATCCTCCCAATAATAATTTCTTTATTTTCATATTTAAGAGATTGTCTAAATTTTAGTGCGAAATAATGTTATTAGGCATAACAAACCCT
>ERZ777011.786-NODE-786-length-44201-cov-4.687333_pt1 | contig 44201 bp, 41 predicted proteins | sample MGYA00374964_ERZ777011 | MGnify/ENA primary metagenome ERZ777011 (study PRJEB29310, sample SAMD00008975) | mouse gut metagenome | study: EMG produced TPA metagenomics assembly of the Metagenome analysis of fecal microbiota from mouse which was promoted...
AAAAGGAGCACTTGCCTTTATTGCCGGATGGAAGTATTCGTATTTTGGTGACGGCAGATCTGGAGATCATAAAAACACGATTTGCCGGGCGGATGCACGGTAACCTGCCGGCACCGGTAGCGGACATGCTGGAAAGAAATCATGGCAGTTTTGACACGGAGCCGCACGACATCCATGTAATCTCCGGACAAACCAGTCTTGACGATGTATGTAGAATTTTATCCTCGAAAAGGAGCCTTTGACGGCTCCTTTTTGAATGAATCATTTAAAGGGGAATTACTTACCGTTCCCTTTCATTGGCATTTCTGCCGGGAAAAAGGAATGAAGAATGTTCATATTTGCGATCGCGATGTGGAATACCTACAATAGTAATTCTTTTAGCCATGCTGGCAGCAGCCCTTTTGCTGTCTGGCTGCGGGATTCCCCTGGTTCTTCCGGCAGTCCCTATGCAGACGCGAAGGCTATCCTTTTCCCCGGGAATTTCATCTGTGAAAACGGGTAATAGTGATTAATACAGGTAGAAACAATTTTTTTACGGTACCATGCAAATTTCCGAGACACTGTTTCGGAAATTTGCGGTGGAAAAATCCGAAACAGTGTTTCGCCTTTTTGAGGAAACTCTGCCGTTCACACTTCCTTGGTCGCATTATCTGCTGTTAATGCGCATCAAGGACGAGAACGAGCGGAAATTTTATGAAATTGAAGCCGCACAGTCAGGATGGAGCATCCGCACCTTGCAGCGGCAGTATAACTCCAGCCTCTACGAACGGCTTGTGCTCAGCCGGGAAAAGGGCGAAGTTCTGCGCCTTGCGTCAGAGGGGAATATTGTCGCCAGGCCGCAGGACATCGTGAAGCAGCCAACGGTGCTGGAGTTTCTTGGTCTGGACGAAAAAGCAAAATATGTGGAATCTGATTTAGAGACAGCGATCATCAACAAACTCCAAAAGTTTTTGTTGGAACTCGGAAAGGGATACCTGTTTGAGGCCAGACAGAAACGGTTCACTTACCGGGAAGAAAATTTCTATGTGGACCTTGTTTTTTATAACCGTCTGCTCCGCTGCTATGTGCTGATCGATTTGAAAATTGACAAGCTGACTCATCAGGACTTGGGGCAAATGCTGATGTATGTGCATTACTATGACCGATACGAAAAGCTGCCGGACGAAAATCCGACCATCGGCATTCTGCTTTGCAAAGAAAAAGATGACGCTCTGGTAGAGATCACTTTGCCGGAGAATTCCAACATCTATGCGTCAGAATACCAGCTTTATTTGCCGGACAAAAAGGAACTTCAGAAAAAGCTCAAGGAATGGATTGCCGAGGAGACGGGAGGTGAGGAGTCATGAAGATACAGTACAGACACCAAAAATTCCAGGCCGATGCAGCCAGGGCCGTTGTGGATGTCTTTGCCGGACAGCCCTATCTGACCCCCACCTATATGATGGACAGAGGCAGCGGAAATTATCAGATCGGCGTGAATGAAGAACGGGACTTCACCGGCTTCAGCAACCAGCGGATCGTTCCAGAGCTGTCCGACAAGCGGATTCTGGAGCAGCTGAACAAAATCCAGCGCGCCAACCAGCTCAAGCCGTCGGACAAGCTGGAGGGACGGGCCAATGGCTACAACCTCACCATTGAGATGGAGACCGGCGTGGGCAAGACCTACACCTATATCAAGACCATGTTCGAGCTGAACAAGCACTACGGCTGGAGCAAGTTTATCGTGGTGGTACCCAGCGTAGCTATCCGGGAGGGCGTGTATAAGTCCTTTGAGATGACCCAGGAGCATTTTGCCGAGGAATATGGGAAGAAGATACGCTTTTTTATCTACAACTCCGCCCAACTGACGGAGATTGATCGTTTTGCGTCGGACAGCTCCATCAATGTGATGATTATTAATTCCCAGGCATTCAATGCAAAAGGCAAGGATGCCCGCCGGATTTACATGAAGCTGGATGAATTTCGTTCCCGCCGGCCCATTGATATTATCGCGAAAACTAACCCGATTCTGATTATTGACGAGCCCCAGTCGGTGGAGGGTAAGCAGACCAGAGAGCGGCTGAAGGAATTTCACCCATTGCTGACTCTACGTTACTCCGCCACCCATAAGAGCGACAGCATCTACAATATGGTGTTCCGACTGGATGCTATGGAGGCATATAACCGGCGATTGGTCAAGAAGATCTCGGTGAAAGGAATCACCGAAAGTGGTAGCACCGCCACCGACAGCTACCTCTATCTGGAAAGCATCAATCTCTCCAAAAGCGACCCCACCGCCACCTTGCAGTTCGAGGTAAAGATGGCCAGTGGTGCTCCGAAGAAAAAGAGCCGTATCGTCAAAATCGGAGACAACCTTTATGACTACTCCGGTGGACTGGAGGAATACAGAAACGGTTTTGTGGTCAAGCAAATCGACGGGAGGGACGACTCGGTAGAGTTTATCAATGGCATCAAAATTTTTGCCGGAGATATGATTGGAGCAGTAGACGAAGATCAGCTGCGGCGCATCCAGATACGGGAAACCATCCTCTCCCACATCCAGCGGGAACGCCAGTTGTTTTATAAGGGCATCAAAGTCCTCTCGCTGTTCTTCATTGACGAAGTGGCAAACTACCGGGAATATGATGCGGCTGGCCAGCCAGTCAACGGAAAATATGCCGCCATGTTTGAGGAGGAGTATGAGGACATTATTGGAAGTATGCAGCTTGCCATTGGCGATGATGAGTATCTCAGGTACTTGCAGGCTATCTCGGCATCAAAGACCCACGCCGGTTATTTTTCGGTGGACGGCAAAGGCAAAATGGTCAACTCCAAGGTTGGCCGTAAGGAAACGACCTCTGATGATGTGAGTGCCTATGAGCTGATTATGAAGAACAAGGAGTTGCTGTTGGACCGTGACCCGGTTCGCTCCCCGGTGCGGTTTATCTTTTCCCACTCTGCCCTGCGGGAGGGCTGGGACAACCCGAATGTATTCCAGATTTGCACCTTGAAGCAGAGCGGCAGCGATGTCCGCAAGCGGCAGGAGGTGGGGCGCGGTCTGCGCCTGTGCGTCAACCAGAACGGCGAGCGAATGGATACCAATGTCCTTGGCAACGACGTGCATAACATCAACATTCTCACTGTCATTGCCAGTGAAAGCTACGACTCTTTCGCCAAGGGGCTGCAAACGGAGATGGCCGAAGCGGTCGCCGACCGTCCCCGCGCTGTAACAGTGGAATTGTTCGTCGGCAAGGTTATCAAAGACGAGCATGGCAATGAGCAGGTCATCGACCAGGCCACGGCCTCCGCCATTCACTTTTGTTTGATCGTCAATGGTTATATCGACCGCAAGGGCGCGCTGACTGACAAATATTATGAAGATAAGGCAAACGGCGAAATCAAAGTAGCGGAAGAAGTCGCAGACTCCGCCGCCTCAGTACTTGCGATCATTGATTCCATTTATGACGAGCGCAGTATGCAGCCGGAAAACGCCCGCAGCAACAATGTGGAGCTGCAGGTGGATGAGGACAAATTGGCTATGCCGGAATTTAAGGCACTATGGTCAAGGATCAATGCCAAATCTATCTATATTGTTGATTTTGATACGGAGGAACTAATCCAAAAAGCCATTGCCGCACTGGACAGTAAACTGCACATCTCCCAAATTCACTTTCAGGTAGAAACCGGAGCAATGGCGACAATTCGATCCAAAGAAGAACTGTTGTCCGGCGCATCTTTTGTGAAAGAGGAATCCGCAAGCTACGGTGTAACTATGACGGCAAATTTCAATGTGAAGTATGACCTGATTGGAAAGCTGGTTGATGAAACCGGGCTGACCCGCAAATCCCTTGTTGCCATTCTAAAGGGCATCCAGCCTGCTGTATTCAGTCAGTTTAAGGAGAACCCGGAGGAGTTTATCGTCAAAGCCGCAGCTCTCATCAACGACGAGAAAGCAACAGCGGTTATTGAGCATATTACCTATGATGTTCTGGACGACCATTACGGCACAGATGTCTTTACTGATCCGACTATCAAAGGCAGGCTTGGCGTAAACGCAATGAAAGCTCAAAAGCACCTGTACGACCACATCGTTTATGACTCGACCGGGGAGCGGGACTTTGCTGCCGATCTTGATACGAATACGAATGTGGCAGTCTATGTGAAACTGCCGGATGGATTTCATATCGCAACGCCGGTGGGCCATTATAACCCAGACTGGGCCATCGCTTTTTATGAGGGAACCGTCAAACATATTTATTTTGTAGCAGAAACGAAAGGCTCGATGCGTTCTATGCAGCTGCGACTGATCGAGCAGTCCAAAATCCAGTGTGCCAGAGAACACTTCAAAGCCATTTCCGGCGATGGAGTAGTGTATGATGTGGTTGACAGTTATAGAACACTATTGGAAAAGGTCATGCGGTAACAGTTTCATTACCTCGCAAGCAGTGTTTTTGTCCCAAACCCTTTGACCAACCCCGTGGCCGGGGCTGGCTGTGTCCTCCTGCCCCCTGTCCGGGACGGTACCGGCAAAGGCAAGGTGGAGCGCAATTTCAGAACCCTGCATACACGCTTCCTGGACGCTCTTGACCCGCCAAAGATCAACGGCATCGAGGAACTCAATTCCCTGCTGGCCGCTTATATACGCACCCACAACACTTCCGTCCATTCGCCACCGGCGCTGCCTCGTATGTCGGATACACGGAGGATCTGGCTCATGTCCGGATGCCCAAAAGTCCTTAATGGCTGGATGCTGTTTCCTGCACAAGGTTCGTAATGATTCGCCGTTCTACACCAGATGACTTTCAGCAACCTGGGAATTACCGTAAAGAGTACTGCCCTGACCGATGAGCAGGTCGGGCAGCTTATGGTGCTGTTTGAGGAGGCTGCCGGGAAGCTGCATAACAGGGTGCAGCTTTACCTGGAGGAATAGTAGAGTGCGCCATGTGCATCCGACACTATGCCTTGTCTTCCCTTTCCAGAACCTCACGGCATTTTTTGACGGCTTCGCCGCCGGCAATTCTATCTTCGACGATCTGCCTGATTTGTGCGCACCAGGCGTTTGTTTTGGGAATATCGGAGCACAGATCCCGAAGTATCAGCTCTGCTTCTTTCAGGGCAGAATGATATTGTTCGGCAGTAAGTTCACCGGATTGGTATGCTTCCTCCAGTTCATCCCGGTCGTCTGTCTTTATATCGCCCTCCGGCGTAAAGATAACGTCCAGATATTTGTCTATGTACACCGCAATTCCGTATTCGTCAAATTCAATGCCGTCCGTTATATCTACATACCATATGGAGGGCTGGTAGGTTTCGTTTACAGGCGAGGGATACGCCTTTCGCTCCGCATCATGGGTACCGTCCGGAAAGTACTTGACGGTAATTACCCTGTTTGTGTGGTCCGGTATCAGCTCCAGCCAGGTCATACCGGCGCCGGTTACCTGTATTCTTCCGGCCTTTGGTGTCGCCCAGTAGTTTTCCTCACCGTCTGTCAGCCGGATCAGACATGCAAGCCCGTGGAATATTTCATTGTCAATCCTCATCTGATAATAGGGGTAATACTGGAATCCCCAGCCGTCTCTGTTTAATCTTTTATGCTTCATATTGTCCTCCCTATGTGTCAAATTCTACTGAAAGATTTTACGGTCGTCAAGAAAATCTTTCAGTATAGTGAAAGATATTACGATTATTTGCAAAAACTTTCACCGGGGTTCATGTGTCTTTGCCGAAAAAGCTATACTTCATAAATTTTTTGGATTGCCTGTTTGAAGTTTAAGCCGTGAAGCACCCTCTCCGCCATTACCTCCCTTCCGCAATATACGGAGGGTAATTCATTTACATATTTCATGGCGGAAGCAGTATCGTCGCGATTTGCAGCAAGTAATGCCAGCAGCCGAAGAGCCCCGCATTGCATTCCGGGTTTGTCCGACTGCAGGATTCTGTTACATAGCAGGCTGATTTCTTTTGAGGTATCCTCGTTTTCGTTATTTTTTCCCGCAGGACGGCTGATGCTGGAATACAGGGTATTTGCAAGGCTGAATTGTAAATATACATCATTTGGATATATTTGCAGCATTTCTCTTATTCTGGCGGTTTTTTGTACAATCTCCAGATCCCGTATGTCAGCGAAAAATTGTTCCCGCTCTTCTGCCGCGCATTCTTTTGCATATCCCATCAGCGTATCTATGGATATGTCAAAATAGTCGGCCAAAATCGGCAGCATGACAATGTCCGGATAGGTGGTTCCGTTTTCCCAGCGGCTGACAGTCTGGGAAGACACCCCTAAATGATAAGCAAGCTGCTCCTGTGTCAACCCCTTCTTCACTCTGTGCTCTCTGATATTTGCACCCAAATACAACATTTTTTCCTTCCCTTGAAATTAATTTTTGCGTTCATCGTCCTGCAATGAAAGCATGGATAAATACCCTGCCGCCGCATATCCTGCGAAATATGGATGGCCGTTCTGCTGTCTTATGTCACGCGGAAGGTGGTTACAGTATAAGTATAACTTACGGACCCAATTGTGTTCCATAGCATAAATCAGTAAAAATGTGCGGGTTTTGAGTATTCGGTATGCGTCTGGTTTGAAAGATTTACCAATTTTTTTACCGCTGCTTCCAGCATCGAAATAAGCAAAGCCACTGGATGTACAGCGTCACGCCGTCCTCGTGGGCATGGGGAAGCCCTGCCTGCTTTAATGCCACGGATACCTGCCGTTTTGTGAGCAGGCCGTTTCTGCCCAAGATCCCGTATTTCAGAGAGTGCTCAATAAAATATTTAAAATCCTTTAGCTGTTCTCTGTTTAAATCCGGCACGGCTTTCCTGGAGAAATGCACCAGCACGGAATCCACAGAAGGCATGGGATGAAAATCCTCCCTGTGCAAATGATACAGGATTTTCATTTCCCAGTTTACCTTGAGCAGCAGGGATTGTCTCGTTTCCTTTCCCGTTCCTGTGAACCTTTTGGCCGCACCTTTCTCCATAATCAGCCAAATATCCTTTGGCGGATTAGGTGTGCCTGTCAGTTTTTCCAGGATTTGCGTGGTAATGCAATAAGGAATATTGGAAAACACCTTGTAATCCCCCTTTGCCGGGAGAGAATACTTTAAAAAGTCTCCGTGGGTCAGACTTAAATTGGAATAGCCGTCCAGTTTCAGTTTGGAGCTTTCGTATAATTTCCGGTCAAGCTCCACGGAACAGACATGTCCGCTCCTTCTGCAGAGAGCCTCCGTCAGATGCCCCTTTCCCGTTCCGATTTCAATTACTGTGTCATTCTCACAAATATCGGTAAGCCGGAGGAGCCTTTGGATCAATGCTTTACTGGTAATAAAGTTTTGGGAATCAGACAGCCTGGTGCTGTGGCTGGTATTGGATTGTTTCCTGCTTTTCTGCATTGTATGCCTCCTTTTTGCTTTGCTTGTTCAAGGTAACAAAGAGGCAATAAAAAAGCAGGATATTCCCCAGAAACGGAAATTTCCCTGCCAAATTCATACAAGCCATACAAGCCGGCCCTGCTGAAAAAGCCGAATACGGTGTCGGTCAAACAGGCGACCTGAAACAAGTCTGCCGACTATCTGCAAAAAGCATGAAGAGTTTGTATTGCACGCAAAAAAATCCCATTTACATGAGACAATATATCTGCTTTCTTACTGCCCCTGGATACGGGACTTTCTGCAATTACAAACACCCACTGTATAAAACCGCCTTTCGCTTTCTCCACTCAATATACAATATCAAAGCCGGCTTGTCAATTCCAAACATCCTTGCTGTTTGGAAATAATTCGTGTTATACTATTATTGCCGGATACATAGGATCTAAAGCAATACTTTTATCAGAGGAGGGATTTTTTATGAGGGTGTTGAAGGAATACGCTGTTTTGTATGATCTTTACCGCAGAAGAGTAACGAAACTGAAAATACTGACCTTTATATGCCTGCTGTTTGTCCCTTTGGCATTTGCCACGATATTTCTGGACATGTTTCCCTTTGGGCTGCAGCTTGCCATGCTGGGGATGATCTTTCCGGCCATAATGTTTGCTATAATGTGGCTGATTTCCAGCGTCAGGACCAGAAGGTTTTTAAAGGCCTTTTCGCCTCTGCAGCTCAATATCATAAACAGGGAGGCAGCTTCCTGTGAGAAGTGTGAGGGACTGCTTGTCACCAGCCATGCTGTGATTGTGGCCAGATTTGGATTGGATTTTATTTTGATGTCAAATGTGCTGTGGGTGTATCTGACGGTTATCACCAACAAGCTGGAGGGGTTGATTCCAATCGGTAAGGATTCGTGGCTGGTCTTTAAGGGAAGGGATCATAAAGAACGCCTTATCAGGATCAAAAACAATCAGAAGGCCTATGACTTTATGCAGACAGAGCTGTTGAAGCACCGTCAGGATATTATTTTCGGCTATGAAGGAGGGCTGGATGATATATATAAACATCAGATGCAGCGGATGATTGACTTTAGCCTGGAATGTGCGGAAAAAAGAAAAAAAGAAACGGAGGAAGCCTTATCGTGAATACGGATTATCTGAACACTTTACCGGAAATTAAAAACAAGTTTAATGTGGAACTGGAGCCGGGAGAAAAGGTGGTCTTTGCGACAAAACCCAAGCTTTTTGGCACCGGAGAAGGCGGCTTGCTGGGCATGGAGGATTCGCGGATCACTATGACAAATCGAAGAATTATGGCTGACAACGGCAATGGCGTCTGGACGATGGACATCAAGGAGGATGTGGTGGACATGCGCAGGCAGGAGGAAGGCAAATTTATTATGAAATCATCCTTCATACTGGTTACCCTGAACAAAGAAGTCACCTACGGTATGGGGATTCAGAAGCTAAGCGGCTATCGGTTCTATTTCAACAAGAAGGATATGGCAGCGTTTGAAGAAATTATCGGGCATTTGGTATAGCTGCATGAAAAGAAGTCCGCAATTTATATCAACGAAACTGCCGGCCGGTATGGTATCCTGGTATCAGTACACCGGTTTTAAGAGGGCCGCTTATGAAATATGAGAAATCGCTGCAAAAGGTCCTGGAGTATATGGAAGAAAACTTATATGAAGATATAAACCTGGATCAACTGGCGCGGGCAGCAGGCTATTCCAAATATCACTTTTTGCGGATTTTTAAGGAAGCCCTTCAGATGACGCCTGCAGAGTATGTGCGCAGAAGAAGGATTACGGAGAGTGTCCGGGATATTGCGGATACCGACGAACCAATCTCCCGAATCGGATATAAGCATGGGTTTAATTCGAAAGAGAATTTTACCAGGGCATTTCAATCCGAACATCATATCCTGCCCTCCCAATATCGGGCAGCGGACAACAGCCTGAAGCTGCTTCACAGGGCAAAGCCGGATAAAGAAGGCTTCCATTTGAAATCCGGAATCCTGGCAGTGCCTGAAATCATGGAATTAAAGCCCTTCAGCGCCACGGTTTATAAAAGTGATGAAATGGATCCTACAATGTTTTGGAATAAATATAATTGCGGAGGCTTTTCCGGAAAATTGTCCGGCGGGGATGTACAGACAGATTATGGATTTTCCGTGTGGAATTTCGAGGAAGGCAGGCTGGAATATTATGCGGGAATTCTCACGGAATATGCCCATGGGGACCTGACGGGAACCATGGAGTTAAAGGTGGATGGCGGTCTGTATGCAGTTTTTGACACTCCCCCGGCGGACAAGTATACCTTTGTGAATACCATACGCAGAACCTGGGATTCTATTATGCAGGAATGGATTCCGCAGAGCGGGTATATATATCCCGGCGACTGTGATTTTGAAGCCTACAGGGAAAGCAGCAGGGAATATTCGGAACGAATCTTTATTCATATTAAAGATAAATAAACCCAAAAAGGAGAAAAAGTATGGCGGAAATTATCAAAGTGTTTCGGGAAGAGATCCCTGCAATGAGGTTTATCGGAAAGAAGTATCACGATTACAGCGGCTGGGGCGAGTGGTTTGCCAATGGCTGGTTTGACGTAGTGGAAAACAGCATGGGCGGAACGGGCAAGATTCTGGAGCTTTGGGAAAACGGCGGGGGATATGTGGGTTTGGAGTGCCGTAAGGACGGAGAGCTTCTGGAATACTGGATCGGCATGTTTACCCCGGAAAATACGGAAGTTCCGGAGGGCTTTTCCTGTCTTGATTTCCCGAAAGCAAATCTGGGGATTTGCTGGATTTACGGCAGGGAAGAAGAGGTGCACGGGATAATGGGTAAATGCCCCCAGGCCCTTCGTAATGCCGGAATGGAACCGGGGGTCGATGAAAACGGGGTGGAAAGATCCTTTGAAAACGGTTTATGTCCCCGCTTTACAACGCCGGACGAGAAGGGAAATGTGATACTGGACTACTGCTGTTTCCTGTAGTCTCCGGATTGCAGGCGCTGACAGGTAAATATCATGAGGAAGCCCTTCGCAATACAGGATGCGAAGGGCTTTCGGGCAATTATTTATAGAAGTACGACAGCAGAAGCGGGATGTGGCATGCGGACCCTTCCAGCCGATAGCGGAATGTGCCTCCTTCTTCCCGCACTGTCAGCGGCAGCTTTCTCAATATTTTTTCCACTTCTCCGATTTCAAGACAAATGTTGGCGAGCTCTTCCTGGGTAAGTCCCTTTTGCTTTCTGAGAAAGGCAATCTGTTCGTTGATTTTCATCATAGTTATCATCCTTCATGTCCGCTGAAGCGGAAAGCACTTAAATATTTTAAAGTTTACGGTTACACTTTGTTCCTTCTGCCGTGCAGGCGGACGAACAAAATCAATGAAATGGATTGACAGAAACAAAAATATGTGATTTTATAAATACATAACAATGTTATGCAGGGAGGGCCTGTTTTGGACGGTGAGGATAAGAAGACGCGCGAGCGTCTGCTGGAGAGCGCCAGGCAAGAGTTTACCGCTAAGGGTTATCTGAAAGCCTCGTTGCGGAAAATCTGTGCTGATGCGGGAGTGACGACAGGGGCGCTTTATTTTTTCTTTAAAGATAAGGAAGACCTGTTTGCCTCCATAGTGGAACCTCCCCTAATGGAGTTGGAACAGCTGCTATTTGAGCATTTTAAAGCGGAAAATGAGCTGATTCCAGAGACCTATATACATTTGGAAGGTGATCATGACGAGTTTGCTGCCGCACTGATTCGCCATTTATACGCGAACCGAGATGAGTTTCTGCTGTTGCTCAAAAAAGCCCAGGGCACCCGGTTTGAAAACGTGGTGGATGAGGTGGTGGAGACGATTGAAAAAAGGTATTTTCTGGTAGCGGAAAAGCTTGCGGGGGTACTGCCGGGAAAGCGGATCAACCGCTATATGCTCCACTGGCTGTCCCACATTGTAGTTGATGCTTTTCGTCATCTGCTCATTCATGAAAAGGATGTGGAAAAAGCGATTACCGCTATGGGCCGCTTTATGGACTTCTTGGTGGGCGGCTGGATGAAGCTGATTTTGGAGGAGAAGGAACCGCGCTGAAGGGTGGAAAAGAGCCGAAGTCTGGGAAAGAACTGGAGGCCGGGAAAAAACGAAGGTCGAGAAAGAGCGAAGGCCGGGAAAAAGTGGAGGCCGGGAAAGAGTGAAGGCCGGGAAAGAGCGAAGGCCGGGAAAGAGCTGAAGGCCGGGAAAGAACCGGCAGCGGGGAACAGGAAAATATGCCGCAAAGACAGGAAGTCTTGGGCGGCATATATTGGACCTATAACATAACATTGTTATGCAAAGGTTAAGTGGATTAATAAGGGCACAAACGCGGGTCTGCAAATGGAAGAGTCAGGCAGAACGCTTCAGGAGGCACAGGAAATCAGGCAGGAAAATGATGACGGGAGGTTTGAAATGTATTTGGAGGTCACGGAGTTAAAGAAAAGTTATGGTACCGGCGAGAGCCGGGTGAACGTGTTAAACGGTATTACAATGGGGGTGGAGCGCGGGCAGATGTGTGTGATACAGGGGAGCAGCGGCAGCGGGAAATCCACGCTGCTGAACTGTATCGGCGGATTGGATGAAATTGACGCCGGATCCGTCCGGGTTGACGGGAAGGAGATTTCCGGTCTGAAAGGCGGCGCTCTTGCTGATTATCGTCGGGAGAATCTGGGGTTTGTTTTTCAGTTTTACAATCTGGTGCCTGATCTGACGGTGCGTGAAAATATTCAGGTATGTGAATATCTCACCGGGCAGCCCCTTGACTTGAATGAGCTGCTGGAAACGCTGGGGCTTTTTGAACAGCGGAACAAATTTCCCTCCCAGCTTTCCGGCGGTCAGCAGCAGCGATGCGCTATTGCACGGGCATTGATTAAAAACCCCAGGCTGCTGCTCTGCGATGAGCCTACGGGCGCGCTGGACTCCAAAACCTCCAGGGAAATCCTGGTACTGCTGGAGAAGATAAACGAAAAATATGGTACTACAATGTTGATCGTTACCCATAACAATTCCATTAAAAATATGGTGCATAAGGTTGTCGTGGTGAAAGACGGATTGATAAAAAGCGATTACGAGAACAGGCAGCGCACTCCTGCTGCAGAGCTGGAGGATTTATGATGAACAGGATATTGAAAAGGCGTCTGCCGCGGGAAATAAAAAGGCATTTCTGGAGGTGGCTGGCGTTGTTTTTGATGACTGCCATGGGTATGGCCGTGGTGGTATCGGTAGTTGGCAGCGCAGAAAATATCATTAGGGGAAGCAGTGTATGTGCGGAGGAAAATCAGGTTGAGGACGGAGAGTTTACGACGATTCAGCCGCTGGCAAAGGAGCAGGAGGAACATCTGCGCCGGCAGGGAGTGATTCTGGAGCAAAAATTTTCCACGGACATAGAACAGGAGGACGGTTCTGTTTTACGGTTTATGAGTAATCGTGAAAAAATCAATTTGATTGCCGTGGATGAGGGCAGGACAGCAGAAAAAGAGGGTGAGGTTCTTCTGGAAAAGCGCTATTGCGAAGAACATGAATACATGGTGGGCGACAGGATTCGGGTTCTGGGAATGGAATTTGAGATTGTGGGAATCGGCACGACGCCGGATTATGACCTGCCGGTACGAAATTTCTCGGATATGTCCGCGGAAAGCTTTTCCTTCGGGACGGCCTTTGTGACCGCCGGGCAGTACGGAGATTTATCCGGGGAAGTACGTGGAAAGGTGTCGGGGAACGGCATACAAAGTGCGGAAAGCTATACCTACGCATACATTTTATTAAACGGCGTCACCCATGATGCGGTAAAGGACGAGGTGAGGGTAACGATTGCCTATACCACGGCGGAGGATAACCCGAGAATATTGGCGGCAGCGGGAGATATGGTGCTGAACAGGACGGTGGGGCTGCTTGCAGGGGGTGTGGTTATGGCGCTGTTCGCGTATATCCTATCCGTGTTTATGATTCATCAGATCAACTGTGAGGCAGGCGTCATCGGGACGCTGTACGCCTTGGGGGTGAAGAAGAGGGATCTGCTGCTTCATTATATCACTCTGCCGGCAGCCGTTTCGCTGCTGGGAGGGGCTTCCGGCTTGATATTGGGAAGTTCCGGGTTTGGCATGGCGCCTTTGATGCAGGAAGTTTACGGCTATTTTTCGGTTCCCGTTTTTGACAGGATATATCCTGCGTATTTGATTTTATATGGGGTAATTCTGCCGCCGGCAATATCGGTGCTTGTCAATTTTCTTGTAATTAACAGGCGGCTTTCCCAGACTGCTCTTTCCCTGATCCGAAACGAAAAAAGAGCTTCAGGACTTCGGAATATTACCCTGAAGGGCGGCAGCTTTACTCGCAATTTCTGTATCCGGCAGATGCTGCGGGAGCTGCGTACGAGTGTCGGTGTGGCGGTGGGAATGTTTGTCTCGATGATGATATTTATGCTGGGACTGAACTGCTTTGTGCTGTGCCGGAATGTGGGAGTTGACAGTAAAAACAGTGTGAAATTTGAGTATATGTACACAGGCAGGTTTTTGGAGGAAAATGTTCCGGAGGGCGGGGAAGCATGTCTTTTGCAATCCCTGTCCATAACGAAATTCGGTTATACCCTGGATGTTTCCCTGATGGGAATTACGGAGAACAGCAGATTCTTTGACGCAAGGCCTGCCAACAATAAAAACAGCCTTGTAATTGGCAGCTCCCTGGCCACAAAGTACGGCCTTGCCAGGGGAGATATACTGGTTTTGTATGATAAGGCCGGATCACAGGAGTACAAATTTACTGTTGAGGGAATCTGCGATTATTCCGTGGGGCTTACGGCATTTATGGAGATCGGCTGCATGCGGGAGCTGTTCGGAAAATCGGAGGGGGATTACAATGTCCTGCTGGCGGACAGGGCGCTGGAAACGGATGAGAACCGTCTTTATTATTCCACGATGACCCGTTCTGACATTGAGCGCTCTTCGGCAGTATTTGTCGAAATGATGGCGCCTATGGTCAGGCTGCTGCTGGCCGTTTCGGTGATTGTCTTTTTTGCTGTCATGTATTTGCTGACGGGGGTGATGATTGACCGTGCGGGCTTTGGAATTTCCCTGGTTAAGATATTCGGCTTCAGGGAGAAAGAAATACGCATTCTGTATTTAAGGGGAATCACAATTACCGTGGCGGCGGGCGCGGCTCTCTGCATTCCGCTGTCCAAGGCTGCCACCGACGCAATATATCCCTGGGCGGTGGCAAATGTTGCCTGCGGTATGAATCTGCACTTCCGGTGGTACTATTATCCCCTGATATTTGCCGGTGTCATGGGAATCTATTTTCTATCAGGCGCGTTGCTTTCGCGGAAAATAAATCGGATTACGCCGGCTGAGGTGCTGAAAGACCGGGAGTAATGGGGATTGCAAAATTAATATAGTTAAAGCTGTTTCAAATCCGGGATTTAAATGATATAATGAGCGTTAGTGAGAAGAATGAGCTTGCTCATTCGGCGAGCGGCGAATGCTGATCATGAATCGCGGATTCATGTTATAATAACCGTTAGTGAGATAATTAAGTTTGGCTGAGTGTCCGGAGGTTAGTGTGAGAAGAACTTCTAACTGCCTATGGCAGTTTTCACTCGCAGCAAGGGCTACTTCGTAAAGTCAGCAAGCTGACTTAGAAGTTCTAAGTCTGCATAGCAGACTTTTCTCACACCGAGAAATGCCTGAAATGCGGCATTTCTCATCTGGATTTGAGTCGCGGCAAAGCCGCGACATGGAGGTTAGTATGAAAAAGAAGTCAGCAATCATCCTTGGCGCTGTAATCTGCGCAATTATATGCGGCGGTTTTGTATGGTGGCTCCTGCCTGTTCGCTTACTGAGCGGAGTTGAGCCGGAAGAAATTGCGGCCATTGAGGTGATTAACGGAAACAACGGCGATCAATTTGTGATTGCGGATGCGGAGGGTATTTCCAGGATTGTAAACGGCATCAGGCAGGTGAATTTCCGGAAGAAAGGCTTCAGCTCCGATATTGCCTATTGGTATCACCTGACTTTTATGGATGGAAGCGGAGAAAAAATCACATCATTGGGAATACGAAACACCAGCTATGCACAAAAAGATATTGCGGGAAAACAGGTGCTTTTTTACCACTGCGACGGAGAGCTGGATGAGGTGGGAAGCTATCTGGAAAGCCTGGAAGCTACACTGTTTCCTGATTATAAGAGGGATCCGGACCGATGACAAAAATTTTACTGGTAGAAGACGACCGGGGCATTGTGGCCAACCTGACGGAGTTTCTGACTGCAGAAGGGTATGATGTGAAAAATGCTTCCGGTCAGGCGGCTGCGCTGGAGGCGCTGGAGAGTGGGCGGTTTGATCTGGTGCTGCTGGACATTTCCCTGTCCGACGGCAACGGTTTTGCCGTCTGTTCCGCGGTTAAATCTCTATATAATATTCCGGTGATCTTTCTCACCGCGTCGGGGGACGAGTACAGCACGGTCACGGGGTTTGAACTGGGGGCGGACGATTATATCCCCAAACCCTTCAGGCCCAGAGAGCTTGTGAGCCGGATCAGGAACGTGCTCCGTCTTACCGGAGGTGCCGGCTCGGTAATTCACCTGAGGGATGTGGAGGTGGATACCGTAAAGGGCGTTGCGGCCAAAAACGGTAAAGATTTATACCTGTCGGCCCTGGAATACCGTCTGCTGCTGGTATTTTTAAATAACCGGGGAGCGGTGCTTACCAGGACGCAGCTTTTGGAAGCAATCTGGGACGCGGCGGGAGAGTTTGTCAATGACAACACCCTGACAGTATATATCAAGCGGCTCAGGGAAAAGATAGAGGACGACCCCCAGAATCCGGCGATTATCAAGACGGTCCGGGGCCTGGGCTATAAGGTTGATGGATGATGAAGCTGTTTAGGAATCTGGAAATCAAGGGAACGATACTGGTCTATGGGGTGATCACGGCCGCCGCCGTCATCACTGCATTTACATGGGAACGGCGTTTCGGCCTGTTGATGCTGGGGGTATGCGCGGCGTTTTTCTTCGTATATCTGTTTGTCACCTGCAGGAGATACCGGCGCATTTCCCAGCTTGCTGCGGATATAGATCAGATCCTTCATGGGGAAGGTCAGGTTTCCCTGGACAAGTATGCTGAGGGAGAGCTGTCAATCTTGCAGAATGAGGTCTGTAAAATGACGGTCCGTCTGCGGGAGCAGCAGCTGAGCCTTAAGGAGGATAAGGTATATCTGGCGGATTCCCTGGCGGATATATCCCATCAGATCCGCACGCCCCTTACCTCCATCAACCTGCTGGTGTCCCTGCTGGCCGAACAGGATATAACCCATAAGCGGCGGCAGCAGTTATCCCATGAGCTGTATGAGCTGCTTTCCCGGATTGAATGGCTGATTACTGCCCTGCTGAAGATGTCCAGACTGGACGCAGGGACGGCAAAATTTAAGTCGGAAAGCATACCCCTTGCGGAACTGCTGCGAAGAGGAACGGCGCCCCTGCTGGTTTCCATGGACCTGCGGGATCAGAGGCTGGAGGTGTCTGCAGAGGGGAATTTTATCGGGGATGTATCCTGGACCTGCGAGGCAATTACAAACATTGTCAAGAACTGCATGGAGCACACGCCCGAAGGCGGGAGCATAGAAGTAAGTGCTTCGGAAAATGTCCTTTATTCGGAGATTCTTATATCAGACAATGGCAGGGGCATTGAGGCGGAGGATCTTCCTCATATCTTTGAACGTTTTTACAAGGGAAGGGATTCCGGCGAAAAGAGCTTCGGCATCGGTCTGGCGCTGGCCAGAAGGATTATCATGGCCCAGAACGGTACGGTGAAGGCAGAAAATAAAATGTCCGGCGGCGCAAAATTTACCATTCGATTTTACAAGGGAACCGTTTAAAGGCGGTTCCCTTTTGCAAAGTGACGTTTTTGTTATTTTCAAGTCACCGCCCTGTCATCTGGAGCGGATAAAATATGATTTATACATTACAGGAAATTGCGGCATGACGGGAAGCGTAAACGGAATGAAGGCCAAGCCATTCCGGTAAGAATGCCAAGAGTGGGGATTCTTACGGCTTTGCACCGGTTCATGGAATATTTTGTGTTTTCCTGAATTATAAAAAAGGAGATGTTCGACATGGAAGTTTTGAGAGTGGAAAACCTTTGCAAGACCTACGGCAAGGGTGAAAACCAGGTGAAGGCGCTGGATAATGTGTCTTTTTCCGTAAATAAGGGTGAGTTTATCGCTATTATAGGTCCCTCCGGATCGGGAAAATCTACCCTGCTCCATATCCTGGGCGGGGTGGACAGGGCCACCAGCGGCAAGGTTTATATGGATGGCAGCGATGTGTATGCGCAGAACGACGAACAGCTTGCCATTTTCCGCCGTCGCCAGGTGGGATTGATTTATCAGTTTTATAACTTGATTCCGGTGCTGAACGTGGTGGAAAATATTACTCTCCCCGTGCTGATGGACGGGCGGAAGGTGAACCAGGAAAGGCTGAAGGAATTGCTGGCTACCCTGAAGCTGGAGGGCCGGGAGAACCATCTGCCAAATCAGCTTTCCGGCGGCCAGCAACAGCGGGTATCCATCGGCAGGGCTTTGATGAATGCGCCCGCCGTGGTGCTTGCGGACGAGCCCACGGGCAATCTGGACTCCAAAAACAGCCAGGAGATTGTAGAGCTGCTGAAGGTGTCCAATCAAAAGTATCATCAGACGCTGATTATCATCACCCATGATGAAAGCATTGCCCTGCAGGCAGACCGCATTCTGGCCATTGAGGACGGAAAAATTACACGGGATGAGGTGATTCGCAGATGAACATATTCCATAAGGTTACACTTCAGTCCTTAAAAAAGAACAGAACCAGAACCACGGTTACCATCATAGGAATCATCCTTTCGGCGGCCATGATCTGCGCCGTCACGACCTTTGTTTCCAGTATGCGGAATTATGCCATGAGCTATGCGGTTTATTCCGGCGGAGACTGGCACGGGGCGCTGTTTGACGCCCCGGAGAGTGATCTGGAGAGGATACGCAGTGCCGACGAGGTATCGGCTTCCGCATACGGCCAGCGCCTGGGCTATGCAAAGGTGGACAGCAATAATGTGCTCAAGCCTTATCTGTATGTACTGGGTGGCCAGGAGGAAGCCTTTTTTGAAATGCTGCCAATACGACTGATTTCCGGCGAGCTGCCAAAAAACGAAAATGAAATCATCCTGCCGGAGCATCTATTAACGAACGGGGGGCCTGACCTTGCGGCAGGCGACACGGTTACGCTGGAGCTGGGCCTGCGTATGCTGGGCGGTTTATCCATGGGGCAGAATAATCCCTGTACCGTCTATGACAGTAAAACAAATAAAGAGATAATGAATGACGAGGTTCTTGAGGTAAGGGAGACAAGAACTTATACCGTGACAGGTATTTATAAGCGCCCTTCTTTTGAGGATTGGACAGCGCCCGGCTATACTGCCCTGACGGTGGCGGATGAGGAATTTGGGGACGGTACGGGCTTTGATGTCTACTTTAAGATGAAGAATCCGGCCAGAGTCTATGAATTTATGAAGGGATTTGAATTGAATGGAACATGGAATACGGAGGTGCTGATGTATTCCGGCGTATCCCGCTATGACAGCTTTCTTGGCATGCTGACCAGCCTTGCGGTGATCGTAATCGGACTCATCATGTTTGGCTCCGTGTCACTGATCTATAATGCTTTTTCCATCTCCGTTTCTGAAAGAACCAGACAGTTTGGCCTGTTGTCCTCCGTGGGGGCCACGAAAAAGCAGCTGAAAAAGATGGTGTTATTTGAAGCTCTGGCGGTCAGTATTGTGGGGATTCCTTTAGGGATTCTGGCAGGCATCGGCGGGATTGGTGTCACCCTGCTGCTGATCGGTAATAAATTTATCAGTATAATGGGGGATTTTGAGCTGCCTCTGCGTGTCTGTGTGTCCTGGCAGTCCGTTGTCATTGCCGTAATCGTAGCGCTGGTTACGGTGTTGATTTCCGCCTGGATTCCTTCGAAGCGGGCCACAAGGATTTCCGCAGTGGAGGCGATCCGCCAAAGCACGGATGTAAAGGGGGAGAAGAAACCGATCAGAACCTCAGTATTTCAGCTGAAGCTGTTCGGCCTGCCCGGTGTCCTTGCGGGCAAATATTATAAGAGAAGTAAGCGGAAATACCGGGCTACCGTATTAAGCCTTTTTATGAGCATTGTATTGTTTGTTTCCGCGTCTGCCTTTACGGAGTATTTGATGGAATCCGTTACAGGTGGTTTTGCCGGTAACGGATATGACCTGCAGTACTCGATTGACGAAGAAGAGGAAAATAACGGAACGAGGGAGGAGGTTCTGGAGATCTTACTGTCGGATCAGTATGTAACTGACGGCACATATTTACGACATGGTTATATTAACGGAGCCATAGAAAACCAATATATTGCAGAGGAATTTCTGAATCATTTTGCAAGGGAAGCCTCTGGCTATGGCGGGGAAAACGGAGAGATTTCGGAGACAGAGACTCCTGTCAACGGGTATGTTTATTTTATAAGCGATCAGGAATTTGAGCGGCTTCTTACCTGCTATGATCTTCCAAGGGAGGACTATTTTAACACGGAAGCGCCTCTGGGAATTGCCCAGGACGGTGCGGTTCATTTTAATAAAGATAAGGAAAAGTATGAAACAGTGACTGTTTTAAATTCCGATGTCAGTGAATTTCATGGCAGGAAATTAAAGGATTTTTCCGATTACTATTATATGGAAGAGGGCCTGGATGAAAACGGAAATCCGGTGATGCGGTTCTGGAATGACAGTGATAAAAAGGATTTGCTGGAGATACCCTATGAGGATGCCTTTATCAAGTATTCCTTAAGGACAGGCAAGACAATTACCGAGGCACCCTTCTATATTACAAAGTCCACGGGGGCAGACCTGAATATCATATATCCCTATAGCATGATGAAAAGCGTGCTGCCGCAAGAGATGCTGAAATCCGGTATGCGCCGCACCTACTTCTGCCTTATCACGGAGAATCATAAGGCAAGCTATGATAATCTCAGCAAAGTCCTGGTTGAAAACGGTATGGAGTCGATCTATCTCAATGATTATGCCGAAAGAGAGGAAATGGACCGGAATATTGTCACCATTATCCAGGTGTTTTCCTATGGGTTTATTGTGCTGATTTCGCTGGTGGCCGCGGCCAATGTATTTAATACCATAACAACCAACATCAACCTGCGCCGCAGGGAGTTTGCAATGCTGAAGTCCGTGGGTATGAGTCAAAAGGGATTTCACAGGATGATGAATTATGAGTGCCTGCTATACGGCACCAGGGCGCTGCTTTTTGGGCTGCCGGCGTCCGCGGGAGTTACCTGGTTAATTTGCCGGGCCATAAACGGAGGGTATGAAACGACTTACCATCTGCCATGGGGAGCTGTTGGAATTGCAGTATTAAGTGTATTTCTGGTAGTATTTGCCACCATGTTGTATGCCATGGGCAAGATCAGGAAAGATAATCTGATTGATGTTCTGAAAAATGAAAATTTGTAGCCGTAGCTTTACTCGGACGCAGTCGATTTGGATGCGTCCGAGTAAATGCTGACTTTCGTCTTCTGCCCTGTTATCTTGTTATCAAAGAAAACGGCAGGGAGCGGCCCTGCCGGACCAACACCGGGACCGTCGGATTCCTTTTGAGGTGGTAGCTCCATTATAAGCTTCTATATAAAAATTTATCTTGTAAATCCCATCTTCATACAAAATTCATACGGAAATGGTATAATATACATAAGCATTCAGCCGTTGCATGTTTGCCGCGCTTTCTTTTTTGTGCGCAGGGGATTCAAGGCATGGAACGGTCAAATGGCAGGGAGGACAAACATGGAAGCAGGTACGGTAACGGTGCTTTTTTTGGAGGACGAGCCCACCATACGGGAGGTGCTGGCGGAGTATATGAAGATGTCCGGTTATCTGGTAACGGAGACGGCCAGGGGAGACGAGGCCATAGCGCTTTTGCAGGAAAATTCCTATCATATTGCGGTGCTGGATGTGATGGTGCCCGGAGTGGACGGATTCGAGGTGCTGCAGCATATCCGGGATCATTGTCCGGAAACCGCCACTATTATGCTGACGGCTCTGGACGACGAGAAGACCCAGATCAAGGCCTTTAACCTCTATGCGGATGATTATGTCATCAAGCCGGTGTCCCCTATTATTCTGCTGAAACGGATGGAGACGATCTTGCGGCGTACGCTGTATATGGAGAGGAAGCTTCAATCGCAAAAAAGCGGCGAAGGCAATACAGACACGTGGCAGAGGCAGAATAGTGCTGCCGGGTGCAGGCCGTCTGTCGGACTGCATCTTGAGGAAGAGGCTTACAGCGTCTATTACGGCAATGAGAGACTGCCCCTTACCTTAAGCGAATATCTTTTGTTCCAGACCCTGTACCGTCATCCGGAGCGGGTGTATACCAGAGAACAGCTGATCCTGCAGATTTTCAATGAGGAATATATCGGCAATGACAGGATCATTGATGCCCATGTGAAAAACCTGCGGAAGAAGCTGCCGGTAAACTGTATCAAGACCGTGATCGGCGTGGGCTACCAATTTGATGCCGGCAGGCTGTGAGCGTAAACTGCCGAAGGCAGTCAGAACATCTTCTCACGCTTCCAGACAGACATGCCGGCGGCGCCGGCACAAACCACTCCCATGGAACTAAAGTTCCAGGAAGAATGCCTGTCCTTGGCATTCTTCAGTGTGAAGCTTGAAATCACTTAGCGAGGTCTTTTCAAGCTTAGTGATTTCCTTCACACTTCACACTATGATAACGGGAATTCCCTGGCAGGAAGAAAGGCAGGATTTATGACGGATTATGATCGAAGGGGACTGGACCGGAAAAATCGTTTATACAGCATTATTCTGGCGGTGGTGCTGCTGGCGGGGCTTGTGGGGTATTTTATCTGTATGCTGCCCTCCCTGTATGTAAGCTATCGCAAGGAGCAGAATCTGCAGTCCGTTGCACAGCAGCATAGAACCTATGTGGAAAACGGAAATTATGACGGCATCAAAACAGGTAACCCGGCAGCCTGTATCTCCATAAAGATTCCTTATGGGGGGGATACTTTTTCTCTGGCAAGCCCTTCCTGGAGCCTGGAGGTGACGGCGGAAACGGCCGAGGCCAAAGAAGCATTTGCAGAATTGGGCCGGCTTTTGCAGCAATATAAAAGCGGAGATTTCCCGGAGGAATCCGGCGGGCAACAATTCTTTGAAGAGCTGGAAGCCTGGTTTGAGCAGTGGAAGGAACCGTTGAAGCAATTCTCGTTATCGCTGCCGGTGCGGATTGAGCTGGAGCTGAACGGCAGTGTGGAGTATTACGGCGAGAGCAGCAGGATGCACCTGATGTCCAATGAAATATTGGTGCTGGAAGCGGGAGCCAGCAGCGAGGACAATATTTATACAAACTATATTGCCATGGAAGATTTGGGGGATGCGATGGTCTTTACTTATCTGCCCACAGTGACTCCCGACATGGGAGAAATCCGCCCGGTGGTGCTGCAGAGCATCCCCATGCTGGCGGCGGTGATATTGCTGGCAGTGCTGCTTTTTTCCCAAATATATTCCAGGGGTATTTTGAAGCCGGTATATCATGAGCTGGAACAAAAGAATCAGGCGCTTCAGGAGGAAAATAAGCGCCAGGAGATCTTCATGCGGGCTTCTTCCCACCAGCTGAAGACACCGCTTTCCGCGGCGCTGCTCCTGCTGGACGGAATGATAAACCGGGTGGGGAGGTATCAGGACACTTCCCTGTATCTCCCCAGGGTGAAGGAGCAGCTGCTTTCCATGCGGAAGATGGTGGAGGACATTCTTTCCTTAAATCACTGTCGGGAAAATATCGAGCTGCGGGATCTGCAGGTTATGCCCCTGCTGGAAGCCAAGCTGGCCGAATATCGGGTGAAAATTCAGGATAAGGGGCTGCAGCTGTCCTGCACGGGGGAGGACGGTGCCATAAGGGCAGATGAATATCTAATGCTGCAGATTCTGGACAATCTGATTTCAAATGCGGTGGAGTATACGCCCCGGGAACACCGTATCGAGATCAGGGCGTCCCAGGCGGCGGTCTCCATAGAAAATTACGGAGTGACGATTTCCAGGGACATTCTGCCCCATGTTTTCGATCCCTTTGTCAGCGGAAACCATGAGCGGGAGATTGCCAGCCATGGACTGGGCCTGTATATCACGGCATATTACGCAAAGCAGATGGGCTTTTCCGTACAGATTGAAAACCGGGAAAACAGCGTACTGGCGGTACTGCATTTTTCCTGAGAAGCTCCACAGAGCTTTCATGCCGTCTTCATTAAAAATTCATGTGCGGCTGTTATTCTAAACAGGAACCGGATACATTGCCGGGGAACAATGCACAGGAGTACTACGATCAGAGGAACCGATAGGAACAATATGGGGAGTCGGTGAAAACGGGCATTGAAACCGGACGGATCCGGAAATCGTAATGGAAGGAGTAAGCAGCAATGCAGTTGACAATCGAAAATCTGACAGTAAAATACGGCACGGAAGTGGCGCTGCAGATCACGGAGCCGCTGACGGTAGGCGACGGAGACAGGGTAGGCATCATCGGCTCCAACGGCGCCGGAAAGAGTACGTTAATTAAAAGTATTCTGGGACTTGTGGAGTACCAGGGGAGTATCCGTACAGACTTAAAGCCATGGCAGATAGCCACCCACATGCAGTTTAACGAGTACACGGACGCCATGCCCTGTAAATACATTATGGAGGTAATTCTGGATACAAAGGTATCTAAGAATCCCAGGCTGCAGGAGCTGATACGTTTTTTTGAATTTGAGGACTGCCTGCGAAAGAAGTACACCAAGCTGTCCGGAGGGCAGAAGCAGCGATTTACCATTATTATGGTGATGATGCAGGATGCGCCGTTGACCTTTTACGATGAGGTGACTTCCGGCCTTGACTTTGAAACCAGACAGAAGCTGATGGAAAAACTGGTGAACTGGTATCAGGGGAAGACCTCCAGCCTGTGCATCGTATCTCATTATTACGAAGAGCTGGAACAGATGGCAAATAAAATATTGATCCTGGATAAAGGGAGGGTCATTGATTACGGAGACAAGGATCAGTTGTTTTGGAAATACTGCGGACGGGCTGTAATTGTGTTTGATGCACTGCCACAGCATCAGGAATTGGTAAAGGATTACCGGAAGCTGGCCTCTCCGGCCCATCTGACAGCACTGTCAGTACGGGACGAAGCAGAAGAACTGGCGGTGACAAAACTGCTGCTGGATAACAATATCAATTACCGGCGCAGCAACAGCGACATTGAGATTATGTACAGCAATGCCAGACAAAAATTTTATGGGGAGGGTCAGGGGGATGAATAAACAAATACAGAGAAAAAAGCTTTCGGCATCCATGCTGCTTTTCGAATTTCGCAATATCACGGGAAATCCTTATATCCACATATTCGGTATCGGCCTGCCGGTGCTGATGGTGCTGATTTTCGGTAAAATGCTGGAAGCCAATATACCCAATGCCAGGGCTTTGGCTACGGCGGTAACGGGACTGTTTCTCGGGCTGGGGACCATGATCCCGCTGGCGGCAATGATGGTGGGATACGCGGCCACCTTTTCCCAGGAATTGGAAAAAGGAATTCCGCAGAGACTGGAGTTGTTTGGCATAGACAGGGGTATGACGATTGTCAGCAGAATTCTGGCCGAGCTGATCTTTCAGGTCTGTTCTTTTGTGATCTACTTTGCAGTGGGGATTCTGATTCTGCGGATTGAGGCCCCTGCTGTGACGGGGCTGATCTGCTATTGCGTATGTATTATAATGCTGGGGATTATATCCTTTGCGGTGGCCCATGGTATTGCCTTGTTTTTCCGCAAATTTGGGATTACCTACTGCGTCACCATGATTCTTTATTTTTGTATTATGATAGCCAGCGGCATGATGGGAATTGATTATGACATGCTGCCTGCGCCGATTCAGGCAGTGGCCCGGCTGCTTCCCACCAATTATATTGTCAGAGATTTCGCGGACATCTGGCGGGGCAGAGAGTATAATTTTATGCCTATGCTGCAGGCCTATCTGTTTGCGGGGGCACTGGCAGGGATTCTCCTGTTTTTCAGCCTGCGGCGCAAGGCCGGGAAAGGCGTGTGTAACAGGTAAGGCTTATAGAAAATCGTCACCTATAAGGGGGGCGATTTTTTTTGCCAAATCAGAGGATGCTGGTTGACAAACCGGCCGGCATTACATATAATAAGGTTACGGGCGTTGCGTCACGCTTGTTTCCCTATGAAACAGAAAACTCTGATTTATGCCGATTTGAGTAAAAAGTGATAAAGAGGTATCAAAATGCCACGGAAATTTATGTTCACAAGAGAAGAAATTATTTCCGCAGCCCTGAACCTGGTCAGAAGAGGCGGGATGCCGGCCCTGACTGCCAGAGCGCTGGGCGCGGAGCTGGGCACCTCCTCCCGTCCGGTTTTCGGCCTTTTTAAAAATATGGAAGAGGTTCAGACGGAGGTTATGAGGGCTGCAAATGATTTATATCAATGCTATCTGACGGAGGATATGGCAGGCGGGAAATATCCTCCCTATAAAGCCAGCGGCATGGCATATATTCGTTTTGCCAGAGAGGAGAAGGAGCTGTTCCGGCTGCTCTTTATGCGGGACCGCTCCGGTGAAAGGGTGGAGGACAGCAGGGAGGAAATACGGCCGCTGCTGGAAATAATCAAGGGGCAGCTGGGCCTTGGCGAAGAAGATGCGTATTGCTTTCATCTGGAAATGTGGATTTATGTTCACGGCATCGCGACCATGCTTGTAACCTCTTACCTGGAATGGGACGAAGGGTTTATCAGCAGGGTTCTTACGGACGGATATGAGGGCATGAAGGCACGGTATATGAAGGGAGGACAAACCTATGGAGGCAATTCAAACGGAACGCCTGACAAAGAAGTATAAAGATCTGACGGCGGTAAACAGCCTTGACCTGGCAGTACATGAGGGGGAGCTTTTTTCTCTTTTAGGCATCAACGGGGCGGGGAAAACCACGACAATCAAAATGTTGTCCTGTCTGACCAGGCCAACGGGCGGAGACGCAAGGCTTCTTGGCAGCAGCATTGTCAGAAACGCGGCAGAGGTCAAGAAAATGATCGGTGTATCACCCCAGGAAACGGCGGTTGCCCCTAATCTGACCGTGAAAGAAAATCTGGAGCTGATGTGCGGCGTGCACGGTTTTTCCCGGGAAAAGAGCAGGCAGAAGGCGGAAGAGCTTACGGAACAGTTTACGCTTACCCAAATTGCCGGGAAAAAGGCGGGTAAGCTGTCCGGCGGCTGGCAGCGAAGATTAAGTATTGCCATGGCACTGATCGGTGAGCCGAAGATCCTGTTTCTGGATGAGCCGACCCTGGGACTGGATGTGCTGGCCAGAAGCGATCTGTGGGATACCATCCGTTCCCTTAAGGGCAGGATTACTATGATACTGACCACCCATTACATGGAAGAGGCGGAAGCGCTTTCCGACCGCATTGGCATTATGAAAAGCGGAGAGCTTCTTGCCCTGGGAACGGCGGAGGAATTGAAGAAGCTGGCAGGTACGGACAAATTTGAGGATGCCTTTATAGCAATTGTGAAAGGGAGCCGGCCCCTTAATGGAGGGAATTAGAATGAGAGTGCTTACGTTTTCCGAAAGAACGGCAAAGGAAATCCTGCGGGATCCCCTGAATCTTGCGTTTGGATTAGGGTTTCCGCTTGTGTTGATCTTCCTGTTGTCTGCAATACAGGCCAATATACCGGTAAGCCTTTTTGAAATAGAAAGGCTTACCCCCGGTATTACGGTATTCGGGCTTTCCTTCATGTCGTTGTTTGCATCCACATTGGTTGCCAGGGACAGGGAGAGCGCTTTGCTTCAAAGACTTTATACTACGCCGCTTACTGCCGTTGATTTTATCCTCGGGTATATGCTGCCGGTTCTGCCCATTGCAGTTGCTCAGAGCATGGTCTGTTATATTGCGGCAATCTGTTTAGGGCTGCCTGTCACCGTGACGATTGTATATGCGGTATTGTTTATCATACCGGTTTCCCTGTTCTTTATCGCATTGGGCCTGCTGTGCGGCAGCGTGTTTGGTGTCAAGCAGGTGGGAGGGATCTGCGGTGCCCTGCTTACCAATTTGACGGCTTTTTTGTCCGGTGTGTGGTTTGACCTGGATCTGGTGGGCGGGGCCTTTCGAAAGACAGCCTATTTCCTGCCCTTTGTTCATGCAGTGGAGCTGGAAAGGGCGGTACTGAACGGAAACTATGCCGCCATACATCCTCATATCTGGTGGGCGCTTGGGTATACGCTTGGGGTGGGCGTCCTTGCCGTCATGCTCTTTCTGCGGCAGATGAAAAGGCAGTGAAGCGCACAGGGCATATAAACGGCGTGCAAAACAAGATGGATTAATCCAGGCCGCATTTCTTATAAGATAAGATGAACAGCACCGTAAACAGAAGGATGTTCCCACAGACTATGGAAATACTGTCAGGCCTGAGGCTTCGGGCATCGATCTGTTCAAGCATCAGGACAACCTGCTGGGAATAGGTAAACCTGGCTACCTTTGCAATGCCGGTGTTGAACATTGCCAGCATGGGCAGAAACGAGAAGACCATCATCACCGGTACGGATACGGAGGCGGCCGTCATCTGGTTTTTGCTTCGGGTACCGATGGCTGCCCCCAGCAGCAGGGAGGTCAGGATGCCCGCTGCCATAACGCCCAGGAAAGCAAGGCTTTCCTGCAAAGTGTAGCTTCCTGCGGCACACATGACAGATGCCCCCAGCATACAGGCAATCCAGATATAGCTGCCCACGCCCAGCAGGTATTCCTGCGGCTTTACGTTGGACATCAGCAGGACGCGCAGGGTATTCTGTTCTTTTTCTTCTGCTATAACGGCCGAGATACTTGTCAGCGGCGCCATGCCTACATACATCGCGGCAAACATGCTGACGAAGAAATTCTTCGGCATACCTTCTATTTGAATGACATTGTTCATGACCACGGTAAGTACGGGAAACATGACAAACTGGATAAGGACGGTTTTATTCTTAAAGGTATCTTTGATCTGCTTTTTAAAGATGGCAATCATATTGTTCATGTCAGTTCCTCCAGGGAAGTTTTTCTTCATTTTATGGGACTCTATATAGCGGTGCAGTCTGCACAGGTTTCCAGCTTTTCGCCGGTCAGCTCGATGAAAACCGTTTCCAGTGTCGGTTCCGTGGAATGGATGGCCCAAATAGCCTCCTGCTCCAGATATTCCTTTATCTGCAGGGCGGAAGCACTGCTGTTTTCCAGGGAGAGTACCTGCCCGTTCTTTAAGGTCAGCTGAAGCCTGTTGAGGTGATTATATTTCCTGCGGACATCTGCAGGTGCTCCGTATTCCAGAATGCGGCCCTGGCTCAACAGCGCTACATGATCGCAGAGGGCTTCCGCCTCATACATATTGTGGGTAGTGAGGAAAACAGTGGTGCCCCGCTTCCTCTGCTCCCCCAGGACCGAGTGTATTTCCCTGGTAGTGACAGGGTCCAGTCCGGAGGTGGGTTCGTCCAGAAACAGGATTTTGGCGTCATTCATCAGGGCCCTGGCCAGGGACAGCCTGCTTTTCATGCCCCTGGAAAGCCTGGCGGCGGCAGTGTTCCTGGCCTCGTACAGGCCTATGCTTTTGAGAATATCGGCAATCCTGCTTCGGGAAACATGATAAATGTCAGCGTAAAAGCTGAGGTTATCATATACGGACAGGCGGTCGTACAGTCCGAAATTATCCATCATGATCCCGATCTGCTTATGCTCCGCGGCCCGAAGCTCCCGGGTATCCCGCCCCAGAAGCATGGCACAGCCTTCATCCGGCTTAAGCTGTCCGGTAAGGAGTTTAATCAGGGTGGTCTTACCTGCCCCGGAAGGCCCTAAAAGGCCGAAGATCTCCCCCTCTGATATTTCGAAGCTGACGTGATTAAGAACCTGATTTGTGCCGAAGCGGAAGGAGAGCTCCCGTGCTGTGACAGTGCTTTCGGCCTTACGGTTTTTTGTTTCCCTGTTCATGATGCAAATCCTCCTGTTTTTTTAATTTTTGCAGTGCTTCTTCCATGCGCCTGTTTTCATACTTCTCGCGGCTGGTGGTTACCAGCCAGCTGCCGGCAAAGGATATGCCGAAGCAGAGAAAGAACATCGCCCAGGGCTGCCACATATTGACGGGAAACCAGCGGAAGGCTATGATGAATACGGCAATGACAAGGATTACGGCAGTGAGCATACAGACGGTCCGCATCCAGAGGGGCATTTGCTTTATCAGGGCATCCGTAAAAAACACAAACCGGAGACCTGTAACGATAGCCGATATACAGAGAAATTGAAAAGCAATTTCTGCCGGAATGCCCCGGCTTCCCAGCTCGAACATGGCGGAAAAGCCCCGGGCGGATTCCCCAAAAGCAAGACAGAAAATGTTTAACAGCAGCATTGCAAACCCGAATATCATTAATACCTGGGCTAAATAATCAAATATTGTTTTTCTTTCTTCCATTCATTTCACCCCCAGCCTTTTCTTTAATTCATCCGCGTACTGTCGTGACGCGATGATCTGCTCTCCGTTTGACATGGTGACACGGATTCTTCTGTTAATATCAGCCCTTAAGGATTGGATGCTTCGCAATTGGATCAAAAAGGACTTGCTTACCCGAAAGAAGCCATATTCCTCCAGCTGCTGCTCCAATTCATATAAACGGAATTCGGATTCATATACCTGGTCACAAGTGTAGAGATAGCATTTTCGATCTATGCTCTCTATGTATATAACCTGCGAAATATCCAGCAAATGAATTTCATCCCCTTTCCTGGCTGTCAGCTGGTGATTCATCATCCGCAATGCTGCCAGAAGCTTTTCCACATCCGGAGTCAACTGTCTGCAGGTTACGGAGATTTCCAAATCCCGGGCCTTTTCGTCTACATGAATTTCTATCTTCAAAGAATCACCGCCTTTCCTTTACCGTACTCATGGCATCAGTATATCCAAATATGACCCGCATATCAATGCTTCCAACACAGGATGCCGTTTTTATGACATAAGATGCCGTGTTGATTGTGAAAAAGTGAGGAAGATGGTATAATGGATTTTAGGTGATGGAAAGCTGATCTGCTTTTTATGATAGATTTCAGATGATAGAAAGTGCGAAGCGGCTCTGTGACGGTGCAAACAGACTGTCTCGGTGCAGAATAATAAGGAGTTTCCATGAAAATAGACAGGTTGATCGGCATATTGTCGGAGCTTTTGCAGAAGGATATGGTCACCGCACCCGAACTGGCACGGCGCTTTGAGGTCTCCAGAAGAACCATAGGCAGGGACATTGAGGATCTGTGCAGGGCAGGAATTCCTGTGAGTACCAGGCAGGGGATCGGGGGCGGTATCAGCATAATGGAAGGATACCGGGTGGACAGGACGCTGCTGACCTCCAGGGATATGCAGATGATCCTGGCAGGACTCCGCAGTCTGGACAGCGTCAGCGGAAACCATTATTACAGCCGGCTTATGGAAAAGCTGCAGCCTGGCTCTTCCGATTTTATGAACGGGAGGGATTCTGTGCTGATAGATCTGTCTTCCTGGTACAGGGATGCGCTGGCACCTAAGATTGAGGCAGTACAGACGGCAATTGACGGAAAGCATCCGCTTGACTTTTATTACTACGGACCCAAAGGAGAGAGCCGCCGCTGTATTGAGCCCTGTTATCTGGTATTCAAATGGTCAAGCTGGTATGTGTGGGGCTGGTGCAGGGCGCGGGAAGATTTCCGGCTGTTTAAGCTGAACCGGATGGAGCAGCTGAGCGTGTCCGCAGAGCATTTTGAGAGCAGGGAGGTTCCTCTGCCAAATCTGGGGGATGAGCGTGTGTTTCCGGGGGGAATCCCGGTGAAGGCATTGTTTGAACCGGAAATGAAATGGCGGCTGGTGGAGGAATATGGACCCGGTTGCTTTGAGGAGCAGCCGGACGGGAGACTTCTGTTTCACGGGGAGTATACAAACAGGGAAAATCTGTTTTATTGGCTATTGGCTTTCGGAGATAAAGTAAGGCTTCTGGAGCCTGAAGATATGCAGCCAGAGCTTTTAAAGACGGCGGAAGCCATGGCTGCAATATACAGGGAGACCGGGGAATCGTGCTGACGCGGGACATGAAGGCAGATACAGGCACGAATACCTACCCAAACAGTAAATGCGGAGGATATGATTATGGATAATATAAGGGAGCCTTTAAAACCGTTTACCGAGGAAACGCCGGAAACAGGAAGCCGTGAGCAGCAGAGTGGGATGCAGAGTGTTCAGAATCTGGAGGCCATTATCAATGAGGGCCTTCGAACCGCCTTGCTGGAGGAGACTCCGGACCGGTCCCTGGAGGTATTGCTGAAGCATCTGGGAAATGCGTTGAGCGGGGAGCGAACCTACATATTTGAGAAGAATGAGTCCGGCGGTGATGATAATACCTATGAATGGGTGGCAGAGGGGGTAACGCCGGAAAAGGAAAACCTGCAGAATGTCCCGCCGGAGGTGTGTGCAATCTGGTATCGAAGCTTTAAAATCGGCAGACATATCGTCATTCAGAACCTGGAAGAAACCCGGGAAGACGACCCGCTTATGTATGAGACACTGAAGCCTCAAAATATTCATTCCCTTGTGGTGGTACCCCTTTATGACGACGGAAAGGCCATCGGTTTTTACGGTGTGGACAATCCGCCGGCAAAGTCCCTGGAATATGCGTCTAACATGCTCCAGACCGCGGCATACTTCATTGTTTCTTCATTGAAAAGGCGGAATCTGGTTCGTGAGCTTCAAAAGCGCAGCGATCAGATCCTTCACGCTCTCAGCGTGGATTATCTGGGTATCTACCAGGTGAACTTCGAAACGGGAGATTGTGTGGTATACCGGGACAGTGAGCGCTTAAGAATGGATTGGGCCGTCAATTTCGAGGATGGTTATGAGACGGCCATGGAACGTTATATTTCCAGGTATGTAGTCCCCGGGGATCAGGAGCGGCTTCGGGTAGTGACGAAAAAAGAGTATGTGCTGGACCAGCTCAGAGAAAAGAATAAGTTTTATGTCCGGTATCAGGTGAAGGATAATCCCTATGGCCTGAAGCATATGGAGATCCATTTCTCCGCCGGGGAGAAACCGGCGGCCGGCGGCAGTGCGATTTTTGCCCAGCGGGATGCAAATGCCGTGGTGGAGCAGGAGGAGAAGTACAGGCTGGAAGCAAGACAGAGCCTGGAGGGCATCCTGGAGGGTGCCAGAACCGGTATCTGGACCATAGAGCTGGAGGAAGGGTGCCAGCCGAGGATGTACGCAGATCGAACCATGCGGATACTTCTGGGAGTACCGGACGGGATTGAGCCGGAGGAGTGTTATCGGCGCTGGTATGAAAATATTGAGCCGGATTATGTGGAAATGGTGCAGGAATCGGTGCGGGAGATGCTGGAAACCGGGCGTGCCGAAGTGACTTACCCCTGGAATCATCCTGAGCTGGGGAAAATCTATGTCCGCTGCGGCGGCGTGCCGGACAGGAATTATAACAAAACGGGAGCCTGCCTCAGCGGATACCATCAGGACATCACGGAAACAATGGTAACACGGAAGAAACAGGAGCAGGCCATAATGGAGCTGCTGGAGAAGGTCAGACAGGCAAATTCGGCAAAGAGTGAATTCCTTTCCCACATGTCCCATGATCTCCGCACTCCCATCAACGGGATTCTGGGGATGCTGGCCATCATGGAGAGAAGCCAGGAGGATCCAAAGCGTCAAAAGGATTGCCGGGAAAAGATCCGTGTGTCTACAGAGCATCTGCTGTCCCTGGTCAACGATGTCCTTCAGGTCAGCAAGCTGGACAGCGGAAGACCGGCGGAGGTAGAAGAGCCCTTTGAACTTCATGATATACTGGAAAACTGCATTATGATCCTGTCTGCCCAGGCGGAAACGGCCGGGATCCGGCTTGTATTGGAAGAGACAGACATACAGCATACCAGGCTGATCGGAAATCCGCTGCACCTGAAGCAGATTCTGATGAGCATTATCGACAATGGGATCAAGTATAACCGGCCCAACGGCTCTGTGGTGATCCGGGTTAAGGAGACCGGCTGTAAGGAAGGGATTGCCAGCTACCGGTTTGCGATTGAGGATAATGGAATCGGCATCGGGGAGGATTTCAAAAAACATATTTTTGAACCCTTTACGCAGGAGCATCAAGGTGCAAGGACACACTATAACGGCGCCGGGCTTGGCATGTCCATTGTGAAGAAGCTGGTAGACCAATTGAAGGGGATTATTGCGGTAGACAGTCAGATAGGCAGGGGAAATGTATTTCAGGTTACATTGCCGATACAAGTGGATAAAACCTGGAGTGCCGGGCCCCTGGAGGAAGACCGGAATGTACAGGCAGATATTGCCGGAATGCGCGTCCTTTTGGTGGAAGACAACGAAATCAACTGTGAAATCGTGGAGTTCATGCTGGAGCAGGCGGGGGCGGAGGTGGTGACTGCCGACGACGGGAAGGCGGCAGTGGATGCTTTCGAGGCTTCCGCACCGGGAACCTTTGACTGTATCCTCATGGATTTGATGATGCCGGTTATGAGCGGATATGAGGCGGCCCGGGTGATTCGCGGCCTGGACCGGCCGGACGCGAAAGCCGTGCCTATTATAGCGCTATCCGCTAACGCATTTGAAGAGGATGTGGCAATGGCAAAGGCGGCCGGTATGAATGAACATCTGGCAAAGCCGGTAGACATAAACGAAGTGTTCCGGGTTATGCGGCGGTTGAAAGGCTGAGGGCGCATAGAATGATCTTCAGAGCAGATAAAAATATATAGAATCAGCGTATTCATTAGGATTGGATACGATAGGGAGTTGGAAATACTGACTTATACTTATTGGGATTGATATTGGGTGATGTAAGCCTTAATTGCGGCTTGCGCCGTTGGAAATCAGGCTGGGTAACGCATTGCCCTTAAGCTCCTAAGCTGAAATCCTTCTACACCTTGAAGCAGAAATTCCGCCTCAAGATTTGCAGAATTGAGTTCTTCCAGTTTCTTTCGGAGATTAGCTGAAGGAATATCGACGTTTCCGTTCCTCCATTTACACAGACCACAGCTTATTTTGGTTTCCCCATGTTCTGCCAGACTCTGCAGAAATCTGTTTTCATCGGCAATGCGGTCAGTGTCGGAGAGCCGGCTGGCAAATCCCATAAGCTTACCTTTCGCTGTAGTTACGATGACGGTGAGAGGTGAGCTTTCGTTGGCTTCCAATATTTCTTCGGCGTATTTCAGCATTTCCAAATATTTCTCTGGGAGCTTATTTATTTTCATGGCTGCACTCGTTTCAAGCTTTATTAATGATAGTTTAACGCATATAGCTGCCAATTACAAGATACATTCCTGTTTTCTACGCAAATGTACATTTTTATGTATTGGGAGCAAGTAGTTGTGGGTTTTATTCTGATTGGAGCAGGGGTCATAGTTGTTCTTGCAAAACAGGAGAGGAAGGTATAGTATGGTATTGGAAATGAGGGACAAGCCTATGAGCAGTGATTTGTCGGATAACCTGGAAAAGCTGCATACTACGGAGCTGGGAGCAGAGAGGATAAAACGAAACCTTTCCCTGGATGTGGACGATGTGGTAAAATGGTGCCGGGAGCAGGTCAGCTCGGCCCGGGCGGATATTTCAAGAAAAGGGAAGAACTGGTATGTCCGTGTGGAGGGCTGTGTGATAACGATAAACGCGTACAGCTATACCATTATAACGGCGCATAAAGAAAAGAAGAAACGCTGATTATGAATCACATTATTTTGGAGGTTGAGGAATGGTAATAAAGGCAGAACTCAAAGACTTAAGCACTGTGGCAAAGCTGGCAGTGCAGATGTGGGAGGACAATACGGTAGAGGATCTGAAGCGGGAGTTTGAGGAAATTCTTTCCAAGGGTAAGGGCAGGTTCTTTTTAAAGTATGAAAATGACATTCCTGTTGGCTTTGCCCAGTGCCAGCTGCGTTCGGATTATGTGGAAGGAACGGAGACGACTCCTGTGGGTTACCTGGAGGGCATTTTTGTCAGGGAAGAATATCGGCATAAGGGATATGCGAAAGAACTGCTGGCTGCCTGCGAGGAATGGTCGAAAGAGGGGGGCGCAGAGGAGTTTGCCAGCGACTGTGAGCTGGACAATACGGTCAGCTATCGGTTTCACATGGCGATGGGCTTTACGGAAGCAAACAGGATTATCTGCTTTACTAAAAAAATTCTCAAGTAAGTATGCTCTTAAAATTCATGGATTTCTTTCTAAGGAGGCGCTGATGAAATCATCGCTTCCTCAGAGCCTCCGGTGCGGGAAACGCTTTCATCAGCGTTTCCCTAAAGCGGTTATTCAAGTTTTCCTGTGACAGTTGATTGGCTCGGCATAGCATATACAGACCGGTTCAGCCTGAACTGGTCTGTATATGCTATGCCGAAAGTCTTGCAAAATCACATGGGAGCGCAATTATGACTTCGGGGCAGGGGTATCTGGACCAATGTTACATGCCGTCAAAATAAATTGACAAATGGATTGGGGGGGTATAATGCGATGAGAATTTGCTGACATTGGCTTTGGAGCAGAAAAAAGGATAAACATTCTATTCGGCAGGAATACCGTCATGAAATGCTTTAACCATCCCACGATCCTGACCCGGCGCAGAATAAATTAGCCGAATTAGAAAAAAATTCCAGGAATTTTGCAACCGGTTGTATTTTCTATTCGTTCTATGTGTGTAAGGATCATACCCCGGACAGGACGAAAGGAGAGGAGAAGATGTCGGATGGTTTTATCAGGCGAGTGATTCAGGCAGTTATCGAATCATTCCCCATAGATCGGGCGAAAAAAACGGATATGTTACGGAGGATCACGGATCCAAAAAAGAAAAAGGGGGAGCACTAAAATATGGATTGTACTTCTTGTGGAAAACAAATCGCGGACGATGCCGCATTTTGTCCCCATTGCGGAATGCCTGTATCACAGGGCGATGGGCTGGCTGAGCTGGTGGCTGCGGCGCGCATTGGCGACCAGGACGCTATTGGTGCATTGTATGAAAAGACTTACAGCAAGGTCTATTACACTGTCAAGTCCGTAATCAAGGATGAGGATGCGGTGTTTGACATCGTACAGGACACTTACATAAAAGCATTCGCCCACCTGGACAGTTTCCAGGGTGACACGAAGTTTTTACCATGGGTACGCCGGATTGCCGCCAATGCGGCCAGGGACTGGCTGAAAAAGAAGCGTCCTATGCTGTTTACGGAGCTGGGCTCCGGTGACGAAAAGGATACTCCCGCAGAGGAGCTGTTTCCGGATGAGCGCAGCGAGAATCTGCCGGACCAGGTCATCGATCAGGAAGAGACAAAGCGCCTGATCCGCGAGATCATCGAAGAGTTGCCGGAGGATCAGCGCGCTGCCATCGGTATGTTCTACTATGAGGAAATGTCCGTTAAAGAGATTGCTGCCGCAATGGGCGTCTCCGAGAGCGCGGTTAAGAGCCGGCTGATGTACGGGCGGAACAAAATCGAGAAGAAGGTCAGGGAGCTGGAAAAGCAGGGCACGAAGCTCTACAGCCTGTCTCCTCTTCCGTTCCTGCTGCTGCTTTTCCGCAATCAGAAGGTATATGCGGCCGAGGCACCGGACAGCCGGATTCTTCACGCTATCCTTGCTTCGCAGCCCATGGATGGGGCTGCAGCGGCCGGGGCCGGAGCAGGTATCGGAGCAGAAGCAAGTGCCGGAGCAAGTGTCGGAGCCGGAGCCGGAGCAAGTGCCGGAGCGGCGGCTGGCAGCTTTGGCGCGCTGAAAATCGGACTGGCCGCTCTGGCTGCAGCCGCAGTCGTAGGGCTTGGCATTTATGGCGGGATACGGATCGCCTCCCGATCTGGTGAGCCGCAGGATACACAGACTATTGAAAGTGTCACTGACCAGAAAGAGCCGGTGGTATCTGTAGAGTCTTCTGCAGTAGAATCACAACCAACGGAAGAGGAAACAAAGGATTCCACGATGGAGGCTTCCCAATCTACGGAAGAAGAGGGCTCGGAAGGGGAAGAAGAGAGCCTGGATGGGGATGCAGGGAGCCTGGAACCGGAGGACGAGGCAGTTTGTTCCTATATTTTCTCGGACATGCCAATAGCGGCATTTGAGATAACGGGATTGGGAATTGCTCCAGATGTGGCGGTTCTCGATGAGCCTATCGTCTTTGAGGGCGGCCACAGTGAACTGATACCTCTTGTTCCGCTGACGCCAGGTGAAAACACATTTATACTATACTGCTTTTCCGGAGGGAATGATACCGATCAGGAGTATTATGGAATATCACGGGCCAAAATCCATTCCCCGTCGGGAAGCAGCCCCTGGGAAGCAAATTCTTACACGGTTAATGAGATACCTGATGAGAATGTTCCGGAGGGCTGGGCAAATATAAGCAAACAACAGGGAGAATTTAAGGAACAAGATGCCGGAAGTCATGAGACCGTGGGCGATCAATTTGTGATGAGCCTGGATGAGCCGGGTAACGGGGAGTTTAAGAGCATAGTTGATCCCTGGCTTCATTATATAACGTTTGCGGAAATTTTCCATGGCGATGCACCCGAGCCCGATGCGATACATGTGGCAGAAGTATTAACCTTTGAGTACGGAGATGAATACAGCGTGGAAGAGAACGTGGTATCAGAGGTGGCGGCAGCTTTTGAAGAGCGGGGAGCGGCCGTTCGGGAGATCGCCGTGGAAGAGGCTCTTGCAAGGGACCATATAACAGTATCCGAGGAAGACGCGGACTAAGGCGTAAAATATGCAGTTACGGAGGAATGTATGAGAAATAAGAAAATGCTTCGATCGGGAATATTGATGACAGCAGTAATGCTGTTTTTAAGCGGCTGTGGTAACCAGGCCGAGCCGGCAAGTGCAGAGCCGGTGGAGGCCGTACAAGAGGAAAGTATGGGGGGAAGCAGGGAGAATTCAGAAGCGGAAGACGATTCTGTACCTGTGGAATCGGAAATGCCCCATGTGACGGCCGAACCTACGCAGACGTCTGAGCCCGCTGAAGCGACAGCGCCTGTTGAGGCGGAAGAACCTGGGGCGACGGAACAGCCTGTTGAGAAAGAAGAGCCTGCAGATACGAAGAAGCCCGTTGAAAAAGAAGAACCTGGGGTGACGGAACAGCCTGCGGAGAAAGAAGAGCCTGCAGATACGAAGAAGTCCGTTGAAAAAGAAGGACCCGGGGTGACGGAACAGCCTGCGGAGAAAGAAGAGCCTGCAGATACGAAGAAGCCCGTTGAAAAAGAAGAACCTGGGGTGACGGAAAAGCCTGCGGAGAAAGAAAAGACTGTTGAAACAGAAAAGCCGGCTGCTACAGACAAACCTGCAAAGCCGGCAGACAATCAGGCTGCCGATGCACCTGTTATGTTTATTTGCGAGTACTGTGGATATAAGACGACTGATTTTATGGAATGCCTTGTACATATCTCCGGACATGAGCAAGCTGCACCTTCCCAGCCGGAACAGCCTTCCCAGCCGGAGCAGCCCTCCCAGCCGGAGCAGCCCTCCCAGCCGGAACAGCCCTCCCAGCCAGAGCAGCCCTCCGCACCTGCTGAATCGGAAAGCATTGGTTCGGAACAGCCACATGAACATAATTGGGTAGCGCATACCAATCAACGATGGGTATCCCAAATCGTGACAGTAGTAGACGAGCCGGAACGATATGAGAAAGTAGGTGTGGCAGAAATATACTGGTATGATACAGGCACATGGGAGGTGACGAGAGACCCCGACCGTTTCACAGAATGGTGTTATGACGAGGTAGGCGGGGCATCCTGTCCCATGGCAGGGTGCCATGAGGGCAATCCTTTGTTTTTAGGATATGACGAAAACGGACATGCCCAATTTGCAGGAGACCATGTTCTCTATGATACTTATGACTATATTCCGGCTGTTACCCACGAGGAAGATCAGGGATATTACGAAACATATGTGGACTACTATTACTGCGATTGCGGCGCAACCAAATAATTCATGTGGAAGAGGCTCTTAGAAAGGACTATGCAATAATTTTGGAGAAAGATGGGGACTACGGTGGTTGAAGATGCTGCGGAAAATAAGGATTATTGGAAAAGCGTACCACTTAAGAAAGGATGTTTTTAATGAATGTAAAAAACGGAATATGTAAGAAAGCATTTGCTTTCACGATACTGTCTGCTGTATTTTTAATGTCTCTGCCAGCATGCGGGAGCGAGCCGGCTGCACATACGGAGGATACTGTTTTGGACAGTCAGGCGGCCTTGAAAACTGCCCTGTCGGATACCGATTCCGGTACGGGAAGCTCGGAGGCTGAGGAGAATATAGCTGAGCCCACAGGAGATCCCGCTGTTACGGAAAAACCTGTAACTACAGAAAAGCCGTCAGCCGCGGAAAAGCCGTCAGCAACAGAGGATCCCTCCGCCACGGAAAAGCCAAAAGCGACAGAGAAGCCCTCTGCCACAGAGAAGCCGTCAGCGACAGAGAAGCCCTCCGCCACGGAGAAGCCGTCAGCGACGGAGAAGCCCTCCGCCACGGAGAAGCCGTCAGCGACGGAGAAGCCCTCCGCCACGGAAAAGCCGTCAGCGACGGAAAAGCCGGCAGCGACGGAGAAGCCTTCGGCCACGGAGAAGCCCGCGGCGACTCCGACACCGACTGCTACACCTGAGCCTGCTCACAATCCGGGAACATCACAGACGAATCCCGAGAGCCCTGGCACTTCGGCTGCACCCACACAGACGCCCGCCGAATCTGTTCCTGGCACGGAGGGTTCCGGATGCAGCCATAATATTGTATGGCAGTGGCAGTTGAACGAGACATTTCCCGAGAACTGCACGGGCCGGTCCCGTATCGTGGATATGTGTTCCAAGTGCGGGTATATCCAGAAAGTCTACAGTGACACCGGTATTGTTGAGAGCCACGCATATCGAGAGCCCATTGTGATATGGCCTACATGTGTAAGCGAGGGAGAGCAATATCACATATGTGAGCGGTGCGGTAAAGAGGGGGAACACATTAAGATGCCTGTTGACAAAAATAACCATAATTATGTCAGGGGCACGGAGGTTGTCGTGGAGCCCGGCAGCTGTAACAGGCAGGCGGTGCTGGAGGTAACGTACGTCTGCACCCTGTGCGGCGACAGCTATATCAGGGATGAGCTTGGCAGTGTTGACAGCCAAAATCATACTGACTATGACGGTGACGGTATTTGTAATTGCTGTGGTGCCGTGTGCGGGAAACCTGTACAGCCACCCGTGGAGGAATCCCAGCCGGAGGAATCCCAGCCGGAGGAATCCCAGCCGGAGGAATCTCAGCCTGTGGAATCCCAGCCTGTGTCTGCACCTGAGCCAGCCTGGGACGCAACCAGGGAAGCGCTGATGAAATCATCGCTTCCTTAAGAGCCTCCGGCGGATGCGCACGGATTTGCAGGGGTTTTTGTTGCTTCGCAACGCAGAATCCCAAAGCCAACAAGGTGGCTTGCGGGAAACGTTTTCATCAGCGTTGCCCTAGATATGAAAGCCTTTAAAGATAAGAAAAAGGAGAAACAAATGAAAGCAAAACGAATTACAACACTTATAATGGCACTGGCCCTGATGCTTTCCCTCTCCGCCTGCGGCGGAAACAGAGATGACATACATGCCCGTATTGAGGGTGACACGCTCTACCTTTCCGGCAGAGGAACAGTAAACCACGAAGATTTCGACGATTTTAGTCCGGTTATCGTAGTGGTCGAGAAAGGAATTACCGGGATTGGTGAAGGCGCGTTCCATATGTGCGGAAACATGACCGAAATAACGCTGCCCGAAGGTATGAAGAGCATCGGCGACGGTGCGTTCAGTGCGTGCAGCAGTCTGAAAACGGTCACTTTGCCGGAGAGCGTGAAGAGTATCGGCGAGGGTGCATTCCGCGAATGCAGCGGCCTGCTTCTCATCAGCCTGCCCGAAAGCGTGGAGAGTATCGGCCAGGCTGCATTCTACAGGTGCAGCAGCCTGATGTCCATCAATTTGCCGGAAGGCCTGAAGAGCATCGGCGATGCTGCATTCAACGGATGCAGCAGCCTGACAGAAATTACCCTGCCGGAGGGCGTGAAAACCATTGGCGAATATGCGTTTCTGGAATGCAGCAGCCTCACCTCTGTCAGCCTGCCCGAAGGCGTGGAGAGTATCGGCGTTGGTGCGTTCTATGGATGCAGAAGCCTGAGAAGTATCAACCTGCCTGACAGCGTGAAGAGTGTCGGTGCCGAGGCATTCATATTGTGTGAAAGCCTGTCAGAGGTGACACTTGGCACCGGTTTGCAGGAATTTCCCAGCTTTGACGGCGCCTATGCGCTTACCCGGATCAAAGCCCCCAGGAGCCTGCAGGAATCGGCCATAAAGTCCGGGATTGATCTGTCCCTGATTGAATGGTATTAACAGCCGGCATCCAAAACGGAAAGACAGCTCGTGACAGTTTCCGGATTTAAGAGGAGATGGTGGAGCAGTACCGCCTTGGGGAAGCAGTTCCGGCGGGAATTTCTGAGGACTTTTCCGTAAAGCTGTAATAGAATAAAATCATAAAAAGTCCTGTAAACGGTGTAAAGGTGAGGTTTACAGTGATAAGGAAGTATAGAAACTAACTTATCATTAACGCTGACAAACAGGGTGCAAAAGAGGGGAGTAACCCACTATGGTAAATGTGTGGTTCTTCCCCTTTTTATCATTGGTTATGCTTTTGAAGCAGAAATTTTATTATCATTTCTACAATCAATTAGAAAGATAGCATCATCAATCATATCTTCATATCATGCGTCCTTAATTATCTGTTCAGAATAAACTTGTTCTTCTTCTGAAAAGTAAAATATTACAATCAAGCTTCCGTCTGCACAATTTGCCGCTTCATAAATTTTCACTTGTGTAAATACATGGGCTAATTTGGAATTACTTGCTAACTTAAACTCAACAATATTTTGATTAGCTTGTCCCTTTGAAATAATAAAGTCGGTTTGTCCTCTCCCGTTATTTGATTCTGCATCTACTTTGTAAGTTGTTCCATACCAAACAAAACGGAAAAGCCTTTGCAAATCATTTTCTTGGGCTATCTGAACTCCTTTTACATATAAATTTTTGTAGCCGTCACAATCCTCAATAATATGCTTAAAAAATTTGATTCGTTGCTTTGCTTCCTCTCTGGCTGTCAACATTTCATTTCTTTGATAATTTTTACTTTCAAAAAGAGTAATCATATTTTTTGATGCAACGAACAATTTCTTTAATTGTGTTTCTAACTCGTCTTGACATTGTAAACGTATTTCATCAGTATCCGTTTCTCTTAATTTTATATAATAATCATAAAGTTCTGGATATTCTTTTACTACTTCTTCAAATGCTCGTTTTTCAACTTTTTTTATAGATTTTTCATTTACTGCCCTTTTATTTTTTCGTTGATTTTCTTCATATCTCCTAACAGCTAAACCAATATAATTATTTACATATGCCCGTAATGTATCATTTTCTATTACAGTACGGATTCGGTCATAACTATTCAAAAAATCTTTTCTGTTTATTGCCGGTTCGTCTTCCCGCAAAATGTCATATGGTGTTAAAATGACATATTCTTTTTTGTTGTCTTCATTATAAATGTATGGCAAAACAAATTCCTTGCTAACAAAACTTTCTGTATCGTAATTAAAATAAACCTTGTCTACAGGAAATTTTTCAAGAAATTCTTTTTTGATATTCTTTAGGGCGAAAGTTTCTGTATATTCACAAAGGAAACCTTTTATCAAATTTACAGTCAAATCACTGATTTTATCCTTTCCACTACCCTCAAATAGAAGCATTACTTTTTCTATATGTGTAGATTTAGAAATACTATGCGTATTCACTGCAAATTCTATATTGTTGTATAAGAAATTAGCGTATTTTTTTCCTAATGCCAGTCCTTTATTCCCATACAATGAATATCCTAACCAATTGTTGGGAACCTCACTAAAGTTGAACCATGCGTTAATTTCTTTAGTAGTAAGTCCTTGAGTCGCTTTGGTATATAAGAAGTGGAAATAACGAATAATACTTTTATGTAATTCAGTATATCTTTCGTTTTTACTATTAAAAATCAGCATGGGATCAACAAACAATGGAACATCGCAAATTAAAGAAATATCAACAGCGCCATATGACATTAATATGTCACTACTCACTTGGAATTTTTCAGTAAAAAACATTTTGTTTCCCTCCGCTTATTAGATTAGTGATATTATACTATACTTAGACATATTTTGTCGATAATATAAAAATTTCTGTTACGCATTAGAAGTATATTTTTGAAGGCAGACATATAAACCCCTTACCCCGTCATTTCAACGCTCACAAAGCCGCATAAATCAAGGACAAAATAACCCCTACTGCGTAACAATCCCCATAATAAATTGAGGGCGAAAGCAGTCTGCTGATTTCGCCCTCTTGATTACCCATTAGCAAAGGCGGGAAAAGCTGTCAAGGGCGCGAAGCGCGAAGTTTACCCTTGACAGCTTTTCCCGTCTTTGCTACTCCCTATCGGTCAAAGCGGAATTTCAATATGGCTTCAACCAGTTTCGCCTTTAATCTGTCCTGTGTGTCGTCATTGATATGCCCCTTATACATAGACAGATATTTGATGTGTGCGGTGTAGTGCCGCAATACTGCGTCTACCGCTTCCGGCTCTCCGGCAACGGCTTTTTCGATTACCTCAAAAGGTATCAGCTTTTTGTTCCTCATGTTCCAATCTCTCCCATTCTTTCCGC
>ERZ777011.787-NODE-787-length-44125-cov-14.135466_pt1 | contig 44125 bp, 33 predicted proteins | sample MGYA00374964_ERZ777011 | MGnify/ENA primary metagenome ERZ777011 (study PRJEB29310, sample SAMD00008975) | mouse gut metagenome | study: EMG produced TPA metagenomics assembly of the Metagenome analysis of fecal microbiota from mouse which was promoted...
TCGGAATAAAAAAATGCTAAAATCGCTTGGATTTTAGCATAGAATACGCTTTCTATTATGTTTGCATCCCGCCCCAAGCTCCAATCGGACCTCTGAGCGATATGCGACCGCAAATTTAGCACAAAATCTGCGTAAAACCAAATTTTCTTCAAGATTTTATCATCCGAGAGTGAACTTTTAACCCCCAAAAATGCAAGTAGTGTGTCTTTCTCGTGAGATGTGATGGAATATTGTCATTCGACTGTGGCCGCAGTCGAACCTCCGTGAGCGTTAGAAAACACGGGCTTTGGCCCGTGCCTACCGTATTCGACCGCGTTGCGGTCCACCTGTTTTAATCAATAATGCGGTGCAAGCCGAAAATGCGGTGCATGGAAATCGCGTAGCGATTCAAGAATGTAGCGGGGGTGAAGCAATAGCGGAACCCCCGCTATGTTGAAGTTGGTTCATCCGGGGTATCGGAGCGAGCGGCAGCGTAGCGTTCTGCACCACGGTTGGCGTTATCGAACGCTCCGGCAGGCTCCGCTCCAACACCATAATAAATAACATCCACGCCCCCCAGGGCTGTCGCCCTGCGCTACAATATTTGTCTCCTAACGGAGACGCAATGCACCGTAATTACGGCTTGACCCAGTATTTTGAAATTTCCAACATGTTTTGTGAATAAAAAAATCCCTCGCCGGAAACTCCGGCGAGGGATTTGTATAGATGTTGGCCGATTTGGATTATTCGGCGAACTTGGCGTTGAGGAATTCGCGGTTGAGGCGCGCGATGTTGCTCAACGGAATGTTCTTGGGACATTCGGCGGCGCAGGCACCGGTGTTGGTGCAGTTGCCGAAGCCGAGTTCGTCCATCTTGGATACCATGGCGCGTGCGCGACGTTTGCGCTCAACCTGGCCCTGGGGCAGGAGTGCGAACTGGCTTACCTTGGCAGATACGAAGAGCATGGCGGAGCCGTTCTTGCAGGCAGCGACACATGCGCCACAGCCGATGCAGGTTGCGGAGTCCATGGCCACGTCGGCCACTTCCTTGGCGATGGGTGTGGAGTTGGCATCGGGAGCGCCGCCGCAGTTGAACGATACATAGCCGCCGGCCTGCTGGATTTTGTCGAAAGCGGAACGGTCGACCATGAGGTCGCGGATAACGGGGAAAGCGGCCGAACGCCAGGGTTCGATGGTGATTTCCTGACCGTCGTGGAATTTGCGCATGTGGAGCTGGCAGGTTGTGATGCCCTGAACGGGACCGTGGGGGTGTCCGTCGATATAGAGCGAGCACATGCCGCAGATGCCCTCGCGGCAGTCGGAGTCGAAGACTACGGGTTCTTCACCTTGTTCGACGAGACGCTGGTTGAGCATGTCGAGCATTTCGAGGAACGAGCTGCCGGTGGATACATTGTCGAGGTGGTATTTGACGAACTGTCCTTTCTCTTTGGGACCACGTTGACGCCAAATTTTGAGGTTTACACTTATAGTTGTTTCCATTTTAGAAATCGTGGTTGAAAGGGTTAGGACTTGTAGTTACGTGTCTGAACCTGGATGGCCTCATATTTGAGGGGCTCTTTCAGGAGGATGGGCTTTTCGTTGTCGCCGGTGTATTTCCAGCAGCTGACGTACATGTATTTTTCGTCGTTACGGGCGGCTTCGCCGTCGGCTGTCTGGTATTCCTCGCGGAAGTGAGCGCCGCAAGATTCGTTGCGGTTGAGGGCGTCGATAGCCATCATCTTGGCGATAACGAGGAAGTCTTCGAGGCGGAGTGCTTTTTCGAGCTCGGTGTTGAGGTCGTCGGCACGGCCTACGACGCGAAGGTCGGAGTAGAATTCCTTGCGTACTTCTTCGATTTCGTCGACGGCTTTAACGAGGCTTTGGAGTGTGCGGCCCATACCGACGAGGTTCCACATCACATGACCGAGACGCTTGTGGATTTCATCGGGCGATTTTGTACCCTTGATGTTCATCAGGCGTTCGATGCGGGCGCGTACTTCCTTCTCGGCTTGGTCGAATTCGGGCGCGTCTGTCTTGAAGTGGGGCACCTTGATCTGGTCGGAGAGGTAGTTCTGCATGGTGTAGGGCAGAACGAAGTAACCGTCGGCGAGACCTTGCATAAGGGCGGAAGCACCGAGGCGGTTTGCACCGTGGTCGGAGAAGTTACATTCGCCGATAGCGAAGAGACCTTTGATAGATGTCTGGAGTTCGTAGTCGACCCAGATACCGCCCATGGTGTAGTGGGAGGCGGGGAAGATCATCATAGGAGTCTCGTAGGGGTTGTCGTCGGAGATCATCTGGTACATGTCGAAGAGGTTGCCGTAGCGGTCGCGTACGGCGTCTTCGCCAAGACGCTGGATGGCATATTTGAAGTCGAGATATACGGCGTTGCCTGTACCTACGCCGAAGCCGGCGTCGCAGCGTTCTTTTGCAGCACGGGATGCGATGTCGCGGGGGCAGAGGTTACCGAAGGCGGGATAGCGGCGTTCGAGGTAGAAGTCGCGGTCTTCGTCGGGGATGTCGGTGGGTTTCTTTTTGCCGGCGCGGATTGCTTCTGCGTCTTCTTTTTTCTTGGGCACCCAGATACGGCCGTCGTTACGGAGCGATTCAGACATAAGAGTCAGTTTCGACTGGTCTTCGCCGTGAACGGGGATACAGGTGGGGTGAATCTGTGTGAAGGCGAGGTTGGCGAGGTATGCGCCTTTTTTGAAGGCCTGTACGGCAGCGGAGCCGTTGCAGCCCATGGCGTTGGTGGAAAGGAAGAATGCACGACCGTAACCGCCGGTGGCGAGCACCACTGCGTGTGCGGCATAGCGTTCGATTTCGCCGGTGATGAGGTTGCGCACGATGATACCGCGAGCGCGTTTCACGCCGTTTGCATCGGGGATGAGAACCACGTCGAGCATTTCGCGGCGAACGAAGCTTTTAACGGTGCCTTTCTGAATCTGACGGTTGAGCGAGGAGTATGCGCCGAGCAGAAGCTGCTGGCCAGTCTGGCCTTTTGCATAGAATGTACGGCTTACCTGAGCGCCGCCGAAGGAGCGGTTGGCGAGAAGGCCGCCGTATTCGCGTGCGAAGGGCACACCCTGGGCCACGCATTGGTCGATGATGTTGTTGGACACTTCGGCAAGACGGTAAACGTTGGCTTCACGCGAGCGGAAGTCGCCGCCTTTTACGGTGTCGTAGAAAAGACGGTACACGGAGTCGCCGTCGTTCTGATAGTCTTTTGCAGCGTTGATACCGCCCTGTGCGGCGATGGAGTGGGCGCGACGGGGGGAGTCCTGGATGCAGAAGTTGAGCACGTTGAAACCGAGTTCGCCAAGAGTGGATGCTGCGGAAGCACCTGCGAGGCCTGTACCAACGACAATGATGTCGAGGTTGCGCTTGTTGGCGGGGTTGACGAGTTTCTGGTGAGCCTTGTAATTGGTCCACTTGTCGGCAATGGGACCTTCGGGAATCTTCGAGTCGATCTGGAACTCGGGGAGAGCGGAGGATTCGACATCGGCGAAATCCTTCATGATGGGGGATGAGTCAATCATTCCCTCGATTTTTTTAGGGTCGATCATGTTCGCAGTGGATTATCAATTGTTGGAATTTTGTTGCATGTACATTTCGAGTTGCTCCTTCAAGCCTTTGGCCTGGTTGAGGGGTTCGCTTACGGCATCGGGGCACATTGTTTCACGTGCTTTGTCGATAACATTGATGCGGTCGATGAACTGCTGGCCGTATTGGTTGATGAAGTTTTGCTGTGCTGTGGCGAAAGTAGCCTGGTCTTTGGCGTCTTTTACAGCGTTTGCAAAAGTGGTGTTGAATTCTGTGAGGGTTTCTTCGGCCTGTTCGCCCCAGTATTCAGCATATTGGTCTTGGAGGGCGGGGTCGTTGAGGAAGAATTTGTTGTTGGCCTGAACGGTGAAGAGCACGGCCTGGGCAACAAAGAGGAGCACCACGATGGATGTCCACCAGTTGGCGATGCATTTGAGGCGGGGGAGCCAGTGGTTGTTGTCCCAACCCACAGAGTGGAGCATCGACCAGAAGCCGTGTGTCATGTGGAACCAGAGGGCGATGAAGCCAACGATGTAGATTATCGGAGTCCAGATGCAGGAGAAGGCTTCTTGAAGGAAGAGTGTGCCGAAAGCGGGAGCTGCGGCGGCGCCGTCGATTTCAGTGAAAGCGGCGGGGTTTCCTTCGGAAAGGATTTCGGTGAGCTGCATCTTAGCCCAGAATTGGATAAGGTGCACGATAAGGAAAGCTACGACTACGAAACCGAGCACGAGCATGTTCTTCGACGACCATTCCACTTGGGGAGGACGAGAAGTTACGGCGTAGCGGTCGCTGCCGCGGGCAGCGCGGTTTTGCACTGTCAGCCATACTGCATAGATGATGTGGATGATGAAGAGCACAGCAAGGCCGATAGAAGCCACGAGTGCATACCAGTTTGCGCCGAGGAACTCGCAGATGGAGTTGTAGGCAGCGGGCCAAAGCAGGGCCACTGAGTTCATCAACACGTGAAAAGTTACGAATAGGACGAGGCAGATACCCGTAAGGGCCATCACGAACTTACGTCCTATAGATGAGCTTGTTAACCACATAAGATGATTGTTTAAGAATTTGAATTATTTGAAATTGTTTTTTCAGATTCAGGATATGCAATATGCACTTTTGGCTTGTTAAGCCGTATTTTGGTGCAAATTTAGTTAAAAAATCATAGCAACCCAACAATTAACGAAAAATTTCTTTAAAAAAAGCGCATAAAAGTAAGTTTTATCAGTAATTTTGCGAATCCGTCAGGAACACAAGCCTCCGGCTTGTGCATTTATTTCGCAAGCCGGAGGCTCGCGTTCCTACATAATTTGCTTATGCCAAATAAAAATAATTGCGATAATGGCTTCAACGCATCGGCATCCGGTCGCATCGAGATATTCGATGCGCTCAAAGGCATTGCCATGCTGCTTGTGGTGGCCGACCATTGCGGTATGCCTCTTCTTACGGTGTTCGATTATTTCGAGGTGCCGGCTTTTTTTGTAATTTCCGGTTTTTTCTTTCGCCATAAGGACGGTCTGTTGATTGAGAAGTTGAAGCGTCTGATCGTGCCTTATATTATATATAATGTGGCGTATATGGCGGCTTGGGCGTCGGTTGGCGGTGAGATTACATTGGAATATGCAGTGAATGGCCTGATGTGGTCGGCAAATTTTCCGCTTTGGTTTTTCAAGGCTTTGTTTTGGACGTTTGTCCTTGCTTTTGTGCTCACGAAGGGTAGCCGAAACCTCTCGATGAGGCATGTCGCGGCCATGACTGCGGTGTTTGTCGCGGCCGGAGTTGGGCTGACGCTAATTGGAATTCCGGGCAAGGCGCTTTTCTTGGGTCTTGCGCAGGCCGTAGCAGTGCTTCCGCTTTTTTTCTTTGGTGCCTGTATGAAAATAACGGGGCTTGCCGATCGTGTAAAAGGATGGTTTTCCCGGCGGTGGACGGCGATGGCGGCCGGTGTGGCGGCTCTCGGCATATGCTCGTTGCTGTGGCACGGAGCTTTGGGGCTTAATGACGCCAATATCGGCAATCCTGCCGTTTTTTACTTATACACCCCGGTTGTGTTTTTCGGTTTCTATCTTATAGCCATAGGCTTGTGGAAGCGAGTGGCCGACGCGCTGGCATATGTGGGCCGGTGTTCGTTGTTTGTGTTCTGCGTCCATGCTATTTTCATATTGTATTTGAGGCAGATTGTCGACGATGAGATTGTGCTGTTTGTCGTAACGGCAATTCTGTCGATATTGTCGGCATCCATCGCCGGGCGAGTGCCTTGGCTTCGACGGCTTTATTTGGTTTGACCGGCTCAGATAAAACGGCACGTCCCGCAACGATTGTTACGGGACGTGCGTGTGTATTTATGTGAAATATGCTATTCAAACAGGGTGGAGTAGCGTTGGATGAGGTTGAGGAAGCGGAGGTCGTCGCGGAGATTGGCCACGTTGATGGGCTCGTCGGCGTTGAGCATCCAGTTGAAGTAGTTGGCATATCCGCGTTTCAGCGATTCCTCGGCGCAAGCGAGTGCGCGGTCGTTGTCGTCGATGCGCGAGTAAAGGCAGGCGGCATAGTAGTTGGCCAGGCCGTCGGAGTCGCCATTGGCAAGGATATTGTCGATCCATGCGCGAGCTCCGGCCACATCGCCGCTTTCGAGCAATGCAAAACCTTTGAGCGATTTCACGTTATTGTCGTTGAAAATCTCTATTTCGGTGGCCTGTTGGCGGAATTGATTGGCAGCAACGGGCTGGTTGAGATACTTTTCGAGCAGGTGGGCGCGCAGAAGGTAGACATACGGGTCGTCGGCATTGGTGAGCGTGGCTTCGCCAAGAAGCGAGTTGGCCTGGCTGTAATCGCCCTTGTCGATATAGCATTTGGCCATCTGCACCAGAGCGTCGGTCGACGACATGTTCACTGCGTGACCGGCCGCTGCCGCTTCGATAGCCTCGTCGTCGCGGCCAAGCGCGCGCAGGGCCTTGGATTTGAGAATGTAATACTGAGCGTTGTTTTTTATAGTTTGGAGGGCATGGTCGACATTGTCGAGAGCCTCGGCATATTGGCCCATGTTGTATTGACATTCGGCAATCGAGGCATACAGGCCTTGATAGGAGTAGAGGCGGTCGTCGATAATCTTGCGATAGTCGGAGAGGGCGTTGGCATAGTGGTTGTGAGCGGCGGCAATCTGGGCGCGAAGATACCAGTAGAGGGCGTTTTCGGGAGCCTGTGCAATAGCGTTCGACAGCGAAGACATCACTGCGGGATAGTTCACGTCGGCATAAGCCACGATGGCGTTTACCGCGCCCGGATTCTTCGACGAGTTGAGGCTGAGCGATATGATAAGGTCGTCGACGGCACCGTTGTCGTTGCCCATCATCTCACGCACTTTTGCGCGGCGGAGATATACTTCGGGGTCGTTGGGCGACATTTGCACGGCCGATTCGAGATAATCGTTGGCAATGCCAAGATTGTTTTCCTTCACGGCCACGCGTCCCAGGCCGATCAGGGCGTCGGAGTTGCGGGGATTCAGACGGTGAAGTTTCTGGTATCCCTCCTTTGCGGCGGCATAGTTGCCAAGCTGGAAGTCGGTGTTTGCTTTGAGGTAAAGCGTGGAGAAGGATTCAGGGTCGAGGGTCAAAGCAATGGTGAAATCGGCGAGCGCGTCTTGCAATTTGTTTGTTTGCAGGTAGATGTTGCCACGAAGCCAGTGTCCCTGGAATTGAAAGGCGTCGTCTGACTGCGGGGTGAGCGACAAAGCCTTGTTCACGTCGTTGAGGGCGAGAATGTATTCGTTGTGGTTGTAGTACTCGGCTCCGCGATTGAGATAAGACTCGTAGTCGGACGGGTCGGATTGGATAAGTTCGGTATATGCGTTGAGTATGGCGCGGGTCATCGGATGGTCGATGCCTCTTTGGTTTTGAGCCGATAGGGCCGAGCAAGCGAGAATGGAAACGGAAAGAGCAAAAATACGTATAATTTTCATTGGATCAAGAAAATTTAAAATTCATTGATGGTGCGACGTATGGCCACAAGCCTTGTGAGCAGGTTTTCGAGCAGGTCGAGCCTGAGCATGTTGGCTCCGTCGCTCTTGGCAACCGACGGGTCGGGATGCGTCTCGATGAAGAGACCGTCGGCGCCCACGGCTATGCCGGCGCGAGCTATCGTCTCTATCATGTCGGGTCGGCCTCCGGTAACGCCCGAGCCTTGGTTTGGCTGCTGGAGCGAATGGGTAATGTCGAGTATCACGGGGCATTGGCATTGCTTCTGCATCTGCGGGATGCCGCGGAAGTCGACAATAAGGTCGCCATATCCGAATTGTGAGCCACGGTCGGTAACGGCCACATCGACGCATCCGGCCGAACGGACTTTGTCAACGGCAAACCGCATAGAGTCGGGGGCGAGGAATTGTCCTTTTTTAATATTCACGGCCTTGCCGGTGCGAGCTGCGGCCACAAGAAGGTCGGTCTGACGGCACAGGAATGCCGGAATCTGGAGAATATCGACGTATTCAGCAGCCATTTCCGCTTCGACGCTTTCGTGGATGTCGGTCACGACGGGAACGCCAAGTTCGCCGCGCACTTTTGCAAGGATTTTCAGGGCTTTCTCATCGCCAATGCCGGTGAAGGAGTCGAGACGCGAACGGTTGGCTTTGCGGTATGAGCCTTTGAACACAAAAGGTATCGAGAGCCGTGAACATACCGATTTAATTTTTTCGGCAATATCGAGCGCCATTTTCTCGCCCTCGATCACGCAAGGTCCGGCGAGAAGGAAAAAATTGTCGGTATTTGTCAATTCAGAGTAAATCATATAGGGTTGTGAGGTAAATATTTTATCGGGGGGCTTTTGCGGAATCGAGGATGTGGAAGGCGGTGGCGGAATAGAGGGCGGCGGTTTCGGTGCGCAGGCGGTTGTCGCCGAGGGTGACGGGAATGAAGCCGGCGGCAAGGGCGGCGTTGATTTCTTCGGGCGAGAAGTCGCCTTCGGGGCCAATCAGTATTATTGTGTCGCGGCCGGGGATGTAGGCCTCGACGATGTCGCGCCGGGGTATTGACGGGTCGCAATAGGCTATGAATTTTTGCCGGCCGGCATATTCGTCCGACTTTATGACCGACATAATCGGTGTCATCTCGTCGATTTGCGGAAGCATGGCTTTGAGCGACTGCTTCATGGCCGATACGGCTATTTTTTCAAGCCGTTCGCGTTTAATGTCTTTGCGTTCGGAGAATCGGCAACGGAGGGGTATGAACCGGTTGAAACCCACTTCGGTGAGTTTTTCCACGAGCCATTCCATGCGGTCGATGCTTTTTGTCGGAGCCACCGCCACGGCAATATTGTTGCTCCATGGCAGGGGATGGTCTTCTGACGATATGATTTCGACGAGTGCATGTTTGGGATGGGCGTCGATAAGCCGGCAGGAATAGCGGCGGCCGATGCCGTCGACAGCCACGAGGGTATCGCCTTCGGTCATGCGCAACACTTTGACGCAGTGTTGCGACTCGCTTTCGGGCAGGGTGGGGTTGGATTCTATGTCGGGACAATAGAATTGAATCATATCATGCCTTCGGGGTTATCGGATGCGTTTGACTCGATTTCGGCTTTCCGGATGTCGCCGGTGGAGTTTTTGGCGGGTTTGTCGTGGAATATCAAGAAGAACAGCACTGCCACAACCAGAGCGTATGCCGCGAATATGAGCCATGATGTGCTCCATCCTTCGATACGTGCAAGTCCGGCGGGCTGCGAGTTGACGAAATGGTTGATTACCTGCTGGGCGCAGAGTGTGCCGATGGTGGCGCCGACGCCGTTGGTCATGACCATGAACAGGCCTTGTGCCGACGAGCGGATGTCGGGCGTGGTCTGCTTGTCGACATATAGCGAGCCGCTGACATTAAAGAAGTCGAAGGCGATGCCATAGACAATCATGGAAAGAATAAACATCCACACGCCCGAGCCCGGGTCGCCGAGTCCGAACAGACCGAAGCGGAACACCCATGCAAGCATAGCCATGAGCATCACCACCTTTATGCCGAAGCGTTTCAGGAAGAAGGGTATGAGCAGGATGCACAGTGTTTCCGAGATTTGAGACAGAGAAATGAGGGCATTGGCATTTTCTACGCCCCAGTTGCCATGAAACTCGGGGATGTCGCCAAACGACTGGATGAACGGGTTGGCGAAACCGTTTGTGATTTGGAGCGCAACGCCAAGGAACATTGAGAACACGAAGAATGTGGCCATGCGCCGATTCTTGAAAAGCGAGAAGGCTTTAAGACCGAGGGCATCGGAGACCGATACCTTTTCGTTGGTTTTGTTGACGGGGCAGTTTGGCATAGTCAAGGCATATGCGGCAAGCACGATGCTGAGGACGCCGGAAGTGAAAAGCTGTCCGTAGGTGTTCTGGAATCCGGTGAAGTTGACAAACAGCATAGAGATGATAAAGCCGATTGTGCCAAATATGCGTATGGGCGGAAAATGCTTCACGGTGTCGAGGCCATGTGAGGTGAGTACGCTGTAACCTACCGAGTTGCTGAGGCCAATCGTGGGCATGAAGAACGCTATCGACAGGGTGTAGAGAGAGAACAGCGGGGTGAATTCGAGCGTTGCGGCGGTAGAGGCATACCACCCTGCGCACAGCATGAACGCGCCGGCGAGGAGATGGCATACCGACAGCATGCGCTGTGCGGGCACCCACCGGTCGGCTATGATGCCAATCAATGCAGGCATGAATATGGATACGACGCCTTGCACGGCATAAAACCAGCCGATGTGTTCGGCCTGTCCGTTTTGAGCGAGGAAACTGCCAAGAGATGTGAGGTAGGCTCCCCACACGGCAAATTCCAGGAAATACATCAGGATGAGCTTCAGTTTTATCTCCTTCATTTCGGTAATTCGGTATTATTTATAGATTCAAGGTATATCTTAATTGAAACGTATGTCGGCAGGTTATGGTTTATTCTTGTTCGCGGCGGCGGATTATCTCATTAATGCGGGCGGCTTCCTCATAGTTCTCATCGTCGATCATACGGGTGAGACGTTTGTGCAGGTCGTCGAGCGACATTGATTCGTATTCGTCGGCATCGTGGCGCGGAGTGGCGGCTTCGTCGGCATGAGAGGCCGAGGCGGATTCGTCTTGGTTGCCGTTTTCATCCATTATGGTGCCGGCTTGATTGATAATCTCGCGAGTTGTGTATATGGGGGCATTCATGCGCAGCGCAATAGCTACGGCATCGGATGTGCGCGAGTCTACCGTTACTTCGCGCTGGCCGTAGGAAAATGTCATTTCGGCAGAGAAGATGCCGTCTTCAAATTTATATATGAACACGCGTTGCAACTCTATTGCAAAAGAAGCGGCGAAAGAGGCGAACAAATCATGGGTCATGGGGCGGGGGGGAGTCACACCTTCGATTTTTATGGCAATAGCCTGAGCTTCGGCCGACCCGATTACAACCGGAATACGGTAGGGACCGTCGATTTCTGCGAGCAGCATAGCGTAGGCTCCTGATTGCAGTTGGGAATATGAGATGCCGAGTACTTTCAGTTCTACTTTATCTTTGGCAAATTCTTCGTTGCTTACTGACATATGCTTTTATATTTTGGAGTGTTGATTATTCTACTTGATTCGTTGAATCTAATCGTCGAGTTCGCGCCCGGTAATAATTCCTGAGCCGAAGCAAAGGTGTGCCGCCGGGTCGTAGATCACGGCGAACTGTCCCGGGGCTATGCCCTGCACGTCTTCCGACGAGTCGATGCGGTATTCTCCTGCGCCGAGATTTGTAAGCCTGGCGGGGATAAACGCCGGCATGTGGCGGTTTTTGAATGTAATGTCTACGGTGGTGAAATCGTCGCCCCACGGATTGCCGGAGATTAAGTGCATCTCGTCGAGGTGAATCGTGCGGCCATATTGTTTTTCCGTGCCGTAGCCGTTGGATACGTATATCACGTTTTCCACCGTGTCTTTTTTCACGACATACCAGGGTCCGCCGCTGAGCCCGAGGCCTTTGCGCTGGCCGATTGTGTGGAACCAGAATCCGCGGTGTTGCCCGAGCACTTTTCCGGTCTCGATTTCCACGATGGGCCCGGGGCGCTCGCCGAGGTGGCGGCGGATGAAATCGTTGTAGTTGATTTTGCCGAGGAAGCAGATGCCTTGCGAGTCCTTGCGGCGGGCATTTGGCATATGCGCGGCGAGGGCTATCTCGCGCACGCCCGATTTGGGGATGTCGCCGATGGGGAACATCAGGTGGCTCACCTGCTCATAAGAGATGCGGGCGAGAAAATCGGTCTGGTCTTTTACGGGGTCGACGGCTGTCGACAGATATATGCGTCCGTCTTTTTCGGTGGTGGTGGCGTAGTGCCCCGTTGCGGTTTTGTCAAATTCGTGTCCCCAACGCTGCTCGAAGAATCCGAATTTAATCATCTTGTTGCACATTATGTCGGGGTTGGGCGTCAAGCCCTGCCGCACGGTTTCGAGGGCGTATTCCATTACGTTGTCCCAGTATTCTTGGTGCAGGTTCACCACGTCGAACGGGAGCCGGTACATATTGGCGATATATCGGCACATTTCGATGTCTTCCTCGGCAGAGCAGTCGCCTTCGCCGTTATCCATGCCGATGCGTATGTAAAAAAGGTGTACGTCGTGGCCTTGCTTCACAAGGCGATCCACGGCCACGGCCGAGTCCACACCTCCGGATATGAGAGCTGCTATCTTCATTTATTCAGTTGCGGATTCGGGATTTGCGGGTTGGGTGGCGGCCTGTTGGTCGTCGAGAAGCTGGATGGCGTGGAGAAGGTTATCCACAATTATATTTTTAGCTTTGACTCTGTGGCGGCTGGTAAGATAATATATTGCCGGCATTTCTTCGAGGTCGAAATACTCGTCGATGCCGTCGCATGCGCCTACTGTCCAGTTTTGCGGATAGCGGGCTGCCTGCTCGCGCCATTCGGCGGTGGCTTCGCCGGGGTATATGCTTATTATTTTCAGGAGGCCTTTGTCGATAAGGGAGTTGACATGGAAGTCGGCGGAGAAGCGAGTCTTTGCCATGATGCAATCCATGCAGTCGGGGTCGTTGAAAAAGAGAATGATGCTGGGGGCTACTTCGCCGTAGAGGTTCTTTTGTTCTCCGTCGGGAGTGGTGAATCGGAAATCGGCCACGCGTTTGCCCACGCTGCTGTTTTCGAGAATTTTCAATTCGGCGCGGAAGCGGGCGCGTTCGGCCGAGGGCACTTTTTTGTTTTCGGCCACTGCGCGACAAAATGGCAGGTACAGTTCTTCGGAAGAATACTGAGCCGTGTCGCAGGCAAACCAATTTTGCGCAATCTTGCCCATCTCCAATGTATTGTCGCCGCCGGTCTTTACCACGGCCGCGATATATTTGTCGATGGCGGCATGCACGGTGTCGGCCGTGCAATATGGCATAAGCTCGGCCCAGTCGCCGAAAGCGGTGTTGAGTTTGGCAAGAGTGGAAAAGGATTGTTTTATGTTGGCGCGGTCCCAGAAATGCGTCACGAAATAGTCGGCGCGTTCCGTAAGGGTGGTGCGGCTGTCGGGCACGGTGGGATAGGGAAACAGAGTTGTCGGCGCCTGTGCTCCGGCAAAGAGAACTGACGCAGTCATGGCCAATAAAGCAATGGCATATTTGATTGTAAGTCTTGTCATAATGTCATGGATGAAAGCGTTGGCATGGAATTTGCTCTATGCTGATTGAACCGACAAAGGTAACAAATCCTTTCGAAATACGCAAACCTTTGTCCTCTATCATTTGTTAAAGTTAATAAATTTAGAATTTCAAAATAGTTTCAGCTATGAATTTCAATAACTTCACCATCAAGTCGCAGGAGGCAATCCAGAAAGCCGTGGAAATCACGCGTTCTGCCGGCCAACAGGCTATCGAACCTGTCCACCTGCTCAAAGCCGTGATGCAGGAAGGCGAGTCGGTGGTCAAATTCATTTTTCAAAAAATAGGGGCTTCGGCTCCGCAGGTCGCCGGGCAGGTCGACAAGGAAATAGCCACCCTGCCGAAAGTGTCAGGTTCAGAGCCGTATCTTAGCCGACAGTCCAACGACGTGCTTCAGAAATCGCTCGACATAGCAAAAGCCGACGGCGATGAGTATGTAACGCTCGAAGCCCTGTTGCGCGGTATTTTCGAAATAAACTCGCCGGCTTCGACTATCCTTAAAGATGCCGGCCTTACGCGCAAGGAGCTTGAAGCCGCCGTGGCCGAGCTTCGCAAGGGCAAGAAAGCCACCGACCAGAGCGCCGAGGAGACATACAACGCCCTCTCGAAATATGCCGTCAACCTCAACGAACGCGCCCGACAGGGGAAACTCGACCCCGTAATCGGTCGTGACGAGGAAATACGCCGTGTGCTTCAAATTTTGAGCCGGCGCACCAAAAACAACCCTATGCTTATCGGTGAGCCGGGTACAGGTAAAACGGCCATAGCCGAGGGTCTCGCGCATCGTATCGTCCGCGGCGATGTGCCCGAAAACCTGCGCACAAAGCAGATATTCTCCCTCGATATGGGCGCTCTTGTGGCCGGCGCCAAGTATAAAGGCGAGTTTGAGGAACGTCTTAAAGCCATTGTAAACGAAGTTACGGCTTCCGATGGCGAAATCATCCTTTTCATCGACGAAATCCACACTCTCGTCGGCGCAGGCAAAGGCGAGGGCGCCATGGATGCCGCTAATATCCTCAAACCGGCGCTCGCGCGTGGCGAACTCCGTTCTATCGGCGCCACCACTCTCGACGAATACCAGAAATATTTCGAAAAAGACAAGGCTCTCGAACGCCGTTTCCAAAAAGTAATGGTCGATGAGCCCGACGAGCTTTCGGCCATCGCCATACTTCGCGGATTGAAAGAACGCTACGAAAACCACCACCAGGTGCGTATCCGCGACGAAGCTATTATTGCCGCAGTGCAACTTTCCGAACGCTATATCACCGACCGTTTCCTCCCCGACAAGGCCATCGACCTTATCGACGAGGCCGCGGCAAAACTCAAACTCGAAATCGACTCCGTGCCTCAGGCTCTCGACGACATAACGCGCCGAATCTCCCAGAAGGAAATCGAGCGTGAGGCCATAAAGCGTGAGGGCGACACTGCCAAGGTGCGCGACATCGAAAAGGAAATAGCCTCCATGCGCGAGGAAGAAAAAGAATACTCTGCAAAATGGAAGGCCGAACGCGACCTTATCGGACGTATTCAGCAAAATAAAATCGACATTGAGCAACTTAACTTCGAGGCCGACCGCGCGCAACGCGAGGGCAACTACGAACGTGTGGCCGAAATACGCTATAAACTTATCAAGGACAAGGAAGACGAGAATAAGTCGATTCAGGAGCAGCTGCACATGATGCAGGGCGAGAAAGCCCTTATCAAGGAAGAAGTCGACGCTGAGGATATTGCCGACGTGGTGTCGCGCTGGACGGGTATTCCCGTGAGCCGCATGGTGCAGTCGGAGCAGGAGAAGCTGCTCCACCTCGAAGCGGAGCTTCACAAGCGCGTCGTGGGCCAGTCGGATGCCATCGAGGCCATAGCCGATGCCGTGCGCCGCTCCCGTGCCGGACTTAACGACCCTAAACGTCCTATCGGCTCGTTCATATTCCTTGGCACCACCGGCGTGGGCAAGACTGAGCTCGCCAAGGCATTGGCCGAATTCCTGTTCGACGACGAAAATATGATGACCCGTATCGACATGAGCGAATATCAGGAGAAACACTCCGTGAGCCGTCTTGTCGGAGCGCCTCCCGGATATGTCGGCTATGACGAAGGCGGCCAACTCACCGAGGCCGTGCGCCGCAAGCCTTATTCCGTGGTGCTCTTCGACGAAATCGAAAAAGCTCACCCCGATGTGTTCAACATCTTGCTGCAAGTGCTCGACGACGGCCGTCTGACCGATAATAAAGGCCGCAACGTCAATTTCAAGAATACCATTATCATCATGACCTCAAACATGGGGTCGAACGTAATCCGCGACAATTTTTCCAAGATTACCGATGAAAACCGTCTTGAAACCATCGAGTCGACCAAAGAGCAAGTGCTCGAGATGCTCAAGCAGACAATTCGTCCCGAATTCCTCAACCGTATCGACGAGATAATAATGTTTACGCCGCTCAACCGCGACGAAATCGAAGAAATCGTCGGATTGCAGGTAAATTCCATCCGCAAGATGCTGCAACACTCTGCCGGAATCGACTTCCGCGTCACCCCGGCCGCCATCAGCTACCTTGCCGACGAAGGCTACGATCCCGAATTCGGCGCCCGCCCCGTAAAGCGTGTGATCCACCGCATGGTGCTCAACCGCCTGTCGAAAGACATCCTTGCCCGCAAGGTCGACAATACCCGGCCGATTATCGTCGATGTCGATGCCGACGGTCAGCTCGTGTTCCGCAACGGCGAAGCCGCCGCGACGGCAGAATAATCATTCGATCATACATAAAATAAAGAAAGGCGCCCAAACAGGCGCCTTCTTTATTTTTTTGATTATTCAATCATCGTCATCGTCGTGGTGGTGATGCTTTTTGTGCTTTTTATGTTTTTTGTGATGTTTGGGCGGTTTCGGGGGCTTGTGGTGATGTCCGTGATAGTGCCCGTCGGAATAGTAGTCGTTCTCGACGCCCCAGTAGGAGTGCATCGAGCCGCAGGAGGGAAGCACCATGCAGCACATAAAGGCCGCGATGATTCCGAAAACGGTAATTTTGATTTTACGTAGTCTCATAAATATATATTTAACGTTTAATAAGTAGATGTTAAAAATTAACAGACAATATATTCGAGATGATTTTTGAGGCGATTTCTTCCGAGGAGGAAGGAGCGTAGCGAGCTACGTGACTGACGATGAGGGAGAAAGCGTCCAAAAAGCATCCGAAGATATGGCTGTTGAAATGAAACAACATCTGTTTGTAAATATAAATTAATTTTTAACATCTACTTACATAACAAACGTTACAATCTATTTGTTGACGGAGAAAAAACTCGATTGAAATAAATGATGTTTGGATATTTTTTTGTTACTTTGCAACATAAATTAATCAAATTTCTTCACAATGGATTTATTTGAAAAAATGACCGAGCGCGCCCGGGCCTCAAAGCAGCGTATCGTCCTGCCCGAAGGTAACGAACCGCGCACGCTCACAGCCGCCGACCGTATCGTGGCCGACGGTATCGCCGACGTTATTCTCGTGGGCGATCCCGATGAAATAAGCCAAATGGCCGCGTCGCTTAAACTCGAACATATTGGCGATGCCACCATCATAAATCCCGGCGACGAATCGGTGATCGACCGCTATGCGCCGGTTCTGCTCGAACTTCGCCGCAAAAAAGGCATGACCGAGGAGCAAAGCCGCCTCACAGCCGCCAATCCTCTTTATCTCGGATGTCTTATGATTAAGACCGGAGATGCCGACGGCATGGTGGCCGGCGCGCGCAACACCACCGGAAATGTCCTCCGCGCGGCATTCCAGGTGATCAAGACTCAGCCCGGAATCGACGTGGTGTCCGGAGCTTTCCTTATGCTTCTGCCCGAAGGACTGCCTTTCGGCACCGACGGCATGCTCGTTTTCGCCGACTGTGCGGTAGTGCCCGAGCCTGACGCGGCCCAGCTTGCGCAGATTGCCATCTCTGCCTCGCAGACAGCCCGCGATATAGCCGGCATCGAGCCTCGTGTAGCCATGCTTTCGTTCTCCACAAAGGGTTCGGCTTCCGGTCCGGCCGTAGAAAAGGTCGTGGAGGCATTGAAGATAGCCAAGGGCATGGATCCCGACCTTATCATCGACGGCGAGCTCCAGACCGATGCTGCCATTGTGCCTTCGGTGGCCAACTTGAAGGCTCCCGACTCGCCCCTCAGCGGTCGTGCCAACGTGCTCGTGTTCCCCAGCCTCGAAGTGGGCAACATCGCCTACAAGCTCGTGCAGCGTCTTGGCGGCGTTCAGGCAGTCGGTCCCGTGCTCCAAGGCCTCGCCGCTCCGGTCAACGACCTCTCTCGCGGCTGCTTCCCCGAAGATATCTATAAGACAATAATCATTACCTGCAACCAGGCAATCGGCCTCAAAAAAGATTGAAAATATGAAAATTCTCGTTCTGAACTGTGGCAGCAGTTCCGTAAAATATAAGCTCATCGACACCGCGACAGAGAATACGCTCGCCGAAGGCGGTGTGGAAAAAATCGGCCTTCCCGACGCTTTCCTTAAATTCAAAAAGGCATCGGGCGAAAAAGAAATACTTCCGCTCGGCCTCACCGACCACAACGGTTCGGTGAAAGCCATCCTCGACTTGCTCACAAGCAAGGACAACGGTTGCATAGCTTCCTATGACGAAATCGACGCCGTGGGCCACCGCGTGGTGCACGGAGCCGAGAAATTCTCGAAGAGCGTCCTTATCACTCCCGAGGTTATCGACCAGGTAAAGGCTTGCTACGACCTTGCCCCGCTTCACAATCCGGCCAACATCACCGGCATCGAGGCCATCGAGGCCATCATGCCCGGCATACCCCAGGTGGCTGTGTTCGACACGGCTTTCCACCAGACCATGCCCGCCCGTGCATATATGTATGCCATACCTTATAAATATTATGAACAGGACGGTGTGCGCCGCTATGGATTCCACGGCACAAGCCACCGCTATGTTTCGGCACGCGCCGCCGAGATTCTTGGCGTGGACCTTGCCGCTGTGAAAATGATTACATGCCATGTCGGCAACGGCGGCTCTATTACGGCTGTCGACGGCGGCAAGAGTGTAGACACATCCATGGGCCTCACCCCTACCGAAGGCCTTATGATGGGTACACGTGTCGGCGACATCGACCCGGGCGCGCTCGTGTATATGATGAACAAGCACGGCCTTTCTGCCGCTGAACTTCAAAAAATCATCAACAAGGAAAGCGGCGTGCTCGGCGTGAGCGGAATATCTTCCGATATGCGTGAACTCGAAGCCGCTGTTGCAAAAGGCGACGAGCGTGCGAAACTCGCTCTCGACATGTACGAGCTTCGCATCACCAAATATATCGGCGCATATGCCGCTGAAATGAGCGGTGTCGACATCATCGTCTTCACCGGCGGAGTAGGCGAGAACCAGGCCGGACTTCGTGCCGATGTGTGCCGTCCGCTCTCGTTCATGGGCGTTAAAATCGACGAGGAGCTCAACGCCCGCACCCGTGGCACGGAGACGGTAATCTCCACGCCCGATTCCAAGATTACGGTAATCGTGGTGCCCACCGACGAGGAGCTGATGATTGCCCGCGACACGGAAGCAATAGTAAAGTAAAAGGATTAACAAAAATTAACATTGTGTTTTTGTAATCTTTTGATTGTCTCCGCGTCTAAGAATAAAAAACCAATCAAACAGTATATATAATGATTAAATTATTTAAACGTGCCGCACTCGTCCTCGTCGCTGCCATGGCGACAGGTGTAGCCGCACAGGCCCAGCAAATGCCTCAGGTGCCCGAACTGCCAATCGACAGTGCGGTTATCAAAGGTAAGCTCGACAATGGCCTCACCTACTACATCCGTCATAATGAAACGCCCAAAGGCCAGGCAGATTTCTATATCGCCCAGTCTGTCGGTTCGATTCTCGAAGAAGACAACCAGCGCGGTCTGGCCCACTTCCTCGAACACATGTGTTTCAATGGCACAACCAATTATCCCGGTTCTTCGCTCCGTGACTGGCTCGAATCGATTGGTGTGAAGTTCGGCGTCAACCTCAATGCCTACACCGGCGTTGACCAGACTGTCTACAACATTTCCAACGTGCCCGTGGCTCGTCAGAGCGTACAGGACTCTTGCCTCCTTATCCTCCACGACTGGGCCAACGACCTTACTCTCGACCCCGAGGAAATCAACAAAGAGCGTGGTGTGATTCATGAAGAATGGCGCCGCTCCATGGTTGGCCAGATGCGTATCCTCGAAAAACTCCTCCCCACCATCTATCCCGACAGCAAATACGGACATCGTCTTCCTATCGGCATCATGGAAGTGGTCGACAACTTCGAGCCCCAGGCTATCCGCGACTACTATGAGACATGGTATCGTCCCGACAACCAGGCTATCATCGTAGTCGGCGACATCGACCCGGCCTACATCGAAGGCAAAATCAAGGAGATGTTCTCGTCTATCGAAATGCCCGAGAATCCCAAAGAACGTGTCTACTATCCCGTGGCCGACACCCCCGGCACTATCTATGCCATCGGTTCCGACCCCGAGCAAAAAATGGGTATGGTCGACCTTATGTTCAAATCCGACCTTATGATTCCCCGCGAGATGAACAACACCCAGGTTTATCTCATGCTCAACTACATCACCAACATGGCCGAGACAATGCTCGACCAGCGTCTTACCGACATCGGCCACAAAGCCGACGCTCCCTTTGCACAGGCCGGCGCTTCTTACAGCGACTTCTTCCTCGCAAAGACTAAAAAAGCGTTCGACGTATCCGGTGTGGCAAAAGGCAACGACGTGCTCCCCGTGCTTGAAGCCATCTACCGCGAGCTTCTCCGCGCAAAACGTGGCGGTTTCACCCCCGGCGAATACGAACGCGCCAAGGCTGAATACCTCTCTCGCCTTGAAAAGGCCTACAACACACGCAACAATACCCAAAACGAGGCTTATGTCAACGAATATGTAAACAACTTCCTCGACAACGAGCCTATCCCCGGTATTGAAATGGAATACGAGATGATGAAACAGCTCGTAGACATGATTCCTCTCGAAGCCATCAACCAGGCCCTCGCCGAACTCGTCACCGACAACAACCGTGTGCTCCTCGTGCTCACTCCCCAGAACGACACCTTCAAGGTGCCCACCGAAGCCGAACTCGCCGCTGTTATCGCCAAGGTCGACGCCGAGGAAATCGAGCCCTACAAGGACGAGATGAAATCCGAACCTCTCATCCCCTCGCTTCCCGCTCCCGGCAAAGTCGTTTCTATCGAAGACAACGCTCAATGGGGCGCAAAACTTCTCACCCTTTCCAACGGCGTGAAAGTATTTGTGAAACCCACCGATTTCAAGAAAGATGAAATCGTGATGGATGCTGTCGCCATCGGCGGCGATTCCGAAATCTCCGACAGCCAGGCTGCCAACATCATTTTCATGCCTTACGCAATGAGCATGCACGGCCTCGGCACCTACAACTCCACCGACATCCAACGCTACCTCCAAGGCAAGCAGGCTTCCGTAGGCCTCGGTATCCACGACCTCTACCGCTCCGTTTCCGGCACAACAACCGTCAAGGACCTTCCCACCATGATGGAACTCCTCTACATGACTTTCAAGGACTACACCATCGACGAAGAATCTTTCGAAGCCGCCAAAGCTCGCTACTCCGGTATCATCGCCAACCAGGAAGCTGCTCCGGAATTCATCTTCCAGAAAGAGCTCATGGCCAACATCTACAAATCTGCCGCTTCGCAGCTCGTTTCCACCGATATCATTGCGGCTGCAAACCGTGAAGGCATCCTCGAAATTATCCACGGTGCGCTTGCAAATGCCGCCGACTATACTTTCGCTTTTGTCGGCGACATCGACCTCGACACTTTCATTCCCCTTGCCGAGCAATATATCGCAACTCTTCCCGCCAATGCCAAAAAGGCTTCGAAAAAGGCTGTCGTGAACCCCGGCCGTGAAATCACCCCCGGTTCCGAAACCAAGATTCTCACCACCAAGATGGAAACTCCCCAGACTTGGACAGCCGTTATCTTGTCGGGTAAAGTGCCCTACACCCCCGCCAACCGCTGGACATCGACCATCGCATCTCAGATTCTTGGCGACCGTCTTCTCAACAAGATTCGCGAAGAAATGGGTGCCACTTACTCAATCGGCGCTTACTCTGAAATGGATCGTCTCGGCGACATGAACACCCTCATTCAGATTCCTTTCCCCATGAAACCGGAAATGAAAGACCAGGTTCTCGCCGAAATCCACGACATCATCAATAACATGGCCGATAACGTAACAGCCGACGAAGTGCGCACAAAGAAAGAATATCTCGTCAAGAGCGCAAATGAGCAATACGAAGAAAACGACTCATGGGCCGGTTCAATCACCGCCACCACTCTCAACGGCGTGGATATCTTCAACGGCAAAGTCGACGCTATCAACGCTGTGACAGCCGACGACGTAAAAGCCTTCATGAAGAATCTTCTCGACCAGAACAACTATCGCGTATTCATCCTCGACCCCGCAGAATAATACATCCCAAGATAGACAACATTGCGCGCGACCCCTCCGGGCCGCGCGCTTTTTTAAGATGTAAGCCCCCGACCCACCCGTCAGTACCCACCCGGCAGGAACGTAAGCCTCCGGCTTGCGATTATCCACCCGTAGGAACCCCACCCGGCAGGAACGTAAGCCTCCGGCTTGCGATTACCCACCCGGCAGTACCCACACGGCAGGAACGTAAGCCTCCGGCTTGCGACTAATCGCCTTATTCAACTTTTTCACCTATCTTTTTCTCACAAAGCTCGAAAGTGATGGTTCAAGATAGAATCGAGCTTAGCGAGATAAAGGATGGTTCATTTTGGTTCTTTCATAGTTCATGATAGTTCGAGCCAAGCGCAGCGTCACGGAAAATGAACGGGCCGTCCCTACACCCAAAGCATTAACTTTTACGTCTTAACCCCCCTAATCCTTTATATGCCTCCACTGTTCTTCCCTCAAATTAATCACCGGTACTTTTTTCTCTGCCAATCCTTGAATAATCTTTTTGGCTCGTCGTCGGTTGATGCCCGAAGACATCAGCACTGTGTCGGGTCTTAATGCTGCAATCTCGGCGGCATTGCCCTTGAACCCTTTGGTCACAAGCAGATAATCTGCGCCTGCGTATTCCTCGGCAAGAGATGTGCCGCCGAGTATCGCTATCGAGGTGGAGTCTGCCAACACGATGCGCGCGGTGGAGGAGGGGAGCGGGGCAATATCTCGGCATCTGCGACGCAAGGCAAATCTTTGGCAAGCCTGTTCTATCGCGTCGGCATGTCTCGGTTCGCCGGAGTTGTAATACCGACATTCGCCGTTTTGCCGTACGATCAGGTCGGTATATCCCGCCGTGCGCAGAGCATATGCTTCTGTTTGAGGCATGCGTTGGTCCACGGTGAGAGCCGTGATAAAAGAAAGTGCTACGAGCGAGCAGCCCGTTGCGCCGGCGGTGCGGCTTCGCCGGAAGAGGGCATAGCAAATCACGCATATTCCGATAAAGTATGGAATAAAAGCATACGGCGAGAAATATATGTTTTCTGCCCTTGCCCATGCCCGGCCCGACAGATATTCCGCCCATTTTGCCATAAGGCTGTATAGCGTGTCGACGCAAGATGCAAGCAAAGGAATGACAATCCCAAAACACGATAAGGCGGCCGCCGCCACACCGGAAATAACAGTCCAGGGGAATAAAATACCCGTGACAATATTGCTTGCGAGAAATGTCCCCGGGAAATACCCGAATACCCATGTGCTCACCACGCCGGAGCCCAGCATTGCCGCCACAGGTACACCCGCGGCACACGTTATATGGTATAGGATACGCTTCTTTTGAAATTTACGTGGCAGACATCCGAAAAATCCCAAAATTGATGCAACCGACAGCACGCTCAACTGAAACCCCGGAGTGAACAGCCATAGCGGATTTATAAGCAATATTACGATTATGGCTGTGAAAAGCGAGTTGAATCCGATATAGTCGCGTTCAATCACTTTTGATATTATATACACGGTAAACATTATTGTCGCCCGCAGTATCGACGGAGATATTCCCGCGATAAAGGCATATGCCCATATTGCCGCCACCGCGAGGAAGTAACGGATATAAAAGCCGCCGCGCACCGTCTGCACGGGAATGAGCAGGAGCATCACAAGCGATGCTATGATGCCCACGTGAAGCCCGCTCAACGCCAGCATATGGGCCAGGCCCGACATGCGGAATGACTCTATTGCGTCGGGGCTTACATACACGTCGTCGGCGAGTATCACGGCTAATAGAAAAGCTGCCGTGGGCCCGTCGACGCCGCTCGACACTATTGCCTCGGCAATTCCCGACCGCAGCCTGTTGAGCAAGCTGCGCAGGCCGCTCGGCTTGCGTTCGACGGTGATTTTATCCGGGGTGACAAAGGCATGAAGCCCGATGCCCTCGTTGTAAAGATATCGTTGCCGGTTGGTTTGCCAAGGCACATCGTCGGGATCCGACACACTCTCAGGCTTGGCCGTGAAGCTCACTATTGTTCCGGGGGCATATAGCTCGAGGTCCTGAGTGTTTACAGTAAGCATTATCCGTGACTTTACCGGAAACTTTGTTTCCACCACGCATCGCACTGAATTTGGCGACAGTCCGGCGGAGAGTATCATCCCCTCGTATCTGCCCTCCGATTCGGCCGCTTTGTCGTAAGGCTGAGACAAGTGGCAGGCTGCCATGCCCGAAGCGAGTGTTACAAAAAACAACGCCCCGCGGTAATATCTTGAAAAGACAAATAAAAGCAGGCCCGCCACCGCGGCAACACCCGCGATCCAAAACAGCGACGGTGTATATACAGCAATGCCGACGCATAATCCCGCGGCGGCGGGCAGCGTCGGCACGTATGTAAGAAGTTGTTTCAACCGGTTTCTAATTGTCAGATAGTTTGAAGCACCACTTCAAGGCTGGTGAGGCTGATTACCACCCACAATGCCAGGGCAAGCAGCAATGGCTTGACGCCGACTTGCTTTATAGTGCCCAGCGACAGGCTGGCGCCGATAAGGAAAAGGGTAACAACCATGCCACGGCGTGCAATCCAGACCAAAGTGGATGTCAATGCTTCGGGAAGCGCTACATATGTGTTGACAATCATGGCCAGCACGAAGATAAAGATAAACCACGGAATGGAAATCTTGCCGGTGCGGTCGCGGAATATAAACATTGTCACAAAAGCCAGCGGGATAATCCACAGCGCGCGGGTGAGCTTGATGAGAGTGGCCGTTTGGAGCGCAACCTCTCCGTACACCTCTCCGGCGCCGACCACCGACGATGTGTCGTGTATCGCTATCGCGGCCCATGTGCCGAACTGCGCCTGTGTCATATCCAGCATGTGCCCGATAGGCGGGAAGATAAACAATGCTATCGAGTTGAGGATGAAAATCACGCCAAGCGACACGGCCATCTCATTCTCGTTGGCTTTGAGCACCGGGCCCACGGCGGCTATCGCGCTGCCGCCGCAAATGGCCGTGCCCGACGAAATTAGATACGATGTCTTGCGGTTGATGTGCATCCAGTAGCCGATAAGCACGCCGAGCGCCATAACGCCGACAACCGATACCACCGTAAACATCATGCCTTCGGCTCCGGATTTGAGCGACTCATGAAGGTTCATGTTGAAGCCAAGCAACACCACTGCAACTTGAAGCAGATACTTCGATGTCTTTTTGTTGAACTTCGGACACGGATTCTTGAAAATAAAAGCAAAGACCAATCCGCAAAGCAACGCGATAGGAGCCGAGATCGGATTTTCAAACCCGAAAAACAGCGATGTCGGTATCGACATCGCTGCGATAAGAACAATATAAATAATTTTAGCGGGTGACATAAATACTATATTATTTGTTTTAAGTAGATGTTGAAAATTAACAGACAATATATTCGAGATGATTTTTGAGTCGATTTCTTACGAGGAGGAAGGAGCGTAGCGAGCTACGTGACTGACGATGAGGAAGAAAGCGGCCAAAAAGCATCCGAAGATATGTCTGTTGAAATGAAATGGCATCTACTTGTAAATATAAATTAATTTTTAACATCTACTTATGAATTCCATATTCGCCATGACTCGAACGCCTGCAAAAGCAGCATTTCAAGGCCATTCTTTACCGTGGCCCCGTGTTCAGCGCTGCGTCGCATAAACTCTGTCACGTCCGGATTGTAAAGTAAATCATAGCAAAGATGATTTGCAGTGAGCAAGTCGTAGGGAATGTCGGGGCAGGTGTCAACGTTTGGATACATCCCCAGCGGCGTAGTGTTCACAATCACGGTGTGCGTCTCCATCACCTCCGGCGTTAAATCTGCATAAGTCAGCCGCCCCGGTGCCGGAGTGCGCGAAACCGAGGTGGATTCTATGCCAAGTTTCCTCAGCCCGTGGATTACCGCTTTCGAGGCGCCCCCCGTGCCAAGCACAAGCGCGCGGCGATGTCCGGGCTTCAACAGCGCGCGAATGGAGTCGGTGAATCCGATTACATCGGAATTGAACCCTTTCAACGACGATATCTCGCCCTTGGCGTTGCGAATCACCTTTATCACATTCACCGCGCCGATAGCCTCGGCGTCGGCATCCATTCCGTCGAGATACTCTATCACCTGCTCCTTGTAAGGGATAGTCACATTCAGCCCCGAAAGACGAGGATTGCGGGCTATTACCGAAGGAAACAGGTCGATTTCCGAAATCTCAAAATTAACATATTTCGCGTTTATTTTCTCGGTTTCGAACTTTTGGTTGAAAAATCCGCGCGAGAACGAATGTCCGAGCGGATAACCGATTAAGCCATACAATTTGTCGCAGATATCCATTGTGATAAGCGGTTGGTTGATAAGAGGAGATTGTTTTTGCAAAAATACATACTTTCCTTCAATTGTCATATCCCGACTTTTATTTTTTATATCCAAACCATATGTTAATAAATATTAACGATGCTGTTTACCGGTATATCGGATATGAGTTCGGCGTAAAAAGCAATTTGCCGGAAAATATCGCCGATAGTGGCATATTGCTCTAAATAATGGATAAAGATAGCTTTATAGTGTAAAATAAAGTTAAAATTATTAATTTTTTCATTAAAAAATTTGGTGGATTCAGCATATAGCCGTAATTTTGCAATGTGTTTTTCATGGTATTAGATTTAAGGTTAACTAAGATTGATTGTCGGGAGACAATCAATTTTTTTTTGTGCTTCCGGCTGAAAAAGAGTGAATTACAGGTAATTTCGTGAGAATCAGGTTTTTATTTTAGGCCTTATCGTAGCTCCACTTTTTTATTAGAACACGAAATTGTGCTCTTTTGAACGATATTGTTTACAATATGTTTACAAGTAATTTATAACTTCATTTGATTTATGGCAAATTTTAAAGTATGCGTAAGAGTCGATTGTGCCTAGCATGGCTACGCCGACATATCGTGCGTTGACAAATGATTCCTGATGCAGTTGTGGCAACGGCAGGCCATATCATTGGAGCAATTGTTACAATCGGGCAACTTCCCGTTTGCAGACGAACTGTTGCAGTCAATTCAATCACAGAAAGAGCGGCTTGCGGCCGGAAAGTGTCCCTCAGTAGATGGCGCAGCCGCAGCAGGGCGCGAATATGGATGCCGTGGAGTGTTTGCGGGGTGTGATGAAAGTAATGACCGATGACGCAAGTCGCCGCGTTTATGCTAATGTGTTAGAATAAATCGGAGTGTGTGCCTGTGCGAATAAGTGTAAGAAGATTCAGCCCATTATCAATGGAATATATAAGAAGCCAATCGGGTGTTATATGGCACTCCCGACAACCGTTGTAATTTCCAGTGAGGGCATGGTCTTTATTCTTCTTCGGAAGAGGTGTGCCATTTATCAACAATAGTAAGACTTCATCAAGGAGATTTTCGTCTAGCCCACGTTTGCGAGCATGCTTTAAATCTCGTTTGTATTGATTGGTGATACTTAAATCAAACATCGTCAAGATTGGCAACTGCTTTTTTATAGTTTTCAAAAGAGCCACAAAAAAAACATTTTCCACTACGCGCCTCCTCAATGGCGGCAATGGTCGTAGGGTTTGATTTGGTTTTCTCCGCCTTAACCGAGACAACGCCACGAATCATCTTGATTGCTTTTTTGATGTCGCGGAGCATATCGGGATCTTCTATTGAGACTGTAAGCTGTGTCATATTGGGATTCCTTACATGAATAATGTTATAACATTGTTTTTGCATTGAAACTGCGATGCAAAGATAATATAATCAGCGCATAATACAAAATTAAAACGTATGTGAATGGGTTAAAGTTTTAGAATGACGTAGCTTATACTGCTTTTGGTGTGAATTTGAGAGTGGTGTTTTGGGTGTTGATGATTTCTATTAATTGCCTATGAAATATACTTAAAAGGATGATATTATTTCCGAACACTTGTCGGAAGAATTTAATAAATGGCAATAATTTATTGATAATGGGATGTTAGAGGGGGGGGAGACAATCAATTTTTTTTGTTATATGGTTTTGGGTTGCAAGAGGAGCGGGGGTCAATCCTGAGGTTCGATGTGGACATATATTATGAGGTTGCTGCCAAATTCCTGTTCAAGCCGCTTCTCTACATTTGTCGCAATCTCATGGCCATCCCTTACGGTGATGTCCGGCCGGACATGTATATTGACATCGATGATGATGGAATGACCGTTTTTCCTTGAACGCAGGTTGTGTACTTTCATCACGCCCGGCACTTGCCGGATACATTTGTCCATTTTATTTATTGTCTTTTCCGGCAATGATTTTTCAAGCAGTTCGTTCAACGGCGGAATCGCTATTTTTACAGCCGAGACGCAAATCATGGCTGCAATAATTATGGATGCGACCGGATCCATGATTCGCCACTGCGGAGCCATGAAAATGGCAAATGACACTCCAATCAAAGTGGCAATCGATGATATGGCGTCGCTACGATGGTGCCAAGCGTTGGCAATCAATGCCGGGGAGTTTATTTTTTTGCCGTAACCGATGGTGTAGCGGTAACAAAACTCTTTCATGGCGATTGAGGCAGCTGCAATATAAAGGGTCCATATGTTCGGGCAAGGCAACATGGCGCCGTTAAGCGACGATATAAGCAATGTGATTCCGTCAAAGCCTATCGCCACGCCTGCTCCAAGAAGTATTATGCCTATAATTGCCGTTGCTATCGTTTCAAATTTACCGTGCCCATAGGGGTGGTCGGAGTCGGCTTTCTTATAGGAGGCTGCCACAAAGGCTATTACAATAAAGTCGGTAATAAAATCACTCATCGAGTGATAGCCGTCTGCCACCAAGGCGTCGCTGTCGCCTTGATAGCCGAAAAACAGTTTCAAGGCCACCAAGACTGCATTTATCCATATTCCTACGATGGTAACCTTGCGGATTACTTTTACTGTATCATTCATAGATGTTTTGCAGATAGGTTATTATATGAATCTGCCCGTGACGCTTTCGGGATTGGATTTGATGTCGGCCGGCGTTCCGGCAGCGACAATCTCTCCGCCGCTTTTGCCGCCTCCGGGTCCCATATCGATTATATAGTTGGCATTGCGTATCACGTCGAGGTCGTGCTCGATTACTATAACTGTCGCGCCGGAGTCAATCAAATGGCGGAAAACTTCAAGCAGAGTGCGCACATTCAGCGGATGCAGGCCGATGGTGGGTTCGTCGAAAACAAACAGCGTATCGTTTTGTTGCCGCCCCATTTCAGACGCAAGTTTCAGGCGTTGAGCCTCTCCGCCCGAGAGGCTTGGAGTGGCTTCCCCAAGTGTAAGGTAGCCCAATCCCAGGTTGTTTAATGTGGAGAGCCGTGATGCCACGGTTTTGTAATCGGCCGCTGTTTTGATGGCGTCGGAGATATTGGCTGCCATGATAGAGGGCAGAGAGAACGACCGTCCGCTCTTTGTGTGACATTCCACCAGGCAGGCATTTCGGGAATATCGGGAGCCGTGACATTCCGGACATGGTATATCCACATCCGGCAGAAATTGCACGTCAAGGCTCACCGTGCCTGTCCCGTCGCATACCGGGCAACGCAGCTTCCCCGTATTGTATGAGAAATCGCCGGCCTTGTAGCCGTATTTCTTTGCATCGGGCGTCTTGGCAAAAATCTTGCGAAGCTCGTCATGAATATTGGCATAGGTGGCCACTGTGGAACGCACATTAGCTCCGATCGGGGTTGAGTCGATGAGCTTTACTCTCTCAATACCCGGTGCGTCTACGGAATTCACATTCCCGGGCAGCTGCCCGTGATTTACCGATGCTTCAAGCGCCGGCACAAGGCTTTCGAGAATCAGCGTGGTCTTTCCCGACCCCGACACGCCGGTCACCACAGTAAGCCGTCCTTTCGGGATGTCGACTTCCAATGGCTTCACGGTATGTATTTGTGATGTAGACAAGTGTATTGTCCCTTTTGCAAACATGTCGTCGGCGGAAATCTCCGGAATCACTTTGTCAGTGACTCTTCCCGCGAGGAAAGGGCCTATTTGGGAGACCTTGTCGTCCTCAATCTCTTTAACAGTGCCTTGCGCCACAATTTTACCTCCGTCGGCTCCTGCCCCCGGGCCCATTTCCACAATCCAATCGGCGTGCCCGAGGATTTGAGTGTCATGGTCGACAAGCACGACAGAGTTGCCGTCGGCAACGAGGTCGTCCATTACGCCGGTGAGCCCCGCTATATTGGCCGGATGCAGCCCGATTGACGGTTCGTCGAGCACATAAAGGACTCCCGTAGTGCGATTTCTGACAGCTCGGGCAAGCTGCATGCGCTGACGTTCGCCCGTCGAAAGCGTCGACGCTGCACGGTCAAGGCTCAGGTATCCGAGGCCAAGGTCGATAAGGCGGCGTGAGGTGGAAAGAAATGACTCGCATATGCTTTGAGCCATAGGGCGCATATCCTCAGGCATCAAACCGGGCACTTTTTTGACCCACTCGATACAGTCTTCCAATGTCATCATGCACACATCCGCGAGATTCACGCCGGCTATCATGGGCGCGCGGGCCTCTTCCGACAGGCGTGTGCCGTGACATTCGGGGCACACGCCTTGCTTGAGAAATTTTTCCACGCGAGCCATGCCCTTCTCGTCTTTAACCTTGGAGAGCGCGTTCTCGACGGTAGCCACAGCGCTATAATAGGTGAAATCCAGCTCCGTGGCTACGTTGCTTGTCTTGGCTTTATAGAAAATGTGCTTTTTCTCCATCGGACCGTCATATACAATCTCCTTCTCCTTGTCGGAAAGCCGGTTGAAAGGCACGTCGGTCCTTACACCCATTGCCCGGCACACATCGGTCATCAGCGTCCACATAAGGCTGTTCCATGGAGCCACGGCGCCTTCGTCGATGGTCTTGCTCTGATCCGGGACAAGGGTCGAGCGGTCAACTGTCATAATCACTCCTGTTCCATTGCATCGGCGGCAGGCTCCGGCGCTGTTGAATGCCAAATCCTCCGCTCCCGGTCCGTAGAAATGCGTGCCGCACTTTTCACACACGAGCTCCTTTTCGGCCGCGACGTCGAGAGTGGGAACATGATAGTGTCCGCATTGGGGGCATTTGTGCGAAGCAAGACGCGAGAACATAAGGCGCAAGCTGTTGAGCAGCTCTGTGCCTGTTCCGAAAGTGCTTCTGATGCCTGGCACGCCGGGTCGCTGATGCAATGCTATCGCGGCAGGGACATACATTATATCGTCGACCTGCGCCTTGGGCGCTTGTGTCATGCGCCTGCGCGTGTAAGTCGACAGCGCTTCCAGATAGCGGCGCGAACCCTCGGCATACAGCACGCCAAGAGCCAAAGAGGATTTCCCCGAGCCGGATACGCCGGCGATACCAACGATTTCACCGAGCGGAATATCTACATTTATATTTTTGAGATTATGAACTCTTGCTCCACGGACAAGAATCTTATCGTGATCAGTCATATAACGTACAGCGAAAAGTAGATGTTAAAAATTAACAGACAATATATTCGAGATGATTTTTGAGGCGATTTCTTCCGAAGAGGAAGGAGCGTAGCGAGCTACGTGACTGACGATGAGGAAGAAAGCGGCCAAAAAGCATCCGAAAATATGGCTGTTGAAATGAAACGACATCTGCTTTTAAATATAAATTAATTTTTAACATCTACTTATATAAAATGCTTTTGCAAAATTAATGATATTATATCAATTAACAAAAATGACGGATATAACATCTGCTAAATGCAAAAAAACTCCACAATCAGGATATATGAAATAATGCCATATCCCTGATTGTGGAGGATAAATTATTTTAAGGACCTGTTCGCTATTGCGCGCTTATTTCAATTACCATGCTGGTGTTATGTGCAAACGAGAACACATCAAGGCCCACTTTTATAAGGTAGTCGCCGCTGAATATTTTATTGTTCTGAGCAAATTTTGATTTAGTTCCGGGCATAAGATTGATTTCCGTTACACGGTACTTTTTCGACGGGTCGAGACCTTGAAGTTTCACCCTTTGCAATTTTTCTTTGTAGCGAGGCGAAAGATTGTATGCAAATAATACCCCCATATTTTTGCTTTTGTCGACATATTCAACCGCGGCATGATTGCTTTCGTAAGGAGAGACAAGCCGGTATTGCTCGCCGTCCATAATCGCCGGTTCAAGATGTTTCCAGTTGACTATGGCCTGCTGGCAGTAGGCCAGTTCGTCCGCGCTCAATTCTTTAAGGCCTATGTCAAAACCGAGTTTGCACATCGAAGCCACATCGGTACGGAATTTTACGCTTGTGTTTTTGTTCCAGCTCGTGACATGGGCGGCCATGGCTTTTGCCGGGAAGAATTGTGAGAATCCCCACTGGATATATACACGCTCGACAGGGTCTGTGTTGTCGCTGCACCAGAACTCGGTGAAGTATTTCAGGGCTTCGTAATCGCAACGCGCGCCGCCGCCGGAGCATAGCATCATCGGTACATCGGGATATTTCTCCTTGATGCGTTTCAGCACATTGTAGATGCCCCTCACATGGTCGATATAGAGTTGTCCTTGCTTGTCCTTGTTGTAAGGAGAGTAGATGTTGGTGATGGGGCTGTTGCAGTCCCATTTGAAATATGCTACCTCCGGGTTTTCGGTGAGGATATTGTCGACCACGTCGAATACATAATCCTGCACCTTGGGGTTGCTCATGTCGAGCACAAGCTGGTTGCGGTAATAATATGTGTCGCGGTTGGGTTGCTCTATGACCCAGTCGGGATGCTTCTCATATAGTTCGCTTTTTGGATTGACCATCTCGGGTTCAATCCATATGCCGAATTTTACATCGGCGTCCTTGGCTGATTTTACAAGGGCGGCTATTCCGCCGGGAAGTTTGTCGTGTGTCACTTCCCAGTCGCCAAGACCGGCATGATCGTCCTTGCGCGGATACTTGTTGCCAAACCATCCGTCGTCGAGAAGGAACATGTCTACGCCGAGATGTTTTGCCTCTTTCATCAGCTCCGAAAGAATATCTTGGTCGAAATTGAAAGCGGTGTTTTCCCAATTGTTCAGGAGGGTGAGACGCGAACCGTCGCCGTCTTTCAGCGAATATTTGCGGGCCCAGTCATGCAGATTGCGGCTTCCTTGGCCGGAGCCGTCATAGCTCAACGTGAAGATAAACTCGGGAGTGGTGAATACCTCGTCGGCTTTTAACTCATAATTGGAGGCGTAGGGATTTATGCCGGGGATAACGCGCAGATTGCCTACGTTGTCAACCTCAAATGTGAATCGGAAATTACCGGTCCAGCCAAGAGTGCCCATAAGCACCTCTCCGCTATTCTCTTTTACCGGACCGTTGAGCCCGATTTCAAAGAATGGATGTGTGTGCATTGCGGCTCGGCTGCCAAGTTTTGTGTCAATCACCTTTTTGCCGAATTGAAGTTGCTGGCTGCTCATCTGAGCCTCTTTGGCCCAGTCGCTGCTGAATTCGGTCAGATAATATGACATTTCATTGAAATAGAGCATAGCCGACGCGAAGGACGAAAGGGTGACGGGCTTTTTCTCCTGATGTTTTATTTCGCTCCATGTCTTTATTACATTTTCCTTTGGATATGCTACATAGTGGAGTGTTACGTCAAAGGGGTATTTGTCGTCGCGGAGCCGGATATTTGTCTGTACGCCGCCTTCTGCCGGCGTTTCGGAAGAATCCACATAGTAGAGATAGGTCGTGGGATTCCCGTCGGCATGCGTCACTCCAAGGGCAGGCTCAAAGAAGTCTTCATTGCCCGAGGTGGAGTATGCTTCCCAGCCTCTTTTCGATACGGAGCCGTCGCTGGCGGCATATTGCGCCCAGTCAAGGCCGGCGGCATCGTCGGCATTGAGCAGCTTGGGGCCAAGGTAGGTCTGGTAGAGCCTGCCGTTATCTCCGACCTTCAATATAAGGTCTGTGTTATCCGTGGAAATACGGATTATTTTCCCTGCTTCGGGATGTGCGAAAGCTGCTGTGGCAATCGCTGTCGCTGAAAGAATCGATAAAACTCTTTTCATGAATATTGATTTTTGGGTGTTTGAATTCAAAAATTTAAACCTAAAATAATACTTTTTTACTTTACGGGCAATATATAAGTATGTCACAAGAGAAAGTTAATGCTTTGAGTGTAGGGACGCACGGCTCGTGCGTCCGTCGTGAAAAGGTGCTAATTTATTGTGTCAAAGGTTTTTGTGCGGACGCACGAGCCGTGCGTCCCTACACCGTGATAACATTAATATTTTAATCATAGATACTTTTTCTGTCAAAATTTAAATGTTGTGCTAAATTCCACCGTGAACGGGCGCAGATATGAGCCGCTCATATAAAAGTTGCTGTATTTGCCGGCTTCGTCTTTGCTTATCAGTTCAGCTCCGTTTATTGTGCCGCTGGCGCCTTTCTGGTTTAAGAAATTGATTACGGTGGCGCCGACTGTAAGATGACGGTTGACGTTCCATGTTACACCGCCGAATGTTTCCCATCGTCCGTTGAAATATAACGCATTTGTAAGGTTGGCATATGTCTTGCCAAAGTATCTGAACGACAGCCATAAACGTATGTCGTCCGTTATATTGTAACTTGGGTCGAGTTCGATTAGAATCTGGGGAATCTCCTTCACCGTATTTCCGTTGGCGTTCAAGTCCGGAACTCCTTCAAACGGCGACTTTATGAAATAGTCCTTATAGGTTGGTTTTTGATATGTGAACAGCGCGTGGAGATTGAATCCCTTGAAAGGATGTATTTCTGCGGAAGTGGTCCATCCTAATGTTTGGATGCCGTAGATCAGCAGCGTTGTTTTTGATTGGGTAGTGCCGGGCTTGGTCACGTTTTGCTGGTCGATATTGTTGGATTTGGAGATGTAGGTGACCATTGACGTAAGGTCGATGAATCTGTTTTTATATGTGATTCCGCCACGAATCAAAGGTATTGTCACTCGTTTATATTGCTCATCGGTCGGGCCGGTGCCTGCATATTCGTTAATGCGAGGGAATCGGGTTGCCACGGTCGCGTCGGCCGTGACGCCAAAATTATTGGTGAATTGATATGTGCCTTGCAATGTGGCGGCGTAATTCAGTTTGTTTTTGGTCACGCGACGTGGTTCTATTTTTACGGTGGTGCCGTCGGCATATGTATGTGTGTCGCCGATATGGAACCCGGAATAACGTTCAAACGGAATCTGGTCTGCCGACATTCTGTAATATTCCAGTCTGCCGCCGAAATATAGATTCAATTTTGGAGTTACAGTCCAGCTGTCGGTGATATATAACGCGAGCTTATTCTCGTAGCCTTTTGTATATTCGGGGCTCAATTCGTTGAACCCTCTGAATTTATCGGATGTGCCGTCGTCGTAGCGCTTTTCAAGTATGTCCGGGTAAGCCGAGACTGTTCCTGTCCACTGAAATGAAGATGAGTGATAGTCGAGATTGTAATACCATTCATTCAATCCCAGTCGCAAATCATGATTCCCAAAACGTTTCGACGCTTCACCGGTGAAAAGCGTGTTCATGACTTTGCCGATGTGTAGCCATGTGCGCCGTCCCTCAGCGAGTCCGGTGTAAGGCGTGTCCGACCCGTCCTTGAACAAGTTGTCGGCTGCCGTAGCCTTGAAAATTGAGCTGCCGCCAAAGTCGACATAATTGGCCTGCGGCGCATCCATGAATTTTGCCCTGAGATTGAGTTGGTAACCGTTGCCCAACGTGTAGTCGAACAGAGCGGAAACTTCATGAGCCCGGTTGTTGGTGAAGTCGCCCCACTGTCCGGTCTTGATTTTACCATCCATTACGTCCATATATTTGAATTGTCCTCCAAGCGGGGCGTAGGAAGTGGTGCCCAATGTAAATCCCGGAATTTCTTTTACGCTTCCGTCTCCTACATATATGAAGGGCGCCGCGTTCACCATAGATCCGAGTCCGTTGCTTTTTGAGTATTTATACAGTATGCTTATGCTGCCGCGCTCGAGAAGGCGCGTCACACCGGCATGGTAGAGCTGTGTCCTGTCGGAGAAATCAGTAAATTTGGGCTTGAAACTGCCCGGGTCAAAATTTTGATACACGCTTGCCGTATAAAGCCATTTATCGGAGATGCCGCCCGAGACATTCATGTCAAAATTCTGCCATCCGAATAAATTTGTATGGTAGTTGACGACCCCCTTGAATTCTTTTTGTCCGAGCTTGGAATGGCTGTCGATAGAGTATGCGATATTGCCTGTTTTTATAGCGGACTCCATCGGCGTGATCAGCCCCACGTCTTGCAGGCTGGCATCGCTGCGCCAGTGCCGTGCAAGCTGATGCACGGAGGATGAATAAACCGCAGGCAAGCCGTTTTCATACACATTGACATCTTCACTGGGGAGGCCAATCTGGATTTCACGAGGTTTTGTGGCGTCGGATGCATTCAGCATCACATTTCGTTCTTCGCCTTTGTTGGCAGCTATTGTATCTGCTGCCTCTTTCGCAAAAACCGGAAAAGACCAGCCGGCGACCGTCAGGGTGAAAAGTAAAAATTTAGAGAATGACTTCGATTTCATGATATTTTAAAATTGTGTCGCAAAGATATATGCGCATAAATGCCATTGTCAATACAAGGTAGTCGTCAGGTAGTGAATCGGTAGTTCGGATAAATTATTATCAATTGATATTAAATAACTTAGCCGATATGCTGTACAACATACAGGTAGTGCATGGAAGTCTCAAAATTATTCGTTAACTTTGCCAAAAATGCAGAAATCAATGTCAGAACTCCCGGCTTTGGCACTCTATGGCAAGATTTAATATATTAATTCATTTTTTATGACACATCGGCTTGATATGATAAAGTATGTCGGTTCATTATTATTGGCGCTTTTTGTCGCGTTGTCGTCGAAAGCGGCATCGGACCTTGGAAAGCTGGAAGAGGCTCTTTGTAATCGCCCTGTCTATGTCGACACGAAACAGGCGCGAATCGACAGTATAAAGCATCGTATGAACGGCCGCCGGCTGTCGGCTGAGGAAAAGTTGAAATGCTACGATGAGTTGTATGAACAATATCTTACATTTCGCTTTGATTCGGCGATGTCGTATCTCGACCGTGCAGAACTGTTATTGGGCGAAAATGCCGATTATGCCGATAAGTGCCGGATACAGATACACAGGGCGCTGTCACTGGCTACGTCGGGCCATTTCAGTCAAGCCATAGAACTTCTGAAATCAATCAATCCGGAAAAGTTGCCAATTGCTCTTAGAAAAGAATTATATTCCGCGCTGCAATGGACCTACGGGGTGTGGGCGGAGTATTCCGGACAGACGAAATATGCCAAACAATACAACGATATGAGCATTGTGTATCTTGACTCGCTTCTCGCTTATGTCGACAAATCTTCTTCGGAATACGCATATCACGATGCCGACCATGCTTTGAGGCTTGCCGACTATGACGCGGCTCGCGCCGGATATATAAAAGCGTTGGAAAATACTCCGCAAAATACGCGAATGTATGCACAGGCGGCCTATGGGCTTGCCATGGCGTATAAAGGGATGGGAGATACCGATAAATACCGTGAATGGTTGATAAACGCTGCTATTTCCGACCAGATCACGCCCTTGAAAGAAAACCTTGCCCTCCAGGAGCTGGCGTTGGATATTAAAAATAATGAAGGTGATTTGGAAACGGCAAACCGCTATCTCAAATATTCTCTTGAAGACGCCATATTCTATAACAACCGGCTCCGGATGCTTGAAATATCCGAAAAGTTCCCCGAAATAGTAATAGGCTATCAAGACACCGTAACCGCGCAAAACCGGCGTTTAAAGCTGTTCATCCTTATTATTGGTTTGCTCCTTATTGGTCTTACCGTAGCCGTATGGCTTATTGTGAGAGCGAAAAAGGGTTTGGTATCATCCAGACAGGACCTTGCCAATCTTAATGAGGATCTTAAAAAGGTGAATACAAAACTGTCGCAAACAAATGCTTCTCGTGAGCAATACGTGAGCTTGTTTATGGATTTGTGCGCGGCCTATATTGAGAAGCTCAACCGATTCCAGGCAACGGCCGTATTAAAAATCAAGGCTCGGCAATTCGACGATTTGTTGCGTGTGGCAAACAATAATGCCAGGCCGTCGGAAGCTGAGTTAAGAGAGCTGTTCTTTAACTTTGATACTGCTTTTCTGAAACTTTATCCCGACTTTGTCGACAGGTTTAATGCTCTTTTGCAACCGGGCAAAGCAATCCTCCCTCGGCAAAACGAGCTGCTGAATACCGATTTAAGGATTTTCGCCCTTATTCGTATGGGCATCAAGGATAGTTCCAAGATTGCGATTCTTTTGTTTTATTCTCCCCAGACAATATTCAATCACAGGACACAGGTGAGAAACCGGGCAATCAACCGGGAAACATTTGAACAGGAGCTGATGAATATATGCGAAACCATCAGCTGAACCTTGATTGTATGTCATTGCTCGGTAGCGTTTTGGGGCGCAGTCAGAAAAGAAAAGCCGTGGGTTCGGAAATAGATGCGGGTGTGTCAAAAAGCTGTTTATGCCAAGATTGTAGGGACGCACGGCTCGTGCGTCCGCAGTTTAATAATTAATTAGCAATATGATTTCCCGGACGCACGGGCCGTACAATGCCGTTCAAATAAGCCGTCGCTATGGAGGAGAATCGCGTAGCGATTCAAGAATGTAGCCCGGGGTGGAGCGACAGCGTAACCCCGGGTATGTGCGTTGTAATCATCCGTGGTATTGGAGCGAGCGACAGCGTAGCGTTCTACACCACGGCTACTCTCGGAAATCGCTACGCGATTCTGTGATACACCCTTATTTGAACCGCATTGCACGGGCTGTACGTCCCTACTTTTTGTATTTTGACACATCCTTTTGGATTCACTTGTTGAAATTCTCGACGAAGAAAGCTGCAATCTCGTCCATCGGGATTATGTCGAGTTGGTCGTAAAGGTCGCAGTGCGATGCGCCCTTCACCGTAAGCATCTGCTTGTTGTCGCCTTTGAGCTTGGCAAAGGTATCTTTGCCGAAATAATAGGAGTGGGCTTTGTCGCCATGGACAATCAGCACCGCATTTTCCAGTTCGTCGGCATACTCGAAGAACTTGAAATTCATAAACGGAAGATTGGAAGTGACGTTCCATCCGTCGTTGGAATTGCCAGAGCGGACATGGTAGCCTCGCGGAGTCTTGTAGTAGGCGTAATAATCCTTTACAAATTGGGGGGCGTCGACCGGCAGCGGGTCAACCACGCCTCCGGCGCGACGGTACTCGCCGGCCTTGAAGTCGGCGGTGCGTTGCGCGGCCATAGCCGCACGCTTGGCGTTGCGCTGCTCGGCCGTATTTTCACTGTCGAAATATCCGTTTGCGTTTACGCGGGTCATGTCATACATAGTTGAGGCAACGGTAGCTTTAATGCGAGGGTCGTTGATAGCGGCTTCGATGGCTATGCCTCCCCAGCCGCATATGCCGAGTATGCCCACTTTTGCGGCGTCAACATCATCGCGGTTTACAAGATAATCCACCGCCGCCGAGAAATCCTCCACGTTGATGTCGGGCGAAGCCACGCGGCGCGGCATACCTCCGCTCTCTCCCGTGAATGAGGGGTCGAAGGCTATGGTCAGGAAACCACGCTCGGCGAGCTGCTGGGCATACAGTCCGGAAGATTGTTCCTTAACGGCTCCGAAGGGGCCGCTCACGGCAATAGCCGCCAATTTTCCGGTTGCGTTCTTGGGTTTATACATATCGGCGGCAAGCGTAATGCCGTAGCGGTTGACAAAAAGCACCTTTGAGTGTTCAACCTTGTCGCTTTGCGGGAACACCTTGTCCCACTGCTGTGTAAGGTCCGTTTTTTCAACGGGAGCCATTGATGTGTTTGTGTTTATATTGTCCATCTCTTTTGAATTTGCCGTCAGTGCGCCGAGGGTAAGGAGCACTGAAATAATTATATGTTTCATTATTTAATTACCTTTTACCGAGGTTTTTAGCATTTATTATTTGTTCAGAGAAAAAGTCACATTCGTTTTCCCTTTGCCAAGCACGGACAAGATTGATTCTCGGGTGGGATTGCCGTCTATTCTGCCGAGACGGGTAAACGACCATGTGTTCACGCCGTAATATATCGTGATGCTGCTGCCGAGATACAGGATCACATCGCCCGGCGTGGTTGTTATACGTGTATCGTTGGCTGGCAGATTGTGCCCGAGCGAGCCTACTTTTTCAAAATCGCCATAATCGGCCATCTCCACTGTCAACGGACCGTCGGCAAGAATTGTTCGGAAAGCAGAGGCGGAACTGTTGTCGGCAAATGTAGCCGACAGCGTTTTGCCGTTTGCGGAAATTATAAATTTATTATCCATCGTATCAGTTTCACTTTGGGCGGCTGCTGCGAACCAAGCAATAGCCGCAATGAAAGAACTCAATATCAGCCTGTTAATTTGCATACCAGATTTATCAATGCAAAATTACACAGAAGACATATACATTCCATACCGATAATTCGGTTATAGCAACCAAAATCCCCGATTTTAAAACAAGCGGCTTAGCTTCATTCAGCGCTCACCTCGCAGGCACCACGGAAAACATCACCGTAAACGAGGACGGGGGACGCCGTCACGCTCACGCGCCTTATGTTATATAACAGATTTATTTATTTTGAAAGTGTCGGACAACATGCTATATTTGTAGAAAATCAAATTAATATGGGAGGAGTAGGGAGCGGAGGCGCATGCGAAGGCGCCGGCAGGAAAGCGACAAACGGAGCACGTGCGAAGATCTCGGCCCGTGTCCCCGTCCGGCTCGTCGACCTGATAAAGGACGAGGCCGCCCGTCGCAAGGTTTCAACCTCTCAACTCATTACCGAATTTTTAACGAAAGGGCTTGAATCATGACGAATATATTCACTCGATTTATTAGTAGGGTAGAGGCTTATTTGCGTTTGACAAAAATTAAGGCCGAACAGGAGTGTAATGCAAATGAGGTGGCCCGACAATTACGTATCCTAAACGCTGAATTGATAAGTGTCTATTCATCGTTAAGCACGAAGTATAGAAGGATAAGTGATTTTTGTTACGATTATCCAGGATATATAAAACAGTTAAAGGAAACCGAGAGTTATAAGATGTGGCGTGATGATGTAATTGACTGGGCTCGGGATAATATTTACAGGCTTGAAAGTTTTTATTTTAACGATGGCTTTTTCTTTTATGTTCAAGACGTATCATCCGAGGGAGGAACATTGGTTGATTTGAATGAGAAGTACCATTATCCGCAAGACCCCAGGAGTGATGTTATCTGTGACATGGAATTTAAGAATATACGTTTGCCGAAAGACTACTTTGAGTTTCCCGGTCTTGTGTGGGAGGACGAGGATAATGACGATTTCGTCACCAAAGGAGAGGATGATGATAACGAAACTTCCGGAGGAGCAGCAGTGTGGATGTGTATGCAAGATTCCGGCTCGGACTGTGACGGCAGTTCTGATTGTCCTTCTTGATTTAATGTAGAGGCCATACATTTGCGTCGGTTTTATTCAATGACGCAATGACAGAAAAATTAGTACCGGATTGTTTACTCGCAAAATCGGTGTCCGAAATTTGTCCGAGTTGCTTTTAATAAACAAACCTAACAAACTGAAAATCATTTTGTTAGGTTTGGTTTGGCGGAGAGGACGATTTTAGAACCTTTTGGTTAATAATCTAATCTCCAATATCTTAGCAGTTGCTAATTTATGCTTGTAGTACGCTTGTAGCACAGGTCTATCATACGGAGTCTATCCGATGTCTCGGCATGTCTGCTCCTATTCCTCTGTTACGTTGCAAAATTACAAATAAATCCTTAAATAGAACCTATCTAAAGTGTTAAAATACGGAATGTATATTTTGCAATGTTTGCTCAAAGTCAGTGCATGAACTGGAATTGCGGCATTATCGCGTCAATCATTTTGTCCGGTACCCCACACTCTCTGGCTATGCTTCCCCAGCCGGAGGCAACTGTGCTGATTTGGTCGATTATTTCTGCGGCTTCCTTGATATTGTTTCTTTTGGCAATCTCCAATAGGTCACTGCGGGTGATACCATCGAACTTGCCGTTTATTGACATTTGATGTTGCGATGTCCACCCGCCATCCGGATTATATGAAAATCCCATATCGTAGGCCGGCGACAACCTCCATTTTCCATTTTTATCCATCAGGAACGATATGTTCTTGGTATGGTCATCCTGATTGCGGACCAACACATTGAACACAATCCTTCGGAACATCTCTTGCGCTTGGGAGTAGGGCAATCTGAGTATGCGCATCACATTTAGTGCCTGTTCGTAGGAGTATGCCCTGAGCAGTCGATAGTCATAATGAGCCACAGCACATAGGGTCTGCATGTGTACTTTTTCCCCATTGACGCGATCAAAGCGCTTGGTAAGGAAATGGGCACGACCGTTCTCTTCAATCAATGAGCATTCCGACATCTCTATGCCACACTCTTTTACCAATCTGTAAAATGAGTATTCGAGTCGTCCAAAATTTTGGGTTTCACGAAAACCGGCTTCCGCCGTCACTCCATCAAGTTTTATCAGGTAATAATCAAATCCAGCGGGAGCGTCGACCTGACCCGATAGAACTTCCCCCGTGGTTTTATTATAAGCAATGATTGCTTTTGCCCGCTGACCTCCGGCCGATGTTCCGAGGCGCACAATCTCAGCAATCGCCGCTTTTTTGTCATCAGAAAGATTGGCACCGAAATCCTTTTTCTCAGCCAATGCCTCTGATGCCACATTTACGAGAGCATCAATCTCTATCTTCGTATTTGAATTGTATGGCATGTCTATGGCAGGCTCAAATTCCAATGCGCCCATGCAACGCTTGCCTAAAAAACACAGCGTTTCTATCGAATTGCCGCTTTGTCGTCCGGTAAGGGCAAGCCATCGGTCAAACAACGCACGACCATAGGTGTCGGGCAAAGAATCCGCCAACATTCCAGGCAGCCCTTTGAAAGTTTCCTTGCCTATGTCGCCAAAGGAATATACCCTGCCTTCACGAACCGGCATCATAATTGGGGCAGGTTCTATGCCGCAGCCTACAAAACTGTCGGCATACTCAAATTGAGCCACGGCATATCTTTCGTCCCAGCGGAATGTGCCGAGATCATTGCCGTATAGTTTTACTTTTGCTATATCTACCATTCTGATTCTTCGTTATCGTTATCGGTTTTCTTTACTGAAGTCGCACGTTGGCGATTTTTTTTCTTTGTAGAGTTTACAAACTCATAATATTCATTAGGACTCATTTCTTCTTCCTCAACCAGTTGTTGGAGGACATCGAGTTTACCGAGGACACGAAGAACTCTAATCAGACTATCAAACGAGCCTATCTGCCCTTTTTCTATTTTCTTGACAGATGACAGAGATATTTGCGCATCAGACGCAAGATTTACCTGCGTTATGTTTTGACGCAGCCTAAGAGTCTTTATTTTATCACCTATACGTTGTTGAATCAATGTATCAGTCAAAGAGTAAATATTCATAACAGTTATATTTAAAACTATTAGGTTGCAAATATAATAATAATAGTTCATATTCCAACTATTTAAAGCGTTTATTTGAGGAAATTCTAAAGCGGAGACAGATTTTGCGGTCAGGTGTTGGCGGCGTTAGGTCGTCAAACAGTATCGGGCAAGCCTGACACCATTTGACAACCTCCCGCCTATGGGCAGAGGCTAAACACCGAGTATTGCCAACGCCTTGCGGTAAAGCATCGCGGACGCTGCTTTTTACCTCAAGACTTTTTGGCGACACTCCGTGGTTTTAACGCCTTTGCCAGATGAGGAATTTTGACCGCTAAATCACTCTCCGCTTGTTCAGCGCTCCACGGGCATAGACAATGGCATAAAGCCATAGACTATGTATCCGGGATTGTGTAATATCTATTGCTACTGCAAAATATTTGCACCGAAAGAAGTGATTTAATTCTATGGGATATGCCTATTGCCACCGGTAAACGATGGCAAGGGTAAATCTAATTATTGCTATCCGATAAAAGTAGTTAACCTGCTTTTATAAATGGCTTTTAGACCTTGATAAACCCTATATTTCAGGAATTGTATCTGCTGATTGATAAAACAACTCAAATATCCGGGCAATTTGAGATATAATTACATATTTGAAAAGAAAATGCAGACCGCAGTCGCGGTCGAATATGGTAGGCACGGGCAATAGCCCGTGTTTAGTTGGTTTACGCAAGTTCGACTGCGGCCGCAGTCGAATATCTGCTATTCATCATAACATGGGCTTTCGCCCATGCCTACCATATTAAGCGGCTCTGCCGCTTCGTGCTCCTGAATTTCGACTTGCGGATAAAGGGTTGCAATTTTTACCGGACACCAATATAAGAATATATAAAAGCACCCAAATTTGCAGTTTTGGGTGCAAATTTGGGTGTAGATACAACAAAAGCCTGATAATCAGGCTTTATTGCGGAGAGGACGAGAGCCAAACGCCTGAAACTCTACAATGTTATACAATACCAAT
>ERZ777011.788-NODE-788-length-44002-cov-7.663140_pt1 | contig 44002 bp, 41 predicted proteins | sample MGYA00374964_ERZ777011 | MGnify/ENA primary metagenome ERZ777011 (study PRJEB29310, sample SAMD00008975) | mouse gut metagenome | study: EMG produced TPA metagenomics assembly of the Metagenome analysis of fecal microbiota from mouse which was promoted...
CTTCGGAATATTTTCAGGGCTGCATTACTGTTTATTTGTCAAGGTTCTGTGTGCTGCTGTTTCGTCAGCAGCAAAATCTATCTTACAGCTTGTGTCGAAGTTTGTCAACAACTTTTTTGAAAATTTTTACATTATTTTTTTCAAGCTGCAATTTTACTGTTTTTCCGGCTACTGCAGCCCCACATTCATGCGCTCGTCGCCCTTTTTCATCTGCAATCTAAGGCTGCCTGCCTCCGTGATACTTTCATCGATCTGGGTGATCAACACATACTGTCTGCTCTCGCCTGCACCTATTTCATCCTGTGCATAGGCAAAATCATTTAAGAGCATCGTCATAAGGGCCATACCGTTTATACCGCCCTCCCCGCTTATGGAAAACAACATATTCTTTGACATTACATCTGCCACCGCCGGATACTCCGAAATATTTGTCACTTTCAATTTGACGATCAGCAGATTTTTTCCGGGAGATGCATCAAAGGCAGGCTCCCACTCCGATTCCTCCTCCGTCTGATAACTTTTCTTGATCTCATACCCGTCGTAGCTTACCTGAAAACCATCCAATCCGATGAAGCCGGCTATATTTTCCACGCTTTCATCACTGACCGCAGATCCACCTCCGGATCCCTCCGTCCCCTGTGCCTCTTCCTTTTCCTCTTCTTCCTCGATGGCCTGCTGCTTTTTTAAGTCTTCCACCTTTGCCGCCAATTCATTGCGGCGTTGAGTTTCCGCCTCCGTATCCATCAATCTGGAGACGTCCTCCCTGCTGTTATCAAGCAGTGCGTCCGCCGCGTAAGTGGCAATTAACGAAGCTTCCTCCTCCGTCAGTTCGGGAATCACATTTCCGCAGCCTGTAAGCAGACAGGATACCGCGCAAAAAATCATGACTTTCATTCCATATTTCATCTTCATATTTACACACACCTCTGCATCTTCTGAGTTCAAAATTCCTCACTACATCATAGTACCACTTTCTCAGTTCTTTGACTACTATCTTTTGCTTTTTCCAGCTCTATCCAAAATTCCACACCGTTATCATAATTGATCACGCCATACCGCTGCCTGAAAGAATCCATGATTGCCTTTACGATAGAAAGTCCTATGCCGTTTCCGCCGTACTCTCTGGTTCTCGCCTTATCCACTTTGTAGAATTTTTCCCACAGATGGGGAATACTTTCCTCCGGTATCGGTTCTCCGGTATTAAAAACGGACAGCCGCACCGTCTCCTCCTGTCTGGCCACTTTTACCTCAACGATCCTGTCGCCGGAAAGATGGTTTAAAGCGTTCGTGAAATAATTCATGAATACCTCCTCCACTTTAAATTCATCTGCCCAGACGTAAACTTTTTCTTCGGCAGACAGCCGTATCGTCGCACTATTTTGCCTGATTAATATATCGGCGGACTGCAGATAATTCTTTAACAATAATACAAGATCAAAACGTTCCATCGTCGCTTCCGCATTCCCGCTCTCCAGCTGATTGAGAGTCAGCAGTTTTTTTACCATGCTGTTCATTTTGGCGGCTTCATCAACGATGACGTCGCAATAAAACTCTCTGCTTTCAGCATCGTCGTTCACTCCCTCTTTCAGTCCTTCGGCATACCCCTGAATCAAAGCGATAGGCGTCTTCAGTTCATGGGACACATTGGAAAGAAACTCTCGGCGCATCTCGTCTATCTTTTCTTTTTTTTCGATATCTTGAAGCAGCTTATTGTTGGCCGTTTTTAATTCAGAGATCGTGCTCTCAAGGGTTTTGGAAAGTTCATTGATATTTTCCCCCAGAACCGCAATTTCCGCCGCGCCGCTCCCATCGTATTCCGCATCAAAGTCAAGCCTTGCCATTCTCTCTGAAATATTGGCCAGACGAAGGATCGGTCTGGATATCCGCCTCGCCAGCACACCCAAAATAACTGCTCCAAAGAAGATCGCCAGTACGCCCGAATACAACAAAAACCGATGGGATATACGCACGCTCTCCTGAATACTCTCGATGGGACTCCGTATCAAAAACAGATTGCCATTGTTGAACACTCCCCACATCTCCACATAGTCTGTCTTCGTGCGGGGGTCTCTTACGATCTGCATCGTATAATCATATTCTTCTTTCACAACTCTGGGGTTCTGATTTTCTTCAATGCTCTCCCTGTTAAAAAAACAATCCCTAAGCTGTCTCATCAAAAATTCCGCATCGTCGCCGGAACATTTTATCGTTCTGGAATCAGCATCCAAAATAATCACATCGATATTATATTTCCCACAGATTTTTTGCCATGTAATATCAAATTCATCTGTATTTAACGCACCGCTGTCCGCCGCAACACCAAACTGCAGATATGCATCATAAATGGCATTTTCCTTATTCCACAGATAGTAACGTCCCAGATACACCGTATTCGCCAACCAGCACAGAAACAGGACAAACGCCATCGTCACAATGAAAATAAAACAAAACTGACTCAGGATCGTAAATCTTTTTTTCTTCATACCATATAGTATACACGAAAAACAGCCGCTTGCAAGCGGCTGTCTTCCGAAAAAGGGTTATTATCATTTATTTACACAGTTTCTTAAACTCATCAGCTACAAACTGAACCTTTGTGCCGATGATAACCTGTACGGAATTCTTACCAGGTCTTACTACACCTGCAACACCTGCAGATTTAATCTTCTTCTCATCTACTGCTGTGTAATCTTTGATCTCAAGACGAAGTCTTGTGATGCAGTTATCGATAGAAGCAACGTTTGCCTTACCACCGATACCTTCCAGAATGATGGAAGCAACCTGTGTATAATCGTTATTTGCAAGAACTGCGCTCTTCTCAGCTTCTTCGTCATCGTCCTCACGGCCGGGAGTCTTCAGATCCCATTTTGTGATTGCGAAACGGAATACTACATAGAACACGATAAATGCTGCAATACCCAGAGGGATGATCAGCCATGTCTTAGCAGCAGCCGGCAGAGATGCGGAGAACAGAAGGTCTGTCGCACCGGCAGAAAAACTGAAGCCTGCACGGAAGCCAAGCATTACAGTAATTGTTGTGAAAATACCATATAACAAAGCATATACTAAGTACAGAGCAGGTGCAAGGAACATGAAACCAAACTCGAAAGGCTCTGTTACACCGCAGACAAATGCACAGACAGCTGCGGAAGCCACCAGACCGATGGCAACTTTTCTCTTGCTTTCTTTAGCACACTGGATCATAGCTAAAGCAGCACCCGGAATACCGAACATCATACAAGGGAAGAAACCTGACATGTACATGCCCAGTGACCATGTTACATCTGCAGAGGTCTCGCCTGCCCAGAAGTGGGACAAATCGCCAAGTCCGATGGTATCAAACCAGAATACGTTGTTCAGTGCGTGATGCAGACCTGTCGGAATCAACAGACGGTTCAAGAATGCATAGATACCTGCGCCAACAGGGCCAAGTCCTACGATACCTTTACCTATAGCAATCAGCGCGCCGAAAATGAGCGGCCATACGAACAGCAGTACTGCGGATACCACGATGGATACCACACCTGCCACGATAGCAACACAGCGCTTGCCGGAGAAAAATGACAGCCAATCCGGAAGCTTTGTGCTCTTAAACTTGTTGTAGCAAACAGCGCCGATCACGCCCGCCAGAATACCGATAAACGGATTTCCGATCTTGTCGAATGCGATCACAGAGTTCTGATTTTCAGCTACAGAAGGCATAATTGTGGTAACAAAACCTGTGCTCAACAGGGTTGTCATCATCAGCCAAGATGCCAGAGCAGCAAGTCCTGCTGTTCCGTCGTTGTCATCAGCCATGCCCACGCCTACGCCGATAACAAACAGTAAAGCCATATTGTCAATAAGAGCTCCTCCGGCTTTCACGAGGAACAGGCCGAGCAGATTTGCAAAGCCTGTAATCTCACCACCCTGCATGGTTGCAGGACAGAGAAGATAGCCAATACCCATCAAAATACCACAGATAGGCAGACATGCTACGGGAAGCATCAACGCTTTCCCCAACTTTTGAAGATACTTCATATTCTCTTCCTCCTTATTTTAAAACCCCTTTTTATTTTAAGACGGCTTTCGCCGCCAAAAAACCTAATTTAATAAGATTTTCAGTATGTCATCCCCGACAACTACATCCTTCCCCGCCAGCGATTCCACTTCTTTATATTCATCTGTATTACATACGATCACCGGTATAATAGTATCCAGTCCTTCGCCTTTTATCACATCAAGATCCGCCGTAATAATAAGATCTCCTTTTTCAACCTTGTCGCCCGCTTTCGCATGAGCCTCAAACCCCTTTCCTTTCAGCCCCACTGTCTCAAGGCCTATGTGGACAAGCAACTCCACGCCCTCTTTTGTCGTCATGGAAAATGCATGGAGCGTGTCAAACACCATACCTATTTCTCCGGCTGCCGGCGCACAAACTTTTCCATCCTCCGGGATAATAGCCACGCCCTTTCCGAGAATTTCTTCCGCAAATGTAGGATCGTTCACCTCCGAAACCGATACCGCTTTTCCCTTAACCGGAGAACCGATCATGATTTCTTTATTTTTCCCCTTCAAAAAACCAAACATATTTTTCCTCCCCTTGTTCTTTTCCGCACCACCCGTTTCTGTTTTACCCGGTGATGCGAAAGATACTTCACACTGTCAATCTGCATATTAAATTAGTTATATTTTATCATTTTATACGCACTTCCGTCAATACATGCTGCCATTCTTTTCCTTTTTGTACAAAATAAAAGACGTTTTGTGCAAATCACTCCTCGTCTTTTTGTGCAATCCAACAATCCGCGCTCTTTGCCCTAAACACCTGCATACGCCCACGCTATGCTCAGTTGTTCACCTCGAACTTGTACCCAAGCCCCCAGATAGTCTTTATCATTTCTCCTTTGTTTCCAAGCTTGCTCCGAAGCTTCTTGACATGAGTATCGATGGTCCTCGCATCTCCGAAATAATCGTAGTTCCAGACGCTGTTTAATATTTTCTCTCTGGAGAGCGCGATCCCCTGATTCTCCATAAAATAGACGAGCAGTTCAAATTCCTTGAAGCTTAAATCCACTTCTTTTCCCTCTATGGCAACGATATGGGCGGATTTGTCTACAGAGATGCCCCCAGCCTCCAATCTTGTCTCGGCTACTCCCTGCATCGTCCGCCGCAGAATTGCCTCCACCCGCGCCACAAGGATTCTGGGGCTGAAAGGTTTGGAGATATACTCGTCGATCCCCAGCTCAAACCCTGTCAATTCATCCCGCTCATCACTCTTTGCAGTCAGCATGATAATCGGCACCTTTGAAGTACCGCGGATTTCCCGGCATACCTGCCAACCGTCCATCCTCGGCATCATCACGTCCAAAATAATAAGGGCGATATCGTTTTCCCGATAGAAAACGTCTAACGCCTCTTCTCCGTTTTCCGCCTCCACAACCCGATACTCACTCTTCACAAGAAAGTCCCTCACCAGCTTGCGCATGCGGCTCTCATCATCCACCACTAAAATTTTACATTTTTCTGCCATATCGCTTTTATTTAATACCCGACTCCTGTTCCTTCTCTCTCACCGCTTGTTCTCTCGCCGTCAACTCCTGCTCCCAAGCCGCATACTTATTCAAAATAGCATTCTCATAGTTCAAAATATTAGGGTTGTTTCCGGTCATAGCCACATAGAACATCCCAGCCACAAGAAGACCTAATATCACATTCAGCGCAACGGACGCCCGCAGTCTGTTTGCTCCTTTTTCAGGAATCTCCTCTTTTTCTTTGTCCTTTGTGTCAACTTCCCGCATCTTGTTTAGCGTCACATCATAATAGACAGGGATCGGCTCGATATCAAATTCCTCTATCCCCTCTTCAATCAGCCGCTCCCGCAGATCATTCACAAACGCAAGCCCCACCGGCGTCTGAAAAGTTCTATCCTCAAGCGCTTTCCTGTACAATTCGCGAACTGTCTCCGCACTCTGATAATCCAAATGGCGTTTCAGATATTTTGCCTTCTTCAGTTCCTCTCTGGCCGCCAAAGCGTCCTCCGGCGAAAAAAACAGAAAACCGTCCACGATGTATTCTCTTTTCTGTTCCGTCCCATTCACTTCTTCCGCCATCTTTTTCCTCTATAACAAACTTTTAAATCCTCTTACATTCGCTTCGATATCGCCCTCAAAAACTGCGGACCCCGCCACCAGCACGTTGGCTCCGGCCTCTATCGCTCCTTTCATGTTGGAAACCTTGATGCCGCCATCCACTTCTATATCCACAGACAGGCCTTCCTCCGTGATCCGTTTTCGAAGCGTGCGTATCTTTTCATACATCGCACCGATAAATTTCTGGCCGCCGAACCCCGGATTCACCGTCATCAGCAACACCATATCAACATCCTCCAGCACATAATCCAACGCTGACAAAGGCGTAGCCGGATTTAATGCCACCCCGCACTTCTTTCCAAGCTCTTTGATCTGCCCGATAGTTCTGTGCAGATGGGTACAGGCCTCCGCATGGACGGTAATGATATCCGCCCCGCTCTTTGCAAACCGCTCCACATACCGCTCCGGCTCCTCAATCATCAGATGTACATCAAAGATCATATCGCTTTTTTTGCGGATAGACTCAATAATCGGAAAACCAAGAGAAATGCTCGGGACAAACATGCCGTCCATCACATCGATATGCAGCATAGTGATGCCGTTTTTTTCTACCAGAGACAAATCTTCCCCCAGTCTGGAAAAATCCGCAGATAATATAGAAGGCGCCAAATAGTTCATCCTGTCCTCCTTCGATCAAAAAAGCGTTTTGTCGATCCGCTTCATAATGTATTTGATTTTACTCTCCACTTCATCCCCGAGATCGGAGATGGCCTTTTCCGCCGCTTCGACCTGCCATTCATTGACACAGAAAATACAGCTCTCCTTTTTCTCTCCGGAAAAGAAACCCGGCTTCTCCCATTTGATAAAATAGGATATCCGCTCCCCTAAAAGAGCTCTTTCCACCGCCGTCTTCACGTCCTTATCGGTTACTTTACAGAACTCGATCTCATTATTCACTTTCCCTTTGGAAAACTTTGATTCCACTACTGTCTTTGCCATGACACAGCTCCCCGCGTACAGTTTTTCATGGATTAGGCGGGAGTCGAACCCGCGTCCAAAAGCCTATTCCCTGTCCTTCTACTATCATAGTCAGTTCTTTTTCATTCCCTCCGCCATACGGGAACCGACACCCTTATGGCTTCAGTAGCTTCATGATACGCCCATATACGCAAAGCTTAGTATATGTCGTTTCCTGCTAAGTCGATGCCTGAATCCCGACGTGCAGGTACGTCAGGTCAGACAAGCTGCATTTAGGCAGCTACTGCTAATTTATTATCAGCGTTTATATTTAGGTTTGCGATTTGACGCATCGCCTGCGGATAGCTTCTCCAGCTGCAAGACCCCTGTCGAAACCTTGACTAACCCGGATATTATTCATTGTAACATGTTTTCCCGAAAAGGTCTATAAATTTTTAATTTTGAAATCCCTTTCGTACTCTCTGCGCTGATCCTTTTTCGCGATAGCCTCTCTCTTGTCGTAATTTTTCTTTCCTCTGGCAAGCCCTAACTCCACTTTGGCTCTGCCGTCCTTAAAGTACACCTGCAGAGGCACTAACGCGTATCCCTTCTCGGCGAGCTGCCCGGTCAGTTTTCTGATCTCCTGCTTGTGCAGCAGCAGTTTTTTAGGGCGCAGCGGATCGCGGTTAAAAATATTCCCTTTTTCGTAGGGGCTGATATTCATGCCGTACACATAGGCTTCCCCTTTTTCAATTCCGGCATACCCTTCCTTGATGCTGCATTTGCCAAGCCGCAGGGACTTGACTTCCGTGCCGTGCAGCACAAGTCCCGCTTCATATTTCTCTTCTATAAAATAATCGTGGTAAGCTTTTTTATTATTCGCCACCAACTTCATGCCTTCCTTTGCCATACATCACTCCTCCAATGCAAAGTCCACATATTTTAAATATTTGTTCGCCCGTTTCACTACTACGGTCAATCTCTGCCCCAGTGAAAAGCATCTTCCCGTGCGCTCTCCGACAAGCCGATATCCGCTCTCCTCATATTTATAATAATCCCCCGGCAGATCGGAGACAGACACAAGCCCTTCCACCGTATTTTCCAGTTCCACATAGATACCGAAAGATGTGACGCCGGAAATCACTCCCAAGAAGCTTTCCCCTACATGATCCTCCATATACTGTGCTTTCTTCAACTTTTCGCATTCTCTTTCCGCCTCGTTGGCCCGCCTCTCTGTCACACAACATCTCGAAGCCACGGCGTCCAATATCTCCAGATAGTGTTCTCTCTTATCTTCGTCAAGCTTCTCCCGCAGATACTGCTTGATGATGCGGTGGATCTGTAAGTCCGGATACCGGCGGATAGGAGAAGTAAAATGACAATAATACCTGCTCGCAAGTCCGAAGTGTCCGGCGCAGTCCGGGGCGTATCTCGCTTGCTGCATGCTGCGCAGGGCCAGCCTGCTCACAAGGGCTTCCGACTCGCTCCCTTCCGCCTGCCACAAAAGTTTCTGAATCTCCTTAGGGTGGATCTCCTCCCTTCCCGTTTTCATGGAAAATCCCATATTGCGCATCAGAATCGCCAGCTTCCTTATCTTTTCCTGCTCCGGACTTTCATGATTCCTGTACAAAAAAGGAATATCCAGCCAGTAAAAATTCTCAGCCACGGTCTCGTTTGCAAGCAGCATAAACTCCTCGATCAGTTTTGTGGCAGCATTCCTTTCATAGGGCTTTATTTCAAGCGGATTCCCCGTCTCATCCAGAATAAGCTTGCTCTCCGGGAAATCGAAATCGATGGATCCTCTTTTCTCCCTGTTCCCCCGCAGCAAAACCGCCAGTTCTCCCATCTTCCGAAGCATCGGCACAAAGGGGGCGATATCGCCGCTCATAGCATCGTCAACTTCCTCATTTTCCAATACCCTCTGTACCGCCGAATAAGTCAACCGTCTATCTATCCGGATCACCGATTCCACGATCCGGTAATCCTTCACCGTTCCGTCCCCCTCTATCTGCATCAGGCAGCTTAGCGCCAGTCTGTCCTCCCCGGCGTTCAAAGAACATATCCCATTAGACAAGGCTTCCGGCAGCATCGGGATCACCCTGCCCGGAAGATACACGCTGTTTCCTCTCTCAAGGGCCTGTCTGTCAAGGGCTGAGTATTCCTGCACATAGTTGCTGACATCCGCGATGTGAACCCCAAGTTCATAGAGACCGTTTTGCACCGACAGGCTCACCGCATCATCCAGATCTTTCGCGTCCTCGCCGTCGATGGTCACCATCTGCACATTCCGCAGGTCTATACGCCCCGCCCGGTCAGCCTCGTTGACATCCTTCGCCGCCCGGTCGGCCTGACGCAGTTCTTTCTCCGTAAAAGCTTCGGGCAGTTCAAAGGCTCTCACGATGGATAGGATATCCACACCGGGCGCATCCTTATCGCCCAGAATTTCCACGATCTTCCCCTCCGGGCTGCGGCCTTCCTCCCTTGCGGACAAGGTGATCTCCGCCACCACTTTCTGCCCGTCCGCTGCATCCCCCGCCTTTTCTTTCGGGATAAAAATATCCGCGCTGAGCCTGCGGTTATCAGGCACTACAAAACCGTAATTTTTGCTCTGTTCGTAAGTGCCTACGATCCTCAGATTTTTTTTAATATCTTTTTGCTCTATTTCCGTTCTATCCTCTGTCTCTTTTCCTGTTTCCGACAAATTCTTCTCCTTTACGCTTCTGCAGGAACAAAAAATCCGGCAAAGCCGGATTTTCTACTCATTCCTAAAATCTGTTGATATTGAGCACCGCCGCAAGGACAATGAAGAGAACTGCTAAGATTACTGTAAATCTTGCGCGTTTCGCTTCCTCCGAACGGCCTTTATTCTTCCCCCAGTAAGTATCCGATGAGCCGCTGACCGCTCCCAATCCCGCAGACTTTCCTTCCTGCATCAACACGAGTATCACCAACAAAGCGCTAACCCCTATAAAAATAGCTGTCAATATATATCTCAGTACTTCCATTTTGCTACCTGCATCCTTTCCACTGCCTGTGAGATAATCTGTCTCTCAAGACGGCTTTCCTAACGCTTCTCATATTACGCAAAAAACAGTTTAGCACATAAACGAACGCATTTCAACTGTTTTTTCAGATTTTGTACAATCTATTCCATGGTTCAAAGTCCCGCATAGGGTAAGTCAGATCAGTATCTCCCCGTAAACCCTAAGCACATTCCCGCCCAGTATCTTATCTGATTCACTTTCGCTGAATCCGCCTTTTTTCAAGGCATCCGCCAATTCCGCCATCCGGTCGGCCCCTGTCAGCTCCTCATGCGTGACGATGCCGTCAAAATCGCTGCCAAGCCCGAGGCACTCTATGCCTCCCACAGACGCGATATGTTTGGCGTGCTCCACAACCGCCCTGATCGTCCCCGGATTTTTTTCACCGGCAGGAACCTGCTCCAAAAAGTCAGCGCAAAAGTTTAATCCTATGACGCCGCCCCTCTCAGCCAGTCTGCGGATCATATCATCCGTCAGATTCCGCACACAGGGGCACAATGCTCTGGCGTTGGAGTGACTTGCCACAAAAGGTTTCTTCGTATGGGCAAGAACGTCATAAAACCCGGCGTCCGACAGATGGGATACATCCACGATCATCCCTAACTTTTCCATCTCTTCCACAAAAGCGATCCCGGTCTTTGTCAGTCCATCCGCCGTGTTAGGCGTATTCAGATATTCGAGAGTCCTCTCCTCTCTTTTCCTCGCCCCTCCGCTAAAATTCGGATAGCCGAGCTCATTCGGATAATTCCATGTCAGAGTCATCATCCGCACGCCCTGCGCATAAAGGGTGCGCAGTTTCTCCAAATCTCCGCCGCAAACGCCGCCCTCCTCCACGCTCAAAAGGGCCGACATTTTGCCCGCAATCCTGTTTTTTTCTATATCATGCCGGAAAAGCACAGGGGCAATCTCACCCCCGTTATCCCGGATCTCCCGTTCATACAGTCCGTACAGTTCCTGCACTTCCCGCCACGGATCCTCACAGGCTCCCAGTTCCACGAACAGGGCAAAGTTCTGCAGCAGATAATCTCCTTTCCGCATTTTATGTAAATCTAAATGGCAATCATTCTCTCTTAATCCCATCTCTACTCCCGCCCGCCTTTTTTTAAGCAGTACGGAAATGGTATCACAGTGCATATCGACTATTCTCATGCTTTTTCTCTCCGCTCATCCTATAGCATCAAATCCTCAAAAAAATCCTTATATCCGATGTTTTCTTCTTTATATTTTAAAAACCACGCCTTCATCTCCGGACAACTCTCTCCGGTCTGTGACAAGATCCTGTCAAAATTGTCCTCCGTAAGACAGCCTATCTCCGTAAATAACTTATAGTATTCACTGTCTTCACCGTGTTCCTCAAGCAGCACCTGCCATGTTTCATCCCAAATATCCGCCCCGTCTTTTCCTGCACTCATCCCACCGGCATAGCCGCTTCCCTCCGTGTGAGCCCGCAGATAATCTTCCAGTTCCTCCCTCACCTCTCCCTGCAGTCCCATCCGGTTGAGCAGCCGCATAAAAGCGACACGGACTTTGGTTCTTCTCTTCTGATTCAAATAATAATCCAGATTATTTTCCCTGCTGCCGTAATCTTCCTCACCGCAGAGCACCATCTTTGAGTACCCCTCCCTGTCCGCCTCCCGCAGCATCTGGAGCATTCTGGCGTCCCACTGCTTTAACCAGTCGTCGTCGCCGCACCGCTGAGGCGTAAACAGATAAGGTGCGTCAAGAAGCGTCACGGCCGCTGCCAACAGAGCGCCGGCTTCTTTAGGCTTCCCCTCCACAGTGACAAAACGAAGTTTCCCACATTCCCGAAAGATTCCCTTTCCGAACCTGATGTTCTTTGCCGGAATCCGGATCTCCCTCAACTCATCACAGTAAGCAAAGGCCCAGTCCCCCACCTCTTCGATGGTCTCCGGCAGACTCACTCTGCGCACCTGTTTACAGGATAACAGCGCCTTTTTCCCGAGTGACACAACAGGTTTTTCAAAGTTCTCCGGAATCGTCAGGTAAATTTCCTCCCCCTCGTAGGAGACCACCTCCAACCCCTTCTTGTATTCTTTTAATGTGAAAACGCTCTCTTTTACGTCGGTGCAATATTCCATCTTCACAGTCCCAATTCCTCGATCTCCTCCATAAACCTGCTCTGCCGCTCGGACAACATCAATTCTTCATTATGTCTCTGATAGTCCTTACTGCCAAAGGAAGCGATAAAACGGGCGCTGTCGTCGTTCACGGTCAACTGCGTCACAAGGATCAACATCTCGTTCCCCTCCCCGAAAGCCTTCTCCGCAAAGGCAAACAGCGCGTGCAGTCTTTCCCCTGTTCTCTCGGTCTGTTTCTTCAGCGCGGCCGTATCTCTCCCGAATTTCTCTTTCACCAGAGCAAACGCGCCTGCCTCGTCAGATACATCGCCGATCCGCACTTCCTTCTCCGCTTCCGCCAGAAAGCGTATCATATATTTGTTTTTATACTGTTCCGCTTCGGAAATCGCCCCCGCCGCCTGCATCGAATGCAGCAGCTTCTCTCTTGCCTCCCTCTGCGCTTTCAACATCTGCAGAAGTTTCTCCCGTTCCTCACAGGCCGAGAGAGCTTTAAGCGGCATACGCATCTCACGCAGGCAGTCCGCAAGCCGCATGGTTTCACGCATTTCTCCCTGCACTTTATCGAGCAGCATCCCAAGCAGCGAGAGCCGCTCGTCAAAAGCGGCTGCCCTCGCCTTCTCCACCGCCTTATCCACCGGTCCGCCGGATAATATCTCCTCTGTCTGATAATCATTTTTATACTTATTATACAGATCATAGTAGGCAGTAAACTCTTTCACGATCCGCTCATTTCTCAGATACTGCCTTACTAAAGTCTCATCCACAAAAAGCCCTTCCTCCTCGTAGAGCTGCAAAATCTGAGACAGATCCTCCCAGCCTCTCGCCGTGATATAGGATTTCCCCTTCACTGTGGTTTCCACATGATAAAAATCTTCCTTTTTCAGGTCGAGATAGCTGACAATGGCGTTATGTAAACCTTTTTCAGTTGCATAAGCTTTCCAAGTTACATAATCCGCCTCCACCTCCATGATCTTGAGTCTGTCGAGAGTCACCACGTCAAACTCCCTGACAGACTTGTTGTACTCCGGAGGATTTCCTGCCGTCACGATCACCCATCCTTCCGGAACTTTGTGCCTGCCAAACACCTTATACTGTAAAAACTGCAGCATAGAGGGCGCCAAAGTCTCGGACACGCAGTTGATTTCATCCAAAAACAGAATTCCCTCTTTCAGACCGCTTTTTTTCATCACTTCATATATCGAAGCTATGATCTCGCTCATCGTGTATTCCGACACATCATACTGCTCTCCTTCATACTCTCTGTGATCGATGAAAGGAAGCCCCAGCGCGGACTGCCTTGTGTGATGAGTCATAGAATAGGAGACAAGGGCAATGGACAACTCCTGTGCGATCTGTTCCATGATAGCCGTTTTGCCTATCCCCGGCGCGCCGATCAGAAAAACAGGGCGCTGTCTCACAATAGGGATACGGTAATCTCCGAATTCATCCTTCTTCAGATAAAGACACACCGTGTCCTTGATGCACTCTTTCGCCTGTTTCATGTTCATATCCGATCATCTCCTCCTCTTCCAACACCACCGGCAGCGCCCAATGGGGTACCGCGGGCCTTCTCTCATCTTCATTCAAAAATGCAAATATCACATCGTAGGACGGCATCCGCTCCGGGTAAACCCCGTATCCATCCGTAAAATAGAGCAGTCCCTTTAAGTTTTCAAAACTCCCCTGTTCAATCAAATCATCCACATAGTCAAACACAGGTCTGAAATCCGTCGCTCCGAAGCCGGTCAATTTTCCTGTTCTGATAAATTCTTCAAACTCTTCGTCGCAGGTGATCTTCACATCGCTTTGCACCTCATTGTCACACTGAACAATATGGATGTTCACCTTGCTGAAAAAATTCTCGGCGTCCTTCATAATAGAATAAGTTCTGTTCAAAAATCCCCGCACAACCTTCCCGCGGCAGGAGGCCGATGTATCGATAGCGATCACAAATTCTTTGACCTTTTTGATATCCTTGTATTCGAGGGGCTCCACCAGAGGCATATTGCCGTAATGTTCGAGTCCGTAAGTATAATAAATATAGTCAAATTCCTCGTCGTTTGGCCGGATCTCCTCCCCCGTCACCATAAACCGGCGCAGGATCTCACCGTAATCATAGCGGTCCTTTGTCGCCTCCGCCAGATTCTTTTCCAGAGAATCCGACTGGTTCTTTCCGCTGGAAAACGTCTTTAGGTCGGTTTTAATACGCTCGCTGATCTTCTTCCACTGGGCTAAAGATATCTCCATCTGCTCAGGTTTCGTCCAGTAAATATGTTCATCTCTATGAAACAGCAGTTTCCATGCCGCAAGACGTTCCTCGTCGGGCTTTTCTCTCTCAAAATACCGGTAAAGCTTTTCCGCGGTCAAAGCTCCGCACTCTTCTTTTAATGCCTTAATCTCCGCTCTCCTCTCCGCATCCCTGTGGAGCTTCAGAAAGTGCAGTCCCATCTCTAACATCACGTTTTCCACCGCAATGTCCGCCGCGATATCCCAGTATCTGCTCTCCACTTCCCCGCAGCGAAAGGGATGATAAAATACCAGATGGAAGAGACTGTGCAGATAACATCTGTTAATATAGGCCGGCTCCGCCTTATAACGGCGCAGCACAAAAGCTTCATCATACAGAAAGCGTTCTCCGTCGGCCGCCACACCCGAAAACCCTCTCTGGGGCATCGGCTGCATGTTCAAAAGCGCCACATCCAGAAACCGCATGTTCATCACAATGCTGTCTCTGGAAAGGCGCAAAACTTCTTTTGCCAGATATGCGATTTTTTCCTCCCGCTGCTTTTCCATGATGCTATCTTACCAGATTTTTTCTGTTTCGTACAGGGGAAATCACAATGTTACATGCCGCCCCGCTTCTCCGAAAACGGATTCTCATACAACGAAACGTCTTCCAGTTCCTCCTCGATCCGCAGCAACTGATTATACTTGCAGACCCGGTCCGTCCGGCAGGGCGCTCCGGTTTTGATCTGGCCGGCATTCACCGCCACCGCGATATCGGCAATGATCGTATCCTCCGTCTCCCCGGAGCGGTGGGAGATCACTGCGTTGTACCCGCTTTTATGCGCCATCTCTATGGCTGCAAATGCTTCGGAGAGTGTGCCGATCTGATTGACTTTCACCAAAATAGCGTTGGCCGTATGCAGTCGGATCCCTGCCGCAAGCCTGCCGGTATTGGTGACAAAAAGATCGTCCCCCACAAGCTGTATTTTGTCCCCAAGTCTTTGTGTCAATTTCCGCCAGCCGTCCCAGTCATCCTCATGCAGTCCGTCCTCTATCGACGCGATGGGATACTTTTCACACAGTTCCTCGTAGAGCGCGATCATCTCGTCGGTGCTGCGAAGCACACTGGATTCCTTTGTATCGGAAGCGCTGACAGCCTCTCTTTTGCTGCTGTGCAAAGCCTTCGTCTCCCCGGGAAAATAGTACATACCGGCATCCTCCTGATACAGTTCGCTGGCCGCCACGTCAAGTGCGATCTTAATATCCTTTTCCGGCTGGTAACCGGCCGCCAGCACAGCTTTGATAATATAGTCGAGCACTTCCTCCGGATTTTTTAAAGACGGCGCAAAACCGCCCTCATCCCCCACCGCTGTGGAAAGCCCGTCTTTCACCAAAATCTGTTTCAGTTTCTGATAAACCTCGGCGCAGATCCTAAGTCCCTCCGCAAAGTTCTTGGCCGCTACCGGCATGATCATAAACTCCTGAAAATCCACGGTATTGTCCGCGTGCTTGCCTCCGTTTAAAATATTCATCATCGGCACCGGCATTCTTTTTGCCGAAATTCCTCCCAGATAGCGAAACAACGGCATGTGAAGAGCTGCTGCCGCCGCCCTTGCCACGGCCATGGAAACGCTTAGAGTAGCGTTTGCCCCGAGCTTTTCTTTGTTTTCCGTACCGTCAGTATTGATCAGTATTTTATCGATCTCCTCCTGACACAAGGCATTTCTTCCAAGCAACGCCTCCCGCAGCACCGTGTTGACATTTCTCACCGCCTTCTGCACGCCTTTTCCCTGATATCTGCTCTCCTTGTCCCGCAGCTCCACCGCCTCAAAGCGTCCGGTGCTGGCTCCGGAGGGAACGGAGGCTCTGCCGGTATATAGTTTTCCCGACAGCGGATAGGGCGCTCCCACAGGACCGATACAGGCCCCTTTTCCTGCCGCCTCCTTGTGATTTCCGGCAGCCTCAGCCATATTCCGCCCGTTGATGCAGGCGCCGCCGAAAGCTTCTTCCCCGGCGATCACCGTCACTTCCGCCTCCACTGTGGGAGTTCCTCTGGAATCCAGAATCTCCCTTGCATGTACATCCATAATTCTCACTGTCAAAGACATAAAAACCTCCTTTAGAAATACGATTTCTTTTAGTATTTCCAAAGGAGGTCTGTTTATCCCTGTTTTCAGTTAACCTTTTGCAAATCGTCCGTCTTACTGTTTTTCCACAAGAAGAGATTTTCCTGTCATTTCCGCCGGCTGCTCCCTGCCCATGATCTGAATCAGTGTAGGCACGATATCCGCCAGACAACCACCCTCTCTCAGCGTATATTTCTCGTCATAATTGACAAGAATGAAAGGCACCTGATTGGTTGTGTGTGCGGTAAAGGGCGCGCCTGTCTCGTAATCCACAAGCTGCTCCGCATTGCCGTGATCCGCACAGATAAACAACACGCCTTCTACGGATTTCACCGCTTCCACCGCTCTTCCCACGCAGGAATCCACTGCTTCCACCGCTTTGATAGCCGCATCTTCCACGCCGGTATGACCTACCATATCCGGATTTGCAAAGTTGATAATCACCACATCATATTTGCCGCCTGTGATTGCCTCACAGAGTCTGTCGCATACCTCGTAGGCGCTCATCTCCGGCTTTAAGTCGTAGGTTGCCACTTCCTTCGGGGAATTTACTAAGATTCTGTCCTCACCCCCATTCGGTTTTTCCACGCCGCCGTTAAAGAAGAATGTCACATGGGCATACTTCTCTGTCTCCGCGATCCTCGCCTGCTTCATACCGTTTGCCGCCAGCCATTCTCCAAAGGTATTCGTCACAGCGATCTTCTCGAAAGCGACTTCCTTATTCGGTATCGTCGGATCGTAATCGGAGAAACATACATAAGTCAAATCGAGACGTTTTCCTCTCTCAAATCCCTTAAATTCATCGTCGCAGAAAGATCTGGTGATTTCTCTCGCCCTGTCCGGCCGGAAATTAAAAAACACCACGGAATCGCCGTCCTGAATCGTAGCCACAGGCGCGCCGTTTTCCACGACAACAGTGGGTTTCACAAACTCGTCCGTCTCCCCTGCGTCATAGGAAGCCTGAATTCCCGCAGGTCCGCTCTGTGCCGTCTGCCCCTCGCCCTTTGTCAGCGCCACATAGGCTTTCTGTACTCTGTCGTAGTTATTGTCCCTGTCCATCGCATAGTAACGCCCTGTCACGGAAGCGATCTTCCCGACGCCGATCTTTTTCATCTCCGCCTCCAGATCTTCCGCATAGCCTTTTCCGCTCTCCGGCGGTGTATCGCGCCCGTCCAAGAAACAGTGCACATAAACTTTCTCAAGTCCGTTTTTCTTAGCCAGTTCAAGCAGCCCGTAAAGATGGGTATTATGACTGTGCACACCGCCGTCAGACAACAGACCGAAGAAATGCAGCGCACTGTCATTTTTCTTACAGTTATTTACCGCGTCAAGCAATGCTCTATTCTCAAAAAAAGTGCCGTCCTGAATCTCTTTCGTGATCCTTGTCAGTTCCTGATACACGATACGTCCCGCGCCCATGTTCAAGTGACCTACCTCGGAATTTCCCATCTGTCCCTCGGGAAGTCCCACCGCCATGCCGCTGGCATTTCCCCTCACAAAGGGATATTCTGCCATCAGTTTGTCCATGACAGGCGTATGAGCCTCCGCCACCGCGTTGTGCTCTTTGCTGTCGTTTAAGCCGTAACCGTCAAGAATCATTAAAACTACAGGTTTCTTACTCATTTCTTCTCTCCTCTTTTCTATATTGCTTTTATTTTAAATCTTCCACATATTTTGCGGAGACATACCCCTCTTTTCCGTCCTCCACTTTAATATGATACCAAGCTTCGTCCACCAGCTCGTAATACTCATAAATATCGCCGGCTTTTGCCACCATAAGAACATTCGAATCTTCCTTGCTCGGTTTATTGCGGACATTGACATTGGAAAGAATCTGTATCCTGCCCTGAGTCTCCTCCGCGGACTGCTCGCCATCCTCGCCAACCTCTCCGTCAGCCTCCTGCCCCTGTTCTGTGGTTTCATCCGGTTGTCCGTAATTTGGCGTACGATTTTTCTGCCAGAAGATAAATCCGATCATCAACGCCACCGCCACAACCGCAATACCGAGAATAATCGTGACCAGTTTCATTCTGGAACTGCCCGACTCCTCGTCGTCATCCTCTTCATCTTCTTCATAATCGTCATAATCTTCCACAGGACGAGGGCGCGGCGGCGGTGTGCGCCTTGCAGGTTCTTCCCCTTTGGGACGTTTCACAACAGCCTGCTTTGCCTCCATCAAAATGGCCTGTTCTATCTGGTCAAAAGGAATATCTACAGTCCTTTGTCTGCTGAGCGGAATTTCTTCATCCTCCGGCACATCTTTCACCGGCGAACCGCATTTATGGCAGAAACGTTCCTCGTCCCGAAGTTCCTCCCCGCAATGGGAACAAAGCATCGGCTGACCCACTTTCTGCCCGCACTTCACACAAAATGTATCAGTATCCAGTAAATCCGCCCCACACTTCCTGCATTTCATCACAGTACCTCCTGCTTTTTGCTTCGATGAGTGAAGCTATTCTTCATTATTATAATGCCTGTCGGAGATTTTTACTACCCATTCCTTCTAAAAATAAATGAATTTTTTATTATTTTTTCTTTATCCTGTTTTTCATAAAAGAAAACTTATCAAAGCATGAAAGATGTCAAAAACCATATTGAACAGATTATATCCCTCATGCTATAGTAAAAAACATAGTAATTTTATAAAGGAGCGCACGCATGAAAAAATATTCGTTGAAATCTATTTGCCAAAAAGGCCGGACATATTTTTTAACCGTTTTAGGCACACTGCACATCTTAAATTTCCTGTTCCTGACTGCAGCAGGCATCATCAATGCCTTCGGCGTGGTCATGTTCCTTGCGCCGGTAAAGCTATTTGACAGCGGTATATCGGGCACTTCCATGCTTGTTTCCCAACAGACGCCCGTCTGGTGCAGCCTGTCATTGATCCTGATACTGCTCAATATACCGATTTTTCTGTTTGGACTGAAAAAGGAGGGGCCGGCATTTACCATCTATTCCATTTTCGCTGTACTGGTGTATTCCGTTACCGCGTGGATCATTACGGACATCCTGCCTGTGGATGTAACCATTGCCTCTCCCCTCGCGGAGACGGATCTGTTTTTGTGCGCTGTTTTCGGCGGCATCATCTCAGGCTGCGGCAGCGGCCTCACCGTACGGTTTGGCGGTGCGATTGACGGTATCGACGTTCTTGGCGTCATGTTTTCTAAGCGTCTGGGTTTAAGTCTGGGAAGTTTTGTAATGATCTACAATGTGTTTTTATATATTATCTGCGGCATCGTGCTCGGAAGCTGGATCCTGCCTCTTTATTCTATTGTCACCTATGCAACAGCCTCCAAAACCGTGGATTTCTTTGTGGAGGGCTTCGACCGCTCCAAGGCAGCATTTATCATCACAACAAAAGAAAAAGACGTCTGCCGCGCCCTCTCCGAAACATTTGAAAACGGATTGACCATTATTGATGCAAAGGGATATTACTCCAACTCTCCTAAGACGATGATCTACTTTGTCGTAAACCGCTTTCAGGTAGGCAAAATGAAAAATCTGGTACATAAGATCGATCCGAAAGCCTATATTGCTATCAATGAAGTGGCGGACATTTTCCCCGCCAATCTGGAATAGATGACCGCACGGCGCCTCATCCGTACAAAAAAAACACTGGATATAGGGGTTCTATTTCCTATATCCAGTATTTTTCAAAAAATATTTTATAACTAAAATACATTTCTTAATCTTTATGATATCTTAAAAAAATATATATATCAAAATCTCCTGATGTATCAGGATTTTGTTCTGTCAATCCAAAATAAAAATCCATTTTATGAATTCCATCAGGCCCCCATAGCATGTAAGTAATTAACGATTCATAAGTTCCTTTCAGTTTGCTTCCGTCTAAGTTTATTGTCCATGTTTCAGGTCTAATGCCTTGTGCAACATCAGACGAAAAATCTACTCCAATTATTTCAGATGCATCCTGCATAAGATCATAAAATTCTTCTATTGTATATGTTTTATCTTCATCAAATAACTCAATTACTTCATTATAAATTCTATCTTCTTCTGTTACTGTTTTTTCTACCATTTGTTCTTCTGTTATTGCATAATTTGATTTAGATTCATCATAATCAGAATTTGCAAGAAAATCTTCAACTTTTATAATTAAATAAGTATTCGGCTGTTCTTCATCAAAATGAAGCTGTATCCATTCTGATGAAGAATCAGAAGCAAAAACATTAATTGGTATATTCTCTTTTGTATATCCGACTTTAGTAACCCCTCCTTCTCTTCTTGAATACAAATCAATAGAATTTGTTAGTTCCCAATCTCCACAATAAATTCCCTCAATATCTAAATTATCTAAATTACATGGAATTACTTTATCTGAATCATATATTTCTGCAACATAGAAATATTCAAATTCCTCATATTCTATATTATCTTCTTCATTTGTTTCTTCCTGCTCAACCTCTGCACTAGCTTCCTGTTGTGGTTCTTCCTGTTTTGTATCTCTACCACTTCCACCACATCCAAACAAACTTAAAGATAATGCCAGACTAAGTAATAATGTAACTGTTCTTTTTTTCATTTTGTCACTTTCTCCCTCTGTAGTATTTCCATCCCTGTTTTTAGGTACTGCCACATACCTAGAGCAGTATACCACCCTTTTATAGAAATTTCAACGCAAAAAATTTGTATATTGTGAAACACTTTACAAATTTTACTTAATAATATATTATCTGATTCATTACAAACAGAATGTTTTTTATTCTCTTCTTCAATTTTCTCCTTTTCCTTAAATATTATATTAGTACCTGTTTTCAGGTCTGTACCTGTTTTTATACTCTACGATAGTACCCATTTTAAGGGTATATTATTAGAAAATCAAGTACAAGGGAAGAAAAAGATGATAAAATTTGATAAGCTGTTTAAAATTTTTGAAGAACGAGGAATAACTCAATATCACCTTTACACATATAAAGGAATCAGCCGCTCTCAACTACAGAGACTCAAAACAGGAAATGTCAATGTAAATACTCTTAACAACATTCTAAATATTTTAGGAGATTGCACTTTAGATGATATATGTGAGTTTGTTCCCGATCCGACAAAAGACAAAAAGAAAAAGAGGCTGCCGCACTAATTACTTAGTGCGACAGCCCCGTGCTTTTTCATTGTTCACTTTGCTTCTTATTAATAGTTTACAATCTTACCGAAATCCGCTTTCAGGGACGCGCCGCCCACAAGGCCGCCGTCGATATCAGGCTGTGCGAACAGTTCCGCCGCATTGCTTCCGTTTACGGAGCCGCCGTACTGAATGCGAACCGCCTCTGCCGTAGCTTCATCATAAATTTCAGCGATGCAGTCGCGGATTCCTTTGCAGACTTCCTGAGCCTGTTCCGTTGTAGCTGTCTTACCGGTGCCGATCGCCCAGATCGGCTCGTAAGCGATTACCATTTCCTTCACCTGATCAGCGCTCACGCCAACGAGATCGGATTTGATCTGGAAACGGATCCAGTCCATGGTAACTCCCATCTCTCTCTGCTCCAGAGATTCGCCGCAGCAAAGAATCGGTGTAAGACCTGCTTCAAAAGCCTTTTTGACTTTCTTATTTAACAGCGCGTCGTCCTCTTTGAAGTAATCACGTCTCTCGGAATGGCCGATGATCACATATTTTACACCTGCATCCACCAGCATAGCCGCTGAAATCTCGCCTGTGTAAGCGCCCTTTTCCTCGAAATACATATTCTCTGCGCCCACTGCCACATTTGTGCCTTTTACGGCTTCCACCACCGGAACAATGTCAACTGCCGGTACGCAGTAAACCACGTCCACGCTGTCGGATTTTACCAGATCTTTTAATTCTTCACAAAGAGCCACCGCCTGACTGGGTGTCATGTTCATCTTCCAGTTTCCGGCCACAATTTTTCTTCTTGCCATTTTCCTTTTTCTCCTTTTCACCGGACTCTCTGCGGAAACACACCGCAGAGATATCCACTATTATCTTCTTTTACCACGCTTACATAAATTCTGCTGATAAGTATTGGGTGCTCCCCTTCGTCGGTTACAACCGCTTAGCGCTGTCCGCCGATCCCCTGCGCCGCATTGCGGGCGTTGATGTCATCAGTCCACTTCTTTTCCTTCTTATTGCTCACAAGCAGCGCAATACCGATAATCAGCATAAGCGCTCCGATTCCGCCGATCACTACGCCGACAACAGTGCCGCCTTTTGTAGCAGTGGAAAGTATGACATCCATGCCTTCCATCATCAGTTCAGGCGCGATGGGAACATAATTCGCGTCGTTAAGCCTGTAAGGATCGTAACATACCTCAACGGTACTGCCAACGCCATAGTTGTCGCTCACTACCATCATACTGAAGTAATAATATGAACCGTCTTCCTCACAGTAAAACTCAATGGTAGCCATACTCTCACTGTCGATATCCGTGATCTCTCCGTAGGTAGATACGCCTGTCTGTCTTGCGTCTTCTATCTGCCGCTCCACTTCCGCCATCGCGTCATCCATAGAGCCGTTCATCAGACCGAAAAGCCCGCCTACCGCCAAACCAATCACCAGACCGATCGTACCAAAAATAATTAAAATAATTCCACCTATCTTTTTTCCTTTACTCATAATTTTTCTCCTCTATCAACCCTCAATTATTTTGTTTGCGCCGGCAAAGCCGGCGCTTTGTTCCATTTATTTATCATCTGCTGCCGCCACGCCGGGAAGCTCCTTGCCCTCTAAGAATTCCAGAGAAGCGCCGCCGCCTGTGGAAATGTGACTCATTTTATCTGCAAAACCAAGCTGGTTCACTGCCGCTGCGGAATCACCGCCGCCGATGATCGTGGTAGCGTCTGTGTCAGCAAGCGCCTGCGCTACGGCCATAGTTCCTTTTGCAAGGATCGGATTCTCAAACACGCCCATAGGACCGTTCCATACAACTGTCTTTGCGGACTTCACAGCGTCAGCGTAAAGTTTTGCTGTCTCCGTACCGATATCCAATCCCATCTTGTCTGCAGGGATCTCGTTGGAAGGCACTACCTCCACAGCGATCTCAGCATCGATCGGGTTCGGGAAATCTGCAGTGATGGTAGTATCTACGGGAAGCAGCAGCTTTTTGCCCTTCTCCTCCGCCTTCGCCATCATCTCTTTACAGTAATCCAGCTTCTCCTCATCTACCAAAGATGTGCCGATCTCATAGCCTTTTGCCTTTAAGAAAGTATAAGCCATACCTCCGCCGATGATCAGCGTATCGCACTTTTCAAGCAGGTTGTTGATTACGTTTAACTTATCCGCAACTTTTGCGCCGCCCAGAATCGCAACGAAAGGTCTCACCGGATTTTCCACAGCGTTGCCTAAGAAATCGATCTCTTTCTGCATCAGATAGCCGACTGCGTTCTCGCCGCCTTTTTCCTTGATGAATTTGGTTACGCCTTCCACGGAAGCATGTGCTCTGTGGGAAGAACCGAAAGCATCACAGACATACAGATCAGCAAGATCAGCAAGCTCTTTGCTGAACTCCTCGCCGTTCTTTGTCTCCTCTTTCCCACGGAAACGGGTATTCTGCAAAAGAACAACATCGCCTTCGTTCATCTCTTCCACTGCTTTCGTCGCAGCTTCGCCCGTCACGTTATAATCAGAAACAAAATTTACTTCCTTGCCCAATTTCTCGGAAAGCCTCTTCGCTACAGGTGCAAGAGATTCGCCTTCGTTGGGGCCGTTTTTCACCTTGCCGAGGTGGGAGCAAAGAACCACCTTGCCGCCGTCGGCGATCAGTTTTTTGATGGTGGGAAGCGCAGCAACAATACGGGTCTCGTCTGTGATCGCGCCGTCTTTTAAAGGCACGTTAAAGTCACATCTTACCAGCACGCGTTTACCCTTTACGTTGATATCGTCTACGGATTTTTTATTCAATCCCATTTTTCTTATTCCTCCTATTTTCAGTTCGGGATTCTGTTTTCCCGCCTATGATAAAAGGTCCGGTCCTCTGTGGACCGGACCTCTTAGTCACTTAAATCGCATTCTTATTCCTATGATCAGCCTAACTCAGCGAAGTACTTGATTGTACGAACCATCTGGCTTGTGTAGGAATTCTCATTGTCATACCAGGATACAACTTCTACCTGTGTCTTGCCATCCGGCAAAGGGCTAACCATTGTCTGGGTAGCATCGAACAGGGAACCGAATCTCATGCCGACAACGTCGGAGGAAACGATCTCGTCTGTATTGTAGCCGAAGGACTCGTTAGCAGCAGCTTTCATAGCAGCGTTTACTTCTTCCTTTGTCACTGCCTTGTCAACAACTGCGAACAGAAGTGTGGAAGAACCTGTCGGGGTCGGAACACGCTGTGCAGCGCCAATCAGTTTGCCGGACAGTTCAGGAATAACAAGGCCGATAGCCTTAGCTGCACCTGTGGAGTTGGGAACGATGTTGATAGCGCCTGCACGGCTTCTTCTCTTATCGCCCTTTCTCTGAGGACCGTCAAGGATCATCTGGTCGCCTGTATAAGCATGGATCGTGCACATAATACCGGACTCAACGGGAGCAAGGTCATTGAGAGCCTTCGCCATAGGAGCCAAGCAGTTTGTTGTACAGGAAGCTGCGGAAATGATTGTATCTTCTTTTGTCAGTGTGTCATGGTTTACATTGAAAACGATAGTAGGAAGGTCGTTTCCTGCAGGAGCAGAAATAACAACTTTCTTAGCGCCGGCATTGATGTGTGCCTGAGCTTTTGCTTTGGAGGTATAGAAACCGGAACACTCTAAAACTACGTCTACGCCAAGCTCTCCCCAAGGACAATTGTTTGCATCGGGCTCTTTGTAGATTTTGATTGTCTGGCCTTTTACTGTGATCGTGCCTGCCTCGTCATCAGCCGTTACCTGATCTTCTTCGCCGACAGCAATGTATCTGCCCTGAGAAGAGTCATACTTTAACAGATGAGCCAACATGGAAGGAGTCGTCAGATCGTTGATCGCTACAACTTCATAACCTTCCGCACCAAACATCTGTCTGAATGCAAGACGACCGATACGGCCAAAACCATTGATTGCTACTTTTACTGCCATTTTTTAGTCCCTCCTAAAAAAATTTATATTTTTTCTGACAGTCTGTCCGTCCCTGCGACGGAGTCTGTCTGTCAAAATTTTGTCAACACTAATATTCTACCCAATCTGGTTTTAAAATTCAAGATGTAAATACCACATTTTTCGCTTTTTAGGAAAATTTTACACCTTTTTATCCGCCACATTTCCGCATCCTTCACCGGAACAGACTAATTTATTGCCCTTTTCCACCATCATCTGCCCGCACCGTTCACAGAGCACGCCGGAAGGACGCTGCCATACCATAAAATCACACTCCGGATTATTGATACAGCCATAGTACCTGCGCCCTTTTCTTGTCTTTTTCATCACGATATCCCCGCCGCACTTCGGACAGTTTACCCCGATCTTCTCAAAATAAGGTTTTGTATTTCTGCACTCCGGAAAGCCGGGGCAGGCAAGGAATCTTCCGTGAGGCCCATATTTGATAACCATCTGGCGGCCGCACAATTCACAGAACTCTTCAGACAGTTCGTCCTTAAGTTCCACTTCCTCCAACTGTTTCTCCGCCTCTTTCACTGCCTCGTCAAGATCCGGATAGAAATTCCTGATGATGGTCTTCCACTCCACCTCCCCTAACTCCACGCCGTCGAGCAGCGCCTCCATAGTTGCGGTAAAGTTCACATCCACGATAGTGGGGAAAGCCTCCCTCATCATCTTATCCACCACCTCGCCGATCTCCGTCACATATATGTTTTTGTCTTCCTTCACAATATACCTTCTGGCTAGCAGCGTCGTCAAAGTGGGAGCGTAGGTACTCGGTCTGCCGATCCCCTGTTCCTCAAGGGCTCTGACCACCGCCGCCTCAGTATAGTGGGCCGGAGGCTGGGTAAAATGCTGTTTATGCACAAGCTCCTGCAAAGAAAGTTTGGTGTCCTTGTCCAGATTTCCGGACAGCACCGCCGTCTCCTCTTTCTCGTCCTCCTGCACATAGACGCTCAAAAAACCGTCAAATTTGAGTTTGCTGGCGGAAACGGTAAAGCGCTCCCCCGCCGCATCTATCTTTACAGAAGTGGTCTTATACACCGCATCGCTCATACGGCTTGCCGTGAAGCGTTTCCAGATCAACTGATATAACCGGAACTGATCTCTGCTCAGTGAATCCTTTATAGCCGCCGGTGTCCTCCCGATATCCGTGGGGCGGATCGCCTCATGAGCATCCTGAATCTTCCCGCCTCCCTTTTTCTCCTGTACCCGTTTTGTCACATATGCATCGCCGTATGTCCCTTCGATATACTGCGCTGCCGCCTGAGATGCTTCCTCCGAAATCCTTGTGGAGTCGGTACGAAGGTAAGTGATAAGACCCACCGTACCGTTTGCCTTGATATCTACGCCCTCATACAACTGCTGTGCAATACGCATTGTCTTCTGGGTGGAAAAATTCAACACTTTGCTGGCTTCCTGCTGCAATGTGGAGGTTGTAAAAGGAAGCGGCGCCTTTTTGATCCTCTCCCCGTTCTTCTTTTCGGTGATCTTCCAGTCCGCGTCTTTTAAGTTTTTTAATATCTCCTGCAGTTGTTCCTCGTTCCTGATAACCGTCTTCTTTTCTCCGCGGCCATAGTACTTAGCCGTCAGCGTTTTCTTCTCTCCGTCAGCATGGAGCACCGCATCGAGAGTCCAGTATTCCTCCGGCACAAAAGCGGCGATCTCCTCCTCCCTCTTGCAGATGATCCTAAGCGCGGCGGACTGTACCCGCCCGGCGGAAAGTCCCCGTTTTACTTTCGCCCAGAGTACCGGGGAAATCCGGTAGCCCACCATGCGGTCGAGAACTCTTCTCACCTGCTGGGCATCCACCAGATCCATATCGATCTCTCTCGGACTTTTCAGCGCCTCTTTCACCGCTGTCTTTGTGATCTCGTTGAACGTGATCCGATATACCTTCTTCCCCTCCAGCTTCAAGGCATGGTAGAGATGCCACGAAATGGCTTCGCCTTCGCGGTCCGGGTCCGTTGCCAGATATACTTTTTCCGCCTTTTTTACTTCTTTTCTGAGGGCGGCAAGAATATCTCCCTTCCCTCTGATCGTAATATATTTTAGTTCAAAATCATTTTCCGGAGAAAACCCGAGCTGACTTTTAGGCAGGTCGCGCACATGCCCGTTGCTGGCCATCACCTCGTAGTTTGCCCCCAAAAATTTCTTAATTGTTTTCACTTTCGCGGGGGACTCCACAATTACCAAATACTTTGCCATCGTTACCTCCGTACAGCTGCATTTATTTCTTTCAAAATCACAATGCATTTTTATGCATCAATCGTCAAACACTATACACTACTTTTTTTTAAGTTGCAAGAACTTTTTGGCAGTACCCCGCCGCAGTCTGCTTAGCAAATCCTTTGATGCACAATTCCACAAGCGCTCCCATGACCTCCTGCACCGTCCCGTTTCTTCCCATCTGCTCATAGATCTCCTCCGGCGTTTTGGAAAAAAGTTCCAACTGCCTGTACACCAGTTTTTCCTTCACGGAAAGAGCTGACAGCTCCCCATTTTCCTTCGACTCAGCTGTTTCTTCTATAATAATATCATCCTTTTTACATCCTCTCATTCCATACAGCGATTCTAAAATGTCCACCGGCGATTCCGCCACTCCCGCCCCCTGTTTAAAAAGCCGGTTGCAGCCCCTGCTCAGAGAATCGGTGATCCTTCCGGGCACAGCAAAAACTTCTCTGCCCTGTTCAAGCGCCATATCCACAGTGATCAACGTTCCGCTCTTCTCCCTCGCTTCTATCACCACAACGGCGTCCGCAAGCGCGCTGATGATCCGGTTCCTCGGCGGAAAAAGACCCGAAGCTGGTTTTGTCCCCGGCGGATATTCGGAGAGGATCCCTCCCTTTATTTTACATGCTTCATAAACGCCGCGGTTGCTCTTCGGGTAACAGATGTCCACACCGCAGCCCAAAACCCCAAAGCTTTTTCCTCCTGCCGCAAGAGCCGCCTCCTGACTGATTCCGTCGATCCCCATAGCCAGTCCACTGATAATCTGTATGCCCGCCCCAGCCAGTTTAGAACCGAATTCACGAGCCGCATAAGCGCCGTACTCGGAACATGTTCTGGAGCCGATCAAGGCTGCCGCCGGTCTTTTATCGTCAGGCAGTTCTCCCTGATAATACAGAGAATAAGGCGGATCCGGTATCTCGAGAAGTCTCCTCGGGTAGTCCGCGTCGCCGTAGCAGGTAAACTCTATTTTCCGCCCACGCAGCTTTTCATATTCTCCCAAAATATCCCAGCTTTCCTTTGCTTCCGCAATCTTTGCCGCAGCTTTCTCTCCGGCCGCCGCCTGCAAATTTTGGGGAGAAGCCCTGTATATCTCTTCTGCGCCTCCAAAGCTTTTTAGCAGTTCAAATCTTCTTTTCCCCAATCTCCTTATATTCATCAGCCAATACTGATACGGTTTATCCTCTTCCTGTATCCTGTTCAACCATTTCTCCTCCAATACTTTCCATCCGTCCTGCGGTAGCAGGCGGCCTCCGCCAGATGGTGCCTTTCGATCCTCTCATTTCCCTCCAGATCCGCTATCGTTCTGGCCACTTTGATGATCTTATGATAAGCTCTGGCGCTGAGATCCATCGTTTTGAAAAGTTCCTCCATCATCCGCCTCTCCCTATCCCCCAGAGGACAGTATTTCCGCACCTGAGCAGGTCCCATATCCGCATTAAAGATAAGGCCTGTCCCCGCAAACCGCTTCCTTTGCATCTCCCTCGCCATTAAGATCCTCTCCAGCATACGAGCGCTTTTTTCTCCGGATCTTGCGTCGGAAAGCTTTGCAATATCCACTTTTTTCGTCTCCGCCACGATATCCATGCGGTCTAATACCGGTCCCGATATCTTGTGCAGATAACGATCTATCTCATACTGGGAGCAGCCGCACCTGTTTTTGTCGGGATAGTAACCGCAGGGACAGGGATTCATCGGTACACCCAAATTGATACAATTCAACGATGCACCCCCAATGCACCCCCTCAAACAGCCCCTAATGAAAGTTTCTTCATAATAAAGGCACACCCTTTCGAGTGTGCCTTTATTATGCTTTAGGTTAATCTGGACTGGAAACATCACTTTTCCCCTCTCTATCATTGGCAAGAGAATTTGCACTTAAAGCAGCTACGAACAGACCGCTTATTATTCCGCCTGCCTTTCCTCCCGTATTCCGCATTTTCAATTTGCATCTTCTACAAAAAGTCTTCTCATCGATTAACAGTTTCCCACAGGATTTACATCGCCGTTCTTTTTCAATCGCATTCATCAACATTATCCTCCGCATCAATATAAAAAATATCCCTATCGCTTTGCCCCAATACAGCTTCACAAGAACCTATTGCTGCAAGCATCTCTTTTGGCTGATTTATCCAAAAGTCCACATTCTCTCCATCATATGGATAATTTTTATGTATCAGCTCTAAGGCTGTGTATTTTCCATCCCCAATTTTTCTTTCTGCCAAAGTTTTCAACTGGTACTTATATTCACCAAGAATGCGATTAGTTTCATCGTTTTTTCCCCTGAAATTGAGGAGGTATACACGCAATCCGACATAACGCGGAATCATCTGCATATCTTCATTTATGTAAGAAAGCAATGTATCAATCGCTTTTATACTGGCAAAAGGACCTTTCTGTTCTGCAAGTTTCTTCACTTGAGCATTGATATCTGAATACAAATCTACTAAACCTTCCATAAGGTATGTGTCAGCAGCTTTTAAGAAATCCTCCCGTTCCTCCGCTCCTGCTGTTGAAGCCGACATGATTTTATCCCTCGCATATATGAACTTATTACTCAGCGTCACGCGACGGGCAAAGTCAATCATTCCTTTTACATCCCTCCCAACATCTTCAATCTGCGCTGATATCCTCTTAAGGGAATTCTGCATCGATAATGCGGAAATATCTGATAGAACTTCTACAGGATTAATAGCTTTCTTTAATGTAAAGAATTTAACAAGCTGTTCGTTCTCATCTAGAATCGCAGGCCGTAGGTTCCCCGCTACTTCCTTTGATTCGCCCACATGGTAGATACCTTCTTTTAAGCCATCAATAATCTCTTGGCTGAAATGAGAATAATCGGCGACAAGCATACCCATTTTTGAGATATCAAATCCTCCCTTTATGGCTGCAGCAATCTGACCGAGCAACCCTCGAATATCCAAATCTACCTCCCACTCTGTTTCGGATTTCATCTCTGCACCTATTTTCCCAATAAATACATTAAAAAAATCCGACATTTTAAGAAGATCAGCACCTTTTCTATCCTCTTCTTCTATAAAAATATCTAAAAGTTCACACTTTCCAGTCTCAACAATTTCATTCTTCTCTGCCATACTAATCAATGCCCTCACTTATATTTCGTATGCTTCACATACGCAAAATTAATCATATCATATTTATCGTCAAATTCCCATAAGAAAACAAGCCGAAGAACACCAAAGTCTCCGGCTTAACAAAAATTTTTCTTCTATAATAAATAGCAAAATTTACACATTCTCGCCTATCCATCAACTTTCACCTCGTTCCCTACCTTGAATGTAAAGCGGATGTCGTCCCTAGCATAGACCGTGGCATAGTCGAGCAGTGCCGTCCAAAGCTCCTCGTCAAACTCAGTGCAGAAGCCGTCCAGCTTTTGCAGCCCGCCAATAAACCGCATATAGGTTTTCCGCTTCCCCTGCCTGTCGGAAATCTCCCCGGATGCCTTTTCGTACCCGTCCCTTGCCGCCTCGTACCTTGCGACCAGTTCGTTCCGCCGTCTCTGGTATTCCTCCTGGTCTGTGGCTGCGGCCTTGTTCTCCGCCACAATCCTCTTGACCATTTCCGCCATCGCCTCCATCTCGGTCAGCAGCCTACTCTGCTCCACCTCCAGCTCCGTGGTGTCGCACAGCGTCCGCATCATCAGCTTGGTGTTCGCTATCAGTTCATCCTTTTCCGGGATGACCGCATTGACGGCTTTCACGAAGGCATCCATTATCTCATCCTCGGTAAGGTGCGGCGTCTGGCATTTCTTATCGTTTTTGAACTTACGGTTGCACTGGAAGATCACCCTGCGGTATTTGTCCTGCGAGTGCCATACCTTGGAGCCGTACCAGTTCCCGCACTCGGAACACTTGATTTTTGAAGAAAATATGCTCGCGCTGCTGTACCTTGCACCCATCTTCCCGCGCCGCTCCATTTCCTCCTGCACCAGCTCCCACGTTTCGGGAGGGATGATTGCCTCGTGGTTCCCCTCCACATAATACTGCGGGATTTCTCCCTGGTTCTTCTTCCGCTTCTTCGTAAGGAAGTCCGCCGTGTACTGCTTCTGCAGGAGCGCGTCCCCTTTGTACTTCTCGTTGGTCAGTATGCTCTTGACCGAACTCTGGTGCCAGATGTCTTTCCCCGCCGGGCTTTTGATGCAAAGCCCCGTCAGCTTCTTGCCGATGGCATACGGGCTCAATCCTTGCAGGAAAAGCTGGTATATCAGCTTTACCGTTTCCGCCTGCTCCGGATTCACTCTCAGGCTGCCGTCCTCCCCTTTCTCATATCCGAGGAAAGTGCTGTAGGCAAGGCTGCCTTTGCCGTCTGCGAACTGCTTCCGCTTGCCCCATGTGGTGTTCTCCGAAATGCTCCTTGATTCCTCCTGTGCAAGGGAACTCATGATGGTGATGAGCAGCTCCCCCTTGGAATCCAGCGTGTAGATGTTCTCCTTCTCAAAATAGACCTCGATGCCCTTCTCCTTCAGCTTCCTCACTGTCGTTAGGGAATCCACCGTGTTCCTTGCGAACCGGCTGACCGATTTTGTGATGATGAGGTCGATTTTCCCATTCAGGGCATCCTCGATCATCTGGTTAAAACCGTCGCGCTTTTTTGTGTTCGTTGCTGAGATGCCTTCGTCCGTATACACCCCGGCAAATTCCCAATCCTCCCGGTCATTTATATACCGGGTGTAATAATCGACCTGCGCCTCATAGCTTGTCGCCTGTTCCTCGGAATCCGTGGATACCCTCGCATACCCCGCCGTCTTCCGCTTTTTCGCCACCGCAATCGGACTGGAGTCAAACCGGTTCAGCGTGGCGGGTATGGTTGTTACTTTCTTTGCCATTCGGCCACCTCCCCATCTGTAAAGTGAAATTCAAACCTGTCCCCGTATGCCGTCACGCCTGCAACCTCCTTCACAAAGCGGGGTTCGCAATCCTCCCGCCCCAGAACTTCCGCCACCGCCTCCCGGAAATCATCATCTAGCAGTCTGCGGAAGGAGCATCCCCGGCACACCCACACCTTATATTTTTTCTTCTGCCCTTTCGGGCCGATTTTCCAGTAATCGCATTCCAGCTTCCTCCCGCAGCACCCGCAGGTAATTTTCTGCGAAAAGGCGCTGCGGCCTCTCTGGTATTCCCGCATGATTTTCCTCACCCTGCCGTTTCTCATGACAAACTCAATGCTGTCCGCATTTATGACAATCCGGCCGACCTCCCTTTTTACGGCATCCCCGTCAAAAGCATCAAGTCCCAGGGCGGCGGCCGCAGCCTGCTCCAGCTCCGATTCATAGACCGACCGGAGCCTACACACGTCTTTCCCTTTGCGCTCCCTGGTATTGCAGTTCCATTTCTTGCCATACTTCGTGGTGCGCCTGCTGACAGAGCAGCCGCATTCCCCGCACCTTACCAGTCCGGAGAAAGCCGTAAGCACGGGGTTTTTATTGGCGGCGCTTTCCGCCCGTTCCTCCCGTATGGCCTGCACTTTTTCAAAATCCGTCTGCGTGATGAGCGGCTCGAACATCCCCTCCACCATGTACATTGGCAACTCCCCCTTATTCCTTTTCCTCGTATGCCCCTCGGAAATGAAATTTTTCTGCAGGAGCATGGAGCCCGTGTAAGACGGATTCGCAAGGATGAACTTGATGGTGGAGTCATCCATCGGCACACCCTTCTGTCCCGTGACGCCCCGTTCCGAAAGCTCCTTTGCAATCCCGTAGGCGGATGCGCCGGAAAGGTATTTTTCAAAAATCTCCTTTATGATTTCTCCCTGCTTCGGTATGGCCCGGTACATTTCCCCGTCCCATTCATACCCATACGGCGCTTTATGCCCGTTCGGGATGCCCTCTTCAAACCGTTTCCGTATGCCCCACTTCACATTTTCTGAGATGCTGCGCGATTCCTCCTGCGCAAAGGATGCGAGCAGGGTAAGGAGCAGTTCGCCTTCATCGGAGAGGGAATGGATATTCTCCCTTTCAAAATAAACATCAATCCCAAGTTCCTTCAGGTGCCTCGTCACCGTCAGCGTGTCCACGGTATCCCTTGCAAAGCGGCTGATGGATTTTACCAGCACCATGTCAATCTTCCCGGCATCGCAGTCCGCAAGCAGCCTGTTGAAGTCGTCGCGGTGGCTTGTGTCCCTTCCGCTGATGCCCTCATCCGCATATATGCCCGCAAACTCCCAATCAGGATTTTTTTGTATCAATCCGTTGTAATGGCTGACCTGCGCGGAAAGGGAATGGAGGAGCATTTCCGTCTCCATCGACACCCTCGCATAAGCCGCCACCCTTTTCCTCTTTTTCAGTTCCGGCATGACCGGCCCTATTACGCTGATTCTCGGCATATTATCCCTCCTTGTCAGTGTCACATGATGCCATAGAACCGGCTTTATATCCACTTATTTCTGTCCGTAAACTCACCAAAATCGGGCGGTATTTCTTGCGGAAAATTGTATCAATCTGACCGTACTCCTCTGCCGTCATTGCCCTCTGTTCCATGAGGGATTTCGCTATGTTCATGGTGGCATGGTACATTTTCTCGTTTCGGAACTGCTCCTCACTCATCCGCGCCACCCCCGAACCTGTCAGCCACATAACACGCATGGGAGCAATATTTCCGGCCGGCGTTCCCATAGGCCGTGAACGGCTTTTTGCAGTAGGCGCACACGAATTCATAATTTGCCTTGCGTTCCACCTGGTTCAGGTGGCTGTTCCACCACTTATTACGGCATTTATCGGAACAAAATTTTTTCATTTTCCGCCCTGGATTCTGCACCACCTTTGCCCCACAGCACAGGCAGGTTCCTTTGACGCTGTCAACGGGCGGTCCTTCCATATCTGCCACCGCATTCAGCCCTTCCCTCCTGCAGAATGATTTCACAGTATTCTCCGAAAGGCCAAGCTCCCGTGCAATCTTTATATATCCAAAACCATCCGCTTTCATCTGCCGTATCCTGTCTTTCTGCGTGTCCGTCATATCCGGCACCTCCTCAACATACGGAGATTTGCAGGTGTTTTTGGATACCCATTCACGGGAAAAATCAGGTTGCTAATCCACGGATTCAGAGTTAATATGCACCACTGAGGAAAGGAGGGATACCGCCATGGATAAGGATTCCGTACTGTACCAGTTGATGGACCTGCGGGTAAACACCATCATGAACAGCATCGTAAATACAGATGAGGACTATCAGGAGATACTCCGGAAGTCTGATGTATACTCCGGCCGGCTTGAGGCCATGGAACTTCCAAAAGAAGTCCGGCTGCTCATAGACCGGTACGTCAGTGAGCAGAACGCACTCGGCGCACGCTACGGCGCGCTTGCCTACCTGCTCGGCTTTTCTGACTGCATCGAGCTGTCCCGCAGCCGACTTGACGTCCATGCCTGTGCAGAAGCCGTCCTGAATAAAACATAAGCATCCCTTTCAGCACGGCAAAAAAATAATGCCCGCAGGGGCCGCCATCCGGCATCTCCTACGGGCATTGCCGTATCAGTATGTTTTCAGGCTTTTCCAAAGCCGGACAGGAACCCGCATCCTGCGGCTTCCATGAATTCCTGTTTCTTCAGCACATAGAAATCCTGCATCTCCTTTGGCATGCATCTGAATATCTGTTCATATTCCATTTCCACCATGGGCGTCCCTTCCGCATACTTAAGGAGCTGCGAATCCATCCATTCCTCCCACAGGTCATCAAACAGCGCCCCGGCATCCAGGAACGTAAATACATTGTCAAATCCCCATGGCGGCTTATAATACTGTAATTTCACAAACCCGAACCGCCCTGCGTCAAGCACCACCAGATCCTCCCCTTCAAGCGCCTCTCGGAATGCCTCTGCGACCTTCCTGCACTTTTCCCGTTCTTCATCCGAAATAAAAGTCTCCTGCATCTTCCTCCACCTCCTTCCTGATTCCCGGCGTCTCATATATAAGCATAGGTTTTCCCATATAGCAACTGGTTTTTCCTGTCCCAGCCATTTCCTTCAGATGCCCGTTTTCCAGTTGATAACCGTTTGGTTCAGAGTTAATATGCATCACTACGGAAAGGGGGATTGGTATGGCAGAAAGGTACACGCTTACAACGCTGGACGCCGTCCAGACAGGCCGGAAGATTCACGATGCGATAAAGCAGAGCGGCTACAGCATAAGGGAACTGCAGGAAATGCTGGGTCTGTCCTGCCCGCAGCCCATATACCGGTGGATCAGGGGGCGCACCCTGCCCTCCGTCGACAACCTGTATATGCTCAGCCGGATATTGGAGGTGCCCATGGATGAACTGCTCGTGCCAAACGGTAACGGAAAACGTCCTGGGTGAAAGCATTATGGGTACAAAAAAAAGAATGCCCGCGGAAAGCAGCATGGTCGTCCGCGGGCATTTCCATTATCCTTGTTTCGTTTTACATCCTCACCGTATGGTCAAGCGAAATCCACCCGTCCCGCTTATCCTGGTAGGCTTTCAGCAGCCCCCACTTTGACGCGCCTTTTCCATCAGCCTCCTCAACAATGGTAAAATTTCCGATTCCCGTGTATTTCCCGGTCTTTGCACAGCCCGTCCCCGGCCCCCTGCGGATGTTCAGGTCGGGGATTGCCACCCTCACCATGTAGGGCGCAGAAAGCGTAAGGCTCTCCATGAACTGCACTTTTCCTTCATCCATGACTGCTTTCAGGATGGAAAGGATCTTCTGCCCATACTTCTCCCCTGCCGCCCAGCCTTTCCCCTGCGGGTTCTCCTTCTGCCCAAGCCACTCCACATAGGGCGCACAGCCCCTCGTGACATAACGGAAACGGGGATCGGTCCTTTCATTCATCAGCTTATCCGTGGAGGCATAGGCTTTAAGGTGCTGCACCTGTGCCCGGATACCGAGCTGCGGCGTGCCGAAGGAAAGCCCTGTTTTGCCCCTCTGCGTCACCCCAAGGCCGCAGAAATTGTTCTGCGCCAAAGTGACCGCAGAGCCGGAGAAAGTAAAATTCCCCGTTTCAAGGCAGGACTGTGCAAAAGCGATATCGCCCCTCACTCCTTCTGCTTCCCCTTCCGAAAGGTACAGCGGGATCATATCCAGTACAGATGGTGCCACAGATGGGTTCTTCACCCTGATATAAGATTTCATCTGGTCCACCGTTGCCGCAGCCTTCCCCATGATCTCCGTATATCCGTCCGTGCCGCCCTCATCCATTGCCGCCCTGACTGCCCTGCGGAAAGTGTCCATGGTGTAGCCCATGCCAAGCTGCGTCCAAAGATGCTCCGGGTCTCCGTGGTTGCTGGCAATGCCCCGGCTGTAGCCTTCCCTGTGGCTGATGATGACTCCGTCCGTCAGCGGATTGAGGCTGTATTTCTTACAGAGCATGGCGAACAGCTCCACCGCCGCCCCATAGGTCCTTTCCGCCACCGCCTTCGCCGCCGCCAAGTCAGAACAGGTAAAGTTTGAGCCTGCCGTGTATTTGATACACGCAGACTCGCACATTTCCACCCCGATATGGGTATTGTTGCCGCTCCCCTTGCTGCCGCTTCCACAGTGCCATCCCCGGTGGTTCCAGGGGAGCGTCTGGTACACCGTGCCGTCATTTCCATCAATAAAGCCATGGACACAGGAACTGTCATGCGCCGGGCTGTTCCATGAATTGATGAACACGGACGCCTTCGGCTGTGGGCAGCCAACGGAATGGAGCATCAGCCCCTTGACCGTGATCTTCCGCCCTGCCGTGTAGCAAGGATTCCTCGTCAGAATATTTTCCACCAGTTTCATAGTCACTCGTCCCCCTTATCCGTATTTTCCGCCCTGTCATGCAATTGTGCCAGGATGTCCTTCAGCCTTTCTGGGATGGGAAGCCCAAGATGACCGGCGTTCTCCAAAAGGCTCACGCCCTCGTTGGAGATGTAGAAAAAGATGACCGCCGTCCGCAGGACACTGCCCGTGCCGATGACCTGCACATCAAGGATGTTGGCGATCCCCACAAGCAGGAAGATCAGCACTTTCTTTGCAATGCCCTTGAATCCCACCTCGCTGGACAGCTTCTTATCCGCTGCGGCACACATCACGCCCGTCACATAGTCCACCACGACAAAAGCGATGAGCGCATACAGTAGGCCGTCACAGCCGCCGAGAAACCAGCCGAGCCACCCGCCGACTGCGGTGAAAACCACCTGTACCATGTTCCAAAATTGCTTCATAAGTCATTTACCTCCTTGTTTTTATGCATGAAAAAGGAACAGCCGCCCTGGCTACTCCCTGTCCACCGTTTGTCAGATACACTTTACATAGCGGATATAGGAATATCCGTTTCCTTCATTTTTGCCTGCTTCGCTGACTGCCCGGTAGTAGACCTTATCCAGTGTAAAGGACGGCATACCGCCCACATACCCGGAGCCGCCTGCCCCGGAGTTTCCATCTAAGCCGTAATTTCCCCCAAACCAGCCTCCACCGCCGCCGGAGTAAGTCGAATATGAACTGTTATAGCTTGCACCTTTACCAAAATTGGTATCTTCTGAGGAACCCGTGGAGACCTGCCTGCCGCCCAGCACACCGCTCGCACCGTCCCCGCCCCTGTCGCCTCCGCCGTCTCCGCCGTCATGTGCGCCAATGGTATAGTTTTGGGTGGGATTGGAATTTCCTGTGTATGTTGAGCCGGAAATGCCCCCACCGCCTCCTCCCCCTGCAACGAGCAGGATGTTCTTCCTGTTTGCATAGTTAAGAGACCTGTCTGCATTGGCCCCTGTCTGCGAATACCCAAGTACGTTCGGGCAAAGGGCCACATGGGTGGCTCCGCCTCCGCCTGCGCCATAATGCCTTGTGGAACCGGAACTATAATACGAATAACCACCTCCCCCTCCGTTCGCTCCCCCCGATGAACCATTTCCCCTGCCGCCGTTATAGATGTAGATAAGGTCTCCCCTCTTCATCCTTTTGTAGGCTTTTACATGGCCTCCCCTGCCGCCCTTGGCAGTAAGCTGCTCATTATTTACGGTCGCACTTACATCACCTCCTGCCGCCCCATATAACTCAAACTCATAAATTCCATCCGCGGGGATCGTGAACGGCACATAATTTCCCGTATAAGGGAAATCATAGACCGTATCCACGAACATCGGAAAAAGGTAACTGTCATCGCTGAAGGTTCCTTTCTGTCCGGGAATGTATGTGGGAGCCGAATAGGAGTCCGTATTCCATCCGCAGAAAGTTTTCCCCTCCCATTCATACGGACATTCGGGAATGGTAATGCCCTCGCTCTCGGCATTGCCGTTGTTGTAATAGAGCGTATCGTCAAATTCTTCTGTTTCCCTGCCGTCAATGAGGGCAGCGCCGTTGTCAAGCATCCCGATGGTGATCGGTCTTTTGAACACGGCATAGAGATCGGCTGCCTCCTCGGAGTCAAGTATCTTCTTTGTAAGGACAGCTTTGCCCGGCACATCGTCCCCGCGCCACCCCACAAAGGTGTATCCGTCAAGGACTGCCGGGGGAGCATCTGCCACCAGGTCATCCGACAGGGATGCCGTCTGCTTTACCACCGTATCCGTATCGATGTGGTAACTGACCGTGACCCCTGCCGCAAAGATGGCATTCCCGCCAAAATAGACAGCCCTGATCTGCGCAGGGTTCCCTTCCGCATAACAGTAATACATGGTGGCGGAGTCGTAATCCTCCAATGCGGCATATTCCTCCAGGCCCATCAGCTTGAACACCAGGTCCGCCGTGTCGCTCTTTGACTGTTCGAATTCATCCCTGAGCTGCCCAAGGTCTGCTGCGGTCTTTGTCAGATTCCCCGCCGCCGCATCCAGTTCCCCGAAGATGCTCCGTGCGGTAAAGACACAGGAACCGTCCAGGACCTTGTCGCCCGCCTTCTTTACCTGCGTATATCCGGCAGGCTCTGCCAAAGCTGTGGTTCCTTCCTGTGTACAGACGAGGGAACACCAGCCGGGTGCATTCCCCGTGGATACGATATCCCCAAGGGCATACATCGTATCCCTCTGTATGCCGGTCCCTCCACCGCCGCCGGAGCCCCCGCCTGCCTGTACCGTTGGAAACGTCTGGGTAAGGTCAAGCACCCCGCCTGCATCCACCCTGAAAGCCGCAAGTTCCATGTCATAGGTGCTGTTGTTATAATTCACGTTTGCATCCATCATCAGGGCAGGGAGCGTTTCCCCCGTTTCCGCAATGACCTTGATGGGCTCATCGGCATTCGACAGGTCCATGTGGACATACAGCCGTCCGTCAAGCGTCTGCCCGGTCTCCGCAAGCTGCACGGAAACCTCATTCTCATACATCTCAAAGAACCGCCCTTTTATCATGCCGAATCCCTGGGAGATATGCAGGATGTTCCCCCTTGCGCAGGTAACCCCGCACCCTTTGAATATCCCTGCTCCGGGTATCACCGTCTGGTAGATGATTGCATCATTCTGAGGGGTCACATTGCCGCCCCTGAATGTCTTTAATACGACACTTCCCGCCATGTCATTTCCTCCTTAAAATCTTCGTCAAATCCAGCCGCACCGTGCCGAATACCAGCTTTGTGTTCCTCCCCCGCTCCCTCCCGGTGAGGATGCTGCGGTAACTCTGCCCGTCCGAGATGATGTCCGCCACCTGCCCGAATTCCAGTTCCTCCGGCTTCACCAGCGCGTCACCGTTCATCATGGTAAGTTCGATTAAGTTTGAATAGGATAAATTTGCGAACTTGTTATGGGCGGCGCTGATCGCCGCGCTCTCAAAGCTGCTCCCCTCCTCATGGGAAACCGCCTGCATCTCACATACCACGGGGAAAATGCGGTCACGGTCCTTCGTGTCATAGCCAAGATCAGGATGCAGAAAATACACCCTTTTCTTCTCATAATCAGAACTGTCATAGACCACCAGCTTGTTCACATCGGCGCTGACCTGTTTGATGGTGACGCTCTTTTTGATGATGTTCGGCAGATCACTCTCTATGGTAATGACTCCTGCCGCCGCCCTTCCCACCGTGATCTGTATTTCCCTGCTCTGGATATCCAGCTTTGTCTTTACCAAGATGCTGTACTTCTCCATTGCCGGGATGATAACGGAATCGATCAGGTTCACGATGTTGTAATGGCCGCCCTTGTCGGACGGTGTGATGTGCAGGCTCCAGTCCTTTGTGGCAGTGGCCGCACTGACCGAAAGCCCCTTGATATTCTGCATCCCATCCTCATTGGTGATAAACATTTCCCAGATGCGGTCACAGATGAACTGCTCCATGCTCCCCTGCCCCTGCAAATCCACATCGAAAAGCACATCCGTATTCAGCAGCTCCATGAGCGGTTTATAAGAAATGGTCTGTAGCTTCTTGGATTTATCCGTGCCATAACCGATCTCCGTCACGATTCCGGCATATTCCTCACTGCCCCGGCTGATGCGGATATAGTCCTGCTTTTCCACGCCGGGCAGGGCAAGCACCGTGACCGTGTTCCCATCGGAAGACAGATAGTCCTCTTTGTAGGTAATTTCATTCACATTCGTATTTCCCACCATCTCAAAATCCTGCGTGAATATCTCCACGTTATACGGTCTCATAGCTGATCCTCCCTTCCACCATTACATTCAGATTGTTCAGCCCCTCATGCACCACGGAAATGCGGTTGCTGCCGTACTGCAGGTGGAAGAACCGCTCCGTGGTAAAATCGCACATCTGGTACCTGTCCGCCACCACCTCGTCACTGACGCCCCGCTCCGTAATGCTGTAGGGAATCTGCGTGGTGTCGATGACCAGCTTATGCCCGTCCGGGATATTCCCCTCATACCTTCCCGTTTCGTACAGGACATTATTCACATAGTGCTTCCATACCGGGTTCGTGCAGGGGCCGTATACAGTCACTTTACATGGGCTGTCCCCGTGGCTGTCGCTGTCGATCATCAGCGTGTTCTGCGTCACATCCGCATAGGCATAGGTGTATTCGTATGGATAGATTTTCCCGCCAATGGAGAGTGTGCCGCTGTAGCCGGAAACATTCTTATAAAACAGCCCGGTTGCCGTGAAAGCCACCTCGCAGTCTAAGCCTGCGCCGCCAGTGATTAACTCACTCTTAGCAATCTCCGTCATCCGCACCGGGACGCGGAACGCTTCTTCCATTTCATACACCAAAGTCAAAGGCACTGCCCGGACGAACCGGGAGAATGCCCTGTAATTCACATAGGCATCCCTGCCGCCAAAGAAGATGCGCCCGGTCATCACGCCCTGAGAAAATAACTCCTCCAGAGGGATGAAGTCCGTGCCGATCTGTTCATACTGCGTCCCGTCCTTATAGCCGAAACCGCCAATGGAATGGAAAAAGGATGTCCGGGCGTTCAAATCCCATGACACCCCTTCCCCGTTTATAAGCCTGAATTTCCTTATCATGAATACGCCTTTCCCAGCTCCCGGTTCAGCCCGTCAGATAATTCCCCGACCAGCGCACCGGAATCCAATACCACCTGTGCGTCTGCCAGCCTCGGCAGATATTTGGTGACCACTTCATACATGGCATCCAGCCTTGCCGCCAGTGAGGAACCGCTGCCGGAGCCCCCAACCGCCTGCGCCCCCGCCGTCATGGAATCCGTGGCAGGGATGAGCATCCCCGCCAGTTCCTTCATGGGGCCGGTCAGCTTTCCGAGGTTTCCTTTTATCCCTTTTCCGAGCAGGTCGATCATATCCGGCATGAAGGTGTGGAAGTTGGAAAGCGGCCCCTCGTCCGGCTCGGAGAAATGCAGGAAGGACGCAATCGTCCCCGCAATGTCCTTCACGCTGTCCACAAGGCCGCTGATCTTCGCCTTGATGCCGTCTATCAGCCCACCGATGATATCCTTGCCCCACTGCAATGCCTGTGAGGGCAGGCTCTTTATAAAATTAATTGCGGCATCGAATCCGCTCTTTACTGCACCTGCGATACCGCTCATGGCATTCTTGATTCCAGAGAGCAGGCTGTTAAATACATTTACCACCGCGTCCTTCAAGCCGCCCACGATACTGGTAACCGTGGATTTGATGGCATTCCAAACACTGGTGATGACTTCCTTGATTGCACCCACCACGGAACTGACTGCGGATTTGATGGCTTCCCATGCTGCGGTGATGGCAGACTTGATCGCCTCCATAATGGAAATGACCGCAGACTTGATGGCCTCCCATGCGGCCACAGCCACATTTTTGATTGCCTCTATCGCAGAGGACACCGCGCTCTTTATCGCTTCCCATGCGGCAATGACCGCAGAACGTATCGCCTCCATTGCCGTGGAAATGGCATTCTTGATCGCCTCCCACGCGGAGACCACCACATCCCTGATGGCGGAAAGCACCGCCGTCACCGCTGACTTGATGGCTTCCCATACCGTGGTAATGATGTTTTTGATCGCCTCCATTACCGTGGTGACGGTATTCCGTATTGCTTCCCACGCACTGGAAAGGAAAGAGCCGATGGCGTTGGTCACGGCCTCGATCACGGATTTGATCGCATTCCATACCGTGGAGACCACCGTCTGTATCACATTCAGCACGGTTGTGATGATGGTCTTATAGAACTCGAACCGCGCCACAATGAGCGTCTTTATCACATCAAGGACAGTCTGGAAAATGTTCTTTATCCCTTCCCATAAGCCGCTGAAAAAGTCCTTCAATCCGTTCCAGATGGACTGCGCCGCCCCGGTGATGGCATTCCAGATGCCCGCGAAAAAGTCTTTCAGACCATTCCATACCGCAACAGCCGCGTCTTTTATGACATTCCAAAGGTTGATCCAGAACTCCCGGAAGCCCTCGCAGTTATTCCACAGTGCCACGAAGATGGCTATCAGCGCAGCTATGGCGGCAATGACCAGCGTTACCGGGTTCGCCGCAAGGATTCCCCATAAGGCACTAAGCCCGCCGCCAATACTGGAAATGCCGCCGATCAGCGTGGGGATGAAGGTCATGATGCTTCCCACCGCAGAAACCACTTTCCCGATAATGATTAATACGGGGCCGATTGCCGCCGCAAGGAGCCCTATGGTGACGATGGTGTTCTTGGTGCCTTCATCCATGCCGTTCAGCTTGTCAACAAAGCCCTGCACCCATGTGACGATCTGGCGGATGGCGGGCATGAGGATTTCACCAAAGGAAATGGCAAGCTCCTCCAACTGGCTTTTCAGGATGGTAAGCTGCCCCGCAAGGTTATCCTGCATGGTTGCCGCCATCTCCGCCGACTTCCCGTCACAGTTCGCTATGGCGCTGCTCACCTTCTCGATATCCGCAGGGG
>ERZ777011.789-NODE-789-length-43999-cov-4.543191_pt1 | contig 43999 bp, 43 predicted proteins | sample MGYA00374964_ERZ777011 | MGnify/ENA primary metagenome ERZ777011 (study PRJEB29310, sample SAMD00008975) | mouse gut metagenome | study: EMG produced TPA metagenomics assembly of the Metagenome analysis of fecal microbiota from mouse which was promoted...
AGGGTGTGTAAACACCCCTCTTTGTGCATAAGCAATTTTATGGCAGGCAGCGCACTATTCTCTCCTTAAAAACGGGCGCAAAAAAAGCACCCCAAAGGTGCCGCCACAGCAAGATTATTTTATAAAAGTTTTGACAAGTATCAGGAATAACCTGTTCAAGACAAAACTATCTATCATACCTGCGGAGCGCTGTACCTTTGATTGTCGGTTTCTCTATTTTATTCTGATATTGTCTGTTCTTCTGCATGGTAAGCCCTCCTTTCCTGAATCTCTTTTATTTTGGTAACGAATCCCGCAGCCCTTGCTTTTACTGCACAAAAACACCCGGTGAATCTCTCCACCGGGGTTCTGAAGCAGGGCAACCCCTGCTGCGCAGGGCTACAAGGATTCGAACCTTGAAATGACGGAGTCAGAGTCCGTCATTTCAGGGGCGGTTTGGCCGGGAAAATCAAGGGGTTTCAGAATCGGATTAAGAGAAATTGACCTATGGATTGACCTATTGGTCTTTCATTTCATAGTTAGCTTCTTATAATTTACTTTTGCCTTTACCTGATTTTCACATTTGTGTCACCAAGATTATACAGAAAACTTTCTATGACTTTTGACAAAACTTTTCATTGCCCACTAATAAAATCCACCACTCTTTCACATATACCTCTATAAATCACTAAAATCGAGAAACAAATTCTTCGATTTTGGTTGAATTCGTTGAAGACGCATTGTAATTGGTATCTTCTAAAAATGAGTTTGCCAAAGCTTTCTGCAACTTTGCAAAAGTCTCTTCAAATGAATTCTCACAATTTTTATCTAAATACTCTTTTTTATAAATTGCAGGCAAAATTAAAGCCATTGAAGTTTGAAATTTATAACTTTTACTTGATATCCCATATAATTCTTTAGAAAACGGATAATTTGTATAGCAAGTAAATCTTTTGATCCATTCATTAAATCCTACAAAAATGTTTTTTACTACCTCTAGATTAAGCTGGGTCTCTACCGCGCTCTTTTCAAATGCTTCAGCTTTTACTCGCATATATTCATTAGCATAAACTGTAGAATCCTTGAAATTTTTATTAATTCCATATTCAAGCACCCACAAAATGGTGAATATGCCTTCCTGTACTCTCTTTTTGAGATAACGATCCCTAGTAACATTATATGCTTCCTTTAAAATATTATCTTTCCCATCTATCAGACCTTTAGCAAATTCATTAACAAAGTCATTAAATGGAGAACTATAAACAGCATTTCTTATTTCCTGCTGTGTTAAAGCCTTTGTCCCTTTATTATATCTATTAAATACTTCTAATTCAAATTTCTTCCCAGGAAAATTTCTAAACACATATGCCGGCAACTTATGACTTATCAATTCTTCTTGTGCTTCTATTGGTAAATCTGCAAACTTTTTGCCATCATAATCTTCCAATAATGGCAAACCACTTAATTCAAACTCTCCCTTGCGAAACCTATAAAATGCCTTAAGACGATGTTGCCCATCTACTACATCCAGAACCTGAACCCCCTATACCTTGTGCTCGACAAAAAAACTGGCGGAATGGGGATTCCCACCAAAATGGATTCAATCAATGAACTTTCATCTTCCACTGTTGCTCTGTACTCTCTCTGATAAAACGGTTGCAAAATTATTGAATCATTATATTCCAAACGTTCTTCTGCCGTGAGTTCCTCTATTCCTTCCTTTTTTTGTAATTCATTTCCTTTATCAATCGCCTCTACTATTGTTTTAATAGATTGGTCTAATGTTTGAGGCTTTACAATAAATTTATTTCTATCTCCACTCATCTTCCTGCTCCTCTTTCATATATTCAACCACATCATTTTTTAAAATTATATCTTTTGATACAGAAGACAACTCTGGATATAAACTGCCAAAACGAAGCCCCAACAAATATAGGTTTTTAAATATCTTTTTAGCATCTTTATATAAAATCACTACCTTTTTTAAAACTTCCTCCGCAATGTCTACTTCATCTAATGCTAAAGTATCATGTTGAAAATAAACAAATGCACCGTTTTGCGCCAGTATTCTAGAATTCTTTTTTGTACAATTTATTACGACCGGATATTCACACTCGTCCAATTTAAAATCTCCAAAAGTAGATACGTTAATAATATCCATCCTATTCATTGAATACATATTCAGCTTTTTAGGATTCAAAAACCAAACAACGGCTTTTTTATCCAAATCAACTTCGCTAAAGGCTTTTTCCATTGCAAACATTAAAGAAATAATATGAGAATATGTAAAATCTAACAGCCTTGTGGGAACACAAAATGCTGTGCATCCACCATCCATTCATAATCATTTTGAGGTTCACGGCCTTGCAGCATATAAATAGCGGAATTCCTTTTATAATCCTCTAAAACAATTCACTTTAGATCTCGAATATATACGTTTGTCATCGTCATCATATCTTAACGCTGTTGGCAGTAATTTTCTATCTGCCGTTTGGCCTCTTGAAAGACAATAATCGGGCAAGCTTTCTACCACATCAATATATTCTTCTATTGATTGTACAACAATCTCATCCATAAAGCATCCCTCACCGTAACGCTTTCCAATAGTCTTAATCGCTCTCCATTCCTTTTAGAAAGAACTCCAAAACAATACCGAAGTTCTTTCTAAAAGGCTTTTCTCAATCATTTTAAAGATATTCTTTGAGATCTCCTTCAGATATACCATAATTTTTTATAATTACCTTTTTAATATCTTCCTCGCCAACGCCAAAGTCTTTCAATGACTTAACAGTAATCTGTATTCCCTTTTTCCGTTCTTCCACTATTTTCTGTTTTATTTTCGGCTCCATGATTTCCATCAATGCTTCATACATACTCTCATCTCCTATCAACTCTTCGACTATTTTCCTGTTTGCGCTAATACTTACTTCCAAAACAGAATCTGCCAGCTCTCTGTCGGCCTTTTCTGTCATATGGTTCCTTTCGGCCATCATTTTCTGTATGTCACCCTTTTCCAGGTTTCCGGACAAGCCTTTCAGCCAGATATGTGCATCTTGGTCCAGTTCGCCTGTCACGACTATTTGTGTGGGAAACCATGTCTTTCCCTCAACATAGTAGATTCCTTCATAAACTTTCGTCACCTTGCATCCATGCCCTTCAAGATAGCGAAAAAGCTCTATCGGCTTTGCCTCCCTGAGAACGGATATTGTAATATCCTCTGCCTTTATAGCATCAACAGTCTTTCCATAAGATTTATAGAGACAGGCATACGCCAGCGTTTTGTAAAAGGTATCTATATCCAAATGGTCTTCCGGAGATTTATACTCCATGATATTATGCCCTTTAAAAAGCTTTCCTATTTCGCTGGCAATTTGGACGAAATCTTCTTTTTTAATGACCAGCAAGTCAATCTCCAACGGTTTCGTGTTCAGATTGTATTCTTTCTCAAAAATCAAATCGGCTCTGTCTGGTCTAAAATCCAGACTCATAGCAGACACAAAAGCTGAATGCCATTGTATTTTAGTTTCTTTCATAAAATCTCCCTTCTGTACCCTTTCAGTATATCATTTTTCATTCTCTTTAGCCACCTGTCTATCCAAAATTTTTTAAAATTTACAGCAAAACAGCAAACTTAAAGTTTATGTACAATTTCTTATCAAACACTGAAATAAAAAGAAAGGAGCCACCGAAATGACGAACGAAGAACTTTTATTACTGGAAGACATCTGCCCTCTCCTGCACATAGGGAAGACCACCGCATACAGGCTTATACAGTCCGGGCAGCTTCCCGCCCAGAAGATTGGCGACAAATGGCAGATTAAAGCCAATGATTTCAGAGATTACCTGGCCGGAAAATTCAGCCGGAACTAAAACAGAAAGGGGCAGCTACAGAAGTCCGAGACAACCAATCTCAAACCGACACAAACCAGTCTGGCCAGTACGGCCAATATTTTCTAAAGACATAAGGAGACCGAAAAGATATGTTAGAAGATTACCCGGAGCTATTGACAAGAAGACAGGCTCAGGAAATATTGCACATGGGAAAGAACCGGATATTAGACCATATCCAATCCGGACGGCTGCGCGCCATGATACTGGATGGACGTTATCTGATCAAAAAAGAAGATTTAGTTGATTTCATCAACCGTCTGCCTTACAGATAAATGCCCATTTAAGGGAACTACTATTGAAAAGCACCACGAATCCCGCTGTTATCCGGCCTTACCCGCCATTTTATACTCAAGACCGCCCGAATTTACGAACCCGTCAAGACGTGCATATATGGCTGGCGGTCTTTCGTTACAGATTACAGAAAGTTCCCTTGGCTCGCAGTATAAATTGACCTATGAATTGACCTATCCATTCTCAAAAAGGCGGATTTTTACCGAAAAACCAGTAAAATGTTACTGATGGCATTTTCCATACCCATAGAATAATTTACAGCCCCAAACCCCGCAAACCCTTGATTTTACTACAAAAATTAACCCCGATGAATCTCTCCACCGGGGTTCTGAAGCAGGGCAACCCCTGCTGCGCAGGGCTACAAGGATTCGAACCTTGAAATGACGGAGTCAGAGTCCGTTGCCTTACCGTTTGGCGATAGCCCTATCTCTGCTACTTGATGAATTATACACGAAGTATTCCCGATTTGCAATAGAAAATTTCAAAAAAAATCAAAAACAGCAAAAAATTTTCTACCCTGCTTCCTTTTGAGAAACGTTCACAGGGCGATCCTGTATCAACAGTCCCGCCCTGTGAATCTCCGCATCAGGTTTCCCTGCCGATTCTAGACCTCAAAGGTCAGCTCGCCGTAGCCGGGTACGGGCCACACGCTCTTATCCACCATCATCTCCAGCTCATCGATGGGAGTCCGCAGCTCTTCCATAACCGTTTTCACCGTATCCTTGTAGTAAAATGCCTGGGCCTTTACATCCTCCATGGCCGCGGCAGTCTCCACTGCCTTCTTCAGCTTGTCAAGAGCCGCCTTTGCCGCCGAAAGCCGCACGGTGACACTGTCCAGAAGCTCTGTCTGCACGGAAGCATCCACGCCCGCCTCCTTCACGGCAATTACCGTATCCGCCAAAGACCTGGTATATCGAATCACCGCCGGAATATATTTCTTGCCCGCCATGTCAATCATGGTCAGAGCCTCAATATTAATTGTTTTCGCATAGGTTTCATAGGTAATCTCCTCACGGGATTCCAGCTCCGCCCTGGTAAAAATACCGAATCTCTCAAACAGCCTGATTGACTTGTCTGTGGTCAGGGTGGATGCCGCCTCCACCATCGACTTAATGTTGGGAAGTCCCCGCCTCTCCGCTTCCGCTATCCACTCGTGGGCATAACCGTCTCCGTTAAACATTATTCTCTGGTGCTTTGTCATGTATTCCTTAATCAGGTCATGAACCGCCAGCTCAAAGTTATCCGCTTTCTCCAGGATGTCAGCCGCCTCGCAAAAGGCCTCCGCCACAATGGCATTTAATGTGGTATTGGGACTGGCAATGGAATCCGCTGATCCCACGGTACGGAATTCAAATTTATTGCCGGTAAAGGCAAAGGGAGAGGTCCTGTTTCTGTCCGTGGCATCCTTCTCGAAATCAGGGAGGGTGGAAACGCCGGTCTCCAGCTTGCCGCCCTCAATCAGATGAGCTGCTTCACCGGTTTCAATTAACTGCTTCACCACATCCTCCAGCTGCTCTCCAAGGAACATGGAGATGATGGCCGGAGGAGCCTCGTTGCCTCCCAGCCGGTGGTCATTGCCAACATCGGATGCGCTCTGTCTCAACAGATCCGCATGGGTATCCACAGCCTTCATGATGCAGGCAAGCACCAGCAGGAACTGGATATTTTCATTGGGCGTATCCCCGGGATCCAGCAGGTTTACACCGTTGTCCGTGCCCAGGGACCAGTTATTATGCTTGCCGGAACCGTTCATGCCGGCAAAGGGCTTCTCATGAAGCAGACAGGTCATGCCGTGGCGTCCGGCAACCTTTTTCATGGTCTCCATTACCAGCTGGTTATGATCCACCGCAATATTGGCCGTCTCATAGATGGGGGCCAGCTCATGCTGGGCGGGCGCCACTTCATTGTGCTGGGTCTTTGCAGTCACCCCCAGCTTCCACAGTTCCACATTCAGATCCTTCATATAAGAACCCACTCTCTCGCGGATGGTGCCGAAATAGTGATCTTCCAGCTCCTGCCCCTTAGGCGCAGGGGCGCCGAAAAGAGTTCTCCCGGAAAAGATCAGATCCTCACGCTGCAGATACTTCTCCCTGTCTACCAGAAAATACTCCTGCTCCGGCCCCACACTGGCCACCACCTTTGTGGCCCCGGTATTGCCGAAGAGCCTCACGATACGGAGAGCCTGCTGGCTAATGGCCTCCATGGAACGCAGCAGCGTCTTCTTATCCAGCGCTTCGCCGGTATAGGAGCAAAATGCGGTGGGAATACAGAGAATCACCCCGGTAGCGTCTTCTTTTAAAAATGCAGGAGACGTAATATCCCAGGCTGTATAGCCTCTGGCCTCGAAGGTTGCCCGAAGCCCGCCGGAAGGGAAGGAGGAAGCGTCCGGCTCTCCCTTTATCAGCTCTTTGCCGGAGAATTCCATAATCATCTTGCCTTCTTCATCCGGATGGCTCACAAAGGCATCATGCTTCTCCGCAGTAATACCCGTCAGGGGCTGGAACCAGTGGGTATAATGGGTTGCACCGTTCTCCATGGCCCAATCCTTCATGGCCTTCGCCACCACATCTGCAGTCTCCAGAGACAGCTCCCCGCCCTGGTCCATAAGCTGCTTGATCTCTTTGTATGTACTTCTGGGCAGCCTTTCCTTCATCTTTCCAAGGGTAAATACCTTGCTCGCAAAAATGTCTTCCACATTCAGCTTCTCACTCATCCTATGCCTCCCTGCTTCTTTTCTTTTTTCATTTTCCTCAGAACGAAGGACTTATATAGCAAAAAATGTCCCAAAGTAACCTCGTTACTATGGAACACCTTCGTTCACAGATTACAATACATTAATTTGGGGAAAAATGCAAGACCCAAATAAAAAAAATTTCTGCCGAACCGTTACTACTGCTCATCCTTTCATCCAGTAGCTTGCCCCTGCTGCCAGATTAACGAAAAAATACAACCCGCAGTAAAGATGCCAGCCATATAAAAGCCCCAGTGCCAGGCGTACCGCGCCCTGTCTGCCTTTACTGCCGAATTCCAGCCACCTGACCGCGCAGATTCCAAACAGCACGAAAAGGCAAAAGCTGTAACCCCAGAGAAAATTGCCGTCCACCGACCGAGTCCCGCTTTCCACCAGGCAGAGGGCCTCCAGGAAACCAAGCACCGACATGATTACAATAAACAGATACTTCCTGTCCGCGGCCAGCCGGCGCAGTGTCAGCAGCACCACCGCACCGCAGAACAATATGGAGCAGAGCACCGCCAGTTTGGTAACGGCGGCATGGCGGGCAAAGGTGAACCAGGGCTTAAATTCAATACCGTTACCTGTATTCTCCCCGAAAAGGACGAAATTCTGCCACAGGATGACAATGCCGCTGGGCAATAACGCAGACCCGAAAGCCAGGATTCGCTTCAGCGGAACTCTCCTGATCAGATCCGCCAGCAGGTATATTCCCATGACCGGGGAAAAAACCAGCAGGAAGCTGGGCTTAATACCGGTGCACAGGATATTCAGCAGTGCAAAAATGCACCATTCCTTCCGGGTGATTCCCTCCCTGTACTTTTCTTCCAGCCTGAAATAGCAAAGCAATGCGGCAAGCGCTGCAATACGCATACAGATATAAGTGGAATTGTGCCAGATATTTCCCGACTGGTAGCTGACATAACGATATTCCCCCACAGCCCGGATATAAGCCGGCATCACAAAATTAAGGCTTAAGGCCAGCAGCAGGGTGAACCATGTCTTTTCCCTGTATTTCCCTGCCCTGCATACAAATTCTTCCATTACGTACACCGTACCCAGGGAGCAAAGTGCCAGAAAAATGGCAATGCCCACCGTAGTACCGCCAAATATCGCATACAGTATTTTGTAGGCATAAGCCGTAAAGCTGTAATACCAGCCATCCTCTATAATCATGCTGATATGCAGCGGCAGATCGGACTCATAAGGAATTGCCCCCTCCACGGTAAGATCCGCCACAGACTGCATATAATACAGCCACAGGCAGGCGAGCCCGTACAGGAGCACAAGGATGTGAACCGCCATTCGCGAAAAATTTTCTTTTTTCATTCCAATCTCCCTGCCGCGTTCCTGCCGCGGCTCGCAGTCCCAAGGCCGGCAGGCCCGGGAGAAATGCCACATTCAAAGCAGGCTGCTCCGCCTTAATATATCATAGGGTTCCGGAGCCTCTGACAGCCAAACCCGGATGATCTGCCCGGCATGAGGGCAGCTTTCCACTGCCCCCCCGTCCTCATCGTACATTGCCTCCACCGTCACCGGTACGTTGCTTCCATCCGGCTTCATGATCTCTATGGCATCCCCCACGGCAAACTTGTTTTTCTGTCGGATACGGGCCAGCAGCTTCCCGCCCTCCGCCTGTATTTCCTCCACCAGCCCCAGATAAATGTATTCGCTCACATAGGTGCTGTTGTCGTAAATCTGGTTGTGTTCATCCGCCCTGCCGAAATAAAATCCTGTACTGTACTGCCTGTAGGTGCACTTGGCGATTTCCTCTCTGTACCACTGCATCCGGCTTTGGTAAGCCTCTTCGGATACCAGACAATCGTCAATGGCTTTTCTGTAGGTTCTGGCCACCGCCGCCACATAGAGCGCCGTTTTCATGCGCCCTTCAATCTTGAAGCTGTCAATTCCCGCCTCCAGCAGCTCGGGAATATGCTCTATCATACACAAATCCTTTGAGTTAAAAATGTAAGTGCCCCGCTCGTTCTCATAGACCGGCAGATATTCCCCCGGCCGCGTTTCTTCCACCACCGCATACTTCCAGCGGCAGGGATGAGTACAGCTTCCCTGGTTTGCATCCCGTCCCGTGAAATAATTGCTGAGCAGGCAGCGCCCCGAATAGGAAATGCACATGGAACCGTGGACAAAGCTCTCAATCTCCATCTCCCGGGGAATATGCTCCCGGATGTCCCGTATCTCCTCCAGGGTAAGCTCTCTGGCGGACACCACGCGCCTGGCTCCCTGCTTCCACCAGAAAAGATACGTCAGGTAATTGGTGTTATTGGCCTGGGTGGAAATATGTATATCCGCCTCCGGCCAGACTTCCCGGACCAGGGTAAACATACCCGGATCGGAAATAATCAGGGCATCACAGGTTTCCGGCTTCATGTCCCGCAGCTCTTCAAAATATGCCCTTGCCCCCTCCAGATCACCGTTATGCGCCAGAATATTGGCCGTAACATAGACCCTTACCTGATGAGCGTGGGCAAACGCAATTCCCTCCGCCATTTCTTCCGGGGAAAAATTTTTTGCTTTTGCCCGGAGACCATAGGCCTCTCCACCGATATATACCGCATCCGCCCCGAAGATTACCGCCGTCTTCAGGACCTCAAGACTGCTGGCCGGAATCAGCAGTTCCGGCCTTCGCCATTGTTTCATACTCATTCCCCTTTACACTCAGTGCCACACCGTCCCCCACCGGCAGGATAACCGTTTCCAGACCCGGGTGATGCGTCAGCTCAAAAAGATACTCCCGCATACGGGCATGGATTGTCCTGTTGCGGCGGGTGACCGCATACCGTGACTCTATCACGTCCCCGTCCTGCAGCACATTATCGCTTACCAGCAGGCCGCCCGGGGCCAGCAGCCTGAAAACCTCGGGCAGGAAGAAAATATACTGCCCCTTTGCCGCATCCATGAAAATCAGGTCATAAGGGCCTAGAAGGGCCTTCAGAATATCCGCCGCATCCCCTTCCAGGAGGCTGATCCTGTCTTCGGCGCCGGCGCGTCTGAAATTTTCCTTTGCCTGGGGAATCCTTTTTTCATATTTTTCAATGGTGGTTATGTGGCAGTCCCCGGGCCCGTATTCACTCATCAGTAACGAGGAAAAGCCGATGGCAGTCCCGACCTCCAGGATCCTCCCCGGCTTTGAAAGTGCAAGCAGAAATTTTAACAGGCTCTGGGTAGACTTACGTATGACAGGTACCCTGTCCCGCAGCGCTTCCTTTTCGATTCCATCCAGAAACGGCGTATTCCCTTTGTCCAGGGAGTTAATAAACGCTGCCATTCTCTCATCTGCCATCATAACGCTTCTTACTCCCCTGTTTTCTGGTCCGCTCCGTCGTCGTCATCACCAAGACTCATAACCTCCATCATCTCTTCTACGGTCATGGATGTGTTCAACTCGAATATTCCGGGCTTCACATCCTTGAGATACTCGGACAGATAATATTGCAGGACAAAGAGCCTTGAGTCGCGGATCAGCCCCTTATTCTCCAGAAGATGCCCAATATCAGAGGCAGACATATCCTCCGTCACCGCCACCGTCACCGTCCGCCCCTCACCGGAAGAAATTGCAGGCTCCGTAAAAATGCGGTATCCGTAATCATAACACAGCAGCGCCCCCCGATATACGGCATACACTGCCAGAACAATTAATGCCACTCTAATGATCGCGCCGACTACAGAGATAATAATGTTTGCTGGTTTCATAATTCCTCCCGCCCTTATCCGGCCTACTGGAAATCCAGTTCTGCTGTGATGCGGCTTTCAATCCCCTGCATTCTCCTGCAAAAGGCCAGCTCCGCTGCCAGAAAATCCGATACCAGAGGATCACTCCTGAAATCCTCATATTCCTTCTCAAACCGGTCCAGCTTGTCAAAATCAATATCCGCACTGGTCTGAAGCTGGTAATTGCGCCCGCGATATTCGTCAATCTGTGCCTTCAGCTCCGGAACCTGCAATACCTTGTCCAGCTCGGCACGGTAAGTAAGATATTCTTCACACTCCAGAATCGCCGTAATCAGCGTATTTACTGACTCATCCAGCGCATTCCCAACGTTTCCGCCCGGTTCGTTATTACTCCCGGTATCGTCTGTAACGTTTGTGTTGTCCATCTCTCCTGTATTGCCCCTGTTATCCATGCCGCCCACCTTTTCCTCATTACCTTTTTCGTCCACGTTGTCCTTAGGTCTCCCCCATATTCTCCATTTTCTCACCTGCAGTACCCCCTTAAGCTTGTACGGTTTCAGGATATTTCCATAATGATTGGCAGAATCATGGGACGGCGCTTTGTCTTTTTCCAGACATATTCACTGAGCGCATCCTTCGTTGTATTCTTCAGCTTTCCCCAATCGGTAATCCCTCTGTCAAGGCACTTCTGCAGTGCCTCGTCCACCGTCTGCCGCGCTTCCTCGATCAGCTCGTCAGACTCCTTCACATAGACAAACCCCCTGGACACAATATCCGGGCCTGCCACCAGCTGTCCGTTGTACCTGTCCAGGCTCATGACGACGATCATAATACCGTCCTCCGCCAGATGCTGACGGTCCCGCAGCACCACATTTCCTACGTCTCCCACTCCCAGGCCGTCCACCAGAATTGCTCCCGTGGGCACCTTGCCTGTCACTCTGGCACTGTTTTCATCCAGCTCCAGCACATCCCCGGAGGAAAGGATAAATATATTCTCCTTGTCGATACCAAGGTTCTGCGCAATCTTTGCCTGAGCCTTCAGATGCTTGTACTCCCCGTGTACCGGCACGGCATATCTGGGCTGTACCAGAGTATAAATCAGCTTAATCTCTTCCTGGCAGGCATGTCCGGAAACATGCGCGTCCTGGAAAATGACATCCGCACCCTTCTGCAGCAATTCGTTAATGACCTTGGTTACCGACTTCTCGTTACCCGGGATCGGATTGGAGGAAAAGATAACCGTATCCCCTGCTCCGATTGTGATCTTGCGGTGCATATTGCTGGCCATACGGCTCAGGGCCGCCATACTCTCTCCCTGGCTGCCGGTGGTAATAATCACCTGCTGCTCGTCAGGATAATTCTTTAACTGGTCTATTTCGATCAGGGTATTATCCGGTATCTTGATACACTCCAGATTTCTCGCCGTTTCGATGATGCTGACCATGCTGCGTCCCTCGACACATACCTTTTTGCCGAATTTATACGCGGTATTAATGATCTGCTGTACACGGTCCACGTTGGACGCAAACGTGGCAACAAATATCCTGGTATTCCTATGCTCTTCAAACAAATTGTCAAAGGTCTTTCCCACCGTCTTCTCGGAAGGGGTAAACCCGGGGCGCTCCGCATTGGTGGAATCGCACATCAGCGCCAGCACACCCTTTTTCCCCAGCTCGGCCAATCGCTGCAGGTCAATGGCATCACCGAATACCGGTGTATAATCCACCTTAAAGTCTCCCGTGTGCACTACTACGCCGGCCGGAGAGTAGATTGCCAGCGCTGCCGCGTCTACGATACTGTGATTTGTCCTGATGAACTCCACTCTGAACTTCCCCAGATTGATGGACTGTCCAAACTTTACCACCTTGCGCTTGGTCCCCTTCATGAGATTATGCTCACGAAGCTTGTTTTCAATAATGCCCATGGTAAGCCTGGTCGCATAGATAGGTACGTTAATATCCCTGAGCACATAAGGCAGGGCACCGATATGGTCCTCATGCCCGTGGGTAATGACAAAGCCCTTTACCCTGTCCAGATTGTCCTTCAGATACGTCACATCGGGGATGACAAGGTCAATTCCCAGCATATCATCGGCCGGAAAGGATAATCCGCAATCTACCACAACAATACTGTCTTCATACTCAAAGGCAGTAATGTTCATACCGATTTGTTCCAGACCTCCCAAAGGTATTACCTTTAGCCCGGAACTGCTTTTATTCTCTTTTTTCTTCAATTAATTCTCCTCCAATTTCTTTCTTTATACTTTTTAACAGCCTCAGGTCCCGATTCCGTAATCCAAAAGAGATTCGAACGGTAAAACAATCTTTTTTGTCAGATCCTCCAACAATCATCTTAGAAAAAGATACCGTGCCTCGCCCCTTACGGTTCAATTCATAACGTCGGTGTTTTCGTTCCCGGTCAAGCGTACTCTCCATCTCGCGACCCGCACAACCGCCGTCATAATTGATCCGGTGGATCAGGTTCAGCCCATTTTACGGCTGATTTTAAACAAATTTTATATCATCCAGCATGCTCTGAAATACGCCGGCCACAGCGGAAAGCTCCTCTTCATCGGAAACCACGGAAAAGACACTCTCTTCCTCACCGTCAGAGGACATATCTTTCAGAATCAACGCGTCTGCGTCGCCGTCTTCCTCATCCGTAACAAGCACATAATTGATCCCGCCGATCCTGGTCTGCTCCAAAACATAAAATTCAACGGGCTCGTCCCCGTCCGCCTGAAATGTTATTTTTTCCAGTTTTGCCATAATTACTCCATACTGCGTCTGTCAAGATAGCCCTGGAGGATCAGGACTGCCGCTATCATATCAACATAGTTCTTCCTGTTCTCCCTGCGAACGCCTGCCTCCATCATAATCTTATCTGCCGCTACCGTTGTCAGCCGCTCGTCCCACATAGATACCGGAAGCCCTGTCCTGCGTTCCAGCTTGTCCTTGAATTCCTGCGTAAGCTCCGCACGCACTCCCTCGGTGGCGTTCATATTCTTGGGCAGTCCCAAAACAATCTCCGTCACCTCATATTCCGCCGCCAGTTCCTCTATCCTTGCAAGAGTCTGCCTCAGTTTGTTCTCTTCCTTACGCCGGATGATCTCAATCCCCTGCGCCGTTATAAGCAGGCTGTCGCTGATAGCGACACCCACTGTCTTTGAGCCGAAATCAAGCCCCATGATACGCATAGCCGCCCTCCGCACCCGTCTTCACAAATCGAATTTTCCCGTTACTGCCAGTTTTTCGTACGGATATATTCCGTCAGCAATTCTTCCACAAGCTCGTCACGCTCTACTTTCATAATCAGGCTGCGGGCGTTTCTGTGGCTGGTAATATACGTGGGGTCGCCGCTCATAATATAACCCACGATCTGATTCACAGGATTATACCCTTTTTCCGTCAACGCTTCATACACAGTTGCAAGCACCAGTTTCGCTCCGGTGTCGGGTTCTGTCTCTACTTTGAAGTATTGTGTATTTCCTACGTTCTGCATATTCCTCCTCATTCCTCCTGCACATCTGACCACATACAATCCCCGGGAAGAATCGCTCTTTTCCCTTACCATTTACTATAACTCATTTATTCTCAAATATCAAGTCTTGCTAAAGAAGCGCTGATGAAATCATCACCCCTACTCCCGCAGAATCTCCTCCGTCAGAAATGCCGTCGGCTTCACCCGGACTATCGTGTTGGCCGGCGGCGCTTCCGCCGCTTTCACCGCCACCCTCACATAATCCTTCGTGTGCCCGATCCGCCAAAGCTCACCTCCTGTTTCCGCCGTGTCCTCCAGAAGCACTTCTGCTTCCCGGTCTATGTATGCCTGCCGGAACTTCCGGGACTGTCTCTTTTCCATGGCAAGCAGCTCGTCACTCCTCCGGCGCTTCGTCTGCTCCGGAACCTGACCCGGCATCCCTGCCGCCGCCGTGCCCCTGCGCCCGGAAAACTTAAAAACGTGCATCTCGTAAAAACACACTTTCTCCAGGAATTCCCGGGTCTGCTCAAACTCTTCTTCCGTCTCTCCGGGAAACCCCACGATAACGTCCGTAGTGATGGCCGGACGGTCAAAGGCGCTGCGCAGATACTCCACACCGGCATAGTATTCCCCGGCGGTGTAATGTCTATTCATCCGTTTTAAGGTGGCGTCGCAGCCGCTCTGCAGAGAAAGATGGAAATGGGGACAGAGCTTCGTCAGAGCCGCCAGGCGTCCGGCCGCGCTCTCCGTCACCACCCTTGGCTCCAGGGAGCTTAATCGGATTCTTTCCAGCCCCGGCACCTCGTGTATTTTCTCTACCAGGCCGATCAGCCTGCTTTCGCCGTTATATGCCTTCCGGTCAAAGTCAATGCCGTAGGAACTGATATGGATCCCGGTGAGTACAATTTCCTTGTATCCGGATTCCGTCAGCGCTTTCACCTCTGCCAGAATGTCCTCTTCCCTGCGGCTCCGCACCCTCCCCCTGGCATAGGGAATGGCACAATAAGAGCAGAACTGGTTGCAGCCGTCCTGTATTTTAATATACACCCGGGTATGCTCCGCCGTCCGCTTAAGCCGCAACGCCTCATACTCAGTCACCCTGCCAATATCCGGCACCGTAGTGTCTCCCAGGGTCTTGTCCGGACTCCCGTCCGGGTGCTGCCTGAAATACCTTTCCAGGATGTCGGCAATCTCTCCCTTACGATTATTCCCTATGCACAGGTCAACGCTTCCGTCCTTCTCCAGATCCTCCCTTCCCGTCTGGACATAACACCCCACGGCTACCACCACCGCCCGGGGATTTAACTGCTTTGCCCTGTGCAGCATCTGACGGCTCTTTCTGTCTGCAATATTTGTGACGGTACAGGTATTCACAATATATACGTCGGCTTTGCTGTCAAAGGGCACAATTCTGTACCCGTTTTCCTCCAGCTTTTGCTGCATAACTTCCGTCTCATAGGAATTTACCTTGCAGCCAAGGCTATGCAATGCTGCATTTTTCATGGGCTTCATTCTCCAATTTTGTATTGTTTTTTCCTTGACTTTTACTGTCTTTGCCCTTAATATGTAGTCAGACATGAAGTCATTAAGGAGGTAAACGGATGAAGACAGTACAGATTTCCCTGAATTCCATTGACAAGGTAAAAGCTTTTGTAAATGATATTACCAGATTTGATTATGATTTTGATCTGGTATCCGGCAGATATGTTATCGACGCGAAATCCATCATGGGTATCTTCAGTCTGGATCTTTCCAAGCCTATCGACCTGAACATCCATGCGGAAGAGGGCGTTGACGAGGTTCTGACCATCCTGCAGCCCTATATCGTGTAAGTAACGGGCTGCATCACTATATACATAAGAAAGGCTTTGCAAATATAATAAAGCCTTATGAACCGGAGAGCTTTTATGCGCAGGGGAGGGATGTAATTCCTTTCCCTGCGCTTCTTTACTGAACCACGATCAGCTCGTCTGTCTCCAGTGCCGTCTTAACCAGTTCTTCTATCTTCTCGTCCAGATTCCTTTCGTGCCGCCGGATAATGTTCACATTAGGTTTGGTCACAGGATGCTTTGCCACAAATATAGTACAGCAGTCCTCATAAGGCAGAATAGAGGTTTCAAAGGTTCCTATCTTCTTGGCCGACGTCACGATCTCTTCCTTGTCAAAACCGATCAGGGGCCGGTAAACCGGAAGATGGCAGACCTCGTTGGTGGCAATCAGGGACCCCATGGTCTGTGACGCCACCTGCCCGATGCTTTCCCCTGTAACCAGTCCCAGGCACTCCGTCTCCTCCGCAATATGCTCCGCTATCCGCATCATGTAGCGGCGCATGATAATGGTCAGCTCCTCATGGGGACATTTCTCATAAATATAGAGCTGTATCTCCGTAAAATTAATGACATGGAGATAAATGGGTCCCGTGTATTTGGAAATCAGTCGGGCCAGGTCCACCACCTTCTGCTTTGCCCACTCGCTGGTATAGGGCGGCGCATGGAAATAAACGGCGTCAATCTTGACTCCTCTCTTGGCAATCATATAACCGGCAACAGGGGAATCAATTCCTCCGGAAAGAAGCAGCATTGCTTTCCCTCCAGTGCCCACCGGCATACCCCCGGGGCCGGGAATCACTTCGGAATAAATATATATCTTCTCCCTGATCTCCACGTTGAGCAGGATTTCCGGCTCATGAACGTCTACCGCCAGCTCCGGATAAGCATCCAGAAGCACCTCCCCCAGATCCGCATTGACTTCCATGGACTCTTTGGGATAACTCTTGCGGGCCCGCCTGCAATGCACCTTAAAGGTCTTATGCCTGTCAGGATACACATCCCCCACATATCTGATGACCGTTTCACAGAGCCTGTCAAAGCCCTCATCCTCCACATAGATCATAGGGCAGATCCCCACAATTCCAAAAACATGCTGAAGCTGCCCTATGGTATCCTCATAGTCGAATTCCCCCTGAGCCTCTACATAAATTCGCCCCTGAGTCTTGGTAATCAGGAACTTTCCTTCACATTTTTTCAGCGCGAACCTGATCTGATGGATCAGCGCGTCTTCAAATAAGTGGCGGTTCTTGCCCTTAATGGCGATCTCCGCGTATTTGATTAAAAATGCCGTAAACATTTTCCGTCTCCTCTTTCATGACCGTACGGCCCCGAAGCCCGGTGAGTCTCCGCCGGACGGTCTCTGCGGGCACAGTGCCCGGCTCCTTCACCTGCGCTGGTACTTCCTCAGCATAGGAATTTTACCATACATTTCTCTCAATGTATAGTCCAATTCTTCTTTTGTGGTATACACCGAAAAGCTGAAGCGTATAGTGGATTCCAGCAGCGGCTTTTCCACGCCGATGGCCTTCAGCGTCGCAGAGGGCTGAGGCTTGCGGGCAGCACATGCACTGCCTGCCGAGACATAAATCCGGCTGTCCTCCAACGCATGCAGCAACACCTCACTGCGCACTCCGGGAACGGACACGCTGACAATATGGGGCGCCGTTCCTTCTCCGTCAGGCTTCCCGGGAAGAAGTCCGTTGATGCGGACACCTTCTATCCTTCTGACATTTTCCATGAAGTACTTTTTATATTGATACAGATTGCTTATATCGCTGTCATAATGGGCGTACAGAAGCTCTGCCGCCTTTGCCATGCCTGCGGCACCGGGCACATTGTCCGTACCGGACCGCAGATTCATCTGCTGTCCGCCGCCGTACAGGATTGGCCGGATTTTTACCTTCTCCCCGATGTACAAAACCCCGATCCCCTTAGGTCCGTGAATCTTGTGTCCGCTGACGGACATCAGGTCGATCCCCATTCTTTTAGGATAAATCCGTGCCTTTCCGAAGCCCTGCACGGCATCCACGTGGAACAGTGTATACGGATTGATCTGCTTAATCATGGCACCTGCCAGCTCTATGGGCTGAATGGAGCCGATCTCATTGTTGACATACATGATCGAAACCAGAATTGTCTCCGGTGTCATCGCTCTTCTCAAGTCATCCAGAGAAATCTGCCCCCAGGCATTTACCGGCAGATAAGTGACACGAAAGCCCTCCGACTCCAGATAAGCACAGGTTTTCAACACTGCCGGATGCTCAATCTGGGTAGTGATGATATGCTTCCCCCGCCTGCTGCCCGCAAAGGCACACCCGGTCAGCGCCATATTGTCCGATTCCGTTCCTCCCGAAGTAAAAATGATTTCTTTTTCATTTACCTTCAGCAGCCTTGCCATCGTTTCTCTTGCGTAGCGAAGATATTGTTCCGCCTGTACCCCCTTCATGTGAAGGCTGGAAGGATTTCCGTAATCTTCGCACATTATCTTTGTTATCAGCTCCGCCACTTCCGGAAGCACGCGTGTGGTGGCCGAATTATCCAAATATACTTCCATATTGCATCTCCTGCTCTCTCTTATCCCTATTATATGCGCCACCCCATCATTGGTACGTTTCTCTTAAGCCTCCGTCTCATACCCGATCCAGGCAAGCACGGTCATGCCTGCAGTCTCTGTGCGCAGGATCCTTCTGCCCAGGGTAACCGGCCGTATCCCTTTCTCCGCAGCCATCCTGATCTCCTGCTCTTCAAATCCCCCCTCCGGGCCGATAAACACCGCTACACTCTGTTCCCCCTTCAAGCCTCCGATTATTTCACGGGTCTTCCCCATATTTTCCGCCAGTTCATAGGGAATGATCCCCACATCCATTGCCGCCGCCATCTCCACTGCCCGGCGGAAGCTCACCACCCCGGAGACCTCCGGTATGATTCCCCGTTTGCTCTGCTTGGCCGCTGCCTCCGCAATCCCCTGCCAGCGTTTTACCTTAGCCGCCGCCTTTCCTTCGTCCAGCTTCACCACGCAGCGTTTCGCGGAGACGGGAATGATTCCGCACGCTCCCAGCTCCACCGCCTTCTGAATAATCAGCTCCATTTTATCCGCTTTCGGCAGGCATTGAAACAGATATACCCTCACCGGCAGCTCCGCATTTTCCTCTTTGATAAAGCGCAGCTCGCATACCACCCTGTCCTCCTCCAGGGAAACAATGCCGCAGCGGTATTCCCTGCCATCCTCCCCGTTGCTGACGCTGATTTCCTCGCCTGCTTTCATCCGCAGGACATTTTTGATATGCTTCACATCCGTTCCCGTAATCACGACACGCTTGTCATTTATATTCATCTGACCTGATTCTACAAAAAACTGGTACATTGATTTCCCTCTGATTCATGCAGCATCAATTCCATCACGATCTCGTCCTCATCCCGCTCGGTCTCCACAAAGCCGAACTGCTCGTAAAGCTTCTTTGCGGCATCATTGCCCTCAATGAAACAGAGCTCGACCTTGCCGTACCTGCCGTCCTGCCTCAGGGCATCCAGCACCAGACCGACGGCTGCCCTGCCGTATCCCCGTCCCTGATAACGTTCGTCAATAAAGAGCTGGCTGAAATCATAGCTTTCCAGGTCCGGCAAGTCATAGTACAGGCCCATGCCCACCGGGACATCTTCCTCATAAATTACAAATGCCCGGCTTCGGTAATTCCGGTAAGCATAAGCCCTCGCCAGTATTCTCGCACTGTCAGCCACATAAGTACTCTGATCCTCCGCAACCTTCAGCCCCAGCCTCCAGTTGCCCGGGTCAATATCTTCTAATCGTATCATTTTAATCCTCCATGTCAGAGCCTCAAATTTCCGATTGAAAAATAATATCATCAGACTTATTTTTCTATCTACTTCCCCCTAAATTTTTCAGGATATTTTCCGGGCCGTGACGGATACCCATTCGCCCTGCCTGGTCACCTCCAGCACCTCAAGGCCAGCTGCCTGAACCGCTTCCGTCACCGTTGCTTCCTTATCGTAGATGATCCCGGAAGTGATATAAATTCCGCCCGGCTTCATATGATTCACGACCACGGGCGTCAGGGGCACCAGGACGTCCGCGAGAATATTTGCCACTACAATATCATAGCAGCCGTAACCCACTCTGTCCTGCACTTCCCTGTCCGTGATGATATTTCCGATCAACAGGCATAAGCGCTCCGGTGCAATGCCGTTTGCCTCGCAGTTCTGAGCCACCGCCTCCGAGGCGCAGGGATCCAGGTCCGTCCCCAAGGCATGCTTCGCCCCGAACATCAGGGCCAGGATGGAGAGGATACCGCTTCCCGTCCCCACGTCCAGCAGCTCCGTCTCCGCTGTCACATACTTTCTCAGCTGCCTGATACAAAGCTGTGTGGTCTCGTGCATACCGGTGCCGAAGGCTGTTCCGGGATCGATATGAAGCACCATCCGTTCCCTGTCCTCCGGCTTCACTTCCTCCCAGGAAGGGATCACCAGTATATCGTCAATATGAAACTGGTGGAAATACTGTTTCCAGTTATTGATCCAGTCAATGTCCTCCGTCTCGTCCACCGTGACGGTGCCCTCCCCGATGTCGCAGAAAGCTCTCAGCTCCTCCAGCTCCCCCTTCACCTTCTCCAGCATCGTTTCCGTATCCGTGGCCTCTCCCAGGACCTCCAGGCTTCCGTCCTCCTTCTTCTCCACGAAGAAGCTCAAATACGCAATCCCGTCATCTTCCGGCCCTTCCGGCAGAATATCCACAAACATCCGCTCCTTCTCCAGAGCGGTAAGGGGCACCTTATCCTCAATCTGCGCCCCCTCAAGTCCAATATCATACAGGGTGCTGATAATAATATCCTCCGCATCCGTTATTGTCCTGATCCGAAATCTGACCCACTTCATAGCTTCTCCTCTTCCGCCGCATCAACGGCACATACATTCAACGAATTCTTATTTCGGCCTCTGCTTCCAGAAGGATTTCCCCATGTCAATACTTCATTCCTTTCCGACAACCCCAGCGCCAGAAAGAGAAAGGGCGTGCTTAAAACCTGCTGAAAGCCCGTCAGGGAAACCGTCCCGTACAAAATCAGCGCCAGCAGGCCCGGCAGATACCTGCGGTATCTGCGCCCGGCGGATACGAAAATCCCCAGATAGGATACTGTCCCTGCCACTCCCAGATTCAGCAGATGGTTCATCCATTCATTGTGGGCATTTGCAAACACCGTCCCCGACCATCTGCCGCCCAATGAGGGAATATCTCCCTGGGAAAAGACGGCATACATATACTCCGCAAAGCAGTCCGGGCCCACGCCGAACAGCTTCTGCAGAAGGCCGCCCTGCCGGAAGCCCTGCAGAGTCAGTGCCCAAAGGGCGCCTCTTCCGTTTCCCCAGCCTCCCTCAAAGGAGCCTCGCAAGGAAAAGGTCAAAACCCCGGCCACCCCGGCCAGAGCAAGAAGTACCACGATTCCCAGGGCAATGCGCCGGACCAGCCGCCGCTTTCCCTCATCCTGCTGCAAACGGCCCAGCCCCATATACAGGCTAAAGCCTGCCGCTGCAAGCATCCACCAGCCCTGCCAGTCCGCCAGCATCCTGCTGAACCCGTCCGGCGGTATCGCCGCTCTGGCGCTCAGGCCGATTATCTTCGTCGCCCACCCGTACAGTGGCAGCAGAAGGCTGACCCCTGTCCCCAGGGCAATCGTCCGCCTGAAGAGCCCGGCATCCCGTATGCCCAAAACCATGCACACAAAGAGGCACACTGCCACCAGTACAATTCCGATGTCGCTGCCCTGGACCATGAGCAATGTCAGTCCCAAAACACTTACAATATACGCCGCTGACCGCCGGAAACGGCTCCGGCCCTTTAAATACGCCGCCGCGGAAAATGCCGCAAACACGCTGCAATACCCGCAGAACCAGTTAATATTGCCTATGGTGGACAGCATATGGCTGTATTCCCAGCTGTCCGTGTTAAATCCCTTCAGCAGTCCCAAGGGATCCAGGCCAAGCCGGTGGCACATTCCCAATACAAGCACGACAAAGAAAGCGGCTTCCCCTGTCAGAAGGGAATACTGCTTTCTATCATAACACCTGGAGACGAAAAAATAAATACCCACAAACAATATCTGGGAAAGGGCTCCCATATACCACTCGTTGTAGCCAAACCAGGCCGTCGCCCGATAACGGCTGAAAAGGGCCGACAAGATCACGGCTCCCCCGTAACACAGCATCCATATGTCAACCGTGCTCAGCCTTTTTCCGGATCCGGCCGCTATTTGCGGCTCCTTCAGGTACGCTTCCCCGCCGTTGGGATTTCCGGTTCCCCCGCCGTTCCTTACCCGGCGAAGCACAAGCCTCCGCAGGCCTTCCCAGGCGCTTATCACAAGCCATACGCCCAGACAGAAGACCGCCATATTTCGAAACAGCGTATATTTGGTGTCTCCCAGCTTCCAATATGTACCGCCCGTATAGAGCGGCAGGGCCGCGGTCAGTCCGATTATGAAAAGATGACACAGCAGGCTTAAAAATTCCATACCGCTTTATTTCCAGAATTTCTTTTTCTTGCCGTCTTTACCGTCTTTGCTGTCTTTGCCGCCGTTGTCCTTTACATCTTCCTCCGAATCCTTGCTGCCTGACATCCTGGCCGCCGCATTCAGGGTATCCCCTGTCAGCTCGTCAAACTGCCGCAGCAGCTCCTTTGCCTCCGGCTTCAACCTGTCCGGAACCTGTACCACCAGCGTTACATAATGATCTCCTCTCATGTCCTTATTTCTCCATGAGGGTACACCCTTGCTGCGCAGACGAACCCTGGTGTCGGTCTGGGTGCCGGGCTTCACGTCATAAATAACCTTTCCGTCCACCGTATCTATCAGGATCTCGCCGCCCAATGCCGCAACCGCGAAGGACACGGGTACCGTAGAGTAAATATCAAAGTCCTGCCTCTGGAAGATAGGATGACGGCCCACGATAACCTCTATCAGCACATCCCCTCTGGGGCCTCCGTTAATGCCGGGCTCTCCCAGCCCCGGCAGACGGGTGGACTGCCCATTGTCGATACCTGCCGGAATATCCACGGAATAACGCTTCTTCATGGGAATATAGCCCGTACCCTGGCAGTCGCTGCACTTGTCCTTAATCACCTTTCCGGTACCCTGACAGTCGGGACAAGTCTGCACATTCCGAACCGTGCCAAAAAGACTCTGCTTGATCGACACTACCTGACCCTTGCCGCCGCAGGTTGAACAGGTCTGAGCACTGGTGCCGGGCTTTGCACCGCTTCCGTTACAGGTCTTGCAGTTTTCCTTCACGGTCAGCTCGACTTCCTTCTTGCAGCCAAACACTGCCTCCTCAAAGGTTATACGCACGCTGGCCCTCAGATTTGCTCCCCGCATAGGGCCATTACTCTGGCCGCGGCTTCTTCCGCCGCCGAAGAGGTCACCGAATATATCACTGAAAATGTCGCCAAAATCAGCGCCGCTGAAATCGAAGCCGCCAAAGCCGCCGGCACCGCCCTCACCAAACGCCGCGTGTCCAAACTGATCGTACTGGCGCCGCTTCTCGGGATCGCTTAAAACGGCATAGGCCTCGGAAGCTTCCTTAAACTTTTTCTCCGCTTCCCCATCACCGGGATTCATATCCGGGTGATATTTCTTTGCCAGCACACGATATGCTTTTTTTATTGCCGCGTCATCCGCACCTTTGTCAACGCCAAGGACCTCATAATAGTCCCTCTTCTGCTCTGCCATAACCCACCTCGCCACAACCTGCCGCGCTTTAGGCAGGGAACGCTCCTGCCTGATTCAGTATGGAACACTCCCCGCCCAAAGCCGGTCACTTTTATTTTACTGATAAAGCATGAATTCCCTTAAACTTCCCTGAAATCTCCGTCGATGACGTCATCCTGAGGAGCCGCGCCGCTGACGTCAGGACCTGCTCCCGGGTTAGCACCCATATCGGGGCCTGCACCGCCCTGGGCCTGCTGCATATTTTCATACATCCTGGTAAACAGGGACTGTGCACTGTTTGTCAGCTTCTCCTTTGCCGCCCTCAGCTCATCCAGATCGCTGTCGCTCATTTCCTGGTCCTTGGTTCTCTCCAGAATAGCCTTGACCGCGTCAAGATCTGCCTGTACGGCTGCCTTGTCACTCTCGCTGATCTTATCGCCCACCTCTTCCAGGGCCTTTTCAGTCTGGAACACGAAGGAGTCCGCATCATTTCTTGTTTCAATAGCTTCTTTCCGCTTCTTGTCCTGAGCCTCGAATTCTGCCGCTTCCTTTACGGCCCTGTCGATTTCGGCATCGGACATATTGGAGCCTGCGGTAATCGTAATATGCTGTTCCTTGCCGGTACCCAGATCCTTTGCGGAAACGTTCACAATACCGTTTGCGTCAATATCAAAGGTAACTTCAATCTGAGGCACGCCTCTCCTTGCGGCAGGGATTCCGTCCAGGCGGAACTGTCCCAGAAGCTTATTGTCTTTCACAAACTGACGCTCACCCTGTACCACCACAATATCAACGGCAGTCTGGTTATCGGCTGCAGTGGAGAAGATCTGGCTCTTCTTGGTAGGGATGGTAGTATTTCTCTCAATCAGCCTGGTAGCCACGCCGCCCATGGTCTCGATGGACAGGGACAGGGGAGTCACATCCAGCAGCAGAATATCTCCGGCACCAGCATCCCCTGCCAGCTTGCCGCCCTGCACGGAAGCACCGATGGCCACACACTCGTCGGGATTCAGGGTCTTGCTGGGCTCCTTACCGGTCATCTGACGCACCTTATCCTGCACGGCAGGAATACGGGTGGAACCGCCTACCAGAAGCACCTGGCCCAGATCCGCATTGGTCAGTCCCGCATCCTTCATGGCGTTCTGTACGGGAATTGCAGTCTTTTCCACCAGGTCATGAGTCAGCTCGTCAAACTGCGCACGGCTGAGATTCATGTCAAAATGCTTGGGACCCTCGGCGGTAGCAGTAATAAAGGGCAGGTTAATATTGGTGGTCATTGCACTGGAAAGCTCCTTTTTAGCCTTCTCAGCTGCCTCCTTCAGTCTCTGCATTGCCATCTTGTCGCCGGAAAGATCCACGCCTTCCGTCTTTTTGAACTCGGACAGCATCCACTGGATGATCTTATTGTCGAAATCATCACCGCCCAGATGAGTGTCACCGTTAGTCGCCAGCACTTCAATGACACCGTCACCGATCTCGATGATAGACACGTCAAAGGTTCCGCCGCCCAGGTCGTATACCATGATCTTCTGCTCTTTCTCATTGTCAAGGCCATAAGCCAGCGCAGCGGCAGTGGGCTCGTTGATAATACGCTTTACATCCAGGCCGGCAATCTTACCTGCATCCTTGGTCGCCTGGCGCTGTGCATCGTTAAAATATGCGGGTACGGTAATAACTGCCTCTCCCACCTTCTCACCCAGATAGCTCTCTGCATCTGCCTTCAGCTTCTGCAGGATCATGGAAGAAATCTGCTGAGGAGAATACTTCTTGCCGTCAATGGTCCGGCCGTTGTCGGTACCCATATCTCTCTTGATAGACGAAATCGTCTTCTCCGAGTTTGTGACTGCCTGACGCTTTGCAGGCTCACCTACCAGCCTTTCGCCGGTCTTCGTGAAAGCCACCACGGAAGGAGTCGTCCTCGCGCCCTCCGCATTGGCGATAACAGTGGGCTTACCACCCTCCATGACAGCCACGCAGCTATTTGTTGTTCCCAGGTCAATACCGATAATCTTGCTCATTTTCCTATCCTCCTATATATACTATATGCTTTATTTTTATTGGTTTCCTGCTTAACATAACCGATTTGCGGTTTTGGCGGTTCAGCTCACAACTGCTACCATGGAATGGCGGACCACCGTGTCGCGATAAGTGTAGCCCTTCTGCAGCTCCTGGGCAACCACCCCTGATTCATATTCCTCGCTCTCCACCTGCATCACTGCGTTGTGAAGATTCGGATCAAATTCCAGGCCCACCGCCTCAATGGGCTTTACGCCGATATTTTCAAGCTCTGTCAGAAGCTGTCTGTAAATACGGTTCATACCGTCCACAAAGGGATCTTCCTTCTTATCCTCCGGCACCGTGGCCATTCCTCTTTCGAAATTATCCACCACAGGCAGGATTTTCTCAATGACGCTCCTTGCGCCGGTTTCAAACATTGCCTGCTTTTCCTTCTCCGTGCGGTTGCGGAAATTTTCAAATTCCGCAAGCTGCCGTTTCACTTTATCCTCCAGCTGTGCGATCTGCTCTTTGAAGGCCTCTGCTTTCTTGTCCTGCTTAGCCTGCTTCTTTGCAGCCTTCCTGGCCTCCCTGCTTTCCGGGTTACTGCCTGCCCCTTCGTCATCCGGCCTTATGTCCTCACCGTCCTCTTTCCCGTCTTCCTCAGCGTCGGGCCGGGCTTCGGTGCCGCCGGTATCGTCTTCCCCCTCCGGCCTGAAATCCTCGCTGTCCTCTGTCAAAGTGTCACTTTTTTCCTGCTCCAATACTTCATTTTCCTGTTCTGCCATAGCACTCTCCATTCCGCCGTAAACCCGGCATTTTCAGATGAAACTCAGTAATTTAAGCCCGCGTATTCCGCAGACCTACGTTTTCTTTTCACCGGGATGAAATTCATCCTTGTATAATTCGTCAAGCTGTGTCTGTATGGTTCTCAGCGTACCTACCACTCTGTCGTAATCCATCCTTTTAGGCCCTACGATGCCAATCGTTCCCTTCATACCGCCGCCCAGCTCGTAGGTAGCTGTCACGACACTGCAGTCCCTCATACTCTGCACCGGGGTTTCCTCACCGATATAGACCTGGATTCCAGTGCTGTTCCCGTTGTTGAAGGTCTCCTGAAGCAGCTCTCCCAACTGTTGCTTTTCCTCAAAGGTATTAATCAGCTCACTGGCTTTCTCCTGGTCTGCCAGCTCGGGATACCGGAAGATGTTATTCGTACCGCTGGTGTAAATCTCCAGCGCTTCCTCCGCCCTGATCGCCTCCGCCACCGCATCGATGACTTCACTGACTATGTCACTGTGGATCCCGGCCTGCTCCTTCATAACCGTTATCATACCGAGATTAATCTCGTCTATGCACAGGCCCCCAAGCGTAGTGTTCAAAAGGATGTTCAGTTTCAGCAGGGTCTCATCTGACATTTCCTCGTTGACCTGGAGAATATTGTTCTTAATCACATTCCCCTCAATGACGATAACTGCCAGAATCTGGTGCACATCCACTCTGGACAGCTGGATAAATTTCAGCTTGTTCCTTTTGGTCTGAGGTGCCGAGACCAGCGTGGCGTACCGGGTGTTCTGAGCCAGGACCTTTGCCACCTGCTTCAGCAGAATCTCCATCTTGTCCTGACGCTCCACCAGCATCTCTTTCATCTCCACGACTTCCCGGGCCTTCTCCTCCATCATGGTATCCACATAGAGACGATACCCTTTATCGGAAGGAATCCTGCCGGCGGAGGTATGCGGCTGAAGAATATACCCCATTTCCTCCAGGTCTGCCATTTCGTTTCGTATGGTGGCCGAACTCAAATTCAGGTCGGTGAATTTAGAAATGGTTCTGCTGCCCACCGGTTCCCCTGTCTCCAGGTAATTGCGGATGACTGCCTGCAGGATCTTTTTCTTTCTTTCATCCAGCTCCACTTCTTCACCTTCCCTTTCCGTTATTAGCACTCATCCCGGAAGAGTGCTAACACTCGTTGCATTTAAAATATCACCTTGGGTATCTATTGTCAACTAATTTTCCCCAAAAAAGTATAAATAAATTATAAAACCGGATATGAACGCAAAAAACTCCGCATTCCCAAACGGAAACGCGAAGCCTTTTGTTGGACAGGAGTATTTTAACAGTATGAAACCGACAGTAATCTGCTGTCTCCTTAAATATAGAAATTGCCGGCAAAATCCTTGTTCATTACATAGTAAACCATATTCTCTTCCGGCTTTACATACAGTTCTATACTGGTCAGATCGCCAAGCTTCTGCTTCAGGTCGTACTTCCATACGTCCCTGGCAATCTTCACCAGATCCTCTTCGGAATAAGACTTGCCCGAAAACTGAACGCATACGGATGTCTTCAGCTCAGCTTTCTTTGCAGGAGCCTTCTTCACCGAGGGCTTTCTGCCCGGAGTCTTCTTCACGGTCTCCTTCTTCGCTTCCGGCTTCTTTGCGGTTTCCTCAGCCTTCCTGACAGGTTCTGCCGCCTTCACCTCCGCTGCCTTTTCTTCTGCCTTCACTGCCGGCTTCTCTTCCGCCTTCTGTACAATGGTTTTAACGGCTGCTTCCACAGCCTTTGCTTCCGGTTTTGTGGTTGTTTTCTTTGCTGGTGCCATGACTATCTCCCTCCTTATGGTTGATCATAACTTTTCATTCAGCAGTATATATTTACTCCCAGGATAAAGTAACGAAACGTTTATCATCGATAGTTTACTTCTTTTCATAAAAAATGTCAACCATAAACTGATTCTTACATTATTCTTTACGCCGCCAGGCCAAAATATGCAAGTACTATAATTCCCAGGACAATGCGGTACCAGCCGAATACCCTGAAATCATGTTTCTTGATATACCCCATGAGGAACCGGAGCACAAGCAGGGAAACGAAAAAGGAAACCAACGTTCCCACTGCCAGCAGGGCAAGATCCGTACCGGTAAAGTTCAACCCGAATTTCACCACCTTCAGCAGGCTGGCCCCAAACATAACCGGTATTGCCATAAAGAAAGTAAATTCCGCCGCCGTGGTCCTGGATACCCCGATCAGGATGGCGCCCAGAATCGTGGCCCCGGAACGGGAGGTTCCGGGCAGTGCTGCCGCCGCCAGCTGGCAGACACCTATGAATAAAGCCGCGTTATATGTTATGTCCGACAGGCTGTTGATTCTGGGTTTCCTTCCCTTGTTCCTGTTTTCGATAATCAGGAACAGGGCGCCTACCAGCGCCAGCATAACCGCCACTACAATGACGCGAATCGTCACCCCGGAACCGGGGAGCGTTTTTGAAAACTGTTCTTCTACTTTATCGTCAAAAAGCAGGCCATACACCACCGCCGGGATACATGCCACTGCGATTTTGACCCACATCCAGAAGGCATCCATACTGAAAGCAAAGCCCCCCGGCAGGGAAGGATCCTTCCGGCTCCTGACCAGCTTCGCCTTTGACTTTGCGGCATCCTTATGATAGAACGGCCAGATCTGGTGCCAGAACAGCACCACCACCGCCAGAATCGCCCCCAGCTGTATCACCACATCAAACATCTCAAAAAACCCCTCGCTGGTGCCCTCAAAGGGCAGCAGCTGCTCCACCAGGATCAAATGCCCCGTGCTGCTCACAGGCAGCCATTCCGTGATACCCTCTACAATACCGTATAGGATCGCCTTCAAAAAATCCAACATAATTCTGTTCCATCCCTTCCTGTCCGACCCGGCGACATCGGCCCGGCGGATATTTCTTCTTCAATCCTTTATGTGCCCGGAGGCGCAATTATACCTTTACGCCTCCAGATATGCCTGTAATTTCCCAAAGCAGCTTTCTGCATCCTCATATCCCTGCCGGTACAGGGCCTTGAGCTTCTCCGCATTCTTTTCCACCCTGCCTACATCACTTGCCTTCTCAGGCCGGATCACGAAAGCCCCTCCGGAAGCCTGCTGCCTTTGAATATATGCCAGCTGCTCATTATAATTTATATGACGCTCCGCCATAAGCTCCCATACCTTCGGATATTTGGCATAGCGAAGCTTGAACAAAGCCAGCTGGGAAGTGGGCCTGCGCACAAACCCTGCCTCCTTGGTCATGACCACCACATTTTTCCGGTTTCCGTCCATCACGGATTTCTGCAGGGGGATGGCATCGCTGATTCCCCCGTCCAGATAAAGTCCGCCGTCTATCTTCACATTTCTGGATACCAGCGGCAGAGAGGCAGATGCACGAATCTTGTCAATGTCCTTCTTCATGTCCAGAATGCGGAAGTACTCCGGCCGTCCCCGTACTATATCCGTAGCCACGCTGTATGCTTTTCCCTGATATTTATCAAATGTCTCATAATCATAGGGATGCAGATATTCCGGAATCAGATGATAGCATATATCCGCATGAAACAAATCCCCCGTGATAAGCAGGCTTCTCGAACTGCAATAATATCTGGTTTCCAGATAATCCACATTCACGTCAAACGCTCTTCCCCGCTGCTTTGACAGGAAGCTGCACATACAGCACGCCCCTGCCGACACCCCGTACACACTGGAGAATTCAATCCCCTTATCCAAAAACAGATCCAGAACCCCGGCGGTATATACCCCTTTCAGTCCTCCGCCTTCCAACACAAGCCCGGCATGATACATAATCGTTTCCTTCTTCCTTCCTATATTTCCAGTCTCTATCCCTGGCCTTTTCTTTATCTCCAGTTTCTATTTAAGGTCTTTATCTGACTTTATCTCACATGTACTCGGTCTTTACAAACCTTCGCAGCGCCTCCAGGGACCGCTCCACCTTTTCCGTATCAATGCAGTACGCCATGCGGAAATACCCCGGCGCCCCGAAGGTATCTCCCGGAACCAGGATCAGATCATAATTTAACGCTTTCTGGCAAAATACCTTGGCATCCTCTTCCATGGCCTTCGGGAAAATATAAAAGGTTCCCCCGGGCTTCACACAGGTAAATCCCAGCTCTGTCAGCTCCCTGTACAAAATATTCCTGTTTGTCTCATAAACCTTCATATCCGACGTCTTATCCAGCACCTCCGCCACCGCCAGCTGAATGATGGACGGCGGGCAGTTATGCCCGATTCCCCTTGAGATCTGCACACACATGTGGATCATCTCTTCCGCATTCCTGCAGCGGGGATTGACTGCTACATATCCGATCCGCTCTCCCGGCAGAGACAGTGATTTAGAGAAAGAATAGCACATGATAGTATTGTCATAAAATTTCGAAACACAGGGTGCCGCTTCTCCGTCAAAGACAATCTCCCGATATGGCTCGTCGGAAATCAGATAAATCTCATGACCGTACAGTTCTGCTTTTGTCGTCAGCAGCCCTGCCAGACGCTCCAGCGTATCCCGGGAGTATACCACGCCGGACGGATTGTTGGGTGTGTTCAGCAATACTGCCATCACCTTCTCCGTCAGCATCTCCTCAAACTTGTCAAAATTGATCTGAAAGCTCTCCGTATCCGGCGGCACCACCTTAAGTGACGCTCCTGTCAGATCTACATAAGGATGGTATTCCGGGAAGAACGGGGCAAAGGTCAGAATTTCATCCCCAGGCTCTGTCACCAGACGAAAAGCATGTGCCAGTGCACCTGCTGCGCCGGAAGCCATAAAAATATGCTCTTTACGGTAAGGCAGTCCGAATCGCTTCTCCAAAGACGCCGCCACAGCCTCCCTGACGGCGGTAATTCCCAGATTAGGACTATAGCCGTGAAGCTCCCCGCTCTCCCTGGTGGTCAGCAGCTCCACCATCTTATCGGTAAATTCCCGGGGAACAGGCACGGAAGGGTTGCCCAGGCTGTAGTCAAAAACATTCTCATAGCCTATTTCCTTTCCTCTTTCCGCCGCAAACTCCGCAAGCTGCCTTATAACGGATTTCCCCGACAGCATATCCCTGTACTTCTGCACTAACATTTTGTCTTTCCCGCCTTTCTCAAATCCATTCCAGCTCCCGAGATTCCGCTTTTCGGAATCTCACAATTCCTCCGCCCAGAGCAGCGCACATTTTACTGCCCGCTTCCAGCCCTTAAGCAGCTTTTCCCGTCTGCCCTCCTCCATATCGGCTTCAAAGATCCTGCCGATCTGCCAGTTTTCCCTGATTTCTTCTTTATCCTTCCAGTATCCCACCGCCAGGCCGGCCAGATAAGCCGCTCCCAGCGCCGTAGTCTCAATGCACTTCGGCCTGTGAACCGCCGTGTTCACAATATCTGCCTGAAACTGCATCAGGAAATCGTTGGCGCTTGCACCGCCGTCCACCTTCAGGCTTTTTAAGCACATTCCACTGTCCTGCTCCATGGCCTGCAGCACGTCCGAGGTCTGATAGGCAATGGATTCCAGTGCCGCACGGATAAAATGCTCCTTACTGCAGCCCCTGGTAATTCCCACCACAGTACCCCTGGCATATTGGTTCCAGTAGGGCGCACCCATTCCGGCAAAGGCCGGAACCACATAAACTCCTGCAGTATCCTCCACGGCCTCGCAGTATTCCTGCGACTGCCCTGCGCTTCTGAGCATCCGCATTCCGTCCCGCAGCCACTGCACCGCCGCACCCGCCACGAACACGCTGCCTTCCAGGGCATACTCCGGCTCCCGGGAAGTCCCGGCGGCAATGGTGGTCAGAAGTCCTGATTGAGAGGTTATAATCTTCTTCCCGGTATTCATCAGAAGGAAACATCCAGTTCCATATGTATTTTTCACCTCGCCCTGCTCGAAGCAGCACTGGCCAAACAGAGCGGCCTGCTGATCTCCTGCCGCGCCGGCAATCGGAATCTCTCCCCCCAGCACAGAAGCATCCGTATATCCGAAGACACAGCCGGAGGGCTTGACCTCGGGCAGAATACAGGCAGGTATCCCGAATCTCTCCAGAATCTCCCGGTCCCAGCAAAGCCCGTGGATGTCATACAGCATGGTTCTGGAGGCATTGGTATAGTCCGTGACGTGTACCGCCCCCCTGGTCAGATTCCAGATCAGCCAGGTATCCACCGTGCCAAAAAGCAGGTCTCCGGCCTCAGCCTTCTCCCGTGCCCCCGGCACATTCCTCAGGATCCACGCAATCTTGGAAGCGCTGAAATAAGCATCCGGAATCAGGCCGGTCCTCTCCCGGATCCTGCGGTCAAAGCCGTCTGTTTTCAATTCCTCAATCATGTCGGCAGTCCGTCTGCACTGCCATACAATGGCATTGCAGACCGGTTCTCCCGTATGTTTATCCCAGAGAATCGTAGTCTCACGCTGGTTCGTAATACCGATGGCAGCAATATCCTCATGAGTCGCCCCCACCACCGCCATACACTCGGTGGCCACCGCCAGCTGGGATGACCAGATTTCCATGGGATTATGCTCTACCCAGCCCGGCTGGGGATATATCTGCGTAAATTCTTTCTGGGACATGGAGCAGATATTCCCCAGCTTATCAAACAGGATACAGCGGGAGCTTGTCGTCCCCTGGTCCAGTGCCATTACATATTTCCCCATAAGCTTCTCCCTTCAGACCTTCTCTATGTTTTTCGTGGCAATTATATTCACACCGGTACCGCATACATTTTCCACCACCACATCCCCAATACAGACCGGCGCTTCCAGCTCAACCTCTTTTAACACCTTCACGCATTCCCCGATCTCACCCTTGGGAATGTCCGCCGCAGTCTTGACGGAAACCACGGGCAGCTCTCCGCCCTTTACCCGTACCAGGCTGGTAACAATCCGCCTCGGATCCGTCAGCTCCTTTGTCACATAATCCGCCCCCCTGGGGCAGGTATTTCCGGTGATGCTCTTTATTTCCTTTCCTTCCGCTTCCACGGTTACATTGCAGCCCAGAGGGCATCCTATACAGACAAATTCCTTTCTTTCCATTTTCCCTCCCATGATTCCTTCCCACTCCCACAGCACCGGCACATCCTGTACCGCTTTAGATGCTCCGGGTCTTTGTGAAACCGCGCCTTTTATGCCTGGCGGACGGAGAATGTTATTTCCTGCAGTCCTTCAAACTGCTCCAGCTCCGATTTTTTCAAAATGACCTGCTCCATCTCTCCGGGGGCCAGTGCCTTTTTCTTCCTGCTGCTCACCACTTTCCCGTTAAAGGAAACCTCTATCGCAGCATCCTTATACACACTTCCCACCCGGAAACGCACCACCTGAGTCTCCCCCATCCTGTGGGGATCCAGAGATGCGGGAACCGTATAGCGGACACCGCTCACCGCCCGAATGGGAATCTCTCTCCCGGCCTTTTCCAGCCTGCCCTGCAGATACGCCGCCGCACACCTTCCCGCCTGGGCCGATTCCTCTGACACATAATCTACCAGATCATGCACATGCAGCACATTACCGCAGGCAAAGACGCCTTGCCTGTCCGTCTCCAGGCTCTCATTGACCTTTGGCCCGTTGGTGGCCGGATTCATCTCCACCCCCAGATTCCCAGACAGCTCGTTCTCGGGAATCAGGCCACAGGACAGCAGCAGCGTATCACAGGTAACCTCTTCCTCGGTTCCGGGGATCGGCCTGGAGCTTTCGTCCACCTGTGCCACCACTACGGCCTCCACCCGTTCCTTTCCCTTGATGTCCACCACCGTATGGCTGAGCTTTAACGGAATGTCGAAATCGTCCAGACATTGCACGATATTTCTCTTTAAGCCCCCGGAGTAGGGCATCAGCTCCGCTACCAGCTTCACTTTTGCTCCCTCCAGTGTCATGCGCCGGGCCATAATCAGTCCGATGTCGCCGGAACCCAATATCACAATTTCCCTGCCGGGCATCCTGCCCTCCATATTCACATAGCGCTGTGCCGTTCCGGCAGAATAGATACCGGCCGGACGATAGCCCGGAATATTCAGGGCCCCTCTGGAGCGTTCCCTGCAGCCCATGGCCAGAATCACTGCTTTGGCTTCAATGGTGTACAGACCTTCCTGCCGGTTCATTACCGTCACCAGCTTGCTGCCTGCCTGGGCACCGGCCTTGCTTCCGCCTCCGGCCACAGTGTTTCCGCCGGCAGGCAGAGTATCTTCCCTGCACTCGTCCCCGGCGGGTTTACATTCCGGCACTTGCGTCAGGTCTATCACCATAGTGTTCAGTTTACAGGGAATCTCCAGCTCCAGAACCTTCTCAATATACCTTTCCGCATACTCCGGCCCTGTCAGCTCCTCTTGAAAGGTGTGCAGTCCAAAACCGTTATGAATACACTGATTCAGGATTCCTCCCAGCCTTGCATCCCTCTCAATGATTACCAGATCCTCCACACCGTTTTCCTTTGCCGCCACTGCAGCCGCCAGCCCCGCGGGCCCCCCGCCGATAATAACCAGATCCTTCTTCATTTGATCCTCCGTTCTATTTCCCTGCCTCTTTATTCCTGTTGCGCCTCGTCCCGTTGCTCTTCCTTCCGCTGCGCTCTGCCTCCGCTGCCTTCTATTCCCGATGCCCTTCATTCTCTTTAATTCTTCCCGTCAGGAACTCGCTTCCCTTGTCGTTTTTGCCGATTTCCGACATATCCTTACCCAATTCTCTGGCCAGGATCTCCACCGTTCTGGGCGAACAGAAACCTGCCTGGCAGCGGCCCATGCCGGCCCTGGTACGCCGCTTTATGCCATCCAGCGTTGTAGCCCCCAGCGGCCTGTGAATGGCATCCATAATCTCGCCCTCCGTCACCAGCTCACATCGGCATACTACATCGGCATACAGGGGATTTTCCTGTATCAGCTTCTGCCGCTCCTCTTCATTGGCCAGCGCCATATTGGGTATCCCCTTCCTGACAGCTGTAAAATCCTTTTTCATGGCGGCCGGAAGATATTCCAGCACCTGGGCGGCAAGATATTTCCCCAGGGCAGGGGCACAGGTGAGCCCCGGAGACTCTATACCCGCCGCATCAAAGAAGCCGGGGGCGCCTTCTGCCTGTCCCACCACAAAATCCTCCTGCTCCGTCACCGCGTGGGCGCGCAGCCCTGCAAAGGAAGTAATCACCTGCCTGGCAGGAAGCTCCTCCACGCTTAAGGATGCCCGCTTCATCAGGTCCTCCATCCCCTCCCTGGTAGTGTTCACTCCCTCGTAATCTTCTATATCTACCGCCGTCGGCCCCACCAGCAGATTCCCGTGCACCGTAGGCGTCACAAGCACACCCTTGCCGTATTTGGTGGGAAGCTGAAAAATTGTCCTGGTTACCCAATTCCCCACCTTTTTATCCATCAGGCAATATTCACCCTTTCTGGGAATGATCCGAAGCCTGCTTTCGCTGACCATATTATGAAAGCGGTCCGCATAGACCCCCGCCGCATTGATGACCACTCTGCTCTCCAATGTCCCCTGGCCAGTGGTAATACGATACCCCCCGGATATTTTCTCAAGCTTCTGTACTTCGGTATTCAGCCGGAACTCCACTCCGTTGACCGCCGCGTTCTCCGCCAGGGCTATGGTGAGCAGGAAAGGACAGACAATACCGCCTGTGGGCGCATACAGTGCCGCCACCGCATCCTCCGAGATGTTAGGTTCCAGGCTTTTGAGTTCCTCCTTCTCAATGATCCTGAGCTCCTTCACCCCGTTTTTCAGCCCCTGCTCCAGAAGCTTCTGAAGCTTATTCCGGTCCCCCTCGTCAAAGCACAGCACCAGAGAGCCGTTTCGCTTAAAAGGAAAGTCCAGCTCTTTGGAAAGTGCATCCATCATCTCGCTCCCTTCCACGTTAAGCTTCGCCTTCAGAGTACCCGGGACGGCGTCAAAACCGGCATGGGCAATGCCGCTGTTAGCTTTGGAGGTTCCTTCGCATACATCGGAGGCCCGCTCCAGCACGGTTACCTTCCAGTCGTAGCGCGCCAGCTCCCGTGCAATGGCACACCCCGTGACTCCTGCTCCGATTACAATAATGTCAGTCATATCTGTTCTTCCTTTCCTGCATATTGAAAAAAGAGCCAAGCAAATAAATGCCATCCCCATGACATTCCCACTGCTCAACTCCCTGCCTCAAACCCTCACTGCAACCATATAGGTGGAACTTTTTCCATTATAAACTAAAAGGGCGCAAACCGCAAGAACTATTGCGGCTTGCAGCAAAAAAGGAACCAGATTGTTTCCGCCGATTCCTTTTTTGCTATTTTCAGCCTTCTCCTGCCTTATCTGCCATAGAAGATCTGGGCTACAGGCGAATCCGGCGAAAGAATGACTGTCTTATTTCCGCCCCGCATGGAAAGCTTTAATGCGTCCAGGCTTCTGACAAAGGAGTAAAACTCCTGCTTGGATTCATCATTGTACGCCTCCGCCAATATTCTCATATATTCTGCTTCTCCCTCGGCTACCAGGATTTCCGCTTCCTTTTCCGCCTCGGAGAGCATCACCGTCACCTCCATGTCAGTGGTATTGCGGATGATCTGGGCCTCGGAACTGCCCTCTGCGGTGTAGGTGGCAGCAATATTGTCCCGCTCGGAAATCATGCGCTCGTATACCGCAGCCTTATTGTCGCCGGGAAGATCCAGCTTCTTGGTCTCATAGGAAAGTATTTCTATCCCGTACTGCTCCAGGGATGTGCCGATATTGTTCAGAATTGCTTCCGAAAGCGCCCCCTTACGCCCGGAAATCACATCGTCCTGGGTGGTACTGCTTATGATATTCTTCGTGGAGTTGTATACAATGGCATCCAGACGCCCCTCGGCACCGGTAATGGAGCCGTTCAATGTCTGGGCAAATTTCACCGGATCCACAATCTTCCACAGAATATAGCTGTCACAGATCATCGTCTTCTTATCGCTGGTAATGACGTCTGAAGGAGAAAGGTCATACAGCAGAGTCTGCCGGGGCAGGGTATCCACCGATTGGATAAAGGGGATCTTAAAACTGATTCCGGCATTGGATACCACATGGTCGATCTTTCCAAACTGGCGGACCAGACTGTATTCATTTTCATGTGTAACGACGATACTGGACGCAGCGGTTATCAGTATGATAAAAATGGCAATCACCAGAATTACTTTCTTTGCAGTCTTCATAATCTTCAGCCTCCTTACTTGTTTTCCGTGCCGTCAACAGACCGGCCGTCCCCAGATGAGCTTCCGGAATCGGTATTTCCGCCGCTTCTGCTGCTTTCTCCGCTGCCTGTACTGCCCTGGGTATCCCCGGTAAAGGACTCCAGAGGATAGATCGTCTGCACGTCGCCGCCCTCACTCTGGATAATCACCTTCAGGTCGGGAAGCACATTCTCCATAGCCTCAAAAAACATACGCTGCCTGGTCACTGCAGGATTTTTGACATATTCCGCATACATGGCATTGAAACGCGCCACCTGGGCAGTCGCTTCGTTGATACGTTCGGTTTTCCGGGCCTCTGCATCCTTTAAAATACCGTCCGCCTTTGCCTGTGCGGATGGAAGCTGCTCGTTACGGTACTTGTTGGCATTATTCAGGGCCGTTTCCTTCCCCTGCTTCGCGGTCTCCACTGCCTTAAATGCTTCCATGACCTCCGCGGTGGGCGGCTCCGAATCCTGAATGGTGATATTCACCAGCTGCACGCCGATGTCCTGCATTTCCAGCCGCTCAATAATCATTTCCTTGATGGCAGCCTGGATCTCATTCTTTCCCGTAGTCAATACATCATCCACGGAATAACTGCCGATCACGGTACGAATACAACTCTGGCTGATATTGCGCAGGATTCCCAGAGGATTCTGGGACGCATAAAGCGCTTTTACCGGATCGCTGTACCGGTACTCCACGTAAAAATCCACATCAATGAAATTAAAATCCGAGGTAATCATCAGGGATTCGTCCGTCACCACCGTATTGTCTGCATTATTGTAGCCGATGGAAAAGCCCTGGATGGTTGTATTGATCTTCCTCACCTGCTGGATAAAGGGGATTTTGAAATGCAGGCCCGGCTCCGTCACCGCGGAAGCCTTCCCCAGCGTTATCAGCACCGCCTGTTCCTGCTCCTTGATCTCATAGGTGGAGTTAAACAAAAGGATGGCTGCCACCAGGGCCGCTATTACGATGCCGGCTATCTTCCCTCCCGATACTTTTCCGGAAGGCTTTGCCTGTCCCCCGTCCATTGTTGTAAATCCGTTTTTCCTGTTGCGAAAAGAATCACCGTTCATTTAACCCTCTTTTCTGCGCCGTCTCACACAAGCCGCCATATAGAATTTAAAGTTAATCGCTTCTGAAACTATTTACATCTTACTAAAAATATGGTAAAAAGACAAGGTAAAGTAAGGCACGTTAAAGACTTTAATGTGCGTCAGGAGAAACCTATGATACAACCGATATGGGGACAGAAGTATGCCCGGGATCTTGCGGCTGTCTACAACAGCGCCAATACCCTTTTCCCGGAAGAACAGCGCTGTGATGCGGACGAAACCGTGTTTTACAGACAATTACAGGAAGATCGGAATTTTGCTTATTTCCGGGAAAATACGATATGTGGATTCATGTCCTGGCGCAAATCCGCAGAATACGCCGAGCTGACTTCTCTCTATGTCAGAAGAGAATATCAGAAGACGGGGGTGGGCGGGCTGCTGCTGGCTCACTTCGAAGAGCAGGCGGCCGGCTCTTCCTGCCTGATCGTCAAGGTACTCAGGCAGGCTCACTGGGCGCTTGCCTTTTATGAAAAGCATGGCTACCAGCCCTTAACCGCGGAAACGCGCCGCCTTATGGAAAGCCGGGGCATCACGGAAAAGGGCTGGGAAAAAATCCTGTGCAGGACCTTTGCCTATCCGGAGAAATCACCTTCCGGTCCTTCTCTTCCCTAATCAGCCGTCCTGCAGCAGTATTTCATCAATCCGTTCCCGCTCTTGGGTCGTAAAGGACATATTTTTCAGCATTCCGATATTGTCCAGAATCTGGGACGGCCTTGAGGCGCCGATCAGCACACTGGTCACATCCCCGTCCCTGAGAATCCAGGCCAGGGCCATCTGGGCAAGGGACTGGCCCCTTCCTGCCGCCAGCTCGTTTAAAGCCCTGATCTTTGCCAGCTTTTCCTCGGTGATGGCACTTTCCTGCAGAAATCGTCCGTCCCTGCGGACCCTGCTGTCCTCCGGAATGCCATGCAGATAGCGGTCCGTCAGCAGCCCCTGCTCCAGGGGACAGAAGGTGATAATCCCGATGCCGTGAGCCCCGGCATAGCTTTTGAGCCCGTCCCGCTCCATGGTCCTGTCCAGCATGGAATAACGCCTCTGGTTAATGATAAACGGCGTCCCCATCTCCTGAAACAGCTCTGCAATCGCCACGGTCTGCTCTCTGTCATAATTGGAAATACCCACATACAGCGCCTTGCCGCTCCTGACAATGCCGTCCAGTGCCCGGGCCGATTCTTCCAGCGGTGTCTGCGAGTCCGGCCTGTGATGATAGAAAATGTCAACATACTCCAGGCCCATACGCTTCAGGCTCTGATCCAGGCTGGCCACAAGATACTTTTTACTGCCTCCGTCCCCGTAAGGCCCCGGCCACATGCCATATCCCGCTTTCGTGGAAATAATCAGCTCATCCCGGTACTCCTCCATACCGTTTTTCAAAATACGGCCGAAATTCTCCTCAGCCGCACCGGCTGACGGTCCGTAATTGTTTGCCAGGTCAAAATGCGTAATCCCGTTGTCAAAAGCCGTCCTGCACATTGCCTCCATGTTATCAAAGCTGCCGTTAGAACCGAAATTATGCCACAATCCCAGGGAAACGGCAGGAAGCCTGAGCCCGCTCGCCCCGCACCAGTTATACTGCATGGCGTCATATCTTTTCTCATTTGCCGTATACATACTCATACCTCACTCTCAACCAATATTTTATCCGCAAATTCCTTCACAATCCTGCAACAGCCCACCTCGCCGCTGTCAATGGAAAGCCCATGGGGGACACCAGGGAATAAAGTAATTCTACCATATTTTCACACCGTAGAAAAGGGGCTGTCGCTTCAACGATTAAAAAGAAGTGAAGCTGCCTCTGCTGAGAGCGGTTAGAAGTACTTTTCGCGCCTCACACTATTCCACATCCTGCAAAGCGTCAAAATCCTCTTCGCCGGTACGGATCTTCACAACCTTATCCACATTATATACAAAGATCTTGCCGTCGCCGATATGCCCGGTATAAAGCGCCTTTTTGGCCGCTTCGATCACATCGGCCACCGGAATCCTGCTGACTACCACTTCCACCTTGACCTTGGGCAGAAGCGTGGCATCCAGCTCCACACCACGGTATCTTTCCCCGGCGCCCTTCTGGATTCCGCAGCCCATCACGTTAGTCACCGTCATGCCGGTGACGCCCAGATCATTCATGGCCTTTCGTAATACATCATATCTTGTCATCCTGGCAATGACCACCACCTTATAAATTCCTGTGGAGGCCATGACAGGGATTTCCGCCACAGGCACGGCCGCTCTCTTCTGCACCTCTGAGGCCGATTCGTATTCACCCTCTCCAAGGTCCGTATTCTCATTGACATCCATAACACCGCCGGATACATCCATAATGGAGAATCCCGCATAGGCGGAAGCCAGTCCATGCTCCTTTGAATCCAGTCCTACGATCTCCTCTTCTTCCGAAACGCGGATTCCCACCGTGGCCTTGATGACCAGAAACGCAATGGTAATCGTCACTGCGGTCCAGGCTGCCACTGCCGCAAATCCCAGCAGCTGCAGTCCCAGCAGCTTGACACCGCCGCCGTAAAATAATCCGGTCAGCGTAACACCGTCTGCATCTGCAATTCCATATCCCGGCGCCGCATCGGTGGCAAATAACCCCACTGCCAGAGTACCCCAGATGCCATTCAGGCAATGGACCGCCACAGCCCCCACCGGATCGTCAACATGCAGCTTATTATCCAGGAACCAGACTCCGAATACCACCAGCAGTCCTGCCGCCGTGCCGATTACGATGGAACCGAAAGCATCCGTCACATCACAGGACGCGGTAATGGCCACGAGCCCTGCCAGAGAAGCATTTAAACACATGGAAACATCCGGCTTCCCGTATTTCATCCAAGTAAAGACCATACATGCCACGGTTGCCACCGCAGGGGCAATGGTAGTGGTGACAAAGATAGAGCCCAGCTGCTCCACGCTGACAGCCGCCGCGCCGTTAAAGCCATACCAGCCCAGCCACAGGATGAAAACCCCCAGGGCGCCGATGGGAAGATTATGCCCGGGAAAGGCATTTACTTTGGTAATCCTTCCGTCCTTTCCCCTGGTGAACTTGCCGATGCGGGGTCCGAGAATCTTCGCACCGATCAATGCGGAAATACCGCCTACCATATGAATGGCACAGGAACCGGCAAAATCATGAAAGCCAAGCTGTGCCAGCCAGCCGCCGCCCCAGATCCAATGGGCCTCTATGGGGTAAATCAGCGCCGAAATCACCGCGGAATATATACAGTAGGATAGGAATTTCGTCCTCTCCGCCATGGCACCGGATACGATAGTAGCCGTAGTGGCACAAAATACCAGATTAAACACGAAGTTCGACCAGTCAAAGCTTTCATAAGCCGTGAAAATATCAAAGCCCGGCCTGCCGATCAGACCCGCCAGGTCCTCTCCCAGCAGCAGTCCAAAGCCGATCAGGATAAACACCACCGTCCCGATACAGAAATCCATCAGATTCTTCATAATGATGTTTCCCGCATTTTTTGCCCTGGTGAATCCTGTTTCCACCATAGCAAAGCCCGCCTGCATCCAAAATACCAGTGCGGCGCCAATCAAAAACCAGACACTGAACAGTTCCCCTCGAACAGCACTCATAATCTCCTCTGTCATAATATTTCCTCCTCACCTTGCCGGGCGTACCGCCCGCATATTTACGGCACCGGCCTCCTCCCTTCCCAGCCGTTTCGCACCATTTCTATTTATTGATAGAAAAAGGCGCTACGGATTTCTCCATAGCGCCTTCGCTCTTTATGCAGGCAAGTATAACACTGCCCTGTTCACATCGTCAACTACATTTTTTCTAAAAATTTACAAAATCTGCCGAAATTTTTCTACAAATTGTCAATCGGATCACACAAAATATTTCAGTAAAAAGTAATCCCTATCCCCCATGCACAGCTCCTGTACCGCCTGAAACCCCAGCTTGTCGCAGAGCCTCAGGGAAGCCTCATTCCCGGTTTCCGCCAGGGCGTTTATCTCCCGGAACCCCAGGCTGCCGATCCCGTAATCCAGAATTCCCCGGCAGACTTCTTCCCCGTAACCCTTTCTCTGCCAGGGGACTCCTATGATAAAGCCTAGCTCCGGCTCATCATAGCCCTCACGATAAGAAAAGCCCGCCCTGCCGATCACGGAACCGCCGCTCTTTTCCACCACCGTCCAGACTCCAAATTCATAGAAGGTATAGACCTTTTTAATATATTCCCGGATGTATTCCTTCTCCTGCTCCTTATCGGGGTACAGCCCTTCCATATACCTCGTGATGGCAGGGTCACTGTATATGCGGAAAAAATCCTCCACATCCTCCGGCGTAGTCTCCCGAATCAGACATCTCTCCGTCTCCAGAATATTCCAGGGCAGACCCTTGAGCCTGCGGTATACCCGTTCCGTATATTCGTCCTCCAGATGCTCCGGATCCTCCACGCCAAAGGTAAAACCGGTAAAATCCTCTCCCTGGTTTCCCTCATGAAAATATACCAGCACCGCCTCCCCTGCAGCCTGCAGGGCCTTAGCCTCCACGGCACTGTCCGTCACATACAGCGTGCCCTGCAGCCCCCCGGAGTTCACTTTTATCTTCCTGAAATATTTCACGTCCAGCCTCCATATCATCCCCGGACCGGCATACGGGCCTGAAAAAGCGGCCCGAAAGTATCGGTTCAGACACTTTTCCGCCCTCTTCCGCCAAACACGAAGATTTACTTTACTGCCGTCCCCATTTAAGGTACAATAAACATAATACACTTTTTACAGGAAAGGACAACTATTATGGCACAAAATCCTATTGTAACCATTACCATGAAAGGCGGAGACGTAATCAAGGCAGAGCTGTATCCCGAAACTGCCCCCAATTCCGTAAACAACTTTATCAGCCTGATTAACAGAAAATTTTATGACGGCCTGATTTTCCATCGGGTTATCCAAGGCTTCATGATCCAGGGCGGATGCCCTGACGGTACCGGTATGGGCGACCCCGGTTACAGCATCAGGGGTGAATTCTCCCAGAACGGCTTTGACAATTCCTTAAAACACACCGAAGGCGTACTCTCCATGGCCAGGGCGCAGAACCCCGATTCCGCCGGCAGCCAGTTCTTCATCATGCACAAGACCAGCCCCCATTTGGACGGCGCTTATGCGGCGTTTGGAAAGGTCATAGAAGGTATGGAAGTGGTGAACCGCATTGCTGAAACAGCTACCGATTATTCCAACAGACCCCTTGAAAATCAAGTAATGCAGCGTGTTACCGTCGATACTTTCGGTGTAGAATACCCAGAACCGGAGAGGCTCTAAGCAGTTTCTCAAAAAAGTATTATTCGGTACTGTTCAGTACGGTTTTTATAAAATTTGTTG
>ERZ777011.790-NODE-790-length-43893-cov-20.244560_pt1 | contig 43893 bp, 27 predicted proteins | sample MGYA00374964_ERZ777011 | MGnify/ENA primary metagenome ERZ777011 (study PRJEB29310, sample SAMD00008975) | mouse gut metagenome | study: EMG produced TPA metagenomics assembly of the Metagenome analysis of fecal microbiota from mouse which was promoted...
AAGTTGAAATATCAGCTATAAAATTATGACTGAAGAGAATTTAAACAGGCTCTTGACTTTAGCTTAAATTTGATGAGTTACTTATCAATTACAATATCAATAATAATTCCGATATTTGCATTAATCCCAATACCCCTGTTGTTAAAGGAGTTACGGAGCCATTTTAGATAAACCGATATATGGATAAAATAGCCCCTGTTTATTGTACAATTCATTAATTTAATGAATTGTACAATAAACAGGGGCATTAATTGAGGTTACCTTATAACTAGAAAAAGTATTTTTTTATTTTTCTAAAGCTCGCTTGATTTTAAATTCCAGACTGCGATAATGAGCTCGGGTAAATGCATCTCCGCTTCCTGTTTTACTTTTTATTAGATTGTAAGTGTCTATAAGTTTTTGGTGAATTACCGGATTTTTTAACATCTCAATCGTTCCTAAAGTATTCAATTCAAAACCAGCCTTTTGCCATTCTATATTGTCCGTTAACAGTTGTTCTTCCACTTCATTTAGATTCTTGAATGAGAACATGGAGGCCTTTTTATTGGATAATCCTCCGGCATCTAACAGCTTTTCTACATAGGCAACTTGCAAGTTACAGTCATACATATTTAATTTAGCTCCGTTCTTGGTCTTTTTCCAAACAAAGTTATAGAAATCATCCATAAAATCGCTGTAACGGTAAGCTTGTTGTGGATGTAATTCTTCAAATAAGGCAAGACTGGAGGAAATTGAGTTGAAAAATAAACGGCTGACAATAATTGATTGTAAGGTACTGGGAGAATAGGTGGGACCTATGCAATCAATGATCTTCTTGTCAAATATCCATTCCGGCAACTCCATCATTGTTTCTAAGACGAAGTTTAAGGCTTCCTTCTGTTCTTTCTTCGGAACAAATCTTATTATTTCTTTAGTATTGTCACGTCTTGGCTCATCCAAATAGATACCTCCTATTGATACCATAGCATGTAGCAAATAACGTTGCATTTGCATAATTACTTCTTTATAGGCTTCTGACATTCGGGTATATTGGAAGTCATCATCTTTTGTCCATTCCGATAAGTTTTTCATGATAACTTTCAGATTCTTAAGGCCATATTTGCCTGCCTTTACTGCGTCATCACCAAGATCTTCCGCCTTACATGAAGGGTCTAATTCATTGATGAAAGGCTGTGGACCATATTTATACATCGGATCGTTCTCTTTCTCCTTGATCCATGCATACAGAACTTCCTTCTCTTCTTCCGGTGAAGTTGCTTCATATATAGGTTTATATCCCCATTTTATCGCATATTTGTCATATACTCCCAAGTGGGGAGGCATCAAGGAAACCCCTTTATCCTCGGGTTGGGCAACATAATTGAAACGGGTATAATCCATAATGGAAGGAGTAGTACCGTATTTTTTTGTGAAAGTAGCGGAACGTAACGAATCTACAGGGTATGAATATGAGGCTCCAAAGTTGTGCATTAGTCCCAAAGTGTGTCCGATTTCGTGTGCTGCCACATAACGTAGGGAACTTCCCATTGTTTCATTATCAAATACAGCTTTCCGAACGTTGGGATCTACTGCTGCAGTTTGTACAAAACGCCAGTTATGTAGCAGCTTTACAACATTCGAATAGAAGAGTACGTCTCCTTGTATGATTTCTCCGGAACGAGGGTCTACACATGAAGGACCCATTGAGTTTTCTTCGGGCGTAGTAATCATACGGTAACAGCTGTAACGGATATCGTCCGGGTCGAAATTGGGATCATCTTTGGGGTAATCTTTCGCTATAATGGCGTTCTTGAACCCTATTTCTTCAAAAGCTATCTGCCAGTCTTCTATTCCTTTTTTTATATATTCTCTCCATTTATCGGGAATAGCTGTGTCTACGTAATAAATGATTGGTTTTTGCGGTTCAACCAACTGACCTTGTTTATGGCGTTCTACATCTTCCGGTTTCGGCTGTAAGTCCCAACGATTGATATATGACAGCTCTTGTAAACCGTCCTGCTTTTCGGTAAATAGATATTTGTTCTCGTCGAAATATCCGATACGTGAATCACTATATCTTGGACGCATTGTTTTTTCCGGCAGAAGAATGATGTTTCGTGTCATTGTCACTGTGAATGGACCACCATTGACGGTATAATTCATTAATGATTTGATATTAATGTTCAGAGGAAAACATTTTATCCCTAATATAGCGGATTTGGCAGGGGACAGGCTACCGGACAAAGGTTTTCTTTTCATTAGTACATCCATTATATTTCCGGAACGGAACGGACTGAATTCAGAAACATCCGTGATGAAAAGAGGCGTCATGTCAATGACATAGGCTGATGAGTCCGGCGAAATGCTCTCAATTTTATATGCTTCCCATATAGGATCGGAATAGTTACGTTGAAAGGCTTTATACATGTTGGAAGTTGTATCACATAAATTGCGTAACATTTTTCTATGCATATATACTTTCTTATTATCTGCAGAGAACGTTACTACTACCGGATTGCGGGGCATTTGTCCGGCAGCTACGTCTTTGTTGTTGCTTGTACTCGAGACTCTGGATGAAATCATAAAATCTCGTGTCATCAGCTTTTTAGGAATTTCAAAATAGTATTTGTCTTTTACTTGATGTATTTTGAACATTCCCTCAGTAGTTTTGGCTCCTTTCAATAACTTCTTGTAATTTGCTGCACTGTCTTTCTTGACAGAGTCGGTTTGCTCCGTCGAAATGTTGTTTTTCTTTTTCTTCTTTTTAAAAATTTGGGACTCTGCATTAGCCGTCATAATCCCTAAGGCTAACATACCCGTAAATAATACATTAAAAATTTTATTCATATAATATTGTTTTAAAATTATAATTCTAACTGTGATAAATCAAAGCCATTGGCCAACATGGCTTCTTTGATGATGTCGTATTTCTTCTTCATAATGGGGTAATCGTCGAATATTTCCTGAAGTTCTTCTTGGGTTTTCTCAAAAACGAAGTTCATCCATTGCAATAAGTCCATTTCTTTGGTTGGTGCATAGAGTGAATAGAAGGGAAAATCGGGATCTTCTTCATCAACATAAGAAGAATCAGTATTATAACTGATCAGCCCATAATGATAAAAATCTGTTTCAGCAGGTGACTGATAGCCTAGATAGAAATAACCGCTATAGATATCTGGTTCAATAGTTTCGCTTTCTTTATAAAATGTATCAGGAATAGTAAATACACCTCTTACTTCTGACATGTATTTAGCCCAGAAGCTGGCATTAATGTCTGCTCTGATTTTAATAAAGTCTTTTTGCGACATTGTCTTTAAAGCGGAAGTTATATTGCTTACAGCAATAAAGTTGCCGCTTGCATAACTGTTTAATATAGTGGTTTCTCCCCATGCATCCATTTGAACTTGTTCTGCCAAGATAATTGAGAAAGGTAAGTTCTTTTTCAAGAAATTATCCGGATACAAATTCAATAATGTTTTTTTTAGAAAGTCGATTCCTGCGTTTATGACTTCCTCGCTTTGTTCGGGAGAAGTGATTTTTATGCCATTGTCCGAAGTAAAATTGAATTTATAATCAGCTTCTGTCGGATTGGTTATTATTACGGTTTCATATTGTTGATAGAATTGATATATGAAGTGACGGGTAGGGTCTGCGGGGGTATCTTCCAATACTCCATATTTATCTGCTTGGTCGGGTACATTTAGTGCATCTTCTTGATAGCAGGAACTGATTCCTGCTATCAAACTTATTAATAATATAATTTTTCTCATAATAATTCTATTTAATAGGACCATTGGTCGGACGATTAAAAATTTCAATCATTGTATTTCTGTCTCTTTCACTTTTAGGAATAGGTAGTATGTATAATTCTTTGTTCTCTAACTTGAACTTGTCACCTGCTCCTTCAGTTTCTGTGGATGAATATGTATGCTCTAAAGGCGGGCATCCGTATCTGCGTAAATCAAACCAGCGAAATCCTTCGAATGCCAGTTCACGACGTCGCTCTTTACGGACAGTGGCTACGATTCCGTCATTGTCAACCGTTAGATGGGGAGTTCCTGTTTTTATCCGGTGGTCACGCAGGGTGTTGATATCCGCTAATGCTTTTTCTGCATTTCCTAGTTCTGCGTAGGCTTCTGCTCGATTCAAATAGGCTTCTGCCAATCGGAAAGCATTTGAATATACGGTAGGAGAGGTTTTGCTCCATTTGGCCGGGATATAGAATTCAATATCCTTTTTAACTGGTCTCCTTTGACTTCCTTTGGTGTGATGGAAGTAATGTGAGAGACGTAGATCTGCCTCATCATATTGTGCTATCAAGTCGGTGGTTACTACTAGATTTCCTTTATAAGTGAAATCTTTTTGCATGTATGATTCAAGGGTTGTAGTCCCATAGGAGAACAATATTTCTTTATTGGAGTAGGACAGGAAAACACTATTATTGCTCTTTTCTTCCGGAAGTTTGTTGAGCCTTTGGGGAGCATTTTTGATCACAGAATCACTATACAATATGGTTTGGGGATAGTCTTTACGGAAGAGGGAAATGCGGGAGGCTAACAAATAAGCACCAACTAGATTAGGACGGAAAATGCTTTTCTTGCTATCAGTACTCTTAAAACATTGAATGGCGCGGATTATATCGCTTTCTATTTTCGAGTACACTGCCGCATTTGTGGCCCGTTTCATCATTTTATCCGACAGACTGATTTCATCATTAATAGGTACGCATAAATCTTTGTCGGCAGTGGCAGGGTCATAAGGGCGACCGTAAAGATTGGCCAGCATGAAATATGAAAATGCACGCATGAAGTAAGCTTCTCCGGCTAAATCAACACGTTCTTCTTCAGTTCCGGTCATATCGTAGATTCCGTCCAGAATGATATTGGTCATCAATATCTTGTGAAAATAAGAATTCCAGGCGGCGTCTGTGGTGAATTCATTGGATATTCCAACTTCAGGGTTTTGTTGCCAAGTGTAGTAAGACCATACGGATTCTCGCCAATCGTTGGATATTAACATGGGGGAACTGCCGTAATAACATTGATCTGTTACATCGTCTGTCATATATTCCAGATATGGGTGAAGAACTTCACTGTTTTTCATGACTTCACCGAAAAATAACTCTTTATAATCCTTTACAGATTTAGGAATCATCAGATCTTGTGAGCTTTCTTCCAAAAAATTACTGCATGAAGACAAAGCTGCACACATAAGAAAAAATGAAATGTATATTACTTTTTTCATTATATTACTTTATTAGAGAATTATATTAAACCGAAGAGAATAAGAACGCTGGGGAGGAATACTACGTGACCCCAATCCTATCTGTTCGGGATCACGTCCTTTCAATGCTTTGTCTTTTAATACGAATACATTACCTGCATCAAAGCTGATACTTGCCCCTTTCAGATAGATTGGTTTTAACCATTCGGGTTTCAGGTCATAACGTATAGACATCGAACGACATCTCAGGAAGTTGCCGGAAACAACTCTTAGATCGCTTTTGTTATACATATCCCAACCGTTGTCTGCTATGCGATAGGTTATGTCTTTGTCTCTGATGCTCAGACTCTGGTCTGATAAAACGGGAATGTTGGTAGAATTCTCATCACCCGGATTTCTCCAGCGATTTACAAATTCACTAGACATATTCTGATCCGGATAAGGAAGATTTTGTCCTGAAGCAGAATACAGATCGTTCAAACGGATTTTGCTGCCGAAACTAAAAGAGAATAATGCATTGAATGTTATATTCTTATATTTAAGGTAGGTCGAGAATCCACCATTTAAATCGGGTTCGCGTTTGCCTGAAAGAGTGAACGCACGATCGTACATTTCTTGCTGTGAATGAACAGTGGCATTACCGTCTTCGTCTTTTTCATTTATATCCTTAAATGTAGGATAACCATTAGCGTCAAGCTTGTCAAACTTGTAGGAATAGAAACTATTGATAGCATGACCGTTGCTGACTAATGTTCCGGCAACATAATCTTCCCATGTAATAGCTGAATTTCCGGCATTCAGGACTTTATTATAATTCTTTCCGGTATTGAATGACAGGCTCCATGTCCAGTCTTTGGTTTGGACGGGAACAAGGGATACTGCCAGATCCCAACCTTTATTTTCTACATCTCCGTCGTTTATGGAAACATTGGTTGCACCGGTTGAAGGTGCTACATTTTTTGTAATAACTTGATCGACTCCTTTTTTATAATATACGTCCAATGAACCATAAATCCTGTTATTCCAAAATGCCCAGTCGAGTGCGATGTTATAGGAGCGGGTCTTTTCCCATGTCAATTTATTATTGGGCAGTTTATGGAGTGTGGATACATATTCCTGAGATAACGTTTCCAGTGTACCCAGACTGGCTATCAAATTAGGAGTTTGGTCGGGATGAACGTTACCTTGTATACCATAAGATGCACGTATGGCCAGGTCATTCAGGAAATTGGCGTTTCTCATGAATTTTTCGTTGATGATGTTCCAACGCCCTGATACTGACCATATCGGTAGGAAACGTACACTTTTATCTTGGCCGAATTTGTTTGAACCGTCTGTTCGTATATTGAAATTGAATATATAACGACTGTCATAGACATAGGCTGCTGTAGCATAGAAGGAAAGAACGTTGCTTTTTGTGTCGGTTACAACATCCGGATGATTTTTTAGCAGTGTACCGTATCTTTTCCATAAGGTCGGGTCAATATCTACAAATCGTTTCCCTCTTTCGGGTAAATATCCGTATTGGGTAGATTGTAAGCCGTCGTATTTGGAGGAGCGGACTTCTTGCCCGATACTTCCTGATACTTCATGTTTTCCGAAACTATGGATTAATGATAAATTATTTCTCCATGTGTATGAGGTGTGGCGGGTGTTGGTAGTCATAAGTTCACCGCCATACGGTAGTAAACAGTATCGTTCTGCAAAGTTACTGTTCTCTGTGGGATTCGGGAGTGCTACTCCGTATGGTGATTGTCTCATGGAAGATATATAATAGGATTGTTCATCTGCCCATGTCTCTTGTGAAACGTTGCTTCTGTTTAATCCCAATATAGAAGAAAATCGCATCCATGAAGCTACTTTCCAGTCTAGATTTGCCGTTACGTCTATTGACGAATTGTCAATACTGTTTCCACTATGATTCAGTTCGTTTTTGATATTATACATTAAGGTCCCGTTATAACCGGCTTCATGTGCATAGAAGTGGAGGTCGCCGGAGGGTGTCTGCATCGGAATAGCTCGTGAGGTGTTATAAGCATACTCATACGGGTCAATAGATGAATGCGGGTGTTTTGCTTTAGAGAGCGCACCGCTTACTTTCAATCCCAATTGGAGATTACGATTAATTTTAGTGTTTATTCTTGCCAACACATTATAACGTTCTAAACCTTCGTGAATGGTTACGCTTTGATTATCGGCATATCCTACAGACATATAATAGTCACTGCGTTCGTTTCCTCCGGTGATTGAAACCGAATGCTGATGAGTAAATGCTGTGCGAAATAATAAATCGTACCAGTCGGTGTTTAGCTGTTTTAAGGTTTTTACTTGACTTAAAAATTCGTTATAGTTGATATCTTTATTCCATAAATGCTGCAAAGCACCTTCATATCCTATATCTGAAGGCTTATAGCTTCCGAACGAAAGACCTCGTTCTTGCATTTCAATGGACATGTCAATTCTGTCAGCAGAATTCATCCTGAACATTTTATCGTATGTAGGAGGGGCTGTTATTCCCAATGTAGCTGTATATGAGATAGAAGGCTTCTGGTTTTTACCTCGTTTGGTGGTCACTACAATAACGCCATTGGCGGCTTTTACTCCGTAAATAGCAGTGGCACTTGCATCTTTTAGAATATCTACACGTTCGATGTCTTCCGGATTTAATGAACCGATAGCATTACCTATCAGATTGATTTTGTCAGGACTGTTTAATTCTTCTGTTGAAATATTGATAGGCTCTTCCAAAATGATACCGTCTACTACCCATACGGGTTCTCTGTTGCCTGTAATAGATGAAGAACCTCGAATTCGTATTTTGGGAGCTGCACCGGGTGTGGAAGACATATTCATAACTGCAACGCCAGGTAAACGTCCTTGTAGCATTTTGTCGACAGACATGTGTTCACCACCGATTAGTTCGGAACCTTTAATGGAAAGGATAGAACTAGCCAGCTTACGTCGATCTATTTCTTGGTATCCTGTTATAACTACTTCACCTATGTTTTGAGAATCATCCTCTAACAAAATATTCAGGCTATTGCCTTTCCATGTAACTTCCTGTTGCTTCATTCCTATAAATGAAACGATAAGTTTCAGGTTGTTTTTTCCATTGGAAGCTAATTGGAAATTTCCTTCCGTATCGGTTGTTGTTCCATTTCTTGTCCCTCTCTCATAGACAGAAACTCCTGCCAAAGGATCTCCGTTGGAGTCAATAACCTTTCCTGTAATATCTTTTTCTACTTTTTTACGTTTGATGATGATGTGTTGGTCACTTTCTATTTCAAAAGTTAGATTACTTCCAGCTAGACTGTGGGATAAAATTTTGCTGATCGGAGCATTTACAAAATTATAGTTTTTGCGAGGCAGAGTACTGATAGCACTGTTGCTGTACATAAAACCGACATCTGTCTGTCTTTTGATTTCCGCAAATACTTCTCGAATAGAAGCATTTTTTAGTTGGATAGTGACTGATTTGTGGGCTTGTGCTATTAATGGCAAATAGCAGAGCCACAATAATGCAAGCAGGCATAACCACTTGACATCTGTTGTTCTTCTTTTTTTCTTCATAAGTCTCTCATTCTTGATTTAGATTCCTTTCGGATATTAATACTACTTTGTTTTTCTTGATTTGTATTTTTAATTCATTCATTTTTTCTATAGCTTGAGCCAGTTTATTAAAGCTTTCATATTTATTGATATCCATCGTGATGTGAAAGTTGCGAATGTTATCACTACTATAGGCGACTTCAATATTGTACCAGCGTTCCAGTTTTTTCATAATGTTCTCTAATGTTTGATTGTCAAAACTAAGACGGTTATAATGCCAAGCGGTACATTCGTAAATGTTGGCTTTGGACAGAACGATGTGCTTATCTTCTCCAATTGATGCTGTATAGCCGATAGGTAGCATTTGGAACTCTTTGGCTGAATGAAGTTCTGCCTTACCTTCTTCTAATGTTACTTTGACATATTTCTCGTCATCATAGGCTTCTATATTTAGTTTGGTGCCTAATACATGTATATCTACTTTTTCCGTCTGGATAGTAAAAGGGTGTAAGGAATCTTTATAGACTATCGCATAAGCTTCCCCAGACAAGTTGACAGTTCTGTTTGTTCGTGAGAAATTGGCAGGGATAGTAAGAGATGATTCCGGTCCTAAATGTATTAAGGTGCTGTCCTCTAACAAAAGTAGATATTCTCCACCACGAGGCACCGTAATGGTGTGGTATAAATCAGGAGATAAGGCGATTGATTTTTGCCGGTTTATCTTATTTATAAATTGACTATAGTTTAAAACTTGATTTTCTGTTTGGGGCAATGTATATTCTTCTTCGGAAGAGGGAGTATAGAGAACCGCTTTAGAAGTGCCGGCGGTAATTGTGATTTCTTTTGTTTGGAAATTCCAAAACAGATAGCTCCCTGCTAGTATTAAACCGGTTAATATAGTCGCTACCAGCCATTTGTATTGCGGGCTTCGGATTAAAAAGTGCTGTGTGTATTTTATATTATGACGTAATCTTTGCCATGAATTGCGATAAGATAATTCGTTTTCATCTAGAATTGCATGTGTTAGGAAGAAGCTGGAATGGATTTTTTGGGCTAAAGCCCTATTTTGTGGAGACGTATTTATCCATTGATTCAGTAATTGTTCTTCTGTCTCACTTAAACTATTAGAGAGCTTTTTTAAAAGCAGTCTTTTAACTTCATTTAAATCTATGTTGGTATTCATATTCGGTTGTCTTTTTTATATTAGACAACCGAATACGAGTTTGGTGTAATAAGAAAATGCGTTTTTCTATCGAAAAGACAGGAAAAATAATAAAAAATCTTTCAAACGTTTTTTCATATAGTGGTTAGCGTTGTTGATGTGTTTTTTTACAGTATTAATAGAAATATAGAATTCTTCAGCAATCTCTTTTTGTGATTTTCCATTTAAACTAGCGGCATATACACGACGGCATGAAGCCGGAAGTTCTTCGAAAACCTGATTTACCGCTTGATAAATTTCCGATTCAATTATTTTATATGTGATTTCTTGTTCTGTAACTTCCCCATTGTTGAGGGTGGTTTCTGAATATTCTTTAACTATTTTGTCGTGTTTTATGTAGTTAAGTATAGAGCGATAAAGTGATTGAAATAGATAGTGTTTGAAGGCAGCTTCACTTATGTGTTTCTCTCTTCTTTCCCATATTTTGAGCCAGATGTCTTGAATCAGATCCGAGACTACTTCTTCGTTGGGAAGATATTGCAAACCGAAATATTTTAATGAACGGAAATTCTGTTTATACTGCTGTTGAAACACATTTATATCGGATAGATTAATCCATTGATCTTTTTGTTTTACAGATGACTTAATTTCCATTATTTAGATATCAGTTTTTGATTTTTTTTGCTCAAATATATAATATCTGTTTTGAAATACAAAAAGAATTCCTTATTTTGTTAATTACTTAGGCATATCAGAAATCTACATTGGGTGAAGGTATTGAATAAGTTAAAGTTAACTTGTTCATAGCCCTTGTCATTGCTCCGAAGAAAGAGGAAGAAGAACCGGCTATCTTGAGAGGTCGTGTTGAATTCTTTAATGTATCAAAGGATTTTGGCTTTATTAAAGATCTTGCCGGAGTTGAGAAGTGTTTTTTCATGTGAACAATACTGTGTCAGAAATTATTAGACTGTTCAAAGGTACATATTATTGCTTTTTCTACAGAATGTTTATGAGATCATACTTCTTTTGTTTTTGTGTAATCTTTGGGTAATACACCGAATTTCTGTTTAAAACATTTGGCGAAGTAGGAAGAACTGGTAAAACCTAATTGTAAGTAAACTTCATTTATGCGCATTCCTTCAGATAGATATTGGGCAGCCATGTTCAGACGATAATTCAACACATAAGTATTGGGTGTCATACCAGTGACAGCCTTGACTTTTCTATGAAAATTACTACGGCTCATATTGATTTTTTCTGCTAGATTATTTACTGAATAATCTATGTCGTCCACTTGTTCTGCCAATATCTCATCCAGAATTTTAATAAATTCCATATCCTTCGAAGAAAATGCATACTTTTCCGGCTCGGACATGCTGTCGTTTGTTTTGGGAAAATCACTTAGCAATTGATGGAAAGCCAATCGTAATGCCATCAGATTCTCAACTTGTTTATGTAGCTGTTTGATTGAGAATGGCTTTTCCATGTATACGTCTGCTCCGTTTTCCAATCCTTCTATTTTGGCAGACAATGTAGTCTTGGCTGTAAGCAGGATGACCGGTATGTGAGAATATTCAATGTTTGATTTTATTTGATGGCATAATTCTATACCGTCCATTTCTGGCATCATGACGTCACTGATAATAATGTCGATGTTCTCTTCCGTCAATAATTCCAAGGCTTTCCGACCATTTTCGGCACATCTTACATGATACCATTGTTGTAAGGAATTACGTGTTATACTCAGCAAATCCGGATTGTCTTCCACTAATAAGAGTGTAGTCTTTTCTTTTTCTGTATTTACTTCCTTGTTTGTTTCCATTTCGCAAATATCTTCCTTATGTGCTGAGTTTTCATTCACAGTATCGGTCATGTTTACTTTTGGAAGAGATAGGATAAAAGATGAACCACCGGAAGGAATGTCTCGTAGTGACAATGTTCCTTTATGGGCTTCAGCTAATATTTTGGAGAAAGCCAACCCGATACCTGTTCCTTTGTTGGAAGGAGCATCCGGTACTTGATAGAACAATTGGAAGATTTTCTCCTGCTGGTCTTTGGGTACACCACATCCGTCATCGTTTACCTGAATCGTGATTGTATCCTCTGTAGTCTCTAATTTTAATTCTATGTGCGATTGGGCATATTTTATTGCATTGCCTAATAAATTGACTATGACGGTTCTTATTTTGTCAATATCAATGGAAGTATATATATCTTCTGTCGGGAGAACGATTGACAACTCGATATCCTTCAATGCTGCAATATTATGGAATTGCTCATAGATGGAAACAAGTTGGAGATTCAAATGGCAAGGTTTGGGATTTAATAGCACTCCATTACTTTCTATTTTTTGAAAGTCGAGGAGCTGGTTAGTGATATTCAACAGATAATTTACATTCTTATCAATCATCGACACATATTCATTCTCCCTCTTGTTTTCTCGTAACTTCTCCAATGGCAGGCAAATCAGACTGAGCGGTGTACGTATTTCATGTACAAGGTTGACGAAAAAGTTTACTTTTAGTTTATAAGTCTCTTTTTCTTTGGCAAGGTTGAATTCCTCCATCCGCCGTTTGTATTTGCGTTTGACATATAGATTCCAGCGATATCCTACATAGATAATGATACTTGTCAGGAGTAATGAATAGGCTATGTATGCCCAAGCACTCTGCCACCATGGTGGTGTGATTATAATCTTCAGCATTGTAGTTTCCCGGTTCCACTCTCCATCGTTATTCGAACCGTTTAGCATAAATGTGTATTCACCGGGAGGTAGATGATTGTAAGATACAGAGTTGGTAGTTGTATTTCGAATCCATGTCGGGTCTATTCCTTTCAGCATATAGTTGTATTGGTTTCTTTGTGATTCTCCATAACTCAGAGCTGCAAAGTCAAGGGTGAAACTATTCTTTTGGTAGGGCAATCTGATTTCTTTTTTTAGGTAGAGAAGTTCTTCATGGGTGTTTGCCGCTTCCCGAGATGTATTCTCGTCATTGGAATAGGGGAAATGGATGTCAGTCACATATACTTGCGGAACATACGTGTTTTTTATTATTTGTTCGGGGACAAAAGCATTGAAACCATTGCTGCCACCAAAATACAACCTGCCGTCTGATGTTAATAAAGAAGCGCCGGCAATGAATTGATTGCTCAGCAGACCGTCATTGATGGTAAATAAGCGTGCATCGTTTGTTTTCCGGTCGATTTTATACAATCCCTTGTCTGTCGAAATCCAAAAGTTACCGTTCCGGTCTTCCTCGATGGAATAGATGGTCACATTTTGTAATTGCGTATTTTCGGAGCAGTTGTTGACAAAACGTTTCTGTTCGGGAGAGAAATAACATAGTCCGTTTCCATTGGTTCCCAGCCACATCACCCCTTTGCTGTCTTCAAACAAAGTAGTGATTGTATTGTCGGGAATTATCGAAGAGTTACTTCTTTGTCCATAGTGTTTCCATTGTCCGTTTGGATAATAGCAGAAAGCTCCCAGGTTGGAAGTGGCAATCCATAGATTTCTGTTGGAATCTTCATATATATCGGTGACGGGAGTCATTGCTCCTACGTATATATTCACAAAGAAATTGTCCTGTTCCTCATTGTAGGTACAAAGTCCCATACTGGTTCCTATGTAAATGTTCCCTTTGTGGTCTTTGCCGATTGACATAACATTGTTGCTTGACAATGTTTTAATCATACGGTCGGAATGGGTGTAATTTTTGCTAACACCGGTTTTCAGGTCATATCTGAACAGTCCGTTTTCATGTGTGCCAATCCAAAGCCGCTCACCATCCAAATGTAAAGCACTGATGTTGTATTTCCTTTCAGTATGCGGCGATAACACACATTCCGTCAAGCTTTGTGTCCGCGGCTGGTAGAGCCATAATCCGTGTTGGGTGCCTATATACACCTCTCCATTCTCTTTTTCGCAAAAAGTGTTGACGCCTTGGGCGATTTTCTGTCCCATGGGGATGATATGATGTTCAAACCTTCGTAATTGCCTCGGCATGTAATTCACCCCTCCGTTTGTTGCCAGCCAAAGAGTTCCTTCGGCATCCAGCATCATTGCATTTACTACCGGATTACTCATGGCATATTCGCCTGTAGTTTCTACTTTCTTCCATTCTTTGTTTTGTCTACCGAAGAGGAAAAGTCCCGAATTCGTGCCTATTAATAGTTGCTCGCTGTCATATTCTATCATGCAGAGGATAGAGATGGAGGAAGGAAGCGGATAACTGTTCACCATTTTTTCTTTTTCGGAATAACACTCTAGTGTATTTTCAGTACTGAACCAGATACCTTCAGAGGTACTTAACAGACCATTTACTTTTTTCTTTTCTTCTGCTTCGTCCGTAAGTGTGGAAAGGGTAGATAGAAAATAGCCCATCCGGTCGAATACAAATATTCCTTTGTTGATAGAGGATATATAAATACGTCCATCTACCCCTTGACAGATATCTCTAGCAAATGAATTCTGTAGGATATTTTGTCGTAGAACGCCTGTTTGCGGGTTGTATACAAATATCCCTTGTCCCAAGGTGGTAATCCAAATCAGTCCGTTGTCCGCTTTCCATATTTCGGTTACTTCACAACTGACGAATACATCGTATCGTGTTTTCTTGTCGAAAAAAGAGAAATCATCTGTAGAACGGTGATAGATATATACACCATTATTGGTGCCTATCCATATATCTTGGTTATCTTCCATCAGAGAAGATACAAAGTTATTCCCCAATGAGCGGGAAACTCCTTCCACATGTCGATACACCCGGTTTGTATATCCGTCATAGCAATTCAGACCGTTGCTTGTCCCTGTCCAGATAAAACCGTAAGAATCCTGAAGAATAGACCATACCGTGTTGTGTGATAGGCCATCGGATACTTGGTACTTTTTGAAAGGAAAAGTGACGGAAGCTGACAGAGGTCCTGCAAAAAGAATGATATAAAAGAAAAAAATAAATATGCTTTTCATGATATTTCCAATTCTACATTGTTTCGGATATTCTCTGAAACGAAATCATCATGGAACAAAGATATATATTTTCCGGTAACATGCAATAATGTGGCTTTTAAAAATAAAGGCGGTGACAAGATGCACTTGTCACCTTCCTGCTATTTGTTATCCTTAATCTTGTTTTACCGAAAACTATTGTTCTAACACAGCTGTCATACTTTCTTTGCCCAAATAAAAAAGCTTGGCTTTGACCACTTCTGTCTGGCAATCTATGGGAGTTTCCCATAATGGAGAATCTTCCATTGGTTCCGTTCCGTCCATAGTGTACCGTATCTGTCCTTCACGAATGGAAGTGTTGGCATATAGCTTTCCATCTTTCAGGCACAACCCTGGATATGGCAAACGGAAGTGAATACCGTTTTGAACCCAGTGGGGCATCTCTTTCTGGCTGATTTTCCGATAGAATTGTACCAAATCCTGTTCATATGCCTGTGTTTCTGTGTTTCCTGATAAGTTCTCCCAAATCGGATGTGCATTCCAGCCACGTTCTGCCAATCCCATTATTTTAGGAAATGTATAATATTCTACTTGTTGATAATTCCGGATGGTTTCTGCAAATAGTTGTGCTTGTACGCCTGTGATTCGTTGTTTTCCCAATGCAGTCAGGGCGGTTTTGCCGATTTCCATGGAATCGGGCGATACCGGATGCCCTGCCATTGTAGTGCGTGAGGAACGGTATACCCGATATGGCAACATGGAGAAGGATTTGGATTCGTCTACATATCCTGCCCAAAAGTGGCCCGGTTCGTCAGTATGCGCATCGTAAGCCAAATCCAGATAGAAGTTGTTCACGTTGCAAAGAATCACCGGATAGCCGTTGTTGGCTATTTGATAAGAAATTTCGTCTGTTCCCCATTCGGCAACCGTGCTCCAGCAATAGATACCACCGGCTCGTGGAGCAAGAGCAGCATGCGTTTCCGTGCGATGCCCTAACGCTGCTTCCTGCCAACCGCCGAATGAAATGCCCTGTTGTTGCAGGCATTCGGATACACGGGTGATAAAATATTCCGCCAAGTCGTGCATCTGTGTCATTCCTTTCTCTTTCATCAGTTGCATGCATAGGGGAGAACCGCTCCAGGCTCCTTCTGCAACTTCGTCGCCACCGACATGAATCGTTGTCAGAGGGACACCTGCTTCGCGATACATTTCCTTGATTTCCCGTACCACCTTTTCTATAAAACGATAGGTGGAAGGCATTGCCACGTTCATAACATTGTCCGTATACCATTGTGCGGAGATATATTGGGAACTGTCCTGCGGGTCATGCAGCATATATTCGGTAGCCTTTTCCGGGTTCGAACCGATGTATTTCTCATACCGTGCCTTCATGGCTGTGATGGCCGCCCGTGCGTGTCCCGGTGACTCTATTTCCGGAATCACTTGTACATGTCGTTCGGCGGCATAACGCAACAGATCGATGAATTCGGTACGGCTGTAGAAACCATTTCCCGATGTAGGGGCATTCGGATCGTATCCGTTTTCATAAGCAGGGTACAGGCATTCGGCTTCGTCCGTGGTATGTCCGCGGCGTGCTCCTACCGAAGTAAGTTCTTCCAGCCCGGGTATCTCCAGCCGCCAGCCTTCGTCGTCCGAGAAATGGAAATGAAATGTGTTAAGTTTATAAGATGCAGTGATGTCTATCAACTTTTTCAGATTCTCTGCCGTGGTGAAGTTCCGGACGATGTCGAGCATTTGTCCGCGGTACAAGAGGTCGGGATAGTCGCGGACAGAGACTGCTTGCAGTCGCAATGTCTCTCCTTGTCCTTTCAGCATTGCCAGCAAGGTCTGTGTTCCGTTGAAGATGCCATGCGATGTCTTCCCTTTCACGATAGCCTGTCGGTTGTTGATGTCCAGTTCGTAATACTCATCGTTTGGTACTTCCTGGTCTTCGGGAAGATATTCCAATAGGATGCTTTCCTTTGCTTCCGTTGCTACTTCCAGTCCGTATGTATTTTCCAGTTTTTCTTTCAGCAATTTTCCTTCATTGGCAAAATCTTTGTGGAATGACAGGGCAATTTTGTTTCCGATAAGCATCTCACCTTCGGCAGGTATGGCTTGTTTCACTGCCGGCAAGATGTCAACAGGACGTAATTCCTGTAAAGGATGCTGTTGCAAACGTGCATTTGTTTCATAAAGCCGATGCAGGAAGGCGGTTTGTGCCTCGGTTGGAGCCAGCGGTATGATGTGCAGCTCCACTGGTAGCGGCTGTCCCTTTCCCGCACCCGACCGGCTTACCCAATAGCTACCTTCGGGAGCGTGTGAGGTTTTGGGCACTTCACCATCACACTTGAATGTTACCCGTATCGAATCACCCGGAGCCAGCGAAGCAAATTCCGCCGTCGGATATATCTTGTGATAGGTGCCGCTAATCCATTCGACTTTCACCTTCGACGATGTTTCTTGTTGTATATGGTGGGGGAGTTGTGCATAATAAATCACCCAGTCTTTGCTAACCGGAGCATCTGAAAGATTTTTCAATATAAAGGAGTTTTCGTATGTTCCTTCTTCGGGATGGATTTCACCCATTTCCCAAGTCAGCGATAAAGGAGCGTTTATCTTCTTAGTGGGCTTGCATCCGCTTGTCCATACTAGCAAAAGGAGCAAGAGTCCTGCTGCATAAAGTTTTTGTTTCTTCATATATAGTTTAATAATGTTGCTGCAAAGTGATAAAATTTTAAATTAAAAGAACGATAAAATTTTGCCTAAAAACGACAAAATCCTACCATTTATTCCAAATGGCAGGATTTTAGTGGAAATATAATGTAAATTACGGATTACAGTCCTGGATCATAAGCTCCGGGCAGCATCTTGTTTGGGTTACGTATGTTTCCGTTTTGGTCTTTTCCAAGATCATCGCCCAGCCAGTTGGCGAAGTCTTGTCCCATAGTTGGGAAGTTGTCGGTCTTGTATGCTCTTACGACACTGGTAACGGCTGATTTAGTTGCGAAATGCATGTCACTAGGTGCATTCCATTCGCAAACGCCATTGTTATAATTGAAACCCCATGGCCCGTTTATCGGATTGTCGTTCGTGTCTGTTGCAAATCCTGTTGTGTTTTGATAGACATTGTATCCTTTGGAAGTACATTGTCCGTTCTCTTGTTTAAAGGTGGGCACAGTAGCATCGGAGGATACGATAATGCTGTTCATGAACTGAAGGTTGTTGGTACCTTCATATCGGTAAATACCCATTTCCTTCGAAATCAATTCTTTATTGTGATAGATGGTGGAGTTCACGAACAATACATTGCCGCTACCGTTGATAGTGGCACATTGACCTGTTGTGTTTTTACTCTTATTGTTGTAGATGGTAGTGTTGTTGATGCAAGCATTTCCATTGGATTGGATAGCAACTCCCCAATACTGTCTGATGATATTGTCTTTGAACAGGCAGTTATTAAAGAAAGAATAGCCATTATCACTGCAATTCAAATTAATTGTTCCTCTAGATGGTCCGACATTATCTATAATCTCTACTTTGTTCAGTTTAATAAAGCCTGCATTCAGTCGGAGAGCTGATCCCTGACCGTCACCGTTATCTACCGCTCCTGTGTTGAAGTTCTTGATAACACAATTGTTCATGTTCAGTGTGCAACCTTCTACTTGGATGCCGCGAAGGTGACCGTTCTGGTCTTTGTTATACTTACCGTCTAACGTAATACCATCGAATGTAATGTCTAAATCAGTGCCTAATTTGAACATTCTAGTGATTGCGTTCAAAGATGCGGTGTTGGTAAATGACGTGACGTATGCTTGAATATCACGGTCGGTTACGCTTTTTCCTTCACTTTGCGGATTGTAACCACCTTGAAGGGTGATAACCATCTTGTTTCCCAATTCTATTCCTGTGGTGAGTTCATTAGTTACAAGAGGATACTCACCGCCTGCCAAGTAGATTGTTTTTCCGTCCAGTTCTTCTGCTGACTGTCGGTTTAGCAAGTTGCGCAGTTCATTCGCTCCCATAGCATTCTCCCAGTCTGTACCGGAAGCATTACCTGTTGCTGTCGGTTTCGCGTAATAGCCGGGGGCAATCGGTTTCTCGATTTCCTGTAAATCACCGGGCAGAGTGGAACCTTCTTCCCAATCCGTAACAATGGGTTCAGACAGTTCGATAGAGTTTTCTCCTACATAGATATCGTATGCGTAACTTTTACCGGCTGTGGTAGCTCTGATACCTGTGACCGTTTGTTTCGTACCGTTGGCGGTTGTTAATTCAAGGAATACTTGATTATCGCTGCCTTCACCCGGCACTACCAAAGCGGCATACGTATGACCGGATACATAAGATGCAATGGCTGTTGCAGTACCGCTTGCAGGGATAGATGCATATTGCGAATAAATCTTCATGGAAGACAGGGAGCCACCCAAGGATGCATCCACTCCGCTCACGTTCACAATAACGCGTGCCGTCTGCCGTGCCATGTCCAGTATCAGTTTTCCTTCTCCCGGCATGGCATCGATTTTGCGGGTGGCAGTCATATAGTCTGCTAAAGCAATTTTTTCGGCACTTGCCTGGTCGGCAGGCAATGTGAACGACTGGAAGGAGACACCTTCCGCAGCCGGATAATAGGCTTGAAATGTGGTCGGGAATTCTTCCCACTTCAGACCTTCGCCCGTTGCCGTCCATCCGTCGTCTCCCATTGTATAGACTACATGGGTGCGACCATTGTTGACCGACAGCTTGTCTCCTTTGTTGAACTCACTTTGTTTGGCTGTTTCTCCCATCGGATTACTGCGCGTAAACAATGAACTTCTACCCACCATCGCGTCAATTTTGACGTGAGTGAAATCTGTCTCCGGAACTTGAATTTGCGTTTCCTCATCATCGCCACATGCCGAAAAGGTCATCAAAGCGGTGAGTAAATAAAAATATCTAAATGTTTTCATGGAATAATCTATTTTTAGTGAATGATTACTTGTCTATAGTTAAAACTTCATTTTCAGCTGTGACATCCCACGCACGTGCTTTTACGCTTTTCTTAAGTGAAAGGCTTGCGCCTGCCACTTCCAAAGGCAACGTATAGGAGTGGTTCTCTTCGAATGTGATTGCTTGGTTTGAGATCCAGCTGAAGTTGCGTCCGCCGGTAGTGAAGGTGACGTTCAGCTTACCCGATTCCACCGTTTGTGGCATCAGGATGCATTGATATGTGCCGTCGCTTTCTTTGAAAGGCGTGATGCTGCCGTCTGTGCCATTGGCGGTTACTACAGGATTTTCTGTTGATAGGTTGCAACTACCGCTCAACACTGTTCCGTTTACTTTCAAGTCGGTAATTTCACTTGCACCGGTGAAACTGATTGTCAGTTTGCATAATTTATGTTTCAGATTGATGTGGAGGCTGCCGTCTTCCGTTAAGTCGCTCTGAGGGTTCACTTGGGCTTTCATCAGCAGAAAATCCGCAGCTTTTACTTCATTGGCATTCGCATAACTTACGGGTACTCCTATGGGTAGATTTCCGTCCATGGTTACATCCTTTTGGTAGGGAGCAAAGGCGCATACGTTTATTGGGGAACGTTTTTCATCCCATGTCAGTGGCGTACCGTCGGCAGCTTCCCACGCATTGCCTGTCTTTAGCATCTCTACATTGTAGTTGCAAGTGGCATTCACGGTGTTGTTTATAATCAGACCGAAACGGTCTAAATTCGTATTGTCATATCCGGCACGTGTTTGCAGGTTGTTCACACCTACATGAATACGTATCTGCTGGTTGTCTGCCATCGAATCTTTGGCAGGTATCTCGTCTGTCTGTGAGCAGGCGGTCAATAATCCGATGACCGTTGCAGTCCAAAAAAATTTTCTCATACTATTCAATAATTAAGATAATTAGATATTTAACGTCAGTTTGCTTTAACGATTGTCGGTACGTTTTCTCCTCTCATTAGAAAAGAGGAGAAAACGTAGGGAAGTTATAGCCGGCTGATATTAAGATTGTTCTTCGTTAAACGGTTATTGCAATCCGGTATCATAAGCTCCGGGCAGCATCCTGTTCGGGTTGCGTGGGTTACCTTTGCCGTCAAGACCGAAGGCTTCTTCACCCATCCAGTTCACAAAGTCTTGTCCCAAAGTCGGGATGGAAGCCGGTGTGAATTCTTTGGCTGCTTTCAGAATATCGGCATATTTAGCAAACTGAAGCGTATTTATTGCTGTAGGGTTCCATTGGAAAGCACCGTCTTCATACTTGCCGAGTTTGGCTATCGCTTGGTCAGTATAGGAAGTATCGGTAGTAGCTTGCTGGCTAACTAACCAATTTTGTGTTTTTCCATACAGACACCAACCGCCGGATTTGAAAGAAGCTCCGCTTCCGCTATCTGTCATAGTCAGTCCATCATCCGTATCATTTCCGAATATGGAATTGATAATTACAGCCGATTCGCCACTGGAGACATTAGTTTCGCAACGGAATGCACCGAAATTAGTCCATGTGGTTTCTACCGTTGGATTTTGGGCTATCACGGTAGTGTTGGCAATGAAGAAACTACCACTTCCATTGATTGTTGCATGGTTGCCGTTGCCTTCATTAGTATTATTGCAGATGGTGACATTGTTCATGCAAAGGGCTTTTTTAGCATGAATGGCTACTCCCCACCAGCTTTCGCTTATGTTGTCCGCTATCAATACATTGTTCATAAAGCCGTAGCCGTATCGGTCGCCGTCTACATTTAAATAAATTACTCCGCGCTGGTGGACTACATTATGAGTGATATTTACTTTGTTCAGCCTGAATGCTCCTTCCGTGACAAAGATAGCTGCACCGGAATGGTCGCCCGAGTCTGTACCTCTCACACTGAAATGCTGGATATCGCATTCGGTAAGTTGCAGCAAGGCTGTTTTATGCCTTATCTCGAAAGCACGGCCATATCCTTTTTCGGTTTCATTGTAACCGCCATCGAATATACAGTTTTTGAATGTTACTTCTGCATTCTCATTCATTTTGAACATAGAAGTCAGTGCCGAAGGTTTCGTTCCGAAAGTCAGTATGGTCGGGTTGGAAGAGGGTTCCCCTTCCGGAGTGTAGCCGCCTTCGATAGATTTGACTTTCTTGGTGATATTTGTTCCTGCAGTGATATTGAACGTACCTTCACTTAGATAGATGCTGATTTCGGACAAGTCGGTGGCATCTGACAATAGAGTTTCCAGTTCCTTTGCTCCCATGGCGTTTTCCCATGTCCAGCCGTCGCCCGTACCTTTCTTTTCAGGTGTGATAAATAACTTTTCTACTTTGTGTGGTGCGGCAGATTGGTGGAATACGATAGTGTGGACGGGAAGTTTCGGATTTTCGGAACGTACGGTGATTGTTCCCGTACGTTCTTCTTCCACTGTATTTTCCTTTATGATAATTTTGCCTTGCACACAGCCCAGACGCTTGTCGGGAGTGGCATAGAGCCATTCCGCATCAGAAGTGACTTCCCAATTGATATTGGTATATACGTTCATGACATATTCGTGAGCACCGAAGTCCACTTCGTTCAACGAAGGGAATACTACACCATTCGAATTGGTGAACCGGAACCAAGGTGCCAGTTCGCCTTCGTCTTCGTCTTTACAGGCATTCACGCAGAACAACAACATGACGGCTGTCAAGACACTCATATATTTCTTGAATAAATGCATAATCTTTATTTTTAATTGTGTATTCTATGTTTAACGGCGACCGCGTTTCTTTAAAGCGGGTATCATCAGGTCGGGCACGTCGCACTGAATGAAGGCAAGCGACGGATATTCGGCAAGGATAGCATCCAGGTGAGCCTCATTCAGGCTATTCTCCGTAGTGGCCTCATCGTGTACACCCAGATAGTTGATCCAAGGAAAGATTCCTTCCGCAATGTCCGGGTGCAAGTTGGTATCAAAGCCTTTCGAAGGCAAGTAGTCGCCCTGTGAATAGAAGATACCGTCGGGATAGTTGCGGAACGGAACAATATTGCCCGACCATACGCCTACATGTGCATGCGGATTTATTTCCAAAATAGTAGTAATGGTCTGGGGATTGCCGCCGGCATAGAAATAAACGCTTTCTATCATGCCCAGACGTTCCACTTCCTTTACAATATAACTGACAGACGGATTATATTCAATCTTGTCGAGACTGTAGAACACTCGTCCGCGGCCGGCATTCAGGAATTCTTCGAGTGTAGGCAATACATCTGCAGGATTCTCACTGAACTTGCCTGTGTGGCGGTCTATCAGGCGGGTACCTTTGATACGTTCGTATTTCACTTTGCGAATATCCACCTTCTCACCGTCATTGCATAAGATATCAAAATCATGGTTAACAACGATTACCCCGTCCGTAGTGCACCAGACATCCGTTTCGATAAAGTCCGTACCGGCTGCAATGGCAGCTTCGACGGCACGCAGGCTGTTGTCGGGAATGGACGTGTCGCTTGTATGAGAACGGTGTGCCGCTACAAACACTTTTTTGTTATCGGGGTCTTTGAGGCATTTCAGTTCTTCGCTTATGCCGGGTTTGGAGCCTACTTCAATATCCTTGGTAGATGTGATGTATCCGTCGGCTTCCATTGTAATGGTATAGTGTCCGGGGCGGGTATAGGTATGGGAAATCTCCATGCCGCTCTTTCCTTCCACTACGGTGCCTTCGCCAAAGTTGACGGTGACTGTGGTTCCCGAAGCCACATTGGTCGTATTAACATGTACGGTTTCGTACAACATGGCATAGTTGCTTACTTTGATGTTTACGGCTTCTGGCGCAGGTTCCAGATTTTTATCATCGCTGCAACTGGGGTTCAAAGCCAGCGCCAGTCCTAAAAGTAGAAAAGAAAACATATTGTATTTGTTTTTATTCATAATCTAAAAAATTAACGTGTGATATCGGGATAACCCGGATTTTGTTTCAGATAAAGATTTTGCTCCAACTGGTCTTGTGAAAGCGGGAAAAGTTCATAATGCGTGTCAGCATCCGCTTTTTTGTCCCACCATGCTTCCTGGAAGCGTCCGAAGCGAATCAAATCGGTGCGTCGGCGGCTTTCGGCAAGGAATTCGCGTCCCCATTCGTCAAGCATTTCGTCCATATCCAGTTTTACACGACCTTCGGGTTCGTAGGCGATATTGTCTCCAAAACTGGAGTAATTGCGTTCTCGTACCTTGTTCAGCAGCGAACCTGCCGTACGCGCATCTCCTTTACGCAAATAACATTCGGCTTCGGTGTAATACACTTCCGCCAAACGGATTACCGCATGGTCTGATTCTTTATATGCACCGCCTTCGTAGGGATAGAACGGATATTTCACCACGAACAGACCTGAATTGAAATCACCGTTCTCGCATTTCGATTCGGCATCACTACCTGTGATTTGTCCGTTTTCACCGCCTACAAAGAATTGTCCTACCTGGTCGCGCAGGTAGATGGTGTAGCCTTGCGGTGATTTTCCGAATCCCTCGCTTTGTGTGTTGTTGGGAATCTTTCCTTCAAGGAACATCATACCTTCGCGTGTGTTGTTGCTTGTATTCTTATATTGTTTCCAACGCAAGTCACCAGGGTATTTCAGGAATTTCTGCGATACTTGTCCCAACTTGTAATCGAAGAGTTGACGATTGGGGTAAGAGTTGTCGTAGCTGGGAGTGATGCAGTAACGTGGGTTGCGTTCACCGTCTTTCTCGATACCCAGATATGGACCACACTGATAGGGAAGCATACGGCCATAGACTGTCTGGCGTGAGTTAGCCATGTGATGGCAAGTCGTGGCAAACGAAGCGGTAAATGCAAAAATGACTTCACTGCATGTTTCATTGTTCCAGTCGAACGGGGCATCCCAACGTTCGGCAAGCTCATAATGGCCGAATTCACCTTTGCGGATACGTTCGCAGATTCCGATACAGTCGTCCCAACGGGCTTCGCCAATCCACTTTTCAGCATTCAGATAGAGACGTGCTAACAGTGCGGCGGCAGCTCCCTGAGTGAACTGTCCCTGCATGGGACCGTCGTAGTTTCCGCTACGCGGTGGCAAATTGGTCAGACAGAAATCTTTCAGTTCGCTTTCGATGAACTCGAACAGCACCCGTGGTTCCACTTGCTTGCGGTTTTCGGGTTGCATACTTACGCTGGCATCACTTGTGGTGACAAGCAGACAGTTGCGGTAGCAATTGATGAGCCGCAGGTAGCAGAAAGCGCGCATGCAGCGTAACTGAGCTATATAAGAAGCCCATTCGGTATCGGTAATCTTGAATGTGGCGGGATTGAGTTCGGCAAGGTCGTCAAGAACGAGGTTGCATTGGCCGATGGCCTGATACATCAGCTCCCATTCCGATGTCCATTCGCCGGAACCCGGGTTGTTGTATTGGATGCCGTCATATTGGTGGCGGTGGTACATAATCCATTTGCCGCCATCCCACCACCAGTCGCCGCGTACGACGGTAACCAACTGGTCGGCAGGCAGTTCTTCATGTTCGTGCACCTGCCACATGGAATAATAAGTGTGCTCAAAAGGACGAAAAACAGCGTGAATCACATCATCTTTCGTTTGATAATAGTTTTGGCTTGTCACCTGGTCATAAACCTTCTCTTCAAGGTCGGTGCACGATGAAAGTCCGCCACCGGCGGTTGCCAGCAAGCCTATGCCTAGAAATATATGTTTGATTTTCATAATCTTTTTTCAATTAAAAATTAATTTGCAAACCGAAGTTGAACTGGAATGCCGACGGATAATAGGTATAATCACCACCACCGGAGCCGGGAGTCAGGCCGTTCACTTCGAAGTTGGACGGGTCTATACCGCTGAATTCGGTAAATGTATAAAGGTTCTGTGCGGTACCATACACACGGACGCTATCCAGAAACCGTGTCTTCAACGGGAAGGTATAGCCAAGTGTGATATTGTCGATTTTCACATAGTCACCGTTCTCGATGGAGTAGTCTGTCAGCACATTCATACCAGTAGTGATGTGTGCGTTTTTGCCGTACGCCTCTTTTATCAGGTTGCTCTGCATGGATTGCAGCCCGAAGTAAAATTCGTGCACATTGAAGAGCTGGAAGCCGAATGCGCCACGCAACGAGATGGATGCATCCAGATTTTTCCATTTGAAAGAATGGGTAGTAGAAGCTGTGAATTTGGGCAGGCCGTTGCCTGTAATGGCTTTGTCATCTTCCTTGGCTTCACCGACAGGGATTACTTCGTTGTTTTTGTTATAAACCAACCAGTTGCCGTCATCGCTGACACCTGCATAACGCCAAGTGAAAAAGTTACCTACGCGTTCGCCTTCTTCGATGCGTTGCAGATATCCCGGATTATTGGGGCTGACCATTTGACAGGTTGAATAGTATTTCTGTCCTTTGAATACATCATTGGAGAAGCTGGCAAATTTATTATTGTTTGTGGCTCCTACGAGTGTGAAACTGTAATTGAAATCTTTGGAGCGTACGGCGTTCACTGTCACGTCGAACTCAAAACCGGTATTCTTCATGGTTCCCACATTGGTGAAGATGGTGGCGAACAGACTGGGGGGAACCGAAGTCTGGTAGTCGCCCAGCAAATCTTCCTGTTTGCGGATGAAATAGTTGAACGAACCCGTCACGCGGTTGTTGAACAAACTGAAATCAAGACCGATGTTCTGGTTTTTGGCTTTCTCCCAACGCAGGTCGGGGTTCGTGTTTTTGCCTGGTCCCCATACATGGAAAGCTGTATTATTATAGGAGTAGTAACCGAAAGAGGAATAGGTGGAAAGTGACTTGTAACTATCAAAATCTTGATTACCGGTTACACCAAAGTCATAACGTAACTTCAAGTCGTCGATCCATTTTACATTCTTCATGAAACTCTCATCGGAAATACGCCATCCTGCCGAGATAGAAGGGAAGTTTCCCCATTTATGGTTTTTACCGAAACGTGTTGAACCTTCGTGACGAATAGCTGCCGACATCATATAACGACCTTTCCAGTCATAGTTCACACGACCGAAAAAAGAGATAAGTTTAGAATCGTTTTTGTACGAACCCATCTCCGTTTTACCAGCTTCGGCGGCATACGTACCTTGTGCGAGATTGTGGTAGAGCAAGGCGTCAGTGGCAAAATCTTTGTTGGCTGCATTGAATCCTTCGGCTACGACGTAATTGTAAGAGTAGCCTACCATGCCACGCACATTGTGGTGCTTGGCGAAAGTGGCGGAGAAATTCGTAACCCATTCAAAATTGTTGGTCATAGCTTTATAATATGCCCGCGATGCTTCACCTTTCCGATTGTTCTGTATCATCCACGTGCAGGTGGACGGCGAGTAACTACCATGTATTTCGTCATCATGTCGTTGGGCGAAAGTGACCTGCGATTTCAGCAGAAGGTTGTTTTGGTTGTTGGGCAGGAAAAGCGGCAGAAGGTTGATGCCGGCGGTGGCATTCCATTCGATGCGGCGTGTAGTCTGGTCGCGGGAAACGACACGCAGATCTTCTACGATATTCTCCGTGCTTGTGCCTAATGGCAAGTGAAAATAGCCGTTGGTTGTGGTTTCGTCATATACAGGTACGGTAGGATTGTTTCTCAATGCCACTTGATAGTTGTAATATTTTCCCTTTTTTTGGTCGATGATGCGGGGAGCTACGGTGCTTGAAAAGTAGAACAGACCGTCTTTAGTGGTTAGGTTGGCAGTGGCACGCATTCCGTATTCCCTGCGTTTTTGGTTGATGAGGATACCTTCAGCATCCCGGTAGTCTGCCGTTACGCGGTAATTGTTTTGCGCTCCGCCGCCCGAGAAAGTAAGCGAGTGCATGTGGGTAATACCTGTATGGGTGATGGCATCGAGCCAATTGGTGTTTCCACCGTAGTCGTTGCCCGGATTTTGTTCGCAACGGTATTTACGATATTCGTCGGCACTAAGTGGTTCCAATTCCCACGGCTTTGCTTCCGTGATGGTAAGCGAACCGTTGTAGGTGACGTGTACTTGATTGTCACGTGCTCCTTTTTTCAGGTTGATGAGGATTACACCGTTTGAGCCGCGTGTACCATATATGGCAGATGCCGCACCGTCTTTCAGTACATCCATGGATTCGATATCATTGGGGTTGATATTCGCCAGGTCGCCGCCCGGTATACCGTCTACTACGATGAGCGGACCCAGTCCTGCGCTACGGGATGATACACCACGAATCTGAATACTACCGTGCTGGTCGGGGTCGGCGGAATTTATATTTGATACGGACACACTGGATACTTTTCCTTGCAATAACATAGATGCATCCATTGTAGGCATCTGATTCAGATCTTTGGCACCGATGTGCGAGATGGCAGAAGTCATCTCTTTCCGTTTAATAGTACCGTAACCTACTACAATCACCTCTTCCAATACTGCATTTTCTTCTTCCAACACAATTTTCAGTGTGTTTTTTTCTCCTACCGCAATTTCCTGCTTCTTGTATCCGATATAGGATACTTGCAGTTGCGTGTTCTTCGGAACGTCCATAGTGAATTTACCATCCATATCGGTAATTGTTCCCTTGCCGGTTGCCGTTGATGTCACTGTGGCGCCAATAACAGGTTCACCGTTTGCATCGGTGATTACGCCTCTTACGGTTTTCGTCGGTTGTTTACTGCTTTTTTTTACGGTCAGTACGATGTTGTTTCCGTTCTGGGTGTAAGAAACCTGTGTGCCTGCAAATAATGTATTCAGTACTTGCGAAACCGGTTTGTTGTTTACTTTCAACGTAACTTTACGCTTTACGTCGATTTGCGCTTTGTCATAGACGAACAGGTATTTCGTCTGTTTCTCAATCTTTGAAAGGATTGTTTGAATGGAACTTTGTTCTTCATGAAGTGTAACTGTCTTATTTTGTGCAAAAACAGTCATATTTAATATAAAAAACATTATTCCACACAAAAGAGTTATTTTTTTATTCATAACTTTGTATGTTTTAATAAGTTGTGTAATATAACGAGTTCATTCTCCGTTGGGTAACGAGGGAAGTATGCACGACTTTTACGGTCGGATAGTGTTGGAGCACTTCCGGCCGTTTTTTAGTTAAATAAACGGGATCTTTGTTTTTCATACTGAATAGGGTTAACTGAAAGAGTAATAATTTATCGGATAATGACGGTCTGTTCATCGTCACTCCATTCGTATTCAAACCGGTGGATTCGTTGCAGGATTTCCAGAATATGTTTCAAACCGTCTTCCTGCCGGAATTTACAGGTACATTTATATTGTAGTATTTGGGGGTTACGGACATCAAAGTCTACCTTATAATATTCTTTCATTTGCCGGAAGATGGAAGCATAGTCCGTGTCTTCGAAGTAATAAATACCTTCAATCCATAACAGCGATTCTGCTTTGTCGAAGGGAACTTTTATCAATTGTCCGCCGTCGGATATCTTCGCTTCTTCGTCGGGAGAGAGACGGAGAGTGGTGGTGTTTTGCTTGTCACTCACGTCGACCGCTCCTTCATACAGTTTGACGGAAAAATCGTTCCGGTCTTTATAAGCAAATATGCTGAACTTTGTTCCTAACACTTGCACTTCATGAGAACCTGTCTGTACTACGAACGGCAGGTGCTTGTCCGGCGTTACTTCAAAGTAAGCCTCACCATTCAGGCGGACACGGCGCAGGTCTTTTCCTTTTTGGCTTTCTATGTGCAGGGTTGTATTGGAGTTGAGCCATATTCTTGTTCCATCGTTTAGGGTGATTTCCGTACGTTGTCCTACAGGGACGTGGATATCGCGTGCAGCTAACAATTCTGCCTGGTTTTCGGAAAGATGCTGTGTGTATAGCCATGTCCCGCCTGCAAAAAGACAGATAAACGCTACGGCTGCCGCTATTTGCATCCATATTCTCCGGTTGGTGGAGCGTGACGAATGAATAGATAGGGGTATATTCTCTTCGTTGCATAAGGTTGCATCAAAAATCCGGCGCAGATATTTGTATTCTTCCAAATGTGCCGGGTCTTCTTCCAACCATCGGAGCATTTTGATACGTTCTTCGGGAGAGGTTTCTCCCCGTAGATATTTAAGAATTACATTTCGTTCCATAGCATTATTTTATTGCTGTTCTATATAATAGTCGCATAAAAAAGCAATAACCCTAGCGGAATAATGAATTTTTTTCAAAAAAGATTAAGAAATTTATTGGGGCTGTATAGTAGTTAAGAAGAAAAAGCAATGAATATACGTATTTTGCAAGGGAGAGTGGGAGAGACAGGAAACAGGGATTAAAGCAGTACGTCCAGAAGAGGATAGAAATCTTTGAGGTCTATCCGTAGCTTTTTCAGTGCTTTTGTAATGTGGTATTCTACTCCTTTTACTCCAATGCCCAGTTCCCGGGCAATCTCTTCATTGGTTTTATGAGCGAAACGACTGAGCATGAAGACAGTTTGGGTTTGGCTGTGCATTGTTTTCAATGATTCTTTTAATATACTCTGTACGTCCATGCTGTATAGCTCCTGGGGATTGCACTCTTCCAAAGTAGATATGCGCATTTCCAATTCGCGCATGCTGTCTTCTTCGAGAACGGAGTGGATTTTAAGCTTGAAGGTTTCCCTACGGAAATATTGTAGTATTTTATTGCGGATAGTGCCTATCAGAAAGGGTAATGTCGCACCTATTTCTTCCGCATTACAGAGTTTTTCCCATAACACAATCATGGCTTCGGCAACGATGTCTTCAGCTTGTACTATATCATGGGTATAAGACCGGGCGAACAGTAAACACTTTCGGTAATATAGTTTATATGCTTCGTCAAATATTTGTTCTTCGCTCATGTTACAATTTTATGTTTTTCTGTACAAAATAAAGGATTAATGGACTAAATTCCAAAGATATTATCCGTAAAATAATGACATGAAAGAATATTTATACGATAAATATTGATTGCTGATTCAATTGTGTTTGGTGGGTTTAAACTGAAATTTTCTATTCATATACCTGTAGTTTCTCATTGTGTGGAAACTACAGGTATAAATAATGGAAGGGCGAAGAGTCGGGGAGCCATTAGAGAACTCTATATATTGCTTCCGCTATCTTCTTCATGCCTTCGTCATCGGGATGGGCGATGATGAAATCTTGGGTTACAGTATATGGCTTTCCGTGTATGTCATAAAGAGTGTCTCCGACTTTCGGGCGTGAATCATACAAGCGGTCTATCCAGTCAATCGGAATATAAGTGAGTCCATGCATATGCGCAGCGTTGATGATGGCACGTTCTTTTTCATCATCCTTCCAGAAACAACCGGTGATGACTACTTTGTCTGCTTTCCGCTTGCAATATTCTACCAATCGAAGGATACCTGATTTGAATGCTTCCTTATCTTGTACGTTTTCTCCCAAGCGGATAACGATCACATCCTTGTCTGTAGTGTGAGCACCAATCAGTGAGTCGATACTGCAATTCAAGTTGCGTTCCCAATAGGCGATGTTCAGCGGGGTAACCACTGTGCCGGGACGGTTTTGCGAGAGCATCTTCTCCAATTGATGGCAATAGTCGTTTTCTTCTTTGGATGCTGCCATACCCCATTCGGAGAACCATTCGATGTCCGCTTTATATTCGTGGCGGGTGATGGAGTTGCCTAAGCAAAGAACATGCAACGGAGGGCATTGTGCTATCCGGTTGTCGAAAGACGAGGGAGTTACTTCTTCCAGATAAAGCACGCGGCTGGCATATTCGTTTTGTTTCGAAGATTCTACTCTGTGGGTAGAGGGAATTTCCAGTCCGTTGTCATTCAGGTATGCACCGCTGAAACTTTTACCTTCAAATTTCAAAGGTTCGGTGTCGATGCGGTTCAACTCATGCACCTTATAATATTTGTCCGGAGCAAGTCCTGCCATCTTCACCCGTGGCAAGTGCTGGTTGCAGAAATGTTCCGTTTTCCACCAGTAGAATACGGCTTTGTCCTTTTCCGGCGATACATACATCAGCGAAGCTGCGCCCTGTTTGTCATACGGAGAAAGTAAACGGTAAATATCTCCGAACTGTACGACGGGGCGTATCGTCTTGTATTCGGTAATGGCGTTTCTGCACAATGCCTTTTCCTCTTCCGTCATATCCTTGGGCTGTATTTCCATACCTAAGCGTCCGCTCATCGCTACATCAATACGGAACTTCAATGGAACGGAACGCGATGTCTGATGGTTAGGGCTTGCGCTGATATGCGCCCCCATGCCGATGGCGGGGAAGAAATAGGAAGTGCCCCATTGGATGTAGATACGTTGAAGTGCATCCGTATTGTCGCTTGTCCAAAATTCGTCGAAGTAGGGTAGTACGCCGTAGTTGACACGTCCGCCGCCGCTGGCGCATGCCTGTATCGTCAGTTGCGGATAGCTGGTGCGAATGTGTCGGCACACGTTCTCAAAGCCCCGATGGTATTCGATATTCAGGTGGCTTTGGTTGTCTTTGGTCAGGTATTGCGAACCTTGGGTGATGATGGACATATTGGCGTCCCATTTGATATAATCAATGTCGGGATAGGAATTCATCAATTCGTCCACCGTCTGTACGATAAAATCCTGCACTTGCGGGTTGGAGAGGTCGAGCACGACTTGTGTGCCGCCGCGGGCGCATACCACTTCCCGTTCGGGTGCCTTGATAATCCATTCGGGGTGCTTTTCATACAGTTCGCTTTTGGTATTAGCCATTTCCGGTTCCAGCCAGATGCCGAACCGTATGCCGTGTTTCCGGGCGTTGTCAAGTAATAATTGTAGTCCGCCGGGGAGTTTGGTCTTATCTACGGTCCAGTCGCCTAAGGCATAAGAGTCGTTTTTGCGCGGATATTTGTCGCCGAACCAACCGTCGTCCATTACAAACAGTTCGCCTCCCATGGCAGCGATGTCACCCATCATCTGGTCCATGCCCTGTTCGTTGATGTCGAAATAGACGCCTTCCCAACTGTTCAGCAGAATTTTGCGGGGAGTGTTCCCGTTGGCAAGTTTATGCAAACGTGCCCATTGATGGAATTTCCTGCTGCATCCGCTCATTCCTTCGTCGCTGTAGGTCAGTGCTAATGCGGGGGTGCGGAATACTTCTTCTTTTTTCAGGTTGTACCAGGAGTTTTCTTCGTTGATGCCGGCGAGGAAATGATGCCAGTCGTCTTCTTGCGTGTCAATGCGCAGTTTGTAGTTGCCGCTGTAGCAAAGTGCTGCACCGATGACGCGTCCCGTGTTCTCCTGCGGTTTGCCGTCGAGCGAGAACATCACTTCTGCATGTGCCGATTGGGAGTTGCGTACTCCGTCCGTGTTTTTGATGACTTTCATACCCGGTTGCAACGCTTCCTGGCAGAGTTGTCCTTCGTTTGCCCAGGCACCGGAAAGATGTGCCAGCCAGACATTGCCACGGCGGACAGGCAAGTAGGCAGAAGCAAACTGCTGAAGTTGGACAGGCTTCTTCTCTTCGTGACGGATTTCAGTCCATGTCTCGATGACATCCGCATCCTGCCATGCTTTGTAGCAGATGTTGACGAAGAAAGGATACACTTTGTCTTTCAGTTCTATCACCGTCAAAGTGGCATTTTCTTCTGTAAGGCGTGTTTCTTTTACGCCTATGACTGCCATTTGAAGTGTCAGGTTACCGTCGGCATGGCGGACAGACAATGCCGTTTCGCATGGATACCCCATTCCGTAAACGGGATAAGCATTTCTCCCGCGTGCTGTTTCGCAAATGCTTCGGATATCCGCATCGGAGGTGCGTGAGCCGTAATACAGTTGTTCTGGTGTACCGCCGTTTGGTGCCGAGAGGAGCAACTGTGTACGGGGAGTGGATATGGTGACATTCTGCGCCGGCAGAAGTGTAGACAACAGCCAGACGGAAATTAGGAAAAACAGATTTCTTTTATTTATAATTGTCATAATAGCAAATTACGTGTTTTTTAATGTCTACTAACGGGAATTTTTTGCAGGAAGCGGATTATCCAGGCAACGGCAAACTTCACTGTTGACTTTCTGTAATGCATCCGCATTCATTTTCACGACTTTGCGGTCGTAGGTCATCAGTCCGTTGATTTCCGATTCTACATCGGTTGTTTGGGTATATACGGCACCGCATAGTCCCAATGCCGACAGTTCCTTGAGGCGGTTGGCATACTTCAGGTACTCTTCCGTTGCTTTTTCTTTGTCTTTCAGGTCACCGTATCCCCAGTTGCGGTCTTCGTTCCACAGATGTCCTTTCAGCACCATGCCGATTCCGCCGAACTCACCGATTACATTCACCCGGTCGGCATCGAAGAGGAACATGACGGGTTCCGGATAACTGTGCAGGTCGAGAATATCCCCGCAAGGGAAATAATTGCCGCCACTGGCGGGATTCACCGGGCGCGTCGGGTCATATTTCTTGGTCCAGTCAGCTATTTCTACGGATTTGAATTGTCCCATCGCTTCGTTGAACGGTGTCCATACGCCAATGCACGGATAAGAATAGAGACAGTCCATCACCTCTTTCCACTCTTTCCGGTAGATAGCTTCCGATTCCGAAGTACGTACCATCTCCGGACCATAGTAAAACTGCTTATATTGCCAGTCCTGATTCTTGTCGCCGTTGGGCATATCCTGCCATACTATCATTCCCAGACGGTCGCAATGCGCATACCAACGTGCCGGTTCCACTTTCAGGTGCTTGCGTATCATGTTGAATCCGAGTTCCTTGGTCTTTTCGATGTCGTAGCACAAGGCTTCGTCCGTCGGTGCTGTATACAGTCCGTCGGGCCACCAGCCCTGGTCGAGCGGACCGAAGTGGAAGATGTCTTTGTTGTTCAGTTGCAGGCGCATGTACCCTTTCTCGTCTCTTCGCGTGGAGAATTTCCGCATGGCGGTGTAGCTTTTCACTTTGTCCTGCAATTTGCCGTCGGCATAAAATGAGATTTCCAAGTCATAAAGCGAAGGGGAGTCCGGAGACCATAGTTTACAATCTGCCGGCATCAGTATTTCTACGGAAGTATGGTTCAATGCACTGCCGGATGCGATGACTTTGTTGCCGTCGAGCACTTTCACTTCTATCCGGTCGTTGGCTTTGGGGTTGTTCACCGTTGTTTCCACCGTCAGTTTGCCGCCGTCTATGTCGGGCGTCGTCCGGATATTTTCTATGGCACGTTCGGGGACGGGTTCCAGCCATACGGTCTGCCAGATGCCGCTCACCGGTGTATACCAGATATGTCCGGGGTTGCTTACCTGTTTGCCGCGTGCCTGTTTGCCTTTGTCCGTCGGGTCCCATACCCGCACCACTACTTCATTGTCTCCTTTTTTCAGCGCTTGTGTGATGTCGAATGCAAAAGGAGTGAATCCGCCGCAGTGTTCACCGAGTTTGGTTCCGTTCACCCATACGGTGGTTTTCCAGTCTACCGCTCCGAAATTCAGCAATACCCGTTGTTCTTTCCAACGGGAAGGCACGGAAAAGGTGCGCCGATACCATAACTCGTTGTTCTCTCCCAATTCTTTTCCTACACCGGAAAGTGCGGATTCTACGGCGAAGGGTACCAGAATCTCACCGTCATACGTCTTCGGCATTGCTTTGCCCGATGGAAGAATGGCATACTGCCAAAGTCCGTTCAGGTTTACCCACTCCTCACGTTCCATCAAAGGACGCGGGTATTCGGGTAATATGTTACTTACGTCTACTTGTGCTGCCCATTCTGTAACGATTCTGTTACCGGCAGGTTTCCATTGGGCATAAGAGTCGGTGCAACACACCAACATGATTAACACCCCATAGATGTACGAATACTTCGCCATCCCTTTCATTACTATTTTCATACAGACCAATATTTATGTGTTTTTTTTAATTGTTTTTCATGTTCACTTTGCAAAAGTGTTAAATCTCCGGATGAATAAAGGCTAAAATTTTGCCTATTAAGGCTAAAATTCTGCCTGCAAGGAATAAAATCCTGTTAGAATGCGGATATTTGCTTTTTTTATATTTCCTTTGTCGCAGTTTTTAGCCTTAAAGTTCATTTCTTATGATACGTCTTATACATATTGTGGGGATATTGGCTTGTTTGTTCAGTAACTTCTCCTGCCAGTATAAAGCAACAACATCTCACGCATCGGGAACCATAGATTCCGCTTCCTGTTATACGAATCCGCTTTTGTCGATTGGCGGTCCGGCTTTTGGTGCCCTGTTCCATAACGGTATGTATTATTACATTCGCGGAGTGGATGATAAAATCTGTTTGTGGGCATTGAAAGACATTACTGAAATAACGCATGAACCTACCAAAACGATATGGCCGGTGGACGACAGTCAATCTTATTCTCATATTTGGGACCCACAGATACATTATATCAATGGAAAATGGTATGTGTATTTTAGCATGGACGACGGCGATTCGGACAACCGCCAGTTGCATGTACTGGAAAATGCTTCACCCGACCCGTTGGAAGGAGAATTTGTATTGAAAGGCAAAATTTCTACCGATCCTCACAATAATCTTGCTATTTACGGGCATCCGTTTGTACATAAAGGCAAACTGTATTTGCTTTGGAGCGGCTGGAAAAACAAGCGTATCTTTGAGGAAATGCAATGCTTGTATATTGCCGAAATGTCCGATCCGTGGACGTTGGCATCCGAACGTGTCCTGATATCTGAACCCAAGTATGAATGGGAATGCCAATGGGTGGGAACTGATGGGAATAAAGCTGCCTATCCGGTCTACGTCAACGAGATGCCTTTTCTTTTTCATTCCCGCGACAAAGACAAACTTCTTGTTTATTATTCCGCTAGTGCCAACTGGACTCCCTATCACTGCATAGGATTATTAGTTGCTAATGCCGACAGCGACCCACTTTCTCCTGCTTCATGGACTAAATTGTCTGAACCGGTTTTCAGGCAATCGCCCGAAAATAACGCATACGCTCCCGGCAATATATGTTTTGTCCCTTCGCCGGATTATAAAGAGTGGTATATGCTTTATTTGGTGCGTAATTCACTTCATGATATGCTTATGGTGGATAGCCGTTCTTTACGGATGCAACCCATCGGTTGGGATGAAGAAGGTCTGCCTTTGCTGGGCAAACCGGCAAAAGAAGGAGAAGTGTTTCGTAAGCCTTCCGGACTTTAATGTACATATACCCCATTGTCTTCTATAGGAACAATCATTGTGCCACTTAATAGGAAACGACTGTGTCAAGCAATGGAAACGACTGTGCCAAGCAATGGAAACAGTTGTGCCAAGCAATGAGAACAGTCGTACCAAGCAATGGATAGCAACCGTGGCATGCGGAGCCATTACTTTTAGAATAAAAAAGAAGTTCTGCACGTGTCCAGCGAGTGAATCAGCCGACATACGTGCAGAACTTTTATTGAAAACTGAAAAAGGAGGTATTACTTGTATTTCTTCACCCGTTCGTCGTCTATCACACCCTTCCAGTTCAGTCCGTACGTATAATCGTACACATGACCGTCGGCATCGTGATAACAACGCATATCATGTGGAGTATCCTCCGCCTGCTCCTCTACTGTGCGCATGTCTGCCGGCATTTGGAAAGGTAGCAGGGCGGAAGGTTCCGCTTTTCCTGCCATCAGGTCGAGAACCGTCTGACGCTGTACGTCGAACAACAGAAACAATGCATCGGCGTAAGGCTCTATCTCACTCAACACAGGAGGATTCAGTACATTGATGGCTACAATCACCGGCTTTTCTCCCATGCTCTTCTTTGTTTGGATGACCAGGTCCATGTCGCTCTTGTTGACTGTCTTCACGCTTTTGCCTCGATAGCTGCGGTTGGTGAAGTCCTCGTACGGGTCGCCACCGGACAGACTCTGTGCACGGGCATGAGTGGCGGTATAGTCGCTGTATTGCAGGCTGATAGGGCGATAACCCGTATCTTTTCCTGTGCGTGCAGCTTCTTCGTCGAAACCGTAACCACTGTTGGGGGATTCGATGAATACGATAGCTGCGTCAGCTTCTTGCGGAGTGGAAACCAGCTCGAAGTATCTTTCCACCAGTTCCTTGCTCAGCGGAGTGATGTGCTGTTCCTCAATACGTCCACCCCAGAAGTCAATGTAGGAGGGGACATAACGCTCAGGGATATACACTTTCTTCTTTCCTTCCAACGGCAGTACGCTTGCATGGTTCTTTAGCATGACAACGCTTTTCAACTGGGCGTCGTATCCTTCCTGCATGAATTCGGGACAGCCTACCACTTCGCTTGTGTGTGCCGGATCGAGATAAGGGTTCTCGAACAAACCGGTACGGAAGATATTGGTCAATAAACGGCGGGCGGAAGTCCGCATACGTTGCTGCATCCATTCTTCCCCCTGTTTTTCCACTCCTATATGGTAAGCATCGAGCACAGGTCCCCGGTCGTTATTTCCACCGAATTGGTCGACTCCTGCCATCAGAACTTTGTAATGGCGTTCTGCCACGCTTTTGGTTTCCATGCCCCATGGTTTTCCTTTGCAGGCGTATACTCCTACTTCGTCATGCGTGATTCCCCAGTCGGAGCAAATCACTCCGTCATAGTTTTGTTGTTCGCGCAGCATATCCTGAATAAACTTTCGGCTGAATCCACTGCCTACACCGTCCGGTTCGAAACCTACGCAAGCGGAGTAGTCGGGCATCAGGGCAGCCGATACCTTGGTTTTGCCTTCCAGCTTAAAAGCGCCTTCCGTGAAAGGCAACGTATGCAGTTCGAAATTGCCGTTGGGGAAAACAGCGTATTTTCCATACCCCTGATGACCGTCGCGTCCGCCTTCGTTGCATGCTCCGGTGCCCGGCCAGTGTTTCACCATTGTGTTTACACTGTGCCAGCCCCATCCGTCACAGATTTCCGCATCACCTTCCGATGTCTGGAAACCGTCGCAATAGGCACGTGCCATATCGGTAGCAAGTTTGGTACCTTCTCCCATTGTATAGCAAAAGCGCATCCATCGCGGGTCGGTTCCTACGTCCACCATCGGGAAAAGGGAAGTGGCGAACCCCAGTGCCCTGTATTCGATGGAGCCTATTTCCGCAAAACGTTTCATGATTTCGGGCGAGAAAGTGGCGCACATGCCCAAACTGCCCGGCCACATGGAGATTTTGCCACCTCCGCCGGCGTTGAATTCCGCATCTGCCCGCGATGAGTGGCGGGGGTCGGAAGAGTTATTGCACGGAATGCCGAATCCTAGACCTTCCACATAACCTTGTGCCGCATTGTTCCAACGGGCAGCCGTTTCCGGGCTTTCCACAGAGGTGATAAGCACGTGGCGTACTCCGTCTTTCTCGAGAAACGTCTTTTGTTCGTCGGTCAGTTCCCAGGCAGGCATACCGCTTTCGGTATGTGTTTTGCCGTTATAGACGTTTCTGTTCACGGGGATGGTCTGATGACTGCTGTACAGCATAAGCCCTGCGATGTCTTCCATGCTGAGTTGGGCGGTCAAGTCCGCCACACGTGCATCTATCGGTTGTCGCCAGTCTTCATACACGTCTAGTCGGCCGTTGCGGTTCAAGTCTTTGAATGCGTAGCCGTCCTGTTGGATAATAGTGATTCCTGACGTTGGACTGTATCCCAATGTGGCGCCGTCTTTTTGCGTTATCAGATGATATCCGTCTGCTACGGATTTCGTCCATCGCTGTCCGTTGCAACTGCATAGCACGCAGCCGGACAATAAGACAGACAAATATAAATTGTTCCTTTTCATATATTGTTTTTACTTTTTAAAATGGCTTCAACTAGTCTGAAAGTTGAGATATTAATTCCCAAAATTCTCATACTCACCGTTCATCACCCGTTTTACAGCATTCAGGTAACCGAATCCGTTTTTCATGTCAGGCAGGAGATAGCTGCCTTCCACCCATTCGTTCCAGGAGTTGATTGTAATCAGTTTGGGGCGTTCGGGACGTTGATCTACGTATTCTTTCGTCTTTTGCAGGAAAGCGGCAAAACTTTCGGGCGAATCATTGTAATGCACGATTTCATTGGCTTTTTTGTTCGGGAACCGAGGGGAATCGTCCCAGCCGATAGATGCATTCGGGAAGAAAGGAACTCCGAGCGAGTCTAATGCTTGCGTCCATTGTTCTCTGCGTTGCATAGCTTTTGTTCCCCATGATACATAGTCTTCCTCGAAAGGCCATCCCCAGTTGTATTTTGTTACACTGTTGACACCTACTGTAGCCACCAGTTCCATAAATTCGGGGAAGGGGATGCCATCACCAATAAGTTGGAGATGTAAATCTGGGAATCCGGCTTTTTTTACTTCTTCTCTAAAGTAGTCCATTGCCTTTTTTACCCCTTTGGCATCGCCAAAGTTCTCGCGTAACTCGTAGTAACCGAAGATAGAGAATACCGGACAACCGTCTATCTTGAAATAGTTTGGCTTGTGGAAATATTGGCGTATTATCCGTTCTACGATGATTTTGAAGTTATCCCAATCTACTGTTCCGTTCCATAAACGCGATTTGTCATCTTTGTATCGGTGTACATTCCAATAGTTGTGTGCTACGTGGTGGTTAGCCCACATCAGGTAGAATTTCATTTTTTCGTTGTTTTTGGCTTTCAGGAATCCGTTGTTGACGGTGCTTTCCAAAAAAGGCTGCCCGTCATACCAGTACCAGTCGAAGATAAACATATTGATGCCGTGGGCGGTTGCCACATCAATCCATTTTTCCATCACTTGTGTGTCATCATCCATTTCGTATCCCCACAGAGGTACCTTGGGCTGATAGTGCCCTTCGAAACGGGGAGTGCCTTTTTGGATGACTTCCCATTCGCCGATGCCTTCTCCCCATAGAGTGTCTTGTGCCATCGGGTCGTTGTGGCATGACGGCCATATATAGGCTGCCACATAATAGTCCTCTTGTTCTTCCGGCTGTCCGTAAACTTTTTGAGTAGACGGGACACATGAGCAGATTGTCGTCATAGCTGCCGTTATAAAGAAACTTCTCCATACATTTTTTGTGATTGTCTTCATAGGAAATTTGTGATATTAATAAGTTAATAAATATAATAAGTGTGCAAATATATGAATTGGTAAGGATTATAAAGGCTAAAATTTTGCCTTAATAGGCTAAAATTCTGTCAAATGGGTTTATATTGGAATGAGGTTTGAGGCTCTTCTAAAAGTAGCCGTTTAAGTTATTACGAAGGAATGTATTATTGGGAGAATATTGTCTTTTTTAGGCAAGATATTCGCTTCTTATTTATTAATAAGTGTGTTTATTTGTGGCATGATACATGTTGGTATGAAGATTACACATTATTTACAATAGATATGAAAAGAAAAATGACAATTTTAGGGATACTTTGTATGAGTATGCCAATCGTAATGGGACAACAAAGAGCATTTAATGATCAAGAGCAAAAAACATTCGGTATTGCCGTTTATTTGGATACGAATAGACCAATCGAAGAGCGAGTGAAAGATGCATTGAACCGGATGACCCTTGAAGAAAAGGTGAAGATGGTTCATGCACAGTCTAAATTTAGTTCGGCAGGCGTTCCCCGTCTCGGAATCCCCGAAGTATGGGCTACCGACGGTCCTCATGGTATCCGTCCGGAAGTGTTGTGGGATGAATGGAATCAGGCAGGATGGACAAACGACTCCTGTATTGCCTATCCGGCACTGACGTGTCTTGCTGCTACATGGAACCCTGAAATGTCACATCTTTATGGAAAAAGTATCGGTGAAGAGGCGCGTTACCGCAAGAAAGACATATTGTTGGGACCTGGAGTGAATATCTACCGTACTCCCTTGAACGGACGTAACTTCGAGTATATGGGAGAAGATCCGTATCTGTCCGCCACTATGGTGGTTCCTTACATCAAAGGTGTACAAGAGAATGGGGTAGCTGCCTGTGTGAAGCATTATGCATTGAACAATCAAGAGTTCAACCGCCATACTACCAATGTACAACTGAGTGATCGTGCTCTTTATGAAATATACCTGCCTGCTTTTAAAGCGGCTGTCCAGGAAGGTGGAACATGGTCAATTATGGGCTCTTATAATCTTTATCAGGGACAGCACGCTTGTCACAACAAACGTCTGCTCAAAGATATTCTTCGTGATGAATGGGGTTTTGATGGCGTTGTAGTGTCCGACTGGAGTGGGGTGCACGACACCGAACAGGCTATTCACAACGGCATGGACTTGGAGTTTGGTTCATGGACGAACGGGCTGTCTGCCGGAACGAGAAATGCGTATGATAATTATTACCTGGCTTTTCCTTACTTGAAACTGATTAAAGAGGGTAAAGTCGGAACAAAAGAGTTGGACGAGAAAGTCAGCAATATCCTTCGTCTGATTTTCCGTACTTCGATGGACTTGCATAAGCCGTTTGGCTCTTTAGGTTCTCCTGAACACGGACAAGCCGGACGTCAGATAACTGAAGAAGGAATTGTATTGTTGCAGAACAACGGAAACGTATTGCCTATCGATTTGAATAAAACGAAGAAAATAGCAGTGATCGGTGAAAATGCGATAAAGATGATGACTGTGGGTGGCGGTAGCTCTTCTTTGAAGGTGAAATATGAGATTTCGCCATTGGATGGACTGAAAAGCCGTGTGGGCTCAAAAGCGGAAGTGGTATATGCCCGTGGATATGTAGGCGATCCGACAGGAGAGTATGACGGTGTGAAAACCGGTCAGAACTTGAAGGACGACCGTTCGGAAGATGAACTCCTTGCTGAGGCTTTGCAAGTGGCTAAAGATGCCGACTATGTTATCTTCTTCGGTGGCTTGAACAAGAGCGATCATCAGGACTGTGAAAATTCGGATCGTGCTTCTTTAGGTTTGCCTTACGCGCAGGATAGAGTGATAAGCGAACTGGCAAAGGTGAATAAAAACTTAATTGTTGTCAATATCTCCGGCAATGCAGTGGCTATGCCTTGGGTGAATGAAGTGCCTGCTATTGTTCAGGGGTGGTTCTTGGGTTCGGAAGCCGGAACTGCTCTTGCTTCCGTATTGGTGGGAGACGCTAATCCTTCAGGAAAACTTCCTTTCACCTTCCCAGTAAAACTGGAAGATGTAGGTGCTCATAAACTGGGCGAATATCCCGGTAATAGAGAAGAACTGGCACAGTCCAAACATAGAGGGGACACCATTAATGAAATCTATCGGGAGGATATTTTCGTAGGTTATCGCTGGGCGGATAAAGAGAAAATCAAACCGCTGTTCCCGTTCGGACACGGATTGAGCTACACTACTTTCGCCTATGGAAAACCCTCGGCCGACAAGAAAACAATGACAGCCGATGATACCATTTCTTTCACAGTCAATGTGAAGAATACAGGCACTCGTGAAGGTCAGGAAGTTGTTCAGCTTTATATCAGTGATAAGAAATCCTCGCTCCCTCGTCCGGTAAAAGAGTTGAAAGGTTTCCGGAAGGTGAAACTGGCTCCGGGAGAAGAGAAAGCGGTAACGCTGACAATTGATAAGAAAGCATTAAGTTTCTTCGATGATGCAAAACACGAGTGGATAGCCGAACCGGGCAAGTTTGAAGCGGTTATCGGAAGTTCATCAAGAGATATTAAGGGAATTGTTGTGTTTGAATTAAAATAAGATCTGTCTCTTCCGTAAGGAACAGATGACGCGAAACTGTTTGCAACAGGATGAACAGGAACTGCTTCATTTCTGGCATTTGACCGAAGAAGCCTACGCCGACCTGCTGGATTTGCTCACTTATGGAGAGACGGTCAGTGTGTGGGACGAGAATGATCGGGGTATTCTTTATTTTTAGATAATGCAAACTAACAGTGTAAATTTAACAGTCTTCTTATTACTGATAGACTACCATCTTCTCATACATTTTATTTCTACTCATTAATTGCCGACTATGGTTGTCCACCTGGCTGACTATAGTCGGCTGATTGGACAACAATAGTCGAATAGGTGGACAACTGCAGTCGGCTTCTTAGATGCAAGCTGTTCAATTGGACAAGATTGACACTACCGATGCGAAGGTTACGGGCGATGAAAATGCAAACAGTGGAGGCTGTGAAGGTGTGAAGAGCGTGAAGAAAAGACTTTTAACGCAATCCCCCAAGTTTTCAGGGCTCAGTCTGAAAATTTGGGGGATTGCGTTAAAATTCTTATTTTTGCATAATGAAAACATCCTCTTCCCAAACGATTGATCCTGTTGCTTCTTTAA